>JAABUQ010010760.1_pt1 | contig 11907 bp, 10 predicted proteins | sample 5560001 | NCBI WGS metagenome assembly JAABUQ01 (sample SAMN10711888, study PRJNA513371) | rock metagenome | isolation source: Antarctica rocks | place: Antarctica: Victoria Land, Finger Mt nord | collected 2015-12-18
TCCTACGTAGGAACGCGCTTTGGGCTATTCTCAATGGAAAAGGAAATTATCAATGCGTTGGTTTATTTCCACCACCATTGATTGGGGCAGCAGATGCGACACCGTAGGTTGTTGGGTCTTCACCGTCAAGCATCCAATCATAGTTGCCACCACCTTTCAAACCATCGAAGCTAGAGGTTGAGCTTTGATGAATGCCGGGTGGAACAGTGAAAGCACCTTGCGTAAAGTTGTACAAAGCAGGATTGAAGGCACCACAGGGTACACCATCGAAGTTTGGGTCATTTGGATCACATGTTTTGCCACTTACACGCTCTATAATGCTATGCCAGATTGGTGCGGCACCAGTGATACCAACGCTCTGCACGAGAGAGCTATTGTCAGCATTACCAGACCAGACACCGACAACAACATTTGGGGTATAGCCCATTGTCCAGTTATCCACAAAGTTATCCGTGGTACCAGTCTTTGCCGCAACTTGATGCACCTGATAGGTTGGGTCCCAATCGTTGAAAGACAACACATGATCATTCAAGAACTCAGCCGCACGCGCGGGTTCGTCCGAGAGTATAGAGGTCATCATATACGCGATTTGTGCGCTGAGGACACGCACGGCTGGTGGATGTGCTGTGTCATAATGATAGAGATTATGCCCGTAGTTGTCCCAAATATCAAGAATGCTTTGTGTCGGAACATGCAGCCCTTGATTAGCAAATACTTGATAGGCGTCAGTCATCTGTATCAATGGCACACCGGAAGCACCAAGTCCAAGTGCAGGACCCGCACACTCACTAACGGATTTACAGTGTGTTGGATCAACCTTCCTATGATTGGACTTGACAACATCTTCATCCAGACCAGTAATGCCAAAGCGTCGCGCGGTATTTATAACATTTTCAATGCCTGCAAACTCTATAGCTTTTACTGCTGGCACGTTACGTGAGTTCGCGGTGGCAAGGCGAATAGTGTTGTTGCCGCCAACAAAGTTACCTCCGTAGTCAGGTGGCAGATATGCGTTATTGACATCAGCACCACCACCATTAGGAATGTACGTCTTCACGTCGGGTAGCACCATCCCTGGATACCAGCCCATTTCAAAAGCTGTCGCGTAAACAAGCGGTTTCCACGTCGAGCCGGGTGAACGATAGGAGTCCGTTGCGATGTTATTGTCGCCGGAGTCTGCATCAACGCCTCCATTCATGGCTAAGACTTCACCAGTTTTCGCATTCATCACAACAGCTGACGCATTATGTAGATTGTTATCACGACTCAGTATCGCGTAATGACCACTAGGAAAGGGTTGATACTCTAGCTGATTGATATGTCTATCTATCGCTTTCTCGACATACTCTTCCAAGTTTAGATCAATCGTAGTACGGATATTGAAACCACCAGTGAATAACATTACTAACCCTGCGTTTTCGTCACCATTTCCAAGTTTCAGGGCGAGTTGCTGCTTTACCCATTCAAAATATTTCGGTGCCTTGATATTCTGCGTAAAACGTTTGAACACCATCTTCGAGGTCAAGTTCTCCGCTTGCTGAACCATAGCTTCAGTGATAGGGTGTCCATCGATAGATATGCCAATAGCAAGCATGTTATGCAACACTTCAACCTGACGAATGAGAGCGAGTTGACGTGCGTTCTTGCCATTTGTGGGATCATACGAGACGGGACTTTGTGGCATCCCCGCGAGTAAGGAAGCGCGTGCAAGCCCCAAGACCGGATCAATTTTCCCGTTTTTGTCATACTCTAGTTTCGCGATGCCAGGAGTACATTTGAAATTGGTGAGGTTACATATCCTTTGCAGACCAAAATATTCTTCGGCAGCAGCCTCGACACCCAGATCGAGTGTACCAAATGGGGAGACATTAAAATACATCTCCATAATTTTCCACTTAGGATATTGCTGTGTCAAACCGATGGCAAGGGCTGCCTCTGGCAACTTGCGGTTCAACGTCTGATTTGTATCACCTGTCATGTTTTTAATTAATTGTTGTGTCAGGGTACTACCACCGCCCTGAACAGAGTTGTGCTGAAAATACGCGGTACCAGCACGGACAATACCTTGTGGGTCTACACCGCTATTGGTCCAGAATGTTTTATCTTCCGCGGCGATCATCGCGTCTTGCATGATCTTTGGGATATCCGCGTATTGAACAGGAGTACGACGACCTACACCGTTGGGATCGAACAGGTCGCCGAGGAGGACACCGTTACGATCATACATACGCGTTGTCTGCTCCACATGCTGGTTCGCAAGACCCTGTACGCGTGGTAACTGGCTCTGATAATAGCCATAGGCATAGGCACTGGTCGAGGTTGTAGTGATAAAAAGCAGCAGCAAGAAGGCAATTAGAACGCCGATACCGACACGTCCACCTTTGCTCTGCCAACGATAGCGACGGTGGCGCATCTGCATAGCAACACGTATGGTGCGCGAACGTTTCCAGCGTTTCACCTTAGGCAATCTTGGAGGAACAGGCAACTGTGTTTGTGGTGGATGGCGTAGTACCATTGGTGGCTCTGGCTGTCCATAGCGTTGTGCTGCCATCTTGCCCGACCACTGACGCACCCTCTGCATAGCATTTGTGGCCCAGCGTTGTTGACCTTGCTGATTTTGCGAAACTGGCGGTGTTTGCTGAATACGGGCGTTTTGTCCTTGCTGACCATAGGATTGCGCCACAGGAGAATATTGGTTCTGAACTACAGGTGGAACGGGTTGCCGCTCTTGATACCGTCGTGGAGGAGGTTGGTTCTGTTGCGTCCCTGCTTGCTGACCCTGCCCATGCTTGTCGTGCAAAAGGCTGCCCGAACGAGGAGCACCATAGCTAGCATCTGAATTATTTTCAGGTCGCCAATTATTACTCATAGTAGTATTCTTCCTTAACAGTTATCGTATAAACCACCAATTTCTCGCCCGACACACGCCCCTTTTTATGTGATTATTCAAAAGAACGAACAAGAGCGAGGGTTTTTAGCAGGGTTAAGCCGACCTATTCACTTGCCCTACCAATATAACTAACTGCATGCCTCTATCTATGTACTCCCCCGCACCTCAAAATATCGCTTAAACGCTGTCTCACAGCAGCATATATAGCTTGTCCTACGTATGATAACGGACAAGATGAAACACGTTAACCAAGATACCCATTCGGGTTAGTTACAGCAAGCGATGATGCAGTTTGAGGAGATTTTATGGGAAACAGGGTGTTCTTGTCTTATTTCCTCCACCATGTTCTAATTTTGATTTTCTCGCTTATTTTTCGTTGCTATTTATTGTACAGATTGATACAATCTGCTCACTATTAAATACTTTAAAGGATGTGATGGCACATGATAGCATGGCTTGCAATTGCACTACCAATCATCGCGGATAATGTGCTGGGTTATGGTCTTGACCAGAGCGGCATTGGTGAGAAGATACGCGAGAAATTTCGGACCGACCCTGTGAAAGAGGCATTCAAGCATGTGCTCCAGAGTACGTTCACGCGTTTGGAGCAGAGCTATCCTGTATTAGCGCAAGAAGACCCCTTTCGGGCTAGCTTTGAAGATCAGCGTTGTGGACGCATTCTCACACAACTTTTACTCCGTCGAGGCACACTTAACTCGAACGAACTGGCAGCACTATGGGCTAGCGTAAAGTATCCTAAAGAGTCGGAAGAATACACAAAAAGCCTCAATACCTTTGGACCCCTTGCACACGATTTCCTCACACTACTAGATGATGCACTCGCAAATGAAACAGCCTTACAAGCCTTGTATGATAGCAAAGACCTTGATATAGCTGCCACTGGCATCACAAATATAGATAAAAATGTAGAAAAATTACTGCATAGCCTGACCGACGAAAAGGACCTACTCCAGATACGCCGTGACTATCTGCACTGGCTGATTGAGCGCAACATGTATCTTGACCTGCGAGGTATTCCACAGACACAACGACAGGTGCAAGTCAAATTGGAAGAGGTGTATATCGCGCTCAAAGCACAGCGTGATGAGACGCTGAGTACGTCGGAACGTTCCCTGTTAGAAAGAGAGTTGCAGGAGTTAGAGCAACACACTCTGTTCACGCGCACTGAGGATATAGACGACCAGCGCGACCTCATCGCCCATCGTTTCAAGAAGCACGGTGGCAAGATGCCTATCTCCGAACGCGCAAAAGGCGAGATACGCGACCTCTCGACGGTGGTCGCGCAGCATGACCGTGTGCTTATCCTCGGCGACCCCGGCTGTGGCAAAACAACTCTGTTGCGCTACCTCGCGCTCAAACATGCGCAGGCCACACAAAACAATGTGACGGAGGCCAGTAGCGAACTGGGCAAAGCGCGTTTCCCGATCTGCTGCGTATCGCCGACTATGCCGAATATGGCAAGGACAAATCGCTGAGCGACTTTCTCGCGGATTATTGTGCGCGCTATGAATGTCCTCACGCGCATACTGGTTTAGCGGAGATGTTCGCGGCAGAGCTAAAAAGTGGGGATTGTCTGGTCTTGCTGGACGGATTGGACGAGATTGTCAGTACAGATGACCGTCTGCATGTGGTGCGCCACATCGAAGATTTTGTACGCCATCATCACAGCATGGGCAATCGCTTTGTTATCACCAGTCGTATCGCTGGCTATCGGAACGCACGATTGAATGGGGACGACGCGCACTATCAGGTGCAGGATATGGACGATACACAGATTCGCCACTTCCTCGACATGTGGTGTCCCGCAGTTGAGTATGCACAGACGCCCGACCTCTCGGAAGATGCACGTATGGTTACGGCGAAGCGTGAAATCAATGGCATCATGGACGCCGTTGAACATACTCCTGGTGTACGCCGCCTCGCCGCCAATCCACTTCTGCTCTGCACACTCGCGCTCATTCATCGTACAGGAGCGACATTGCCCCAGAAGCGCATCGAACTCTACAAAATGGCGGCAGACGTGCTGACGCGCACATGGCGTGTCGCGCAAGGTGTGCGTTCAACAGCGTTGTTAGACGAAGGCGAAATCACCAAACTCCTACGCGAACTCGCCTACTGGATGCACGTTCACAAGCCTACAGGTATCGCCACCGAACGCGAAATTATCAAACTATGGGCAGAAGGCAAAGAGGAAGACGAAGACGACCTGCTCGTCGAGCAAGAGGTCAAAGCCTTCCTGCATCAAGTCGAGGTACACACTGGCCTCTTCGTCGAACGCGCCCCCAAACGCTACGGCTTCGTGCACCTCACCTTCGAGGAATACTACGCCGCCCGTTACCTCGTCGCCCGCAGCAAAAATCGCGCTAAGCTTATCCGCAAGCACCTCCACGAGCCACGCTGGGAAGAACCGATTTTATTAGCTCTAGGCTTTGTCGGCATGGACGCCCCCGAAGATGCCGCCGAACTGATAGACGCGGCAATACTGGCTCAAGGCGAGCTTGCCATTGAATTAAAATTCACACCAAGCAAGTATGAGGATTTGTTAGGCAGAGACTATTTGTTTGCATTGCGGTGTTTGGGCGATCAGATGCCAGTGAACGAAAAAACAATGAAGCAAATAGTTGAGAGACTGACCAACGAGTTATTATATGAAAGTGGTTCTGCACAATATCAGCGATATCAACAAGCATTAGACGAACGGCTTGATTATCTCAGGGGAAGTAAGCCTGCTTCTCAGCTTATTCACCATCTTCTCCTCGTATTAAAGGATACCAATCAGGAAGAGGATATACGCACTAAAGCAGTTACCAATCTTGTTCTTGTTATAAAAAAAGACGACACTCATGTGATAGAAGCTTTGTTATACGCTCTCGCTCACGATCCCTCCGACGCCGTGCGTTTTTATGTTGCTGCTGGTCTTGGGCAAGTGGCGGGTGCTTCCCCTGAAGTCGTCTCCGTTCTGCTCCATGCCCTCGCTCATGATGCCGACGACGACGTGCGTCGCACTGTTGCTCAAAGTCTTGGGCAATTAACTCAGAAGTTGTCAGATGAAATCACTAGCGTATTATTGGATGCATTAAAAAATAGTAGCAATTGGTTTACACGCCAGAACGTTGCCCGTCTCATAGGTCGTCTAGGCGAGGGTAACGAACAAAACCTGCAAGCTTTACAGCAAGGGCTTTTAGATAAAGACAACGATGTCCGTACAGCATGTATGCGCGGCTTGGTAATGCTAGTAAGACGCTTTCCTGATGTACATGAGATAGTAGAGAAAATGTTTATACAGGCTGTTGAGCAACCTGAGTTTGATAAAAAAGATAGGCTGGGGCGTACTGCACACGACTACGCCTATGAAGGGCTGTGGTTGCTGGTGGTTGGGGGCGAGATTGAGGATGAGGACGAGTAGGTGTGTATTAGAAGTTGAGCTTTCCGATATGTTACACTACTGACAGAATATATTTGTAGGGAGTTTGGGTTGACGCATGGTGAAAACGTGGGATGATACGGTAAGGATGCATTGACTCCAACTAACTCATAAAGTGTCTCTACAGACGACGTGGGCAGGACAGGGGCAAGCCCAGTCCCTACTATACGACCCTCTGCGCCACTGCGTGGCTTCGCCATGCTACTCCGTGTATAGTAGGGACTGGGCTTGCCCCTGTCCTGCCCCAACTTGGCATATGCCAGACGGAAGCGAGATACTACGTTTTCATTTTGAAGTGATGAAGTTATGGGAAATGACGGCAGAAAGTCTCATAAAGACTGGTTTCATTGGCTTATTCCCTTTATTGCCACTAGCAAAAGATGGCAAGCGACACGAAGTCGTGGATGAGATGGTAACAAGAATTGTCGAGGCGAAACAACCTGCATTACTCAGATATGCCCAAATGTTTTCCTCACTCGTATTCAAAGATAACAACGATAAAGCGTGGCTGGAAAGGAGATTTGCAGTGTACAACGATATATTAGAGGAGTCATGGGTTTACCAGGAGACGAAACTAGAAGGGAAGCTAGAAGCTCTACATAAAGCAATTTTTAATGTCGTACAGGCACGTTTTCCAGCAATGCTAAGCATTACAAAGCAGCAAATTGATGGCATCAAGGATGAAGAGGTGTTACAGCGTCTGCTCCTTAAAATTAGCCTTTCACAAAATGCTGATGAAGCATTAGAAGCATTGGTAGAAATCAAAAAAAGTAAGTAACGCATGAGGAGACAATGTATTGAGAGGCTGAAAAGCCTTCTCTGCACATTGCCTTACAGAAAAGTGTTTGCTCTCCGTACTTGCATTGCGCTGCATAAATGTCAATGTCAATGCCAATGCCGCGATAATCATAATAGCGGATACAATCCAAAGTACAGTAACCGTGCCTGTGTCCATGAAAAACCTCACAATCCAACAAGCTAATTTTTCATAATCATCCCTGACATATGTATCAATCCCTTTGCCAGCTAGCACGCTTACAGGTAAGTGGATGTGACACACAAAGAAATTTTTATAGAGTATTGTAAATGCTGAGAAACGTTTTGGTATTGTTATTCGTGGTCACAGGTATGAGTGACATTTTGTTGTAAGCCACTCAAAGAAGAGTATAAAAGGATATAACAGGAGAAGAACATATCATGACACAAAGTAGCACAAATGTAAGTAACCATCAACATGACCTTGTAAGTGTGCTCTATCACGCGCTTGAAGGTGCTCAAACCTACAGCAAGTACATCCAGGATGCACAGCAAGCGGGCAACCAGGAATTAGCGCAGTTCTTCCAGCAGATTCAGCAGGAAGATAACGCGCGAGCACAAAAGGCGATGCAATTGCTAAGCAAGATGGCAAGCTAGTTTATTCAGGAGACACAACAAGGCCGATATTCTGAGATATCGGCCTTGTTGTGTCTCATTGAAAAGGTTAATCTATCCCTACAAGTGCTAATTGTTCCGCATAAGAACGCACAACGCTACGCATGTGACGTGTGATGACGTGTGCAATAATCAGATGTGCATCCTCTTCTTGCTCGATATTTTGCCCTGGAGCAAGCACGTAGGCATCAACGATATCCTTGATCTTGCCACCCTTTGCTCCTAATAGACCAACAGTGAAGGCGCGGGAGTGTTTGGCAAGGGTGAGGGCGTTGATAACATTGAGCGAGTTACCACTGGTACTAATGCCAATCACCACATCGCCGGGTTCGATCAGGTTGGCGAGTTGCTCGGCGAAGATATGCTCATAGGCTGTGTCATTGCTCCACGCTGTGATTAAGGGGACATGATCGGTGAGTGAAATGGCTTTGAGCCGAGGTGCCTGTAGCATGATAGTATTTTTCGCCAGATCGAGCGCGAAGTGTGACGCGGTAGCAGCACTGCCACCATTGCCCATGATGAAGACACGATGCCCATTGTGATAACAATCCTCTAGCAAACGCAGAACATTGAATAAATCATCTTGCGATATTGCATGCATCATCTGCTCGATTTCGTTAAAGTAGGTAGTGATTTCGTTCATTATACTAGTTTTCCTTCATTTGGTAGGGACCGATGTATCGCATCCTCCTGGCATTTACAATGCCTTTAGGATGCGAAAAAACATTTTAACTCCCTTTGACATTTCAAATACCAGCAGGACGCGATACATCGGTCCCTACATTAAGGGTAACAGACTAATATGGGGCAATCCATTCAGGCTTGAAACTGGCGACATTCAGGACCACCGTAGCACCTTGATGGTCAAAGTGGAAGTTCATACGCTTCAAGCCACGCTCCTCTAACACATTGGTCACGGCCTGTTGTGCCTCTTCGTGACAATAGATGAGCATAAAACCACCACCACCTGCACCCGTGATTTTTCCTGCCGTCGCACCATTTTTCAGAGCGAGTTCATAGCATTCGTCGATAAAGCCTGTCGAGAGGCCAGGAGCGAGCCGCCTTTTCTCTTGCCATGAATAATGTAGCAATCGCGCAAATTCATCGAGATCGCCGCGCTCTAAACATGCCTGCACATCTAGCGCGACCTGCTTGATGTTATGCAGAGCTTGTAGCACAGACTCGTCACGGTCCTGTGTCGATTTGCGCTGATGTTTGAGAATGGAGGTTGACTCACGCGAACTCCCTGTAAAAAATAGCAGAAGCCGTTGCTCTAACGTCTTCTGCACATCGGGTGCGATAGTAATGGGTTCGACGGTCACGCCATCGGTAGTAAAGGTGATTTTGTTGAGACCCCCAAAGGCGGCGGCGTACTGGTCTTGCTTGCCAATCGGCATCCCCATCTTGGTAATTTCGATAAACGAGGCCAGTTCAGCGACCCGCGGTTTGGTCATTGGTTGTTCAACGAGTGTTGAGAGTGCGCGTACCATCGTCACGGCGGCGGCACTCGACGACCCTAATCCTGTACCAGGAGGAACTTCGCTTGCGATGAAGAGATTCACCCCTTTACGAATACCGAAGTGATGCAAAATAGCCTTTGGTAGCGCGAGATCACCATCCCAGAACAGATCATTGTAGGGCGAATGGCGAAAGAGTGAACGATAGTCAGCCGAGATCACCTGTAAATCATCGGTCTCATCGGTCGTAATCACCGCGTAAAAATATTTATTGATCGCGGTACTTACAACGACTCCACCATATCTGGCATAATACGCTTCCAGGTCCGTGCCACCACCACCAAAACTAATACGCATAGGTGCTCGCGCAATTAACATACGTTCTCCTCGTAGAACAGATACAACGGAATGGTGCATCCACATCCCTGTACGGGCCTAATTTATTACGCCCTGAGTGGGGGTTGGGTAGGGAGACGCGTCGGGGTAAATGCGTCTTTGCCAACGTTCACCCCTCTGCCCCGCCCAGGGCGTAATAAATTAGGCCCGTACAGGGTGTGTCCATGAAATGGTACCACGCATAGTATCACGCTATGGGTTGGCGCATCGCTTCAATCAACACTTTTGCCACCTCTGGACGCGAAAACTCGCGTGGAGGAACCTCACCTGCTTGCAACATTTGGCGCACTTTGGTACCGCTCAGAGTCACATGCTGCTCATTTCCGTGCGGGCAGGTCTTGCTAGAGGCCATCGCATCACAGGCGCGGCAGAAAAAGGTGTGGTCGAAAAACATGGGTGTAATACCTAATTTGTCAGCATCGACCTCCGCGAAGATGGAATGTGCATCATAGGTCCCGTAATAGTTGCCGACACCCGCATGGTCACGCCCAACAATGAAGTGTGAGCACCCATAATTCTTACGCATCAAAGCGTGGAAGATGGCCTCACGCGGTCCGGCATAGCGCATCGCGGCAGGCAACACACCAAGCACAACGCGGTTCGTGGGATAATAGTTTGCTAGCAATACCTCGTAACAGCGCATACGAACGTCGGCGGGAATGTCATCACCTTTCGTGTCGCCAACCAACGGATGCAAGAAAAGACCATCAACTGTCTCCATCGCGCACTTCTGGATATACTCGTGGGCGCGATGCACAGGGTTACGTGTTTGAAAACCCACCACGCGCTTCCAACCACGCTCCGCGAATTGTGCGCGAGACTGTGTAGGAAGAAGGCGATACTCAGGAAATACCTGTTGCTGCAATGCCACAACACGCACCGGCCCACTCAACAATACTCCGCCTTGCTCATATACTACTTTGACGCCTGGGTGTGCCTCATCTTCTGTGCGATAGACCTTACGTGCCTCATGCCGCTTATCATAGCCAAACTTATCTTCAACAGTCATGACCGCTTGCAACATCCTCTGCCCATCCACCAGCGCAACCTCTGACCCAAGCGGTAACGTATCAGCCTGTTCCTGTGTTGTCGCAAGTGTAATCGGCACCGACCACGGCAAGCCATTGCTCAAATGCATGTCATCAACCACGCCCAAATAGTCGTCACGGCCCATAAAGCCGCGCAAAGGGCTATAGGCTCCAATCGCCAGCATCTCAAGGTCCGCCAGTTGCCGTGAGCCAACGGTAAGCGTTGGCAAGCTTTTGGCACGTTCCCGCAGTTCGACACCCTCAGCTTTACCCGGCATATTTATTATCAGCGTTCCCCCATGTGGAAGGATTAATCCGTCTGTCATTATATGTATATTCCTCTTCAATGATAGCCTGTACGGGCCTAATTTATTACGCCCCAGGACGAGCGGAGCAATGTCCAGTCCTTTTCTCTCGTCTCCCAGGCTCGCTACGCTCGCGCGGGGGCGTAATAAATTAGGCCCGTACATCGTATCCATTTTTACAAATACCCCAACGCGGTCAAACGTTCCGTGACAATTTCTGACTCATCAGGTGTCTCTTCCGCTTCGAGATAACCAAGTGCTTCGAGTGTTGTGAGAATACGCGCGGCACTTTCGGCAACCGTTTCTTTGTCGGACTCGATGATAAGTTCGGGCTGTTGTGGCTCCTCATAGGGATCGTCCACACCTGTGAAACCTTTGAGTTTGCCTTCGTCGGCGAGCTTGTAGAGACCCTTTACGTCGCGCTGCCGACACACATCAATGGGACACTTGACATAGACCTCGATGAAGTTCCCAATCTCATTTCTGGCCCAAGCGCGTGTCTCAGCGTAAGGCGAGATAGCCGCAGAGATACAGGCAACACCATTGCGTGTGAGCAGGTTACACACAAAGGCAATACGCTTGATGTTGGTATCGCGGTCCTCACGACTGAAACCAAGCCCTTTGCTAAGATTTGTACGCACGACATCGCCATCGAGCACTTCCACATTGCGCCCACGCGCCTTGATTTGCTGCTCAGCCGCTAACGCGAGTGTGCTTTTGCCAGCACCAGACAGTCCGGTAAACCAGAGAGTAAAACCTTTATGTGTCATGTCTTTTCCTTAAAACACCTTCCCCTGCATATCCGTTGGGACAGGTACGTCGAGTTGCTTTAGAATAGTTGGAGCCATATCCATGAGTTGGAGACCCGTCAGTTCGCGCCCTCCCTTGCCCTCGTGTATGGCTGGATCATGTCGAATGACGATGCCGAATTGCGCGTGGTTGCAATCATCGGGAC
>JAABUQ010010761.1_pt1 | contig 11907 bp, 10 predicted proteins | sample 5560001 | NCBI WGS metagenome assembly JAABUQ01 (sample SAMN10711888, study PRJNA513371) | rock metagenome | isolation source: Antarctica rocks | place: Antarctica: Victoria Land, Finger Mt nord | collected 2015-12-18
GGGCTCCTTCGAGCTGGTGCGTGGTCAAAGACCACCAGCCTCGAAGGAGCCCCACCGCGGTCGGTGGAGCCACACGGGTGGGGAATTTCAGTGAGCAACTCTGGGGAGAATCACCTGAGCGCCATCACCACACCATCGGCTCGGGCCAGCCCAGCCGGTCGAGCGGGTCGAACACCCACACCCTGCGCGGGTTGCCGGTGCCGTCAGCTGCGTTACGGCCTGCGTTGGTGCGGGTCGCGCTGGTGCGGGTTGCGGCGATGACGTCGAGGATGTCGGCGCGGGTGCAGGTCACCACCAGCGCCCCAGGCGCCGTCAGCGCCGCGGGGATCATGACCTCCACCGACTTGCCGGCCCCGGTGGGGGCGATGACCACCGCGTGGTCCTCCAGACTCAGCACGACCGGCTCGCCGGTGGTGGAGGTGCCCAGCGGCAGCCCGACCTGCTCTACCGGGACCCGCTTGCGCTCGGCGGCGGTGAGGCCGGCCCGGGTCTGCGCGGCGCTGGCCCGGGCCCCGGCCACCCCGAGGCCGTCGCGGATCTGGCTGTTGTCGGCGAAGCCTTTGCCGCGCCGGCGCCGCGCGCGCCACGCCCCGAAGGTGAACGCCCAGGCGATGAAGCCGGCGAACAGCACGACCAGCAGCACTCCCCACACCGCCAGCGTGACCGTGGCGCTGGCCGGGTGGGCGCCGGCCAGACCGGCCAGCGGCCGGCCGTGCAGCAACGCCCGTGCAGTCGTCCTCAGGTCGGTCAGGCCGACGCCGTCGGCGGTGAGGAACACCGCCGCGTGCCAGGCCAGCAGGGCGCTGCCGGCGAGCAGGCCCATGGTGATGTTGGCCCGGACCCGCCAGGAGACCAGCGGGGCGCCCTGGTCCTCGCGGCCCAGCGTCTGCCCGGTCAGGCTCACTGCCCCCTACCGCCGGCGACCATCGCTTCGTCGGTGTCGGTCAGCCCCCGTTCGAGGCGGGACCGGACGTGCTCGACGTGGATCTCCCGCCGGTTGCCGATCTTGAGCAGGTGATGGCCGTCGGCCAGGTTCGCCAGCGTGTTCCGCGAACCGGGGTCCAGCCCGTAGAGGCGGATGACGGCCTCGATGTCGTCGTCGCGGTCCTGGCGGTACAGGTGCACTGTCTGCGCCTCCTTGAGCATCGCCACCGCCGGGTCACCGGGCGGGATGTCGGCGACGTGGTGCAGCGCGGCGATGTTCGACAGACCCAGCCCGCGGGCGAGTTTGGAGTTGCGCTGAAACACTCTGCCGCCGGGGCCGCCGACCAGGTCCCAGCCCTCCTCGGCGATGAAGTTGGTCCGCAGCCCCCGCTGGTGGCGCAGCGTGCCCAAAAGCCACACGTTCGCAACCGCCATCACCATCGCCACCGCCGGTCCGTCGTCGGGCAGCTGGGACACGTCGAACACCGTCAGCCGCTCGGCGAGGCGCACATCAGGCGACGTGGGGCCGTCGAACAGCCCGGACAGCTCGTCGCCGAGCAGCGCGGACAGCAGGTGGTGCACCCCCAGCCCCGCCTGGTGGATCCGCTCGGTCGCCGCAGCCGAGTAGCCGGCGTACTCCTGGTGGGACCGGCCGAGCTGGGTGAGCAGGTGCTCGAGCAGCGGAACCACCCCTTCGGCCTCCGCGGCGGCAAGGGTCGCCCGGTGCGCGGCCCGCAGCGCCGCCTTCTCCCACTTGTCCAACCCCTGGCCGTCGTTGGCGAGCTCGGCGAGGGCGATCAGCAGCCGGGCCTGCCCGGCGACCCCCGCACCGGCCAGGACCACCGGGTCCAGGATGTTCAGCGTCGTGCCGCCGCCGCCGAGCACCATCCGCAGCGGTTCGGCTCCCAGCTGCCGGCTGGTGTCGCAGTACTCCCCCTCCCCGCCGCGGTCCTTTCTGTCCATCACCACCACCCGCCGGCCGCGCAGGATCAGCGGCCGCAGCACGTAGACCGTCTTGAGCAGCGAACTCTTGCCGGCGCCGACGACGCCGATCACCACCACCGCCGGGGAGGTGATGACACCCCGCTCGTAGGCAGTGAACACGTCGTGCGCCACCGGGGTGTTGGACAACCGGTCCCGGCCGACGAAGATGCCGTAGGCGTCGGTCGGGGCGGCGACCAGCGCGGTGTTGAGCACCTGCGCCTGGCGGGTGGACGTCAGCGCCGGCACAGCCTGCGGGGCGTACCAGCCGCGGCGGGCCTTACGCGGCGAGCGGCGCGCGACGTAGCCCTGCGGAGCCGGCAGGTCCAGCACCCCCGGGTCGGGCGCCGGCGTGCCGGTCGTGCGTCGGCGCGGCCAGCGGCGGCGGGGTTCGGCGCCGCTGGCGGGGTCCTCGGGGCCGGCGGGTGCCGGCGGCGCCGCGAACGGCGGCCGGACGGGCAGGTGCGCAGGCAGGTGCCCCGACAGCTGCCCCGACAGGTGCGAGCGACCACGGGGGGTGGCCCGGTCCAGGTCCACTTCGACGACGCTCACTCCCGCGGCGGCTGCCGGTTCGACGACCCGGAACGGCAGGTCCAGCAACGGCAGTCCGGGATGCGGCAGTCCGGGATGCGGCAGTCCGGGATGCGGTGGGCCGGGGTCCAGGGCGCCGGGGGCGGGACCGGCGTCGGCCAGGTCGGCCTTGGCGCCGTGCCGGGAGGCCCGGTTGCTCCTTCGGATGCCTGCCATCAGATGGCCTCCTTGTCACCGGAGCCGGTGAGCAGGCCGCGGACCCGGGATCCGGCGGCCGGTTCGACGGGGCGCATCCCGCGGGCGATCGGCCAGGTGCACGCCGACCCGGCGGCTTGCTGGGTGTCCAGCCAGGAAAGGGCGGCGATCCCGGCGTTGCCCGCCGCCTCGGTCACCTTCGCGGTGGCGTCGACCAGGGCGTCGCGGGACCGGGCGGAGATCGTCAGGTGCCCCGCCCAGCCGGCGCCGTGCTGACCCGACCCTGGTCGCAGGTCCTCCAGCCGGGAGCGGGCCGCGGAAAGGCCGACAGCGAGCTCCTCACTGGTCAGCACCCCTTTGTCCCGTTGGGCGGCAAGGTCGGCCAGGTCGGTCGTGACGTCGGTGCGGGCGCCCTGGCGGGCGTCGGCGGCGGGCACGATCTCGGTCTGCAGCGACAGGGTCCGCACGATCGGGTGCGGCAACGCTGAGAGCAGCGGCGCCAGCCACAGCGACGTGCGGGGACCGGTCTCGACCGCTTCGATCGGCAGCAGCGCGGTCCGGTGCCACCACTGCTCGAGCTCGCCACCCGGTCCGGGGCTGGTGACCACGGTCGCTGACAGCTCGTCCCGGCTCGGCAGCCAGGGGGCGTCGACGTCGACGTCGGCGGCCTGGTCGATCGGCCAGGAGGGTTGCTGCATGTGCCGCAGCACCGCCGCGAGCTGCGCCGCGCTCACCGGCGCGACCTGCCCGAGCTTGGCCGATGCCAGGTGGGAGCGCACCGCGTCGATCTCGGCGCGCATCAGCGTCCACCAGCCGGCCTGTGCCGGGCCCCGGCGGGCCGCGGCGGCGAGGAAGGCGGGGGTCAGCGGCCAGCGGACGACCATGTAGTGGCGTTGCATCAACCCGGAGCGGGCGACCAGGCGGACCACCTCGTCATAGGAGGCGACCAGCGCCGGCGGGGCGCCCGTGTCGTCCAGGTGTTCCCACACCCACGCCTCGTGGTAGGCCGAGTCGACCGGCACGACCCGGGTCAGCGACTGGACCCGATTCGGCAGCAGCGACGGTGAGCCGTAGCGGGCCAGCAGCTCACCCCAGGCGGTCATCGCCGTGTCCAGGAACGTGTCGGACTCGATGCCTCGGATCTGGCCCTCGACGGCGAACGCGACTGAGAGGTAGGCGTCCTCCCCGGTGGGGGTGTGCCAGGCGATGCCCGGCTCGCCGCGGCCGCGGGCCAGCCAGTGCATCCCCTCGGCGCCGTCAGGCCAGTCGCGGTAGGCGTTGTAGGCGCGGACCGCCTCGGCCCGCTGCCTGCGGCCGCGGCCGCGGCCGCCGGTTGGGAGTTCTGCGGGTCGGGTTGCGACGGGGGCGAAGCAGTCGGTGCCGGTGCGGCGCCGCTCGGCCCAGCGGCGGCGGGCCTGCCAGCGGGCCAGCGGCGAGCCGCGGTGGGTGCGGACCGTCGCCAGGTACACCACGGCGAGGGCGACCACGGTCAGCACCAGCCCGGCGGCCTGCAGCACGATCGTGGCCACAGCCCCGAGCGCGGCGACGGCGATCAGCCCGGCGGTGCGGGTCCTGCCGTGCGAACCGCCGAAGAACCCCCGGCGGCCGCCCTCACCGCCCAGGACGCGTGTCTGCACCGCCACCCCCCTGGGCCGGACTCGGCTGGCTGGGGCTGTCGTCGGCGTGCTCGATGTGCTCGGCTGCCATGTCCCCGGCGGAGCGGGCCAGTTCGGCGGTCGCGCCCAGCACCGAACCGGCTGCCCTGACCCCCTGGCCGACCGCGACCAGGCCCGCCCCCACCAGGGTGCCCGCCCCGGTCGCCGCCGCTGCGCCGCCAGCCGAAGAAAGCCGGTCACCGGCCTGCTTGGCGCTTGCCGGTCCGGCGGCCATCGCCGCGGTGCCGTTAGCCGCCGGCGCTCCCCCGGCGGCGGCCCCGGCTAAGGGGGCGGCTGCCCCGGCGCCTACTCCTACGGCTGCCGCTCCACCCAAGGCCGCTCCCGAGGACGCGGCGCCGGCCGCATCGCTGCGTCCCCAGGCCGCCGCCGCCCGCGCCGGAGAGTCGGTGCCCACCGGCGTCGCCGCTCCCCCGCCGGCAGCACTTCGGTCGGCAGCACCGTGGCTCGCATCGCTACCCGCCGCGGGCGAGCCGACTGCCGCGCCGGGTTCCATCGAAGCCGAAGAGTCGCCACCAGCATTGCCACGGCTGGCGGCCAGCAGCCCCAGCAGGCCGCCGCCGGTGGCCCCGCCGCCCGGCGCAGTCCGGTCGGCGTCGGGCCCGACGCCGACCAGGTTGCCGCCAGGGTCGTCCCCGCCGGCCGCCGAGCCGGTCCCGCGGGCCAGCTGCGCCGTCTGCGAGTCCTCCGCCGAGTCGGGATAGCCGCCGCCGGTTCGCGGCCGGGGTATTGACAGGCTCGGCCCGCTGCCTGCGGCGGAGGTCGGGCCGACGGGGGCGAACGCCAGCAGCCCCAGCGGGGACAGCGTCGCTGCCAGCAGGGCGATCACCGCGACGGCCAGGTTCGCCAGGATCTTCAGCCCCGGCTGGTCGAAGTTGGTCGACAGCCCGGCGACCATCCGGAACGCGACGCCCAGCAGCAGGAACAGCAGGACGTGGGAGAAGCAGACGCCGACCCAGACCATGACCACCTTCAGGCCCTTGGCGCGCTGGCGGGGGTGGACCAGCCACACCAGCGACAGCGGGATGATCGCACCGGTCAGGTACAGGGTGACCAGCATGACCAGCAGCACCACGAAGCACAGGACCAGCGCGACGATCAGGGCGAAGAAGAACACGATGGCGACGATCGCCCCGCCGGTGATCTTCGCCGGGTCGCCCGCGGCGATCGACGCCTGCAACGCCGTCGTGGTGCCGGCGACGCTGCCGCCGATCCCCCAACCGATGAGGGTGTCGGTCAGCGCCCCGGTCAGCTCCAGCAGCAGGCTGCCGAGCGCCGGGCCGAGGATCACCCCGCCGAAGAACAGCGGCGTGTAAAACCCCAGCGTCTCCACCACGTCGTCACCGGAGACCCGGCGGCGGGCCAGCTGGACGAAGTTCCAACCCAGAAACGCCACGAAGATGAAGATCGCCAGCGCGAACGACACCCGGTAGGCGTCCAGGAACCAGCCCGCCGACAGGTCCGGGTGGGTCAGCCGCTCCAGCTGCGGCAGCACCGTCGACGCCAGGCCCGCCGCGGCCTGCTGCATCTTCTGCGCGATGTAGCCCAACGGGTCCTTCGCGAAGTCGATGGCGGCCGAAATCGTGTTGGCCGCGGTGCATGCAACCTTGACGATGGGAAGGTGGCACGGGTCCGGCACCTCAGCACCCTCCTGAGTAGGGCACGCCAATGCGCTGCAGATCCGCGATCAAACGTCCAGTCGTCAGGTCCCGATACCGCCAGGCGCCATTGACCGCCACCAAGTGAGCGGTGCCAGCAAGCGCGACCTGCCCCTGAGGTACACCGTTCAGCGTTGGGTTGCTGCTCGCGAGGTACGACACGCTCGCGCTGCCACCGTCGAAGGACTCCACGTAGTACTTCCCGCCGGTGAAGTCGAGGGCTCCCCCCGAGCCCTGAAGGTCCGACGAACTCGACAGCGAGCGGCGCGCGGCGTCCGTGGCGTCAGGAGCAAGGACTTGCCTGGCTGTCGTCACCTGGTCCGCCGGCGGAGGGCCTGCAAACGCCCACCGGGCCACCGTCGCCGTGAAAGACGCCGCCCCGGCCGGCGTCAGCGGTGCCTGCCGCTGCGCGGCCAGGACCGCGCCGTCGAGCTCCAGGACACCGCCCAGGCAGCCGTCGGCCAGGGTCACCGGAGCGGCTGATGACGCGAGGCTTGAGGGCTGCAGGGTCGGCGCCGCCGATACTGCCGACTGCGACGGTCCAGGCGCTGGGGGAAGCACGATCGTCTGACCCCGCCGACCGAACACAGCCACCGCGACAGCCACCAGCGCGATAGCCGCGAGCAGCGCGATCAGCACCCACGCCCAACGGGGCAGGCCGCGCCGTGGCGCGGGGCCGGGCGGCGACGCGGGAACCTTGGGGGTAGTCATGAGCCCTTGTCCGGATAGGTCACGGGAGATGGTCAGGTAGTCGGTCCGCCGCCGTCAGCCGAAGATGGCGATGAAGACGCTGACGATCACGGCGAGGGAGATCAGGCCCCCGAGCGCGACCCCTGCGTTGACGGCTTCCCGCCGGCTGTCCCGAAGCTGGCCGGGGTGGCTGCCGCGGTTCTGGGCAATCCCCAACAGCCCGTGGCCCAGGTAGCCGATCCCGATGAGGATGGCAAGGCCCCACAGGCCGGCTGCGAGCTTCTGCCAGATGGCTGTGTACTGCGCCCCGAAGATCGTGAAGTTGGGGACGATGTTGTTCAGCGGGTTGGTCACTGGCGTCTGCCTCTCTAGCCCTGGCGGCTGGCGATGGTGTCCTGGAGCTGGTGCACCAGGTCGACGTCGGTCGGTGCCGAACCCAAGGCGGTCACGATCGCCGCCGCGGCGGCTGTCCAGGCCCGGGTGGACTTCTCGCTCAGCGCTGCCAAAGTGATCTGTCCGCCGAGCCGGATAGCCGGGTCGAAAGGCACCTCCACCACGGCGGCGACACCCAGCTCGCCGAGGCGGGCGCGCACGGCGGTGGCTACCTGGCGGTTCTCCGGGCCGCCGTCGTGCCCGAGCAGAATCACGACCCGGGACACCAGCCCGTCGGGTGCGCCGACCTGGCCGCTGTCGGCGTGCATGAGCGCGAGGACCTCTTCGGCACCGGCGACGCCGTCGATCGACGTCAGGCACGGCAGCACGGCGGCGTCGGCTGTGCCCAGCGCCGCCAGGTGGGCCTCGTGGCCGGGATTGTTGCCGGTGTCGGTGACGGTGATGCGGTAGTAGGTGTCCAGCACCCGCCGGGCGGCGAGCACATCAGGGCCGGTCAGGACCGGCCGGCCCCCGACGGAGCCGATCACGTCGGCGTGCGAGCTCTGCGGGGCGGTGTAGCCGCCGAGGTTCCCGGCCGACCGGACACTGCCGGCGCCGGCGAGCAGCTCCGCCAGGCCGCGGTCCGGGTCGCCTTCGGCTCGGCGGTTCAGGGTTCCGACGGACTCGGCTGCCTCGAAGGCGACGACGTAGCCGCCGCGGACGTGGCCGAGGATGCCCGCCAGGGTCAGTGCTGTGGGTGTCTTGCCCTGTCCGCCCTTGGGGTTGGTCACAATGATGTTGACGGCCCGCGTCCAGGTGGCCCGTCGGATCGTGGCGAGGGCTTCGCGGTGTTCCAGCTCCCCGGCACCTGGCGCCAGCTTCACCAGCCCGGCTGAGCCGCGGAACAGCCGACCACGCCAACCCCACTGGCCCGGACGGGTAGCGACCGGAGCCGCCACCGTTACTGGAGCACGCCCATGAGGAGGTGCCGCCAGCGTGCCGGCCGGCGGCTGCCCCTTGCTCGGCGCGGCATCGTCTGGGAGTTCCGCCACGGCCGTCCCAGCATCGCCGTCCCCATCCGCCGGAGCGGCGTCCTCGCGGTACTGGTCGGCGCGGCGGGCACCGCTGAACAGCTCCGCGGCGCTGCGGTCGTTGTCCGTGGAGAGCGTGGACACGCGGGAACCCCCTGTGGGTGTCAGTAGCGGGGTGTAGGTGTGGAGCAGGTCGGCCTTGGGGGCGGCGGCCGTTTACAAACATGGTTTATCTCAGCTCATGGAGTAAACCTAACCCATGAGCCACTAAAGACGAACGGTCCAGGCCGTGTCGGCGGGTTGTTCTGACATCAGCCGCTGACTGGAAGACTGGGCACATGACGGTGCTCAGCCGGCTCGCTACCCGGCTGGGGAAGCTGCCGCCCGCCACGACGCCCGACGTCGTGGTCGACCGGAACCTGCCGGTGCCGATGCACGACGGCGTCGTGCTGCTGGCGGACCGCTACCACCACCGCAGCGACCGCCGGCTGCCGACCCTGCTGGTCCGCAGCTGCTACGGCCGACGAGGGATTATGGGCTTCCAGTACGGCCAACTGTTCGCCGAGCGCGGGTTCCAGGTAGTGGTCCAGAGCATTCGCGGTGGGTACGGATCAGGCGGAACCTTCGAACCACTCACGCACGACCCGCAGGACGCGGCAGCCACAGTGGCCTGGCTGCGCGACCAGCCGTGGTTCACCGGTCAGCTCGGGCTGGTGGGTGCGAGCTACCTGGGCTACACCCAGTGGGCGCTCGCGCAGGACCCTCCCCCGGAGCTGCGCGCCATGTCGGTGCAGATGGCCCCGCACGACCCGGTGCGCACCATCTACCCCGGCGGCGCGTTCGCGCTGGAGAACTGGCTGACCTGGGCCGAGGACGTCACCGGCAAGCCCTGGGCCGACACCGTGCCGCGGGCCGCCGTCGAGGGCGCCATCGCCGGCAGGCGGGCACTGAGCAGGCTGCGCCCCGCCTACCGCCAGCTGCCGTTCACCCAGGCCTACCGGCACGCCCTCGGCCACCCCGCACCGTTCCTCGAGGAGTGGATGGCCCACCCCGCCGACGGCCCCTACTGGCAGGCCCGCGCGGCCACCTCCGGGGTGCGCAACACCCGAGTGCCCGTGGGCCTGCTGTCCGGCTGGTACGACGCGTTCCTGCCCGACACCCTGGAGGCCTGGCGCATCCTGCGCGAGCAGGGCACCCCGGCCCGGCTCACCGTCGGCGGGTGGGCACACTCCGGCCTCGAGGACTGGCCGGCGATGTTCCGCGACAACTACAGCTGGCTGCGCGCCCACCTGTCCGGCGACAACGCCCTGCTAACCCCGACACCGGTACGGGTGTTCGTCCTCGGCGCCGGCGGCGGCTGGCGGGACCTGCCCGACTGGCCCCCGGCCGGCGTCACCACCCAGCGCTGGCAGCTACAGCCCGACAGCGGGCTCGCCCGGTCGGCGCCGCCGCCCTCCGAGCCCGACCGGTTCCGCTACGACCCGGCCGACCCGACCCCCTCGGTCGGTGGCGCCACCCTGGCCGGCGTCGACGGCCCGCGGGACAACCGGGCGCTGGAGGCCCGGCCCGACGTCCTGACCTACACCAGCGACCCGCTCGGAGCGGTCCTCGAGCTGACCGGCCCGGTCACGGCGACAGTGCACGTCGAGCACGAGCTGGCTCACGCCGACGTGTTCGTCCGGCTCTGCGACGTGGCACCAGACGGCCGGTCGACCAGCATCTGCGACGGGCTGACCCGCGTCGAGCCCGCCCCGGTCGCTACCGGCCCAGGCGCCGCGGCCGCAGGCACCGGCGTCCAGCCGGTCGCTGTCAACCTGGCTTCCACCGCCTACCGGGTCGCCGCCGGCCACCGGCTGAGGGTGCAGGTCAGCGGCGGCGCGCACCCCCGCTGGGTGCGCAACTACGGCACCGGCGAGCCGTTCGGTCCCGCCACCCGGCTGGCCGCCGGCTGGCACACCGTGCACCACAGTGCCGCGCACCCGTCCGGCATCGACCTCCCGGTCGGCTCAGGCGGCTGAGCCGATCCGGCGCGAGTGCTGGCGTGAGTGCCGGCGGTAGTGGCGCGAGACCCGGGAGAGCCACTCGACCTCCTCGGCCAGGCTCGCAACAGCCGGCTCGACGGCCGAGGTTGCTGGTTCCGCGAGGCTTTCCCCCCGGCGCTTGCGGTGGACAGCGGCGGCAAGAGCAGCCGCCTGCGCCCCGGCGAGCATGTCGGGCTGGCCAGGACCGGGACTGCCGGCGCCGGTCTGTTCTTCGACGGCGGCCATGAAGGGTTGGACCTCCCGCAGGCCGTCACGTATTTCGATCACCCGCCGGTAGAGGCGGTAGCCGACATCACGAACGGCGACCGCGGCGCTCAGCCGTGAACTACTCGGTGCCAGCACGATCCCGGGGGTGACGTCGGCCAGGTCGCGCCACAGGGGGTAGAGCGCGACGAAAGCCACCCGTTGCCGCACCGCCGCGGCAACCAGCACGAGGGGCTGCCAGCTGCGGGCGGCGGGAAGCACGATCCCCAGGCCGAGCAGGCCGCCGGCTGCGTAGCCGCTGGTGGTGAGCACGTCCGAAAGCGAGTTGGCCCAGGACAGCCTGGCCAGGGGTGGGAAGATGAGGATCTGGTAGACGTTGTTGGTCAGCCCCAGCACCCCTGCCAGGTTCATCAGGCGCAGCCCGGTGGCGAGCAGCCGGCGCCCGTCCAGAGCGGCGTGGCGGGCCAGTCGGCGGGCGGCCACGAAGGACCGGACGACGAAGAACGAGACCGTGACGACGGCGACGGCGAAGAAGGCGCCGGTGCCGGGCGTGGCGTAGGTGTGGGCGTTGACCTTGGGGACGTCGGGCAGCCGGGCCGGCCCGGCGACGAACGTCGCTGCGAGCGCCGCGAGCGCCACCGGCAGGTCATAGCGGCCCCGTCTGGTGCTGCTGGTGCTGCCGATGGAGCGGGCGAGGTCGAGCTCGAGGACCTGGTACAGCGCCCACACGGCGACCAGTGCCTGTCCGTAGACCAGCAGGCAGCTCAGGTTGTGTCCGCCGAGGGCCCGGTCGAGCGGCAGGTAGACCAGGTGCAGGTCGACGGTGATCGCTCCGGCGACCATCACCAGTGCGACCGAGAGCAGCCGCGCGCCGGAGGCTCTGGACCCCGCCCCGGTCAGGAACAGCTTGGCCAGGACGGCGCCCCACAGCAGCAGCAGTGCCGCACCCTCAACGGCTCGAGCCACGACCGAACCCTCTGCGCGGCTCGTCAGCGAAGGCTGTGCTCACCCGGCGCATGCCCGGGTCCATCGGGGGCTGCGGGCCTGGCGGGTCGTCGACGCGCTGGCCGAGCAGGGTCGCGATGACCTCCGCTTCGGCCTCGTCGCCCTCGTGGTAGCAGCTTCGTGCCAGCACGAGCCTGACCCGCCGGGGGTCCAGGTTGGCCAGCGCCAGGGTCTCGCGGTCGAGCGGCACCTCCCGCCCGGCCTGGTGGTTGCCGAGCAGGTGACCGCACTCGTGCAGGATGTTGTGCTGCTGATACGTCCAGCTGCTCGCGGTCTCGTAGAAGATGTAGTCCGTCGTGTCCGTCCGCATGACCATGCCGCACGGACCGCCTGTGCTCGACTTGGGCACCAGGACCAGCCGCCGGCCCAGGTGCTCTCCGAGGTGGCCGCAGAACGCGACCGCTTCGAACGGTTCGGGCATCGGGATCTCGCGTAGTGCCCGCTCCCAGTGGCGCCGCAGCCCACGGTCCACGTCCGTCGTCCTTCCTTGTCGACGCCGATGGCGGTGTCGTCCGCCGCCCAGTGCGGTCCTTCGCGCTGGGCCTACTGTTCGTTCGGGGGCGGCGGCCCCGGTGGTGGGGGCGGCGGCCCCTCGATTTCG
>JAABUQ010010762.1_pt1 | contig 11905 bp, 12 predicted proteins | sample 5560001 | NCBI WGS metagenome assembly JAABUQ01 (sample SAMN10711888, study PRJNA513371) | rock metagenome | isolation source: Antarctica rocks | place: Antarctica: Victoria Land, Finger Mt nord | collected 2015-12-18
TCAGGCTGTATTCTGCCTTGTCGTCATGCCCGGACTTGATCCGGGCATACACGCCGCGCAACCGAGGTCGGCGGCATGGATTGCCGGGTCAAGCCCGGCGATGACGGAATTAGCGCGCGGCCGGTTAGCCTGACTTGGCTCGAGGGAGCGGCGGACGCCGGGTTAGCACAGCGGTAGTGCAGCGGTTTTGTAAACCGAAGGTCGGGGGTTCAAATCCCTCACCCGGCAATCCCGGCCAATGGTCCGACCCGGAGCGGTGGACTGGCAGGCGCGCAACGCCAATCGTGCTAAAGTGTGCTATGAACGTCACCCTTCGCAGGCCGATGACGCTGGAGCAGTTCCTTGCCTGGGAGGAACGGCAGCCGTTGCGCTACGAGTTCGGCGGTCTTCAACCAGTCGCCCTGACGGGCGGGACAGCCGCGCACGCCGCTATTCAGCGGAATCTGATCTTCTCCCTGACCGGTCGACTACGGGGAAAGCCGTGCCAGCCGTACGGCAGCGAGCTGAAGATCGAAGTCGCCGGCCGGATACGCTACCCGGACGCCTTCGTCGTCTGCACGCCGGTCCCGCCCCGGTCCACCGTCGTCACTGACCCGGTCGTCGTTTTCGAGGTCATCAGCGATGGCACCGCCGGCGACGACCTGGTGTCGAAGAACACCGAGTATCGAGCCACGCCCTGTATCCAGCGCTACATCATCCTCCAGCAGACCAAAGTCGCGGCCATCGTCTTCTCCCGCAAGGGCGAGGATTGGGTCACCGATCTGATCGCCGGTGGCGACGCGCTGCTGCGATTGCCGGAAGTCGGAATCGAGCTACCGCTCAGAGAACTCTACGCGGATCTGGAGCTTGGTTCGGAGGACTCCCGGCTGCCGATCGAGCCCTGAGCCGCAGCGCCTATGATTGTGCCGGATCGCCGGAGAGGGGGAGACGGCGCATCGCGGCATCGACGCGGGCGATGAACCGGCGGCAGCTCTCGGGTGTGGCGACGTTCATGTGATACTGCGCGATATAGCGCCGCTTCGCCCGCCGCCCGGTGAGCCAGTAGAGATAGCGCATCACGAGTTGCCGCGGCGGGTCGCCGACCCACCAGGCCATGTGGCGGGGGCGGCCATACGTCACCACGGCGGCGAGGTGGCGGATGTGGGTCAGCGCCGGGCGTGCGACGCCGTTCTCCAGCGTGAAGGAGACGCCGGGCAACAGCACGCGGTCGAAGAAACCCTTCAGGATCGCGGGCGGCCCGAAGGTCCAGGTGGGAAAGCACAGCACCAGCGCCTCGGCCGCCAACAGACGCTCGACGTAGGCCGCGACCGGTTCGCGGTTGCGCGGCTCCTCGTGATAATGCCGCCGCTCCCCCGCGCTCAGCACGGGGTCGAACCGTTCGGCATAGAGGTCGCAATCGTCCACCTCGTGCCCGGCCTCGCGCAGCGCCCTGACGGCGGTGCGGTGCAGGGTGGCGTGGAAACTGTCATCCAATGGATGCGCGAACAGCACGAGCACGCGCATCAGGGCACCACCGGCAGCACGACGCCGGAGAGCGTGCCGCCTCCATGTCGTACGGCGATCGTGATGGAACGCTCGTCCGCGGCCAGGAAATCCGTGGCGGCGGCGCCGTTGCCGGGGTTCATGGCGTAGGAAGGTGTGCAGGCGCTCGCGAGCGAGAGGCGCAGCGCGTGACCGGCCGGAACGGTTACGCAGATCGCGCGCATCGGCAGCTCGCAGTGTCGGCCGGGATCGTCGATGCGCGCGTGACCCTGCGTCAGCGTCCAGGCGCGGCCGTCCGGCGACACCATCGACAGCGCGGCGTCGATGTCGAACGACGGCTGGTCGGCTTGCAGCGCGAGCGAGGCGGCAACCCTGCCGCACAGGAACAACGGCTCATCGAGCGGCGCGGAGGTGTAGACGGCGACATCGGCGCGGTCGTCGAGTGCGGCGCGGTCCTGCATGCCGGCGGGCGCGCTGCCGTGGCCGCCCATGACGGGCGCGGGCCGCCAAGGGTCGTGCACGAAGCGATCCACCCCGGCCGGTCCCTCGGCCTGTTGCAGCCGACCCGACGAGGCGGACGCCGCCCGACCGTCGCCGGCGAGGAACCAGCGCGTCCCTCGTGTTTCCGGCCAGGTAGCGAATTGCCGGCACTCGCGCGTGCCGAGGTCGAACAGGCGAAGTCCGCGCAGCACCGCGTCGTCGCGACCTTTCAGATGCCGGTCGAACCAGGCGAGTTGCACGGCATCGATCGGCGACGCGGCGGCCGGGCCGAAATCCACCGCGCCGACGCGCCGCCCCCAGGGCTGATGCGTCCATGGGCCAACGTGCAGCGCCTGGTCCGCAACGCTGCGAGCGGTGATCGCCTCGTGGGCGTCGAGCGTGCCCATCAGCATCTGGTCATACCAGCCGCCGACATGCAGCATCGGCACCTCGAGCGCGTGGGCCGTCAATCGCGCGCGCGGGGCAAAGGCGTCCCAGAACGCGCCCGGCTCGGGATGCGCGAGCCATGCCTCGTAGTGCGTCCAGCCGCCATAGCGACGGATCACCTCCGGGCGCGTCCGATGCGGCTCGTGCAGCGGCGGCGATCGCGCAGCGGCGCGCAACGCGTGCGCCGCGACGTGGTCGCCCGCGTGAGCCGCCTTCACGAACCCCATTTGCAGGCCCCAGCCTAGATCGGGGCCGAGGCGGAACGCCCCGTTCTCCCAGGCCCAGTCGGTGCGCATGTCCCACCCGCCCATCGCGGGAGCCGCGGCCCGCAGCGCGCCGCCGCCGGCCAGCGCGAGATACTGCGTGTTCGCCTGATACGAGAACCCGTACATGCCGACGGCGCCGCTCGCGCCGGGCAGGTCCGCCGCCCAGGCGACGGCCTCCGCGCCGTCCGCCTCGTCGTCGAGGAACAGCCGGAACGCGCCCTCGCTGGTTCCCGTGCCGCGAACGTCCTGCACGGCCACGATGTAGCCGTGCGCCGCGTACCAGGACGGATGCGCGTAGACCAAGGTGGAGGCGATGCGGCGACCGTACGGCTGGCGCATCAGCAGCACCGGATGCGGGCCGGGCGCGTCGGGGCTCCACACCGTCGCATCCAGCCGGCAGCCGTCGCGCGCGCGCATTGACAGCCTGCGCGGCTCGCCGACGCTCTGCATCACCGGACGCCGGTGATCACCGCGCGGTCCTCGTCGGTGAGCGAAACCGGCGTGCCGGCGCGGATCAGCTCGGCGAAGCCCTCGTTGGGCGCCATGAAGGTGAGGCAGTAGAGCTTGCCGGGGCCGGTGTTCTCGACCACGTGCTCGGTGCCGGGCCGCAACACCAGGATATCGCCCGGCCCGACCTCCCGGCTAGCGCCCTCGGCCGTGGCGCGGCCGGTGCCGGCCAGCACGAAGAACGCCTCCTCCGCCACGCCATGCGTGTTCGGCGGCGTGCGCCCGCCGGGCTCGAAGATCTCCACGACCAGCGTGAACGAGACGCCGTCGGCCAGCGGGTCGAGCAGGCACGCGAAGTAGTTGCTGTCGCCGGGCGAGATGCGGAACGCTTGCAGCTCGTCCGCCCGCTTTGCGATGCTGGCACGGGGCATCATTGCGGCAACCCTTCGACCAGCGCCGACGAGTGCAAGGTGAAGCCGAAAATCTGACGAATGTTGAGCAAGGTCGCCTCGCGACAGAAGTCGGGGTTCGTGGTGGCGGCGCAGTCCTCCACCAGGATGGTATCGTAACCAAGGAAGTTCGCGTCCGCGAGGGTGTGCAGCACGCATTGATCGAGGTTGACGCCGGCAAACAGCAGCGTCTCCAGTCGCAGGTTGCGCAGGATCGAATCGAGCGGCGTGTCCCAGAAGCCGCTCATGCGATGCTTCCGCACATGAATGTCGCCCTCGACCGACGCCAGTTCCTCGACGATCTCCGCCGATCGGCTGCCCTCCTGCAATACCGCTTCCCCGGTCCGCGCCAGCCGGTCGCCGAGACCGCCGCCCGAGCCGGTCGGGTCATAGACGTGGCGAAGCGCGGGGGACAGGTTCAGCCGGTCGGGCCGCGTGCCCCAGTTCAGCCAGACCACCGGAACCCGCGCGGCCCGCAAGTGCGGCAGCAGGATCGCCAGCGGCGCGATCGGCCGGCGCGCGGGGGCGATGTCCACGCCGATCGAGGCGAGCCAGCCGTCCGGGTGGCAGAAATCGTTCTGCATGTCGACGACCACGAGGCCGGTGCGCGCGAGGTCGATGCTGACGGGCTTGGGCAGCGCGGCCACGGCGAGCGGCCGGGGCGGCAGCGGCGCGCGCACCAAGTCGGCCCGCGCGTCCGACACCCGCCAAGCGTTGCGGGTGGAGGGGCCGAGCGGTCTCACGCGCGCGCCACCACCGCGTCGAGCTCGCGGTAATCGGGGAGCGCGGCATCGAGCAAGCGGCCGTTGCGCAGGATCACGCGGTCCGCTTGCGGGCGCGCGAGCAACTCGGTCATCCCGCGCGCGCGGAACAGCAGCAGGTCGGCGGGCGCGCCGACCGCGATCCGACCGTGCCCGGCGAAGCCGCATGAGTCCGCGGGCGTGGCGGCGACCGATCCCGCCCAGTCGCCGAACGGGTGATCGAGCTGCGCGATGCGCACCGCCTCGCGGTAGACCTCCAGCATGTCGTAATCGCCGTAAGCGTAGAACGGGTCCCGGCAATTGTCCGAGGCGAAGGAGACCGGCACGCTGGCGGCGCGGAACTCGTGCACCAATGTGATGCCGCGCCAGCGCGGCGTGCGGCCGGCGACACGTCCCTGCAGGTACATGTTGCACATCGGCAGATTGATGACGCGCAGCCCGGCTTCCGCGCAGAGGCGGATGGTCGCCATCGCGTCCTGCTCAGTCTGCACGGCGAGCGAGCAGACATGGCCGACCTGGATCGGCTGGTGGAAGCCGCGTCGTCGCGCCGTCTCGGCGACCGCGTGGAGGGTGCGTGATCCCGCGTCGCCGGTCTCGTCGAGATGCAGGTCCAGCGCCAGCCCGCGCGCCTCGGCGAGCGCGAAGAAGCGGTCGAGATGCGCCTGGAACTCGGGCGAGCGCGCCTGGCCGCCCTCGCCGGTCGTGGTCATGCCGAGCACCCCGCCGGATTGCGCCACCTCGTCGGCGAGCGCGGTGCCGTCCTCGCCGGCGAAGCGTTCGAGCGGGCAGATCGAGACCGCCTGCAAGGCGATCCGCCCGGCCCACGCGTCGCGCAATTGACGGAACACGCGCCAGCCGATGCGCGCGTGCGGCCAGTAGCTGTCGATATGCGTGCGCATCGCCGCCGTGCCATGCGCGAAGGCGCAGCGCAGCCCGAACTCGAACCGGGCGGCGATGTCGTCCTCGGTCCAGTGCGCCGCGCGATCGGCGATCACCGCCGCCTTGGCGCCGGCGTGCGTGCCGTCCGGGTTGGCGCGCCGGGGCCAGGTCTGCGTCTTGTCGAGATGCACGTGCCCGTCGACGAAACACGGCCAAACCTGGCCGTGATCGAGGTCGATGCCCTCGGTCGCGGCGCCGGCCGGGGCGAGCGCGGCGATCCGGCCGTCGGTGAGGCGAAGGTCGAGCAGGCACAGCCCCTCGTCGTCCGCCGGGGGCGCGGCGCCGGCGAGCAGCGCGGCCGGCACGGCGGCGCGACGCAGCCAGACATCGCGCGGCAGCTCCGGCGGAAACCATGGCAAGGTCATTGCATCAACCTGTGTTCAGGGTGCAGCCGCGCGGAGGCATGATGGACGGCTCGATCGAGCGCAACATGGAGCGCCTGCTGGACGATCTCGCGGGCATCCCCCTCACCACCGTACCCGCGCTGGTGCGGCAGAAATCGCGCGACTTCTTCTGGTACAGCCCGGTGCTGAACCGGCAGCTGCGCGGCAAGTCGGCGGAGGCGGTGGTCAGCCCGCGCGACGAGGCGGACGTGATCCGCATCGCCGCCGCCTGCTTCCGCCACGGCGTGCCGATCACCCCGCGCGGCGGCGGCACCGGCAATTACGGCCAGGCGGTGCCGTTGCAGGGCGGCGTGGTGGTCGACATGACGGCGCTCGACGCGATCGAGTGGCAGCGTCCCGGCCTGGTGCGCGTCGGACCGGGACGGAAGATGGGCGACCTCGATCGCGCGACGCGGCCGGAAGGGTGGGAGCTGCGCATGCATCCCTCGACGAAGCGTACTGCGACCATCGGCGGCTTCGTCGCCGGCGGGTCGGGCGGCGTGGGCTCGATCACCTGGGGCGGGCTGCGCGAACCGGGCAACGTCGCCGCCGCGCGCGTCGTCACGGTCGAGGCGACGCCGCGCGTGCTGGAGCAGCGCGACCGGGAGGCGGGCGTGGTCAATCACGCGTACGGCACGACGGGGCTCATCACCGCGCTCGAAATGCCGCTCGCGCCCGCCTGGGACTGGATCGACCTGATCGTCGCGTTCCCGACTTTCATGGACGCGGCGCGCTGCGGCTACGCGCTCGCGCTGGCCGGCGGCATCGTCAAGAAGCTCGCGACGCCGATCCCCTGGCCGACCCCGGCCTCCTTCCGGCTGCTCGGCGAGCACTGCCCCGACGGGCACGCCATCCTGATCGCCATGATCGCCGCGCCCTCTCTCGCCGCGTTCAAGTCGCTGCTGCTCCAGCACCCGTCGGGTGCCATCACCTACGAACGGCCCAGCGACGAAGCGCCGGGCGAGACGCCGCTGTACGAGTACACCTGGAACCACACCACGCTGCAAATCCTCAAGCGCGACCGCGGCTTCACCTACCTGCAATGCCTGCACCCCGCCGCGCGCGTGCTGGAGAGCGTGGCCGAGATCGCCGCTCTGTTCGAGGGCGAGCTGGCGCCGCACCTCGAGTTCATCCGCATGAACGGGCAGGTGACCGCGAGCGCGTTGCCGATCGTCCGCTACACCACGGAGGAACGGCTGCACGAGATCATCGCCGCGCACCGCGAGCGCGGCGTGTCGATCGCCGACCCGCACGTCTACACCCTGGAGGACGGCGCCGGACACAAGCGCGTCGACGTCGACCAGCTCGGCTTCAAGCGCGAGGCCGATCCGCATGGGCTGCTGAACCCTGGCAAGATGCGCAGCTTTCAAGCCGTCGCGTAGACGCGCGTGACCTCGGGCTCGCCCTCGGCCCGGAGCAGGTCCAGCAGACGCCGGCGCATGATGAGGCCGGGGCGGTCCGAGGGCATATGCGCCTCCACGCGGCGTGTCGGATCGAGCGCCGCGTCCGGGTCGGTCGCCTCCAGGATGTCGCGGTCCTCGTAGACGACTTGCGCGTCCCAGTCGATCAGCGCCTGCGTCGGGCAGTCCGCCTCGGTGTCGTTGCGATAGAGCAGTTGAACGAGCTGGATGCGCCCATCCTCGATCGGCGTCGCGCAGTTGATGATGATGTGCCGGATGCCGCTCGGATAGGTCATGTCCATGCGGCGGCAGAACGGCAGATACCAGTGGTTGCGCATGGTCCGCGTCGTGGTGGGTTCCGTGGTGCCGGTGACGCGGAACGCCGCCGGCGGGTTTAGGATGTCGACCACGGTGGTGGCGACGAAGCCGTAATCGGTCTCCTCGATATCATAGCGGCTCGGCTTCGGCTGCGCGTTGTCGCCGAACGTGCCGCGATGCACGAAGGCGAAATGCGCGTTGTCGAAACTGTTCTCCATCAGCCGCAGCGGCGCGGTCTGCCACTGATCGTAGAATTGGAAGATGCGCCGGAAGCCGGGGGCACCATCCTCTTGGATGTCAAACAGCGGCAGCAACGGTTCTTCGAGGGCTACCCAGACATAGCCGTAGCGCGCCTGGCAGTGATAGGCGGCGACGGCGTGCTTCGGAAGGCTTGCCGCCGGATCGAATTGCGGGATGCGCGTGAGCTGGCCGGTGCGGTCGTACGTCCAGCCGTGATAGCCGCACACGATGCGGCCATCGTCCATCCAGCCCTTCGACAGCTTCGCCGTCCGGTGACAGCAGCGATCGCGCAACGCCGCGGGCGCGCCATCCTCGTCGAGGAACAGAACGATGTCCTCGCCCATCAGGCGGAACGGCTTCGGGCCTTCCGCGAGATGGTGCAGCGGCATCGTCGCGTACCAGAAGCGGCGCATGGTCTTCTGTTGCGTGGTCAGCATCGGATCACCTTTCCCCACCGACGGCACTCTCGTGCCAATGCCCGAGCAGCGCCCGCTGCAAGGCGACCATCAAGCCGAACAACGCCACGCCGGTGACGGTGATCAGCAGCAGGGCGGCGAACATGCGCGGGATGTCGAGCTGAAAGCCCGATTGCAGGATCTCGTAGGCGAGGCCGGCGCTGCGGCCGCCGGTGCCGGCGACGAACTCGGCGACCACGGCGCCGATCAGCGCCAGCCCGCTGGAGATGCGCAAGCCAGCCATGAAGAACGGCAGCGCGCTCGGCACGCGCAGGCGCCACAACGTCTGCGCGCGTCCCACCTTGTTCATCCGGAAATACGCCAGCAGGCCGGGGTCGACGCTGCGCAGCCCGATCGTGGTGTTGCTGATAATCGGGAACAGCGCGATCACCGTCGCGCACGCGGTGAGCGCGAGCGGCGTGTTCTTCACCAGGATGATGATGAGCGGGGCGACGGCGACGATCGGCGTCACCTGCAGCAGGACGGCGTAGGGGAGCAGGCTCATCTCGATCCAGCGGCTCTGGATGAACAGGAAGGCGGCCGACACTCCGATCACGGTGGCCAGCGCGAAGGCGGCGAAGGTGATCTTCAGCGTGCTGCCGAGGGCGTGCAGCAGATCGGGCCAGTTGGCGGCCAGGCTGTCCCAAATGTCGCTCGGTGCCGGAAAGAGATAGACGGGGATGTCGAAGCGGCGGCAGGCGTATTGCCACAGGCCGACCAGCAGCACGCCGACCGCGAGCGGCGCCATCACGGGTGCGAACCACTCCCGGCTGGCGAGCGGCCGTCTCAAGCGCGGCTCGCCAGCGCGGCGTCGCTCAGCAGCGCCGACAGGTCGCGGCACAGCGCGGCGAAGCGGGCGCTGGTGCGGAACGCGTCGTTGCGCGGATACGGTTCGTTCACGGCGAACTCCGCGAACACGCGCCCGGGCCGCGCCGCCATCACGACGATGCGCGTGGCGAGAAAGACGGCCTCGTAGATCGAGTGGGTGACGAACACGGTGGTCAGACGCCGATCCCAGGAGAGCCGCGCGAGATCCTCGTCGAGCCGGTTGCGGGTGAACTCGTCGAGCGCGCCGAATGGCTCGTCCATCAGCAGCAGGTCCGGGTCGGTGACCAGCGCCCGGGCGATCGAGACGCGCATGCGCATCCCGCCGGAGAGCTGGCGCGGGTAGTGCCGCGCGGCGGCGGTCAGCTCCACCTGCCGCAGCGCCGCCGCCACGCGGTCCTTGGCGGCGGCGGCATCGACGCGGGCGAAGTCGAGCGGCAGGCGCACATTCGCCTCGACCCGCGCCCACGGCATCAGGGTCGGATCCTGGAACACGAAGGCAAGCCGCCGTCCGGGCTCGCCGACGCGCTTGAAGTCGCCACGCCACCACAGCAGCTTGCCGTCGCTCGGTTCGATCAGGTTGGCGATCAGCTTGAGCAAGGTGCTCTTGCCGCAGCCGGACGGGCCGATCAGGCTGACGAACTCGCCGTGGCCGACCGCCAGATCGATCGGCGCCAACCCGCGAAAGCCGTTGGCGAAGGTTTTCTCGGCCGAGAGAACCTCGACCATCGGCGCCTGCGGGCGCGGCAGCCCCGCGACGGAACGCGACGAGGTCGCCTGGACTGTGCCGGTCTCGGCGCTCATGTCATCATGATGCGCAGGTTCTTGACGTAATCGAGGGTGAAGGCCCGTCGCCAGTCGGTGGACGGCTTCAGCAGGTTTCCCTTGACGAGAAAGTCGTACGTCTTTTGCCAACGCGCTTCCGTCATCACGCCGATGCCCTCCGTCGCGGCGGCATCGCCGTTCAGCACTTTGAGCGCCTTCATTTCCTGGATCGCGTAGGCGATCCGGTCGTCGGTCATCTTCGGGTTGTCGCGCTTGATGAGGACGTTGCCCGGCTCGGGATTGCTCACGTAATCGCGCCAGCCCTCGAGCGAGGCGCGCACGAAGCCGGCGACCGCCTCGGGGTTCTTGGCGATGAACCCGCGCGTCGTCACCATCGTGCTGCCGTACGGCGGGTAGCCGTCGCTCGCCAGCAGGAAGAACTTGACGCCCGGCTCCTGCTTGCGCGCCTCGAACGGCTCGGACGTGGCGTAGCCCTGCACGGCCAGGCTCTTGTCGAGCAGGAAGGGTTGCAGGTTGAACGTGTAGGCGCCCGCCATGTCATCGGTGAAGCCGAAGCGCTGCTTGAGCCACGGCCAGAACGTCGCGTGCGAGGTGCTGGCGATGAGGATGGTGTGGCCCTTGAGATCGGCGATGCCGTTGATGTCCGGGTGCGTCATCAGGCCTTGCAGATCGTATTGGAACGATGTGCCGACGGTGACGACAGGCAGGCCCTTCTCCACCGAAGCGAGCGTCTGGATGTCGTATCCCATGATGATTTCGGCTTCGCCGGCGGTGAGCAGCTGCAACCCGTTGACCTGCGGGCCGCCCATGCGGATCGAGACGTCGAGCCCGGCCTTCTGATACGCGCCGGTGGCGAGCGCTTGGTAGAAGCCGCCATGCTCGGCTTGCGCGAACCAGCTCGTGAGGAATGTCATCTTCGTTGCGGCGCGCGCGGGCCGCGCGATGGCAGTCGCTGTCGCCAAGGCGGCCGCACCGGTCACAAGGGTGCGGCGGGTCGGGCCGGTAAACTGCGTCATCACAGCCTGTGTCGTGTTGAGGTGCTAACCCTGCACCACCCGCGATCGGTTTTGAAGCGTGATTCTGCAGCAATGTTCCGAAGGCAGGAGCCATGTGCCCGAAAGTCAGGCTATTCCGTGCTCGCGCAGTATGCTTTTTGTGCGTCCGTGGCGGACCTTCGATCCTGGAGTGATGAAGATGACCCAAGCGAGGCGCTGGCAGGACCTGGGCTGGTGCGATTTCGCGGCACTGCCCGGTGACGCGGTCGCGGTGATGCCGGTCGCCGCGATCGAGCAGCACGGCCCGCATCTGCCGGTCAGCGTGGACGCCACGATCAACGCCGGCGTCCTGGACCACGCGCTGCAACTGGTGCCGCCGGAGACGACGGTGCTCGCGCTGCCGATGCAGTCGGTCGGCTTGTCGGTCGAGCACGTCAGGTTCCCCGGCACCCTGACGCTCTCGGCCGAGACCCTGCTTGCCGTGCTCGGCGAAATCGGACGCAGCGTACGCCGCGCCGGCCTGCGGCGGCTCGTGTTCCTGAACAGCCACGGCGGCCAGCCGCAGGTAATCGACCTCGTTGCCCGACGGTTGCGCGCCGACGGCCTGTTCGCGGTCAACTGCCACTGGAGCCGGCTCGGCCTGCCGGACAGCGTGCGGCTGGATAGCATCGAGCAGCGGCACGGCATTCACGGCGGCTTGGTGGAGACCAGTCTCATGCTGCATCTCCGCCCCGATCTCGTGCGCATGGATCGGGCCGCCGACTTCCGCAGCGCGTGGATCGAGCAGGAAGCGACCAGCACGGTGCTGACGCCCGAAGGCAGGATCGGCTTCGGCTGGGAGACCCAGGATCTCAACCCGGCCGGCGCGCTCGGCGACGCGCGCGCCGCGACGGCGGACCTGGGCCGCCGCATCCTCGATCACGCGGCTGAACGGTTCGCGCAGTTGCTCGGCGAGGTGCGGGCGCTCGACGTCGAGACCTGGATGCGCGCGACCCCGCTCCCGGCGAGCGCCGACATCTCGCGGTAACCGCCGCGTCAGTCGGTGGCATCGGCATCGCGCGCCGTCGGTGGCATAGTGCGCGCCTGAGCCTTATCGGGGACGACCATTGAAGAACACAGCGTCGTTGCGCCTGCATGTCCCGGAGCCGCCGGCCCGGCCGGGACAGGATGCGGATTTCAGCTGGGTCAAGGTGCCGCCGGCAGGCTCGGTGCCGCGCCCGGACATCTGCGTC
>JAABUQ010010763.1_pt1 | contig 11904 bp, 12 predicted proteins | sample 5560001 | NCBI WGS metagenome assembly JAABUQ01 (sample SAMN10711888, study PRJNA513371) | rock metagenome | isolation source: Antarctica rocks | place: Antarctica: Victoria Land, Finger Mt nord | collected 2015-12-18
CGCCAACAGCAGCCCGTGGTGGGGCGAGGAGGACGTGAGGATCGGTAATACCACGCCCCTGACGGCGCTGCGTATCACCGTGACCGTGCGCAAGACGCCCGGCGTCGGCTACTCGAGCCAATACAACTCGTTCCCCGGCGGCGCGCTCACCATGGGCCACACGGACACCGGCGATACAGTCGTCTATACCTACACGCTCGTGCCCGGTCAGGCCGTGCTGCCCGAGAGCGGATACATCGCGGGCTCGCAATACAGCGGGACGGGCACGGCGCACCCGACGGGCGGCGACACCTACGCCGTGTCCGCGACCGCCGGCGGCGTCACGACGACCACGACGGGACATTTCTAGCCTCCGTCGGCGAAGCGATTGTCGTGTGGCGCGGCACTTTAACACGGACTTAACGCGCCTTTAACGTCGCCTTAACACTCGTCACTTACGCTTAGAGCTAACGCCTTATTAAGCAAGAACCAGTGATCGATGAGTGTTAGGCACGAGAGGCAAGCAAGGATGAAGTGGGCTGAAATGGATGCGCGCGCGCGACGTGCTGATCGTCGCGACGGTGCTCGGGCAGATGGATGGGCCGGTCGGGGCCGGCATCTCCGCGGACGACGCGGGCGCACCGCGCGAGAGGGAGTTGCCGGCTTACTCGCGGGAGATAGGCGCGGCGTGGGAGATCGTAGAGCGCCTCAACGACCGCGACCTGCCGGACGGGACGCGCGTTACGCTCGCGTCGGTCGACTACGCTCGGGCCGCGCGCGCCTGGCACGCCGCCTTCCAGGCCGCGTCGGGTCAGGCTACGTCGGGCAGCGCGCGGGCGTGGACGGCGGGCGCCTGGGCGACCACGCCCGCCGACGCGCTCTGCCAGGCCGCCCTGCTCATCCTCGACTACGATTTGGACGCGTTGCCGGACCCGCTGCCGTCGGCGACAGGCGCGACAGCGCGCTGACCGGCGCGGGCCGCAAATGACGAGTCTCCCGCCAGGGAAGAGGGTGAGTTGCTCCGCCCATCGCTCTTGACACGCAACGGCAGACCCGCCACCATGAGGTAGACGTCGTCGGCCGCGGCGGCCAGCCAGGTGTTGACGCGCCCGAGCAGGTCGCGGTAGAGGCGGCCGAGCGGGTAGGGCGGCACGAGGCCCATCCCGACCTCGTTGCTGACCAGGATCGTCGTCGCCTCGCCAGCGCGGTGCGCGTCGAGCAGCCTGTCTACGGCGGCGCGCGCGGTCGCCTGCGCCGTATCCTCGTCCCGCGCCGCCTCGTCGTCGTCGCCGCGCCCTGGCCCTAGCAGCAGGTTGGAGAGCCACAGCGTCACACAGTCGACCAGCACGACGGACGCGCCGCCCCGCGCGTCCTCTATGGCCGGGCCAAGCTCGAGCGGCTCCTCCAGCGTGCGCCAGGAGGCCGGACGCGTCTCGCGGTGGCGCGCGATGCGCCGCGCCATCTCCTCGTCGAGCGCCCGCGCGGTGGCCACGTAGAGCGCCTCGCCCGCGACGCCGGCCGCCTCGGCGGTCAAGCGCTCGGCGTACACGCTCTTGCCGCTGCGCGCGCCGCCCAGGACCAGGACCAGCTTTTTTGTACAAACTTGGTTGCCCTGTGTGCCGGTCATGAGTCTAAACCATAAGCAATGCGGGCCCAACCTGGTGGATATTCTCGATGGACAATCGCGACGTGGCGCGGACCGAGCGGGCCGCCCAATCCGCCGTCGTTGAACCCCAACACCTCGACCGTCGCTTCGCCTTCAGGCGTCATACCCTCAATGAGCAGGTATCCGCTCGACGGCCAGAACACGAAATGGTCCGGCCAACGGTCGAGGCACGGGTCGAAGGGCCGCGTAGCTCCAGACGTGGTGCGTAGCACAGCATGCGCCCTCTTGCGATTGTCGCAGCGCCCGCATGCCCACGCGTAATTGTCGATGTGATTAGGACCCTCCCGGTCGGCTTGATAGGGGACACCCTCAAGTTGACCTGTCCTGTATACATCCCACCAATCTGGAGGAATGACGTGGTCGATGTTGAATGCGCCATTCGTCGGCAGCAGGCAGTATTCGCGGGCATCACCACCACGCAGGCGGACGACCGAGCGGACCTCGCCATTGTCGGGGGAATGCCTAGAGCGACGCAAGAGCGCATTGACGCGGCGCTGAAAGCCCGGATGCAGGCTAGGATGGATGAGCAACGGCATTAGCCGAAAGCGCGCTCCCGTTGTTGCCGCCAAGCGTCTGCGAGGGCCTTTGCCCGGCGTGGGGGATCGACATTTAACTCGCGCTGCAATGCCAGGAGCCGGTCGCGCTCGGCGTCAAGCTCGGAGCGCACTACCTCAACCGGGACCGCACGGCTACGCGCAAGGTCCTCCAATCCCTGTTCGCATAATCGCTCATTGTAGGCCGCCACGAGCGAATCCATCTCCCGCCACTCGTCCTCGGTGAGAGGACGACGATGCTGCGTTGCGTAGAGCGCCCGCAAGCGGTGTTCTTGCTCTGGAACAAGGACACTCCCCTCCACGTCATCGGCCCCGCCACTGGAGGATACATGTGCCGTCATTGCGCCGATCTCCTCTATCGTTCCGTGCTCGCTTGGCGCTCTATCAACCACTACCGAGTGGTAGCTTAACTCTCAAAATGGTCTAGCGTTAGTCTACGCTTGCGACGCAAGTCCGTCAATTCGACAACAGTCTTCGCCACCCGTCCATGCGTTGGAGTACTATGTCCCCATGGACATGTTTCTCGCCGCCGATGGCGTTTACCTGCGCTCGTTGGAGATCGAAGACCTACTACTTTTCTACTCATGGTTCGCCGATAGGGAGGTCGTCAGATACTCTCTTGGCGCGTGGCTGTTCCCTACGTCGATACTCGAAACGCGAGAATGGCTTGAGAAAACGATCCGCGACAAGGGCACGCTATCGCTTGGAATCGTCGTGCGGGAAACAGGGGCTCTAATCGGTTATGCGGGGATAGCCGCGATTAACGCCGTCAACCGCTCGGGCGAGTACTACATCCTCATCGGCGACAAGGGCAGTTGGGGCAAAGGCTACGGGACCGCCGTGACCAGGATAATCGTCGATTATGGTTTCGCGAGTTTGAACCTGCACCGCATCATGCTGACCGTTTCAAGCTTGAATGAGGGCGGCGTCAGGGCGTATCGCAAAGCAGGCTTCGTCGAGGAAGGCGTGATGCGACAGGCCGGCTACCGGGACGGCGCGTACCACGACAAGATTATCATGTCTATCCTACGCCTGGAGTGGGAAGCGCGAACGCGGTAAGGCGTAGAGGTAGCGAGCTAGGTCAGGAGCGCCAGCGCGAATAGCGCCGCGACCTCGTTGAGCTCGCAGATGGCCCCGTAGCTGTCGCCGGTAAGGCCCGGAATGCGGCGCATGACGAACAGGCCGAGCAGCCCTGTCGTGACGCAGGCGACGAGGAACACAAGCGCGCCCGCAAGCCCGGCGGCGAGGAGGACGATGAGCAGGCTCAGGACGGCGGCGATGGTGACACGGGGCGATGTGACGCCCTTGGCGAAGGCCGCTCCCAGCCCAGCGGGCAGCGCCGGTGGGAATAGCGCCGCGGCCAACACTAGCGACCAGCGCCCCAGCACGGGCGCGACAATCAAGGCGACGACACGGGAATGAGCGGGGACCGCGCTCAGGAAGGCGAGCTTGAGTAGGAGCGCGCAGATCGCGCCGAGCACGCCGAAGCTGCCGACGCGGCTGTCGCGCATGATGTCCAGGCGCTGTTCGGGGTCGTACCCCCCGAACAGTCCGTCGCACGAGTCCATTAAGCCGTCAAGGTGCAGCCCGCCCGTCAGCAGCACGAGGGCCACGATGAGCAGGACATCGCGCGTAAAGAGGGGCAGGCGCGTTAGCCCGAGCAGGAGGTCGAGCAGAGCGAGCAGCAGCCCCAGCACGAGCCCGACCAAAGGGAAGGCGGCGAGCGCCTCGCCGGGGTTGCGCATGGCGGGCTGGCCCGGTAGGGGCAAGCGCGTCAGGAACCGCAGCGACTCCACGAGGTCGCGCGGCAATAGGCGCAGGACGGTTAGCACTGCGTCACACCGTTCGGACGCCGTCGAGAACGGCGACGATAAGGATCACTTTAGTCATTGTTGCTCGGCATTGCTCCCTCCCAGTGTACACAAGGGCGCGATGTGAGCAGCCGCGATTAGCCTTGCGGTATCCGCATTAGGCGATCGGACGCCGGATGATCGGTTATAATTGGCGGATCACGCGCGCCGGCACACCAGCCACGACGGCACAGGCGGGCACGTCGCGCGTCACCACGGCGCCGGCGGCGACCACCGCGTTGTCGCCGATGCGCACGCCGGACAGGATCACGGCCCTGGCCCCGACCCACACGTTGGCGCCGATCGCGACGGGCCGCGTGACCAGGCCGCGCGAGGCGATGGGCTCGGGGCCGCGGCCCGGGACATGGTTGTCGTCGTGGATCGAGACTCCTTCACCGAACAGGGAGTAGTCGCCGATGGTGAGGCTTTCCCGCGCTACCACATGGCAGCCGTGGTTAAAGAACACGCCGTCGCCCAGCGTGACGTGCCCCATGAAATGGCCGGTGAAGTCGCGCATGAAGCGCACCTCGCGCCCGAAGTGTACCCGCGCCCGCGAACCAACGACGACGTCGGCCCCCTCACCGAGGTGGAAGTAGCCCACGCGCAGGTTGCGGTACCGTAACCGCAGAAAGACATAGCGGCACAGCAAGACGGGCGCGCCCGGCGTCAAGCGCGGTCGCCTGCCACGGTCAGCCGTGAGCATACGGCGGGCGGCGCGCCAGTGGCCAACGGCCAGCCCCGCCCGGCTTTGCCCTAGCCGACAATCGCTCGCCACATCGGCGGTCTCTTTCTCGTCGAACTGTACCGTCATCGGGCCGCCCATCCGGCGCCCCCGTTTCCGCCCTCCCTGGTATGACCGCCCTCCACGCCGACGTACGGCGCCGCCTCTGCCCCGCGCGCTCCCGCCATCAGCATGCCCCGGCCCACGACGGCGGCGAGGGACGCCGCGATGGTCCGCCGAGGCGGAGACACCAGCACAGCCTCGACGAAGCGCTCGAAATCGGCGGCCCACCGCTCGTGCGTCCGCGCCGTGACGATCCGCCGGGCCTCCAGACCGAAGATCGCTCGCCGGTCCGGGGCGAGCGCGAGGTCCAGCATGCGGCCGGCGAGCGCCGGCGCGTCTGACGGCGGCACGATGTACCCGGCGCGCCCGTCGGGGAGCCGGCGTCGGATGTCCCCCGCCGCCTCCGTACAGATGACCGGTAGACCGGCGGCCATGGCCTCCTCCACGACGAGGCCGTGCGGATCGCCCAGCGTCGGCAGGACCAGCGCGTCGGCGAGCGCATAGTAGTCGGGCAGGTCGCGCGGCTGCACGAAGCCGGCGAACACGACATCCGGCAGTAGGCGCGCCATGGCCCGGTAGCGCGGCTCGTCCACGCCGTCCCCTATGATCAGCAGCGAGACGTCGCGGTGGCGCGAGCGCACGAGCTGGTACGCCTCGAGCAGGTGGTCGATTCCTTTGCCCGCCCATAGGCGGCCGGCGTACAGGAACACGCAGCCGTGCAGGCGCAGCGCCGCGCTGCGCCGCGCGCGGATCGTGGGGTCGATCAGGCGGGCCGCGCCGAAGTGATCGACGTCCGTCGATTGGGTCACCGGGTGGGTGCGTTCGGGCGGCAGGCCGTAGCGCCGGGCCAGCGCCGCGCCGTCGGGACCCGGAACCTTGGCGCCGTCCGCCGCGCGGAACAGCGCGTGCTTGGCCGCCTCCTTCCACCAGGCTCGCTCGCTCCAGGCGTCGTAGTTGGGGAGCACGCGCAGGGCGGTGCGCGACGCCGTGGCGTGGGCGGCCATGATACCGAGCGCGAACGCGGCGCGGTCGTACAGGGACACCAGCAGGTCCGGCCGCGCGTCCCGCAACTCGGGGAGCGGCAGGCGCAGCCGGCGCCCGGCATAAGGGCGCGCCGGAATGAAACGCGCCGGGAACGCCCAGTCGCGCCTGTCGACGTTCCAACTGCGGTCCGGTTCGCGCTCCTCATCGAACCAGGCTTCGAGCGCGATCGTACCTCGCGCGGCGAGCGCGTTGAACCGGGCCACGACATGTGGCGACGGGATATTTTGCCAGTACACGACGCGCGGCCTACACATCGACATAATATCCACCGCTTGGCGCGGCCACGGGGACCGCCGCCTGCCCCTCACCGCGCACGGCCAAACGCCGATAGAGGGCGACGGCGACGTGGGCGCCCACGAGGAGGCTGCCTAGCAGCTGGGCGACCAGCCAGGCCCAACCGGCCCCCGCGATACCCAAGGGCGGCAGGAGCCCCCAGGCCAGCGCCAGCGCGACCGCGGCCATGCCGACGTTCAGCCCCCCGGCGAGCCACAGGCGCCCTCGCACGCGCAGCACGCTGACGTACACGTTCGTGACCGCGTCCGGGGCGGACGAGAGCACGAGCAGGGCCAGCAGCGGCAGACCGCGCCGGGGATAGCCGGGCCCGAACAGGGCCAGGATCGCGGCTCCACCCGGCCCACCAGGCCACAGGACGAGCGCGGCGGGCCCGAGCAGCGCGCCGATGGCGACGGCCGCGCGACGTACCTGACCCGCCAACTCATCGGGGCGATGCGCTCCCTCGGCGAACAGAGACGCCGCGACCGCGGGAGAGACCATAAAAAACAGCCCGCCCACTTTCCACGCGGTGTAGAAGTAGGCGTCCGCCGTCGCCGAGAGCCGCGCCGTCACGAGCAGCGGCAGCAGGTACATCGGGGCCGACCCGCCCAGGGTGATGAGGTGATGCCCGGCGAGGGACGGCAGCATGCCGCGCGCCTCCGCCGCGACGCCGCGCGTGGTCCAGCGGTAGCCGCGTCCCAATCGCGACAGCTGCACGACGCCGACGCCGCAGGCGATGGCCGAGGCCAGGACCCACGAGGCGAGGATACCCTCGCCGGGCGGCGGACGATGCCCTGCCGTACATAGCAAAAGACCTGGCAGCGGCGCGATGAGCAGGGGTATCTTCAGGGTGGCGAACAGGCTGTTGCGGGCGAGCCCGTGGCCCGCCGCGCGCTCGGCGATGAACGCGCCGTCGAGGGTCGTCGACGCGTTCCAGAGGGCTACGCCCCCGACGAATAAGAGGGCGTACACGGGGTCCGCGCGCACGACGCCCATCCCCGGCGCCAGCAGGGGCAGGGCCGCGACGACGACGGCCCCGGCGACGAGGCCGCAGACGAGGCTGAGCGCGAGCGCGGCGTTGAGTGCGCGCGACCAGACGAGTCCGGCCGCACGCCGCGGCAAGAATTCGATCAGCGCCGGCGCGGCGCCGAGGTTGGCGACGAGCGCGGCCAGCAGCATGGCCGAGATCAGGGCCGCGGCCACACCGACATCGCGGGGCGCATAGGCCCGGGCGGCCACAATCCAGTACAGGTAGCCGAGCAGGGCCGTCACGACCGTTGTGGCCATGTTGTAGCCGCTGTTGCGCAGCAGCGAGTCGCGGCGCAGGCGCGTCAGACGTGCCGCCATCCGTCGCACCGGAGATTGCCCATCCCACGACAACCCGATCACAACCTGTTCCCTATCCTTATCCTTATGCTCGTTTTACCCGTCACGTTCGGGCAACGATCGCTCCCTGTAGACGACGGAGCAGGCCGCGCCTGCCGCTCCCAGTAAGCCGCGGCGTAGACTTCCTCGATCCGGGGGAGCGCGACGGTGGAACTGTAAGACGCGGCGCAGTGCGCGGCGCCCGCGCGGCCCATGCATGCGGCCAACTCGGGGTCGTCGATCAGCGCGCGCAACGCCGACGCCAGCGCCGCCGCGTCGCCCAGCGGCGCCAGCAGCCCGGTCTCGCCGTCGCGCACTATATCTAACGGCCCACCCGCGCGGCTGGTCACGACGGCCTTGCCACGCGCCATGGCCTCGATCAGGACCAGGCCGAACGGCTCAGGCCATAGCGCCGGATGGACCAGGAAGCGGCAATGATCCATCGCCGCGACCACGCCATCGTGCGGCAGGTTCCCCAGCGCGATGACGCCGGCGGGGAACGTGGACGGCGTTTCCGGCCGCGCCGGCCCGACGAGCACGAGCGGGAGAGTCGTCTCCAGGCGTGTGTAGGCGTCGAGCAAGAGAGGTAGGCCCTTATGCCGCCCCAGCGCGCCGACGAACAGGATGTACTCATCCGGCAAGTCCGGCAGCCGCGGCCGGCGCGGCGCGGACAGCACGTCGTCGCGCACGAAATTGGGGACCGTCACGACCCGCCCGGCCTCTACCACGCCGCTCCTTATATGCGTGGCGGCCACATACGGGCTGATGGCGATAAAGCGGTCGATGCGCCCGATATCGCCGCGCCCCGCCGCCAATCCGGCCGACACGAGCGCCGCCTTGGGACGGCCGTACATAGAAGCGGCGCAACAGAGGCACCGCGCGCCCAACCCGTTCGGGCATGGACGCGCCTCGTGGTAGAGCAATGTCTTCTTGGGGCACAGCAGGGCGTAGTCGTGCAGCGTGACCACGGTGGCGACGCCGTGCGTCCGGCAGGCCGGCAGCGCGGAGAGCAGCATCCAGGAGTGCCCGTGGACGATGTGCGGTCGCTCGCGCGCGATCAGGCGGGCCAGCCCGCGCGCGACCAGTGGGTCGGGCAGGGGAGGATGGTAGCGCTGGCGTGGCCGCGCATGCAGCAGCGGCGCCGCCTGCGCCAGCCCGCGCAGACGGTGGACGGCGACGCCGTCCAGCTCTTCATAGCGCGGCAGCCCCTCCTGCCACATCGTCGCCACGGCCACGCCATGGCCGCGCCGGAGCAGCGCGCCCGACAGGTCGGCCACGGCCCGCTCCATCCCCCCGACCTGCGGCAGGTAGAAATCGCACACCATGAGGATTTTCACGGCGCTCTCCTTAGGCCTTACCGGAGCATCGTCGCGGGGCGGACGCCTGGGGGCGGACCCACAGGGCCAGTGGGCGCAGCGGGTCGCGGCTGCCCCGTTGGTGCAAGGTGAGGCTGAGCCGATGGAGGCAACCGCCGTTTGGAAGCCGCCCGCCAGCCGTGCCGGTCCACGTCCCGCCGGCGGGGACCGTGATCGTGTACGCGCGCCACGGCGTGCGGTCGAGTACGGGAGAAAGGCGATAGGTCCGCGGTCGCCCGCTATTGTTGGCGACGCCGACCGTGACGGTAAGCCGGTGGCCTGGGGCGGCGCGCACGACGCCGAGGCGCGCCCAGCGGCCGGACAGGTAGAACGCGGTGTAGGGCGCGTCGCGCGCGGTGGGGAGCGCGCGTGTCGCGCCGGCCAAGCCAACGCCGGCCCAGACGAGCGCCACCGCCGCGCCGAGCCCCCATAGAGCGGCGCGCGCGCCCTCGCGCCGCGGCACGCCAGCGGAACGGGCGTCCTCGTGTACCGCCGACTCACGCACACTCTTGGGTAGGATATCCGTGCGCGCACGCCCATCCTCTCCCGGCGTCGCCCCCCGCCGTCTAGCGGACGGCGCTAGGGCGCGCGCGTTCATGGGCCAGCGCCGCCAACGCCAGGACAACGGTATCCGTGCCCACTAGCACAGTCACGGACGAGAGGGGTAGCCCCACACCGTGCAAGGCCAGCGCCAGCAGCGGGTAGAACGCCATGCTCAGCAACACGGCCAGCGCCAGCAGCGGCGCCGCGTCGAGGGGCGCGCGTCGCCGAAAAAGGGCCAGCACGACAGCGCAACCGGGTACGAGAAGCGCCAGCGGCAGCGCGACCACGGCGCGCAACGGTGGGACGGGCAGGAGCGCCCCTATGCTCAGCACAACCGTCGCGGCCAACAGGGCACGGACCGGCCGCACGCCGGCGGCATCCATGAACGGTAGATGTTGCACGGCCCGCGTGATCGGTAAGCGTTGCGAAGGGGCGTTCATAGGTATCCTCCCATACGGTGCGATATATGCCGCGCGTCCGGTCCGCCGGTCACATAGTCCGTGAGCGTATGCTTTCGGACCGCCGCGTCCCGGACGAGGGTGGTTTGGGGGCGCCGGCGAGAATCCGCGATCTCACGGGCCACCGTGGTTCGGGACGGATGACGCGAGCGGCGCTCGGGATGGGGCGCGCGCTTGTGTCGCCGCGCCGTGCGTAGGCTATAGCGCCGGCTCTGCGTCCAGGGGACGTCGAGCATAGCGAAGTCGAAGCGGTAGATCGCCAGGTTATCGCTCTGGTAGAGCGGAGCCGTCCACGGGAGCCAGTCGTATCGCTCGAGCGCGGCGAGCGGCGGCGGTGTGGCGCGGCGGTAGGCCTCGGGTTCGTCGGGCTCGAAATACACGCCGATGCGCGGCAGGTAGCGCGCCATGCGCCGGTCGACGACCATGTAGGCGTAGCCGGAGGTTTGCAACTCGCGCAGCAGAGAGGCGCTGGGGCGCCGCGTCGAGAAGTAGAGTTGCCAGGCAGGGAAGCCGACCGACGGGGCGGCCGGCCATTGCAGCCCGAACGAGGCCAGGGCCAGCCCGCTGAAACGGTCGGCTACCACACGCCTGCCCGTCCCCTGAGTAGCACGGAACCAGCGTGTGGTGGATAGCAGTTCGGGTGTGAGCGAGCGCACGTCCGAGCCGTAGACGTACGGCCCGGGGAAGCGGTACGTTTCGTTGGTGAACATACTGACGTTCCCGACCAGAACCAGCGCGAGCAGGATTGCCACGCCTGTCCGTGCAAAGATACGCACGGGGGCGACACGGCGCGCCGCGGCGTCCAGCGCGCGGGGGATCACCGGGGCGACGAGCAGGGCGAGGCCAATGTAGCTGAAGGCCCAACTCCGTCGCGCGCCTTCATTGCCGGCCTGGGTCAGGACGAACGGGATGGAGGGGAAATACAGCAACCCCAGCAGGATTAGGGCATAGGCCGCCGGCGTGCGCGGACTCCGGTCGTTACGCGACCGGAGTCCGGCCGCGGCCCCGAGCAGGGCGACGAGTGGCGAGAGGTAGGCGGCGAGACGCTCGTATCCCGGCGTGGCGCTCATCGCGAAGAGTTGGCGCGCGTCGCCGCGCCGGTGCAAGATGGCGGCAAGCTCCGCGCCTCCCCGCGCCAGATAGGGCGTCAGATAGCCCCAGACATCGGTGGCCACCACCAGCATCCACGCCACGGCCATGGCCGTAATCGTCCCGGCGAACGCCCAGGCCAGTAGCGCGTTCGCGCCGCTCTCGCCCCCGCGACGCGCGCGCGCCGTCGCTACGATCGCGACGGCGACGCTCACGGCGACGGCGACGTACGAGCTCAGGTGGTGCGTGACGACGCAGGCCGCCGCGAGGATTAGCCCGACCGCGAACCACGCGGCTTGCCGCGCGCGGTCGCCCCCGGCGCCTTGCATGGCCACGACCGCCACGATGATCCAGATGCACAGCACGATGCCGAGCGACTCGTAGGCGTACTCCGCGTCGAAGAACAGGAAGCTCGGGTTGAGGCTATAGAGCAGGGCCGCGAGCGCGGCGGAGCGCGGCGAGAGCGCGATGCTCTCGGCCAGGACGAAAATCCCGACCAGGGCGATCGCGTGGAGCAGGCCCGGCAGGATAACGCCGACCTGGAACGTGCCCAGACCGGTCAGGTCGCGCAGCGACGCGGTCAGCGCGTGCAGGCCGGGGAAAGACCGCAGAATAGGGATGGTCGGGTTGGGCTGGAACAGCTGGCCCGTCGCGTACGCGACCTCGGATTGCCGCCAGTGCGCGAGTTCGTCGTGGTACAGCGGGCCGCCGGGGCCGCGCAGATATTTGGGCACGTAATCGAACAGGCCGAGCGCCACGATGAGGGCGAGGCGCTCGCCGCGCGACACGCGCGCGCCGCATAGCCGCCACAGGACCGGCGCGACGACGAGCAGCATGCCGGCCCAGAAGAGGTGGAAGTGCCACAGATCGCCGGCGGGGTCCACGGCCGCGCGCGCGTACGCGCGCGCCACCATGACGGCGCCGATCAGAAAAGAGAACGGCGC
>JAABUQ010010764.1_pt1 | contig 11903 bp, 6 predicted proteins | sample 5560001 | NCBI WGS metagenome assembly JAABUQ01 (sample SAMN10711888, study PRJNA513371) | rock metagenome | isolation source: Antarctica rocks | place: Antarctica: Victoria Land, Finger Mt nord | collected 2015-12-18
TCGTTTATATATTAAAAAAGATTTATAATAAATAAAATAAAAAATAATTATAATTATTAAAATTTTAAGAATATTTATAATTTATTTATATATTATAATTTATTTATATATTATAATTTATTTATATATTATAATTTATTTATATATTATAATTTATTTATATATTATAATTTATTAACTTAAATAATTTATTAACTTTATTTATTAATTAAATAAAATTATAATAATAATTAAATTATTATTATTTTAAAAAGATATATTAATTATTATTATTATTATTATTATTATTTTATTTATTCTATTTTATTTTATTTAAAGTTATTTAGACTTTTAATTATATTATTTATTCTCTACTTTATTAGGCGAAGCAATTGATATAAAATAGGGCTAAGAACACTTATTTGCCCCTATCTAGGGCCTTATCATCATATATATTAGGGTGCTGTACACCATGATTTATCAATCAGACGATTTAGCCCTGAGTGCATCTGACATGCTGCAACAGAGGATCTTTAGCACTTACGAGCTATAACGTGTAAGAGTCTCTTCGCGATGTTAAGAAAATCATAGAGAAGAAATGTACAGTAAAGGCAGAAGAAGCAAACGGTGAAAATTGGGGGTATACTTAGTTAACATGACCCTCACTTCCCACTTTAGAATTTGCCCTAGCAGTCCATTTGCGACTCCCTTTTGTCGATGTTCATGACTGGTGCTGCCGAGGTTATGGCTCAATACCCGCCGATGGACTAGCGGGAATTACAGCGAACATACTTTGTTCATCAAGACGTCGTAACAGTAGCCAATCTTGCATTCTCTTGAACCAGTGCTTTGGACAAGCAGTGTACTGGGTGAAGCGGAGCCTGTATTCAAATCCGAGGTGGTCTACTTCTGCAGCAGAAGTACATTTTCTGTTGTTCGTGCATAATATCTCGTGCATTATATCTCGTGCGGATCTCGTCTTCTTGCGATCATGCTGTATTTTCTCATCTGAGGTAGTCTCTATTGCTTGGCAATCCTCTTGCTATCATCAGCTTGCAATTGAGGCGGTCACTCCTTGCCATTACGGAGTCGTAATAAAAGGCTTGTCAGCTGTAATGGCCCCCATTTTCCCCTTAATCCTATTTTGCTTTCTCTAGGGTCATTTGGACCCTTGATCATACCATCATTACACTACCTATTCTCCACTTTATCAGGCGAAGCAATTGGTATGAAACAGTGCTAGGAACACTTATTTGCCACCTACTTAGGACCTCATAATCATGTATATTAGGGTGCTATGCACCATTATTTATCAATCAGACGATTTAGCCCTGAGTGCATCTGACAAGGCTGCAGTTGAAACTTGCGCTACAACTAGACTGATTCAAGCCGATTTTGTCCTTTAGGGTGAGGTTTGAATCGACATCGACTTTGATCCTTCTCTTGGGAGTTTTGATATACTTGTTTTGAGATCCGAAAGAGTATGATGAAGACGACAAATCTCATCTGTATTTGCGTAGGAACAACCATCTGGGACTACTAATTGTCAACATTAGCTCGCTCCCTGCTCTGCTTCCTCTCTCTGCTTTGGTATTGGAGACTCTTGGATGGTTGAAATTGGTGTCCTCTCTCTTGCACTTCTTTGCGTCTTGGAAAAATTTTAGCTCGGCTCAAGATCGTCAGCCTTGGTTTAGGTGGAGAGTTCTCCGGAATCTCTCTCTCTGGTCATATGCTTTGGCCGCTTCTCTCAGTTGTTCGGCAATATGCCCAGACGCGTTTTGGCGATATCGGAGTAGTCGGTTTTCTTCTGAATCTCTGTCAGAGTTCTAAAAGCGACGTCATCTGCTTCCTATGTGTGAGAAGTCTTTCGTGACACAACGAGAGGTGACACGAAGTGAGGAGTGATTGATAAAAAACTCTCCGAAGTTCTTTAGGTTCTGACGTAGCCCTGCCGCAAGAGGAGCGCTGATTGTACGTTCAGATTTTGCAGAGAGCGGTGGTAAAGGTTGAGGCGGGGGAAAGCGTGCATCACTTCCGTATACGTTCTTCAATTCATGGTGATGCTGTTGATCTAGGTTCCGGTGAAGGACATCAAGATACTCTGATCAAGAGAACAAATGCACCGTTCCTTACTGTCCGATACCATGCCAAAGCCACATTGATTCAGGCTTGTCATGCTTCGCGGATGGCCGCCATACATAACAGCAGCCGGAGTCTGCCCGCACGGACAGATCTAGCTTGCTATGCTCTGGAGTATATGAGGAAAATTTCATCAGTAGAATGACAAGAGGCCTCGAAGGCGAAACTGGAAGAGGGAGAGGAAGGGGAGAAAGGAGTTCGCGCTCTCTTGTCTCTTTCTGGGATTCTCAATTTCTTCGACTTCTTCGAAATCTTCAACTCCCTCGCCACCAACAGCCTTATAGTCCTGCCCGTATGTAGGATCAAGCATGATCTTCTTGACGACCTTCTTGTGGGAGCCATTGGTGTTTTCCCAACGATCTCGAAACTCTTGCCTGCCAGGTATCAGCCAGTGAGACCTAACGGGGCACAGGCAAAACTTACGAGGCGTGGCGAGATGCATTCGTGACAAGGCAACGCAGGCATTTCGAGAACTTTGAGCTATTTTAAGGATCGACTGGTATGTAGACGAAGTAAAGGAGGATTAGGGGCTGGTAAGTGATGGAATCGTCTAAAGACTAGACTCATGGTAATAGAGTTGAACAACAATAGCAGTATTTTCCCTTGAAGCAAGGTACCCAAGGTCGCGAAGATTCGCCAACATTTGACCAGCTTGTATGATATCTAGGAAGCGGATTTAATCACGGCGTGTACTACCTTAAGGTCCAGAGCGGATTGCGTAGAATTGACGAGAATCATCCAGCGTCACATGCATTAGAACGGCGCTAAGAATTTCTCTTTGTAGTCTGCTCTTGAAGACTTGAAGGCTATCTCCACCAAGCCGTATCTTTGAAAAGAGTGGTAGAAACCTATCTTGGCGTTGTGTTTGCGCGTATATGTTCTGAAAGAAACAGAGCAAGGGGATGATACCCTTTGATATGCTGAAGTCTGATCAGATAATGAATTCAACAATAGAACTCACTTAGAGGAGCGTGAAAGGATCCAACAAGAAGTCAAGGATCAAATTAGCTCAGAATGTTCCTGCTACCAATATTCACTTTCCTCATTGGATTTGAGCGGTTTCAGTGATGCTTTTTATAGGAACATAGCGGATGTGGATTGACGCACTGAAATAAACGTCAGTCGACGACCAACCCACAGCTTGAGACTTTGCTAACATACCGAGAAGAGATGTGGGTAGCATTTGTGCAGCGATGGGAGCATTGGGTATTATCGGCATGGGCTAATTCGGGTACTTCGTCCACATTCGGACAGGTGCGTGAGCTGTGTAGGGTTGGCCAAGATGAGCATGAGAGCATTTAGGGCCCTCATTTACGGTTCTACTCATACACTCTCGCCCAATTTGATTCGAGGAAAGATACTGTGAGCCCTTAACGATCATTCTGTGGATCAACGACCTTTATATTCTGTCGGTATTCTCTGAGTACTGGAGCAGGCCAATCCCACTTCAGGATTGTGAATCCCGGTCTGAATTCCTAGAGCTCGATGTTCAGCCAGTCACTGAGCATATACATAATTGCTGAGGTAGCTCTTCTTTCTTTGTCAGTCAAAATGCCGACTTTGTCTTCTTTGTCTTCTTCCTAGATGCCAATGTCTCTTCTCGCTGTAGCTGGGCGACCAATTTTTATTAGCGCGTCCCAGACGGTGAGCCAGCGTACCTGTCATGAGGCATCTTTTGACAGAGCAAGCGAACTGCCAGAAGAAAAAGAGAAGACGAGAAATGCACGGGAAAATTGTTCCAGTACCAATTACCTGCGAGACGTATGTTGAATCTGGACCGAGGAAAAAACCAAGGCAAGACTCAAATGTAGATTTGCTCCGTTTTTCGCAAGAGATAACAGAGGGCTAATGTACTGATTCGCCAAATGATCCATATACGAACTACCTCCTCGTAAGTGTCGGTCCTGAGCTGGGTTGAAGTGGGATTGCTGGCAGCAATACAGGACTTGCCAACATCTTTTCGTTGGGTCAGCCAATGAAAGTTGCCAGCGGGTCCATGCTGCGTGATACCATCGTCCGTACCTCATCTGTGTTGCTGATCTCGACCTGGCATTGGTGCTCACCGCAGTTACAGCAAACTTCAACAAACACTGATAATGCCGCCTGGCGTTTTTGATAGTCTTCATGAATTGTTCTCTTTCAATTACAGGTACGCGTCTTTATAAAAATTAAATACCTTTAGCATTTCTTCTTCGTCTTCAAATTTTCTGTGTCAGCGGCAGTGCTAGATAGAAGGGTTCACTGCGAAACCTCCGAAGACGTTCCGACGTCTCATCTTGTCCAGCTCCTGGAACTTTACTCTACTGTCAGCATCAACGTCGCGCCGAATGTTGTTTCCGGGAGCCTTGATCGTCAAGCTAAGGGGTATTCCTGCACAGAATTGTGCTGAGATTACCGCAGTTGCACGCACCGTGACGGCGACAGCGAGAGGCATATCCAGACATTCAGACCCGCGATCTCGGTGCTACCGAAATACTCGACGATGACTTGTACACTTTGCTCTTTCGTCGGTTCGCTCGAGCATCACCCAACCTGCGCCGAGTCGTTGCAGCGCGGGGTACTTGCAGCGAGAGGAGTCGTCCAATGTTCTATTAGCTATAATCAACACTTGAATCGCTGTAACCTCTTTCTCGAGTATGTATTGGCCAACGTCACTCAAAGGAGGCACGGCCTACCCTGAGGAAATGTTGGTAGGTGTCATTATCAAGGACGAAGCTGTCCCTGCTGCGGCGTTGGCCTACCGAAAAGGTCGGCTCGGTTGGCGTTATGAAGCAGAATCAACGATTTTCGCATTTCTTTGCATTACCTGGCATCCTTCCGCTACCTGACAAGGTATCTCGCCAATTGTTATAGTCGAACAGTCAGCATAACGGAAAATTGTGATCTTCCGGGAATACAACAACTTTCAGCCTAGTTGCCAAAAACATAGTGTTTTGCCGGTAGTTGCGTCACTTTCGTAATTGGTGAGGGGTGACGATGGCGGAAGCAGTGCTGCCTGAGGTCTCTGATGTGTAGTTCCGGGTTTTTGCTCTGTTTAAGCTGTCGGCCGAAATATCTGAGCTGACCGAGATTGATACGTTGTGCCAAATTCCTCTGCCTGTTCGTAATTGTAGGTGGCTCTCTTCGACACAAGCTGTGGAGCGTCATAAATCTATTTCCGCAGAATCAGTGTTAAGTTGAGGGCTGGAAAGCTTTTCTCACCATCAAGGTACCCCGACGGATGACTTATATATAATTACTACCGCTATCCCTGGGATATCGTCATTTCCGCTCGCTCTCTTCTGGACTGGTCAGAATGGATTAGTCGTAAGTAAGGTCAGATGAGACCATTGCATTCTCGGGTGGATCTTGATCTGGCAATGAGACATCTGTGTCATCAGCAGGCGGATCTAGGGTATTTATGTTTTAATCTGGTCCTGCTCCAGCAACATCGAGATGCTGTTATTGCAACGGTAAGTTCTTTCGTAAAACATTTAGAAGATGGTCAGGTGTGCAAGGTCAGCACCGAGTGCGAAAATACCTAGGAAACAAAAAAAGGCTTGTCCAGTTCAGCAAAACCATCATTCTTCCCGTAAGGCTTTCGAGTTATCGAGGTCGCCAGCCGTAGATGGGAAGGTCGGCAGGATGAAGTCGTCATGCAGCTGTCACCAGGGTTCATAGGCGCCGAGACTCTCCAACCCAGACCAGTCGTAGTACTCTCGGTCGCAGAATACGTGAGCGGCGTAGGTCCTCGTCGCGTCTCCGTTTGCAAGACCATCTTCAAAAACACAAGTTTCCGAGACTGCTCAACGCCTCAAGCCTAGCCCGAGACTCACGATGTCATCTTTCTGCATCTGAATTTCCAGCCTTAACCTTTTAGCTATAACATTGTATGAAGTTATTGTTTGATTTCCTGTGAATTGAAGTCTCTCACAGAGCGTGTTGATCGCAAGTTTTGTCAAGACGACTCTAGATCGGTGCTATGTTGAAATCATTTTCGAAAGCCTCTCTTTACTTCGTCAACAATTGAAACAAGGTGCTGCATATCACCAGGACATATCATCAACATTCGCTTGAGATCTCGCTCGGTGAGAAGTACAGAGACCAGCACCAACAAGATGGAGGGGTGCCACGACGCCACCGCCTTTAGATGAGTTCTCGACAAGCGAAGGTTTCTTTGTTTGCATGACGCATCCGAGAGCAGTGGCTGACAAGGACCCCGGCCGTCATGGGCCTTGCTTTGAGACAGCTCCTTGATGCTATCGATCAAATGGTCTACTGCGCATGTGAGCACTAAATAGCATCTTCGCCTTGTCACCGTGTATCAGCTTGTAGTGAGATTCTGTTCAAGGTATCACAAATTAGCTTTCACGACCACTTAGCGTTTATGAAAATTTTTAGACACGGTCAAGCGTCTGGTGAAGGGGGCCAAAAGCTCGGTGCTTAAGACGCATATGAGTAATCGCAGCTTTGTTTCGTATAGACGTCGACTTCACACCTGGTTGTGACTATGGTTGGTAGTGATAATATAGGCATGGCAGATGCGGGTTCGACCAATGCGCAATATACGTCCCAAGCCTTGCAGGGCGGTGTTTGCGTTCGACGGGACATCGACAAATGTCATGTCACAGCAATCTTTCTGTAGGTTCAGAGCAATCGAAGATATGCGCATGGATGTCACCAGGATCTGGTCGTGCCAAGTAGCATTATTGAACCTTTCTATGACTACATCACGATCAAAGGCTTCGTATTAGGCACATATGGAGAGCACGGAAGAGCCCAGCTTCAAAAAAGTCATCTCGAGGATCCACTGAGTCATGGGCCAGTCTGTAATTACGATAAGTTTGCGACCTTGAATGTTGCAAATATCGTGTGCCAACCCGGCGACAAAGCAAAGCTTGCTGGACTTCGTCTGCCGATTGCACTCAGCAAAGGCTCATAGATTGCCCATTTCACGATGTTCCATGGCTTATTATTGAATCCCATTTCCAACAACGTCGTATGAAACGCAGTATCCAATACCTTCAAATTTTTCATGCCTCTGTGAATGCTTGGACTGACTTCAAACCTCAAAAAACTACAAGATCATCATGTCTCTATGAGCGTAGAGAGTATCCTTACACCTTGCAACAGCAGGTAAATGACAACAGACAACGAGCGACATGAGTAAAATTTCACCATCAATGCAAAGAAGTGAGAAATAATTCTTTATTAGTATGGATTCCGTTCAGATACAAAAAAACAAGCATTGTAATATCGAGTGGACTTTTTCACCAAACCAAACACAATGAGAGAGAAACAGCTTCGGCATCGTCGGTAAGTCCCCCGATCACAGTTCGAAAGATCTCACGCCAAAGGTCGAGGTCCGATGTCTTGTCCAAAGCGCAAAGCGTACTATGAGTAACGCTTGCCAGAACACTGATTCCACAGTCGTAACAGGGTACACGAGGTCATTTAATATCACTGCAATTACCTCCATGCATCCAGTCGTAGTCGAGATATGCGAGGGCTGGGTCGTCGTCGAGGACCAGTCATTGTCGTGGTGGATCGTGCAGCTGTGGCATTCCAGACACAACATGACACTGCATCTAGGATATCCGTTGGCGATGCAGACGCTGAGGGAATTTGGATCTGCAACTGGAAAGTCAGACTTCTTGCGGAAGAGTCAATGATAGTCATCTCAATGCTCCCGGAAGGTAGGATAGCCATGGAAATAGTGCAAAATCACAGAAGGGGAACCTCAAGGGACCCTGGGTGTTGCTCATGTGCGAGGAGACTGTTGAGTAATGAAAGAACAAAATAAGTAAAGACTTTTTAAATAGGATTTGAGATGCAATAAGTTGAAACAGACAGTGTAGAGTGAATGCTGAACAGTGACGATTTTCAATCCAAGTCATGGATGCCTCTGGCATTGGCTGGGCGTCAATTGGAGCAGAAGGCATGTGGTTGTAGAAGCTGGCCTGAGATATCTCGTCGAAAAGAGGCTTGTATTCCGCCAACACTTCTTAACAGCCGTAGCTATAGGTCCGATAATAGATGCCCTAAGTCCGATCATCGTAGAAAAAGTGCTGAGTTTGGGCCATTGATAAGCTGGCAGGTTAAAAATCGGGAGAGATCCTGTTAGTCCCCAGGGTCCGAGGATATGATGCGAAATATATATATAGCCATGGCTCCGCAAGTGATTTGAGTCAGATTCGAAGAAGCAATAATTCTTTATGATCGAGCAGTGGTAAGCGACCACCAGCAGCGCTCCAAAAGCTCGACAGCATTTGACAAGCGTTTGCCTAATTTGCTTTGGAGGCGTGGTAAAAGGATTTGATAAGGCGATCGGGCCAAGGGCTGGGCGTGGCATTACATGAAAGATTCAGAAATTCAGACTTCTTCGATCGTCGTCCTTACAGCAAAGAGGAGAGTAGTTCTGTCTGCAGTGCCGTTGTCAATCATTTAGGGACGCCAGACCTTGCATCTTCTGCGAATGGAGCGAGACTTAACGACTTGCGAGCTATTTGATCGGCCTCCGTGACTCGATTGAAAGGTGACTGAGTCAATCAAAGTTCCGTCGCGATGCTTCTGGCGTTGGCAGCTGACATGAGAGCCCTAAAACATTTGGTTCATTGTGAGGGATCTGCGCAAGGATTCAGGAAGCCACATCTTGTATTCTGTAGTGCTGTGTGGCACTAACCCTGTCTTAGACGGACTTCGCCAACGCTCGCATCATTCCCTTGACACTCATAGGAGTTGTTAGATATGTAAATTGGGTAAAGGTTGTGCTTTATTTTGCTTTGCTTTGCGTTACTTTTCTTTGCTTTGCTTCGCGTCGCGTTTGGCAACAGACAGCATGTGAAGACAAAATAGACAAGCCTGGAGAGAAACTTGGTGAGAGTCGCAACTCACTACTGGTTGTGTCTGATGTATCATAGGCTCATTGAATGAGGTGGTGTCATTCAAGAGGAAGGTACCTGCGATAAGATTGATTGAGAACAGCTTTGGGAGAGTGGGGAAATCTGGCATTGCCGGCGAAGTGAATGAGCGTTGTCACGTATTCAGTGAATCAAATGGACTTGCTCCGGGCTGACGAAAATCATCAACAGGGGTCCTGTCTTCCATGGATACCACGAGATGCATGTCGATTCCATATCTGGACCTCCGACGACGGTACAACGCCCCAGCAGTGTGATGCTTGCAACAATGAGGATTTAGATAGCGGTCTCTGAGCTGGGGCTATTCTATAATCTTGCAATTAGAGAGTGAAATGTAGATGCAGATATTTCCCAGACCCTCGAATGTTCTAAGAAAAGGCTGACTGATTATCGTCTCATCGTAATTTGGAAGTATTGAGCGTGTTTGGATAGTAGTTCAAAAGAACGAGTTAAGCGGATGAGAGAGAAGACAACATGGAGTTTGCTAGTCATGGTTGAGATACAATTACCATAGAACACGCTCCTTATGACGTAGATCGCTCACTCGAGATTTGGTCTTATCTGACCCTCGCAAAGCACATGAGTTCATGGTAACAAGAACCCATTACTTCAAGTTCGACGTGGGCTTCTCAGAAGAGGTCACGGATAAGCTTTGGAAATTCGCCAACATACAACACGGTTGTCTTCCCTAAATATCGGCTGAGATTAGCAGACCATGGAAGCTTGTGAAGGAAGAGTCCTGAATGTAAGCTCATGTTCCTGTGGGGATGATCGTTGATGGTCCACACGAATGCGTAAGACTCGTCCCCTTCGGTTTCGAAAGTTGCATAACGATCGATTTGGCGGGCGCAACGAGTGATACGGAGTTGGAAGAAGTTCTTAGCTTGGGTTCTTTGTTAGTTGAGGTAAGGGAAAGGACTATCAGAGGATCATTCGACTGACTTTCGAGATCTTCAAGTAGAAAGACCTTGAGCCGGCCCGCTTGAGGGTCAAGTACTGGTACCCTGTGGTCGAATTTCATGTTTAAGTAGAGAACCTCGTTTGGGGCTTTGAAGTGGACTTTGGTGCTTGCTTGTGGCTGCGGTCCTGCTTCCGATTTGATACGGTAAACGAATTGGATCTTGGGGATGTTTTAATGCTTTGGATATTACTTCCCATCGACTCTGGGTTGGATTTGTTGTTGAAAAAGAGGATTCATTGCTGCTAGCAAGGCCTTATGTGGGTCAATAACTTCATCTTCCGTATCGGACTCAGCCTCGCAGGAAGACCTCAGGTATAAGTCAAACCAATCAATCGCGAAGTCTGACCGTCTTCGAAACGTCACAAGCTCGGTTGGCGGTCCTCGCTTCTCTCAGTAAAGGGCACATTCGAGACAGCAATGGTAGAGCCAACACTGCGTTAGATGGCCTTACGCACAGCAATTCTCAACTATGCATGATACTATACTAGCGGGGTGGCCGAGGGTGGTATTGTGACTGTCAATATCATCGTCGGACCTTTCAGATGAGGGGTGTTAGATGCACTCAGGGCTAAATCGTCTGATTGATGAATAATTACGCTTCGGAACAGGTTGGGTTGGACCCAATTGGGTTGGGTCCCAGGTTGGGTCAAACGGGTCACCCAATTGGGTTACCCAATTTGCCAAGATTCATTAATAATAGATTACTAGGCCTAACAAAATTTAAATTAAATTTTTTTTTATAGATTAAAAATTTTACTTTTCAAAAAATTATTAATAAATCGGTAAACTTGCTTAAAGTATATATTACATATTTTAAATAAAAATTAATAAGTTTAGGATTGATTTTGCAAAATTAATTATTACTTTCATTTTATATTAATTTTAAATATAAATTAAATAAGTAAAAATATTTTATATTTTATTTGTTTAAAATATATTTAATAATTTTTAAAATATTTGAATTTTATAAAAAAAAATTAATATATATTTATTTATTTATTTATTTATTAAATTGTATAAATTTCTAATTCGATTTAAATTAATATAAAAATTTATTATATTATAAATTTAACAAATTATTCGTTTCAATATAAAAGTTTATAAAATTTCTTAATCGGGTTTAATAAAATATTAATTTTTAAAACTTTTTTGCTTATTAAATTAAATTTTCTATTTATTAAAAATATATTAAAAATTAAAAATTAAAAATTAAAAATTAAAAATTAAAAATTAAAAATTAAAAATTAAAAATTAAAAATTAAAAATTAAAATTTAAAAAAATAATTTATTATTAATAAATACAAATATCGTAAAATTTATTAAATTTATTAAATTTATTAAACTTATTAAATATATTTAAAGTAAATTTGTAAAGTTATATATAAGTTTTGGTATTGTATAAATATTCTATATATATTATAATATATAATCGAAAATTACGTTAATATCAAACTTTTTATTAAAAGCTTTAGAAAATAAAATAATCTTATATTTTTTTAATAATTATTATTAATTCTTTTATCTTTTTAAAAGATAAAGTTAATAATATTTATTTATTTATTATATTTTATATATATTTTATATATATTTTATTATTATTATAATTATATTTAATTATTATATATTATATATATTAATAATTTTGATAGTTTTCCTTCCGGTATTATTTTAAATAAAATAAAATATAATTTTTATACCCGAATTATAATAAAAACAATTTAAATATTAATATAATTAATTTAAAATTATTTTAAAAAAAAACAAAAAATAAAGTATGTTAAATTAAATTCGAAAATATTTATTTTAAATTGTAATTTATAAATAATAAAGTTAATATTTTAAAAGATAATAATAATAAAGTTTAAATTTAAATATATAATTTATATAAAATTATAATAATTTATATATAATAATTATAATATTTA
>JAABUQ010010765.1_pt1 | contig 11902 bp, 14 predicted proteins | sample 5560001 | NCBI WGS metagenome assembly JAABUQ01 (sample SAMN10711888, study PRJNA513371) | rock metagenome | isolation source: Antarctica rocks | place: Antarctica: Victoria Land, Finger Mt nord | collected 2015-12-18
TACACCGCCCGGCGTCGGAGGCGCGGGGGTTCTACGCCGTGTATGCCGGGCTGATCGCCGCCGCCGCGGCGCTGGTGCTGCTGGGCAGCGACGCTTTGCTGGGCCTGCTCACCAACGCCGTGCAGACGCTGGCGGGGGTGCTGCTGCCGTCGGCCACCGTGTTCCTGCTGCTGCTGTGCAACGACAAGGCCGTGCTCGGGCCGTGGGTGAACGGCCGGTGGCTCAACCTGTTCACCGGCGCGGTAATCTGGGTCCTCGTCATGCTGTCCCTGGTGCTGACGGCGGCCACCGTGTTCCCGGAGCTGAGCGGGGAGGCCATCGTGGGCTTCCTCGGCGCGGGCACGGCGGCCGGGCTGGCCGGCGCCGGCGTCGTCGCGCTGCGCCGCCGCGGGCGCGGCGGCAGCCGGCGCTTCAGCCTGGCGGAAGCTGGCGCGGGCGGACATGCGCCGGCCCTGCGCGCGGACTGGCGCATGCCGCCGCTCGCCGAGCTGCCGCAGCCCCGGCTCACGGTGGCGACGCGCGCCTGGATGGGCGTGCTGCGGGGCTACCTGGTCATCGCCGTGCTGCTGATGGCCTGGAAGGTCGTCCAGGCGGCGCTGGGGAACTGACAGGGGCAGGCGCTCCGGCAGGCATGGGAGGTGCGTCATGGCAGATGAGGATCTCAAGCAAGCGGTGGCCGCCCTGCGCCAGCAGGTGACGGCCCTCGCCTCGGTGGCCGGCGTGCTGACGGCGGCGCTGCGCCGCGCCGGGCTGATGACGGGGGAGCTGGAGAGCCTGCTCACCGCGGGCCTTGCCGACGCTGCCACGGCGCAGTCCGAGCAGGCGGGAGCGGAGTGGGAGCGCGTCGTTGCCGCCGTGCAGAAGGTCGCGCTCGCCGCGGCCAGGGCTGACCGCGGCGGAACGGCGTAGGGGCCGCATGGACCAGGCAGCGGCCCTGTTCGGTTGGCCCGGCGTCGCGGCGGAGCTGCGCACGGCGCTGGCCTTCGGCGCGGCGTTCCTGCTCGGCACGCTGATTGGCTTCGAGCGGCAGTGGCGCCAGCGCACGGCGGGGCTGCGCACCAACGTCCTGGTCGCGGTGGGCGCCGCCGCCTTCGCCGACATGGGCCTGCGGCTGCGTGGGGTGGAAGGCGGCACCCAGATCATCTCCTATGTCGTGAGCGGCATCGGCTTCCTGGGCGCGGGCGTCATCCTCAAGGACGGCACCAACATCCGCGGCCTGAACACGGCGGCGACCCTGTGGTGCTCGGCCGCCGTCGGCGCGTTCTGCGGCAGCTGCCTGGCGGTCGACGCCGTCCTGCTGACCGCCGCCGTGCTCGGAGCCAACACCTTGCTCCGTCCGCTGGTGAACTGGGTCAACCGCCGGCCGATCACCGCCGACGTGACCGAGGCGCAGTATCAGGTCCACGTCGTCTGCCGCCCCGAGGCCGTCTCCGACGTGCGCGACCTACTCGACGCGGAGCTGGACCGGGCGAGCTACCCGGTGCGCGAGGTCGAGACGCTCTCCGACAGCGAGGAGCAGGTCGAACTCGCGGCGGTGCTGGTGCCGACCACGGCTGACGCTGCCGAGCTGGACGCGGTCGTGGCGGCGCTGGAGTGCTCGCCGCTGGTCAGGTCCGCCACATGGAGCGTGGGCACGACGGCATAAGGCGTTCTTGCCTGCCAGCCTGGGGATTTGGAAAACCAGGAACTAGGAAAACAGGCGAATAAATGCTGGTCGCGAGCATGCCGCCAGACACCGCCCCATTCTCAGATTTGCAGCAAACTTGAGAACGAACGGTTTCAGAATCTCAAGGTTAAGTGCAGTGATCGACGCTAACCCTACGATTCTCACGATTAACTGCAATGCGACAGATGCCATACCGGTTGGCATGGATGCTCTTGCGCTGCTGGTCGGAGATGCCGGTCGCGCGCAGCACAGCCAGCCTGGCAATCGCGCCCTTGAGGTTCTTCAGCTTCGCGCCTTCCGGCGCCTCCGCAATCCAGCCAAGATGCGTCCGGTCTCCCGTGCGCTCGACGAGGAGCGCATCCAGCGCCGCAAGGCTGGTGCTGCTGAGGCCTTCGATGAGGTGCCGACAGGCCTGCCGCCGCGCCATGGCCCGGCCCGCGAGGGCAAGCCGCTCAATCAGCCTGGACCCCGGCACGATGATCCGCAAAGCCTTCAGCTCGGCGACAACCGCGACCGCGATGGGTGCGCCCTGCTCCGTGGCGACCGCGCAGGCTGCTGCAGCACGAATGCAGGCCCGGTAATCGCCTTCCCGCAAGGGGCGGAGCTCCAGACGCGCCATGATCTCGGCGGCATGTTCCCGCCGGGTCTCGTCCCGCCTGGCGTAGAGTTCAAACACGGCTGGGTCGATCGCGACCTGGTCGGCCACGATGTCGAGCACGGCGCCGGGCACCGCCTCGCCAGCGCGCAAAGGACGGCCCAGGTCGCGCACAAGCGCAATCTGAACCGCAAACCCCAGCCGGTTGTGGGACCGGCGGTGGTCCTTCGCCAAGGCGATGTCGTCGGGCGTCATCGCATAACGCCGCTGAGCATCCTCGTGAGTCTCAGGCGGCTCGAACAGCGTGGCACGCGACACCGCGTTCAGCAGCGAAGGAGGTGACGATATGACGACCGCCCCGGCCGATCAGGCCGCCGTCATGGCAGCTTCGCCCTTCCCGGGACCGGTCCATCCAGCCCGCCTCAGCGTGTCGATGAGGGTCGAGCGGGGCACTTTGGACGTTCGGCACACCGAAGCCTTGCTCGCGCCACCTTCCAGCGCTGCGACGATCTGGCCGACCTTCTCGGCATCGACGGATGGGCGGCGTCCGCCCTTGCGCCCACGCCGGCGAGCGGCGGCAAGGCCGGCTTTCACCCGCTCGGCAATCAATGCCCGCTCATACTCTGCCAGCGAGCCGAAGAGATTGAACATGAGCACCCCCTGCGGCGTGGTGGTGTCCATCTGCTCCGTCAAGGAGCGGAAGCCGATGCCGCGCTCCTTCAGGTCCGTGATGATCCGGATGAGATGGGAGGGGGAGCGGCCCAGCCGGTCCAACTTCCAAACGACCAGCACATCGCCGGAGCGGAGATCTGCCAAACACGCCTTCAGGCCCAGCCTATCGTCGCGTGCGCCGGACGCGCGATCCTGATGCAGATGGCGGTCATCGACACCGGCGAGGAGGAGGGCATCGCGCTGCAGGTCAACGGATTGGCGCTCATCAGCGGTCGAGACCCGCATGTAACCGATCAACACGTGCGACAAACCCCCAGACGCCCGTTGTCGCACACTGGGCCGATCCGACAGGGTTTGTCGCGCAGAAAAGCAGCCGCTTGGCGAGCTACTTTTCGGACTCAGCCGATGATCACGGGAATCAAGTGTTTGCCGTCAGGTCCGCAGGTGAAGCTTCGCCCTCAGCAACTCCAGTAGCTCCGCCGGCCTCTCCTCCGGGATCCAATGTCCACATCCAGCGAGGACGTGGGCCGACACCAAACGGCAGGCGCTCTCGAACGACTTCGCCATCCATGCCCCAGTACCCCTTTCCCCGCCGATGCACGTCACGGGCTGGCCAATTTTGGTCGTGGCGAACCTGGCATTGTCCTTCGCGTCGTCGAGGATCGACCGGTAGTAGCCGAACCCGGCTGACAGCGACGCCGGCCGCGCATATGCGGCGACATAGGCGTTCATTGCCTCCGCCGGGACTGCCCCCGGCGCCCCGGCCTGCTCTTCGAAAAACCAGCCGAAGTAGGCGCGCTCCCGTCCCGCGACGAGCATCTCGGCCATGCCGGGCGGTTGGTGGAACGCGAAGTGCCACAGGCCCTGGCCACCAGAGAGGTCGAGCATTCGTTCCAGCCCGAAGCCGGGCAAAAGCATATCGAGAGCCACGAGACGCTCGACCTTCTCCGGGTGGAAACCCGCCAGCGCGAATGCCGTCGCCGCTCCCATGTCGTGGCCGATCACGGTCGCCGGCCCGACTGCCAAATCCTCCAGCATGCCCGCGATGTGCGCGGCCACGTTCCGCTTCGAGTATCCACCGGGCAGCGGGTCACTGCCTCCCAACCCGGGCAGGTCCAGCGCGATGACGTCGAAGTCCTGGGTCAGGGCCGGCGCGACCGCGTCCCACTCCCGCCAGGTCTGCGGCCAACCGTGCAGCAGCAGGAGCGGCGGCCCATTGCCGCCGCGGACGTAATGCAACTTCACCCCGTGCGCGTCGGCGTAGCCGCTCCGGCCCCAGCCCTGGGCTGCTTCCGCGTTCATGGCCGCCGGTGGCGCGAGAGGAAGCCGACGACCTTGGGCGTGACCAGGTCCGGTCGCTCAAGGTGCAGGAAGTGACCGACGCCGGGCACGACCTCGGACCGGAACTCGCCGGTGAAGAACTGCTCCTGGCCGGCCCCCGCTGCCGGCAAGACGCAGCCGTCCTGGTCACCGATCAGGTATAGCACAGGCTGGGACAGCTTGGTCCCGTCGCCGCTGAACGGCATGGCCCGATAGTGCAGCAGCGGCGCGGGCCAACTGGCGCGCATGACCGCCTTCACCGCGTCGAGGTGCGCGCGCGGAAGGGTCCAGCCTGGGGCCGCCCAGCGCGTCCACAGCTCTTCGAGGTAGGCGAAGTCGTTGCGGGAAGCCTTCCACTCCGAGAGCCCGGGAATCTGGAAGAACATCGCATAGCGGCTGCGCCACATCTGGGCCGGCAGCTTGCCGCTGTTCTTGAAGACCGCCGCCGGGTGCGCGGCCGTCAGCGTCACCGCCGAGGTCGCCCTCGGACCCGCGAGCCGCAGGAGCGAGTAGGCCGCGAACGCCCCGTTGTCATGGCCCACCACGGCGAACGGCCGGCCAGGTGCGATGGCGTCCGCCACGGCGATCGCGTCCCGCGCCAGAACGTCGAACAGGGTCCGCGTCTTCGGGACGTCGAGGCTGGAGGGCGCGTAGCCCCGCATCTGCAGGGCGGCGAACTGGAACCCGGCCACGACAAGTGCCGCGCCCATCGCGTCGAAGGTATCCGCGATGTCCGGAAAACCGTGCAGCCCCAGGACGAGCGGCGCATCGGCGCGGCCCTGCCTGTGGACCTGGAACGCCCCGGCCGGCGTCGATACGCTTTGGATGTCAGGACTCATGCGAACCACTTACCTGCAGTGTCCGCCGGCCTGAACGCGGAACTGCTGGAATGCTGTTCTGGACAGACGGAATCGCCCCCACTTTGCGGATCGTGACATGGAGCAGCGTCTGGCTATGATCGCTGCATGCCGCAGGCGCCACCCATCCGGCGTGCCGCCCAGCTCGGGCTGGACGTCGAGCTTCGCGCCATCCGCAATGGCGGGTGGCGCTTCCCGAGCCACTGGCACCATGACCTGCAGGTGATCGCCACGGTGAGCGGCCTGGGCGAGGCGCTGGTCGAAGGTCAGGCCTATGCGCTGCCGGAGAGGTCCTTGATCGTCATTCCACCGGGCGCGGTGCACACCGCATACGCGACATCGCCCGAGGGCTGGTCGTTCCACTCGCTGCACGCGTCGCCCGAGCGGCTCAGCGCGGCCCTTCCTGCGTCAGCCATCCTGTCCGGCTCCGCCGGATCGGACGTGCTGGTGGACCTCTTCGGGCGCGTGACGGACGGTCTGTTCCAGAAGGCTGGGACCCCGGTGGTGAGGTTCGAGGCTTTCATCAACGAAATTGGTCTCAGGGTAGCCCGGGACGGGCGAACGCAGGGTCCCGAGCCGTTGCTGCGTGCTCGGGCCGAGCTTGGGACACGCCTGAACGCGACGTTGTCCATCGCTGAACTGGCGGCGCGGCATGGGTTCAGTACCGGCCACTTCAGCCGCGCTTTCGCGGCGGCCTTTCACATGCCGCCCTATGCCTGGCGCATGAACGCGCGCACGGAGGCTGCCAAGCGGAGCCTTCGTGCGGGCGCGACGGTGGCGGAGGCGGCCCGCGATGCGGGCTTCACTAACCTCAGTCACTTCAGCCGGCATTACCGGAACAGCACGGGCGTCACGGCCCGGGCCTACGCAGTCCAGTACAAGCGCACGGGCTGAGTGCTCAAGGGTGGCATGTCCCATCGGATTGGAGGGATGCAGACAATCTTACATACATTGTCCCCGGCGAGTTCCTCATCCAGGTCGCCCCGCTGTCGTGGAGCCATATCGCGCTCACCGGCGATACCTCTGGAACGAGATTGACCAACCCCTCGAACGCTTCCGTCCCATCCGGGCCAACCGCTTCAATCCAAAGAGTTTCGTCTTTCCTTAGCGTACAAGGCTGCAAAGAGTCCCTTGGAACCCCAGCTCCAGCGCGCAGTTGGGCCAGTCGGACAAGCGCTGGGCAAGGTGGAAAGCTGGAGGGTGCATACCGCCAGGCTGGACTTCTTAGGTGAACGGATCAAGAACGCGAAGCGGGCAAGCGGCCCATGCGGGATTCGCTCAGTCCCAGACCTCGACCACCTCCGGCGGGTCCAGCGAGGTTCTGCCATGGCACTCCAGCCCGGCGGGCAGTTGCACCCGCAGCTCATCCAACGTGTCGGCGACGAGCGCCCCAAGTAGGTAAACGCCGCCATGATGATCGGCAGTGTGGGCGCGGGCCGTCAGCCGGCCAGGGTGCTCAAGATCGGCGTCGCTGACGACCCAGGCGAGCCAAGTCCCCCGCGCCGTCGCGTCGTCTTGGAGAGCTTGGGCGTGGATAGGGGTTAATGGCATTTTCGCTGTCTCAATAGCAAAGTAGTTTGATGCTTTGCTGTCTTGATGCTTTAACACCTTGCTACTTCAATACCTTGATACCATTAACCGCAAGGATATGGCGTCCGCCTTCAATCAGGAGGTCGTGCATGGTCACACGCCGCCCGGTTTCGATGCGTCTGCGCGTGGCGAGGTCGTTAAGAGCTGCCCACATTGCCGGATCGAGCCGGACGGAGGTTTGTATGCGCGGGGCCTGTTCCGGTGCTTCTGGCGTTGGATCGGCCGGGACAAGGGGCAGTGCTTCGGCTGCTGGCTTGGTTTTCTTCAGCGCGCCGAACGTCGGGCGTTGGGCCATAAGGTCTTCTCCGTGAGTTTCCACAATTTCGTCATCTCGACCGCCGCCTTGCTGGTCGGGTCGAACTCGTTGACGGCCCGACCGTCCACTAATGCGTGGGCCAAGGCAGCTCGCAAGCCGATGGAGACCGGCGCGACGGGGACGCCGTAGTCAGCCAAGACCCGGCGTGCGTCGGCTGTGGCCGATGCCTCGCCTATCCCGCGAGCTGGAGGCGTGCCGTTCAGAACGATGAAAGCAGAAACCTTTGCCGCTGCGACGATGTCCACCGTCGCGCCATTAGCTTTCAGGTCGAAGATAGCCGGACGGGTCGGGATTAGGACTAGATCGGCCAAGGCCGCGGCAGCAGCAGCGTCGGCGCCAGCGCTCGGCCGGGTATCAACCACACAGAACGCCACGCCGTCATCTCGTGCAGCGTCCAGCACAGCACGCAAGTCGCCAGGCACGGTTTCCACCATCTCCGGCGTCTCAGCCGAGCGAGTTTCCCACCACCCGGCCGTACTGCGCTGCGGGTCCAAATCAAGGATGACTGTCCGCAGCCCAGATGCTTGCGCGATGACGCCCAGGTGGACGGTCAGTGTTGACTTTCCTGAACCGCCCTTTTGCGACAGAATCGCTAGAGTCTTCATTCAAGCCCTCTTGCTACCAAGGCAGCATGAAGGCATGCCATCTTGAAGGCAAGATGCTGAAGCCTCGCTACTGTGCCAGCACCTCGACCGCGCAGAATGTCCGCCCAGTCGCCGGGTCCCGCCGCAGCGAGCTGGCGCACTGCTGGATGAAGTCGCGCGGCGCCCCGTTGCCCGGCCGGCTTGCCCCGGCCCAGTAGCCAGCCCCTAGAAGAAAGAGGCCGGCAAGCGCCAAAGCCCCGGCGGTTTGCAGATAGCGTGTCTGGCTCCATGCCCGCGCCCGCGTCACCAGCACGTCATGCGCTTTGTCGGTGAAGCTATCGACCAGCGCCTTAACCGTCGCGCTTTCCTTCTCGCCCAGGCTGATCTTGGCCTGTTCGATGAACCGGTCGATCTTGCGCAGTTCGAGTTGCATGGCCTCGACCTGCAACCGCATGGTCTCGGCGCTGGCCTCCATGGTCGCCTTGGCCGTGGCAAGCACGTCCTGCGACTGCGCTTCCCGCGTCTGCTCAAGCGCATACAGCGCCTGGACCAGATCCCGCTGCGCAACCGCCCAGGCTCCCAGGTAGGTGTCTGGCGTGATGCCCTCCTCGTGCCCAGCAGCATCCAGAAGGTCGATCGCGGTCCGGACGCGGGTAAGTTCGACGCTCATGGCACCCAGTCCTCCGCTTTCTGCGCAGCAATCTCCGTCTCCAACGCCTTCAACCACCTTCTCACGATATGCTGCCTCGCAGCCTTCACCTTTCCGGTGATCGGGTCGCGGCTGTCCGCAAGGATGTCGTAGTAGCTCACACCGATCTGGCGGATTTCGTCCATCACCGGGTTCTGCGGAAGGTAGAGCATCCGCGCGCCGGCCTCAATCAGTTGCATGTAGCCCTCGCTCTTCATGAGGGGGTTGAATGCCCCTGCCGCGTTCTGCCCCTTGCGGACAACCCCCTCGTTCAGGACCAGCAGCATGTCCTTGGGCTGCATGTGGTTGGCATCCACGGCTCCCTGCACGTGCTGAAAATCCTCGACGTTGGGACCGAGGGGGCAGAGCCATGTGAACCGCATGCCGTTCTCCTCGCAGAAGGAGGGCAGCTCCATGTCACGCAGCAGCTCCTCGATGGATGAGCTGCCTCCCGACACATCAAGCACACGGGATTGCCGGTCCTGTGTCAGATCGTCGAGGTCTCCCATGATCCAGTCGCGGAAATCGACCGCATCCTCGGACGGCGCACGCGAGCACCTGTTCCCGTAGAAAGCCGACAGCGTCCCTGATTTGAGATCGCCGTCCATCCAACGCACAGGACGCCCCTGCGCCTCAGCGCGCTGGCCCAGCACCATCAGAGCACCAGTGCCGCCCAGGCGGCCCCGTCCCCACTTCGCCATATAGACAGGCTTTTTCAAAGTGACGGGAGCCATTCCAATGTCTTCCGCCGACTGAAGGATCGCATCCCCAGAGCCTACGGCCGCATCGATTGTCTTCTTGGATGTCATCTGCTTCTCCAGTTGCTCGTCAAGCAAGGCGCCCGCTCCGCTGATTGATCCTCGCCTGCATCAGCGCCATGCGTTCCTCCGCGTCCGACTGCGGAGTCTCTGGGACCTTGGCCGGGGTGGGTGCGGCCACTGGCGGCGGCAAGGTCTGTCTCGGTGTTGGGAGAAGTGGAGGGCGACGCCTGGCTTCCCGCGCCGCCTTCTCCCGGCCGTGCAGATGGCACACGCGGCGCCACGTCTGCTTTGCAAGGTTCGGCGTGGGCGGCTCGCCTTTGGCGTTCATGCCACCTTCGGCGACGGCCCAAGCGCACACAGCCCGCCAATCGACGCGGCGCCCGCGCCAACGTGTCTCCAACACGGCGTAGTGGTCATACAGGAGCCAGAACAAGCGAGACCGTTCCTGTCCGAGCAGGACGGTGTCGGGCAGGTCCGCTTTCTTGGGGGTCGTCTTCGCCTTCCGCATGCCGCCTAGAAAGGGCAGGGCGGGTGCGAACGGCTACAGCTCGGCTTCACCTTGGTGTCGGCTTGTGTCGGCACAGGTTCAGCTTGGTGTCAGCAAAATTGGTGATACACCAATGCATCCCTGCTGGATGCCTTCTTGACGGAGAGAGCATTCGCACCCGGCCAGGCCAAGCTTCCCCGATCACGCAGAGGGGTGGCGAACATGAACAACGATGCGTTCCAGGCGCGGATGCTGGAGACGTTGGAGGCCCAGGGGCACCTGCTGGTGTCCCTGGTGCAGGCCGTCAGCGCCCAGCAGCCGCAGATCGAGATGGCGAACGCCAGGCTGGAGGAGATCGTGGAGCTGCTGGCCCCGGAGGAGCAGCCCAAGACCGGCCCGAGCCTCGCCGAGATCCTGGCGGACCTGGCCAACCGGATCGAGCGGCAGACCGTGCTGATCCGCGACCTGACCAACGTCGTCGTCCAGGCGACCGACCCATGATGACCTTCCGCAAGATCAGCGCCGCGAGCATGGGCAAGCTGGTCAGGGCCTACCTCACCGAGAACTCCAACTTCGCACCCGAGCCGGACGAGGGCAGCAGCGCTGCCGCCTTGACCAAGTATTACGGTCGGGATGCGCGGGCATCCTGGCGCCTGGACATGGCGCCCGAGGTGGCGGAGGCGCTCGGCATCGACATCACCAAACCCCCCACGCCGGAGGCGCTAGACGGGCTGTTCGAGGCGAAGCGCGGCAACGATGGTGAGGCATGGTCCTCTGCCAGCCGCGACATTTCTGCGCTCGACCTGACCATCAGCCCGGAGAAGTCCGTCACCCTCGCCTTTACGTTCGCCAAGACGGACGAAGAGCGGGCGGCACTATTGCAGGCCATCTGGCGGGCCAACGACCGGACCATGCGGTATGTTGGTCAAGAGATCGGCTGGGCACGTCGCGGCGACGGCGGAAAAGACGGGTCAGAACCGGGCGAGGTGGCATGGGCCAGCTTCATGCACTTCAGCGCGCGGCCGACGCTGGCGTTGCAGGACGGGCCGGACGGCGAAACCTATGTTGTGGATGCCGCGGTGCCGGGTGATCCCCAGGTTCATATCCACAATGCACTGTTCAACGCCGTGGTGACGGCTTCCGGCCACGTCGGGTCCCTCGACATGAAGGAGACGCAGGGGCGCATCAAAGAGTTTGGCGCCCACTTTCAGGCGTTCCTGGCCAACGAACTGGACGCCATGGGCATCAGGCTGGAGTATGACCAGAACGAACAGGCCGTCGCCATCGCCAGCATCCCGCAAGCTGTTCGTGATGCGTTCTCAAAGGGCCACAAGGCTACAGTAAGCAAGGCCCGGCAGTTCGCCAAGGATCAGGGCCTCGATTGGAATGCCATCGGCGTGGAGCGCAAGCTGGGCCTTCTGAACGCAACCGCCGCCAACACCAGACTTCGGAAGGACGATGCCGGCCCTGGCCAGGGCACTTGGGACGACACCGCCGCCCGGCTTGGATGGCAGCACGAGACGGCGATCACGGGCGAGCAGCGCGAGAAGCTGAGCGACCAGGAGCGTATCGCGCGGGCCACGGAGTTTGCCGCCCGCCACCTCGAAAAGGAGTTCGCGACGGCTGCGGTGATCGACCAAAGCATTGTGCGGGTTCACGCCACCCGCGGTCTGATCGGCGTGGGCATCAAGGACGAGGGCGACATCGAGGCGGTGGTACAGCGGCTGGAGCGCGACGGCGTGACCGTGAATGGGACGCGGGCGGCGCTGATCGTCGGCGAGATAGACGGCAGGCTGCGGGTGACGAACTCGGTGCAGGTCAAGCTGGAGCGGGACATGGCCGAGCTTGTCTATCAGGCATCCCGTGTGCCTGCTGGCGCCGTGCCCGAGGCGACATTCCGGCAAGCGGCGGTGGACTCCGGCATCGACTTCACGGGAGCCACGGGCGAGGACCAGTTGGCGGCGGCGGAACGCTTCGCGTTCGGCGGCGGGCTGGTGTTCCTGGAGGGCGTGGCCGGCGTGGGCAAGACGACGCGCGTTCTGCCGCCGGCAGTGCTGGCCTGGCAGCGCGACGGGCGCAAGGTCATCGGCATCTCGCAAGCCTGGCGCCAGGCGGACGCGCTGAAAGAGGCGAACGTGGACGAGACGATTGCCGTCCACCCGTTCCTGGCGGGCGTGCAGTCCGGCGACATCAAGGTGGACCGCAACACCGTGCTCGTGATCGACGAGGCGGCGCAGCTCGTAACTGCTCACCCCCCTGTTCAGGCGGTTTGCATTACCGCTTCTCCGGCCAGCGCGGCCCGTAGCGCTCCGAACGCGGTCCGTCCATGCAGGCGCCCGGTGGCGATGACGGTGGCGGCTGCGGCA
>JAABUQ010010766.1_pt1 | contig 11902 bp, 6 predicted proteins | sample 5560001 | NCBI WGS metagenome assembly JAABUQ01 (sample SAMN10711888, study PRJNA513371) | rock metagenome | isolation source: Antarctica rocks | place: Antarctica: Victoria Land, Finger Mt nord | collected 2015-12-18
CATCCTGGTAGTCCGTGTAGTAGCCCTCGGTCTCGCCGGTCAGCAGCACATGGAAGCAGTGATGGGTATCGTCGGCCCATTGCGCGTCCATACGGCCCGGCGCCAGATGATCGGAGTAGTTGTCCTCGTGCTCCATAATGAGATGGATCTGGCGGCCCGGCTCGGCGGCGGCGCGGATGCTGGTGGCGAGGTCGTCGGGAAAACTTTTGTCCAGCACGGCGTGTAAGGCGTCGAAGCGCAGGCCGTCGAAGCGGTATTCCATGATCCAGTACATAGCGTTCTGGATGAAGTAGTCCCGCACCGGCGGCAACTCGTGCGCAATCGCCGCGCCCCAGGGCGTGTGCTTCGCCTCGTCGAAGAACTTGGTGCCGGCATAGGCGTGGACGTAGGCGCCGTCCGGTCCGAAATGGTTGTAGACGACATCGAGGTAAATCATCAGGCCAAGGCCGTGCGCGCGGTCCACCAGCGTCTTCAGCTCGCCCGGCGTGCCATACGAGGTGTCCGGGGCATACGGCAGCACACCGTCGTAGCCCCAGTTGCGGTCACCGGGAAAATCGTTGACCGGCATCAGCTCGAGGGCCGTGAAGCCGAGGTCGCGCAGCCCCTCCAGTTGGTCGGCGATGCCGACGAAGCCGCCCATCAGCCCCGGATGCAGCTCGTAGATCACCGCTTCGTGCCAGGGACGGCCGGTCCAGTCGGTGTTGTGCCACTCGTGCTCGGCGGGATCGATCACCACGCTCCAGCCGTGCACGTCGCCGTCCTGCAGCCGTGACGCCGGGTCCGGAACCTCCAGGCCATCAGGCATACGGAACTTGTAGCGGGTGCCGGCCGGAGCCGGCAGGCTCGCCGCGAACCAGCCGTCGCCGGCAACTTGCATCCGCTGCGGCGGCTGATCCCGCAGTACCACCTCCATGCTCTCGCAGGCCGGCGCCCAAAGCCGGAACTTGGTGCTGCCGCCGCCCTGCAACGCCGCGCCGAAACTCAGCGTATGCGCGTAGTGCCCGCTCATCGGCTTGCCCGCAGCACGACGGTTGCCAACGGCGGCACCGACACCGACAGCGACATCGCCTGGCCGTGGCTGGCCACCGCCTCGGCCTCGACCCGCCCGCCATTGCCCATGTTCGACCCTCCGTAGATGTCCGCGTCGCTGTTCAGCACCTCGTCCCAGCCGCCGCCCTGCGGCACGCCGAGGCGGTAGCCAAAGCGCGGCACCGGCGTGAAGTTGCATACGACGATCACAGGAGCGTCATCGTCATGGCCCAGCCGCAGAAAGGCGAACACGCTCTGCGCGCGGTCGTCCATCACCACCCAGCGGAAACCTTCGGGGTCGGCGTCGCGGCGGTGCAGGGCAGGGGTGGCGCGATACAGCAGGTTGAGGTCGCGGACCAGCAACTGCACGCCGGCATGGCGCGGCTCGTCCAGCAAATGCCAGTCGAGCCCGGCATCATGGTTCCACTCCCGCCATTGCGCGATCTCGCCGCCCATGAACAACAGCTTCTTGCCGGGATGCGTCCACATGAAGCCGAAGTAGGCGCGCAAATTGGCGAACTTCTGCCAGTCGTCGCCCGGCATCTTCCGGATCAGCGAGCCTTTGCCGTAAACCACCTCGTCATGCGACAGCGGCAGCACGAACCGCTCGGAGAACGCATACACCAGGCCGAACGTCAGCTCGTCGTGGTGCCAGCGGCGGTTGACCGGGTCCTCCTCCATGTAATGCAGGCTGTCGTGCATCCAGCCCATGTTCCACTTGAAGTCGAAGCCCAGGCCGCCGTCGCGCGCGGGGCGGCTCACGCCCGGCCAGGCGGTGCTCTCCTCGGCGATCAGCACCGCCCGCGGGCAACGCTCGTGAACCACCTCGCTGAGTTCCTGCAGCAGCGCCACCGCTTCCAGGTTCTCGCGACCGCCGTATTGGTTGGGCACCCACTCGCCCGCCTTGCGGCTGTAGTCGCGGTACAGCATGGACGCCACTGCATCGACGCGCAGGCCATCGACGCGGTAATGCTCCAGCCAGTGCAGCGCGCTGCCGATAAGGAAACCCTTCACCTCGTTGCGGCCGAGGTTGAAGATGTAGGTGTTCCAGTCCGGATGGAATCCCTCGCGCGGGTCGCTGTGCTCATACAGCGGGGTGCCGTCGAACTGCGCCAGGCCATGCGCGTCGCCCGGGAAATGCGCCGGCACCCAGTCGAGGATCACGCCGATGCCGGCCTCGTGGCAGCGGTCGACGAAGCCGGCGAAATCCTGCGGGCTGCCGAGACGGGCGCTGGGCGCGAACTGCCCGAGCGGCTGGTAGCCCCAACTGCCGCCGAACGGATGCTCCATGATCGGCATCAGCTCGATGTGGCTGAAACCCATGCGCGCCACGTAGGGGATGAGCCGTTCGCACAGCGTCGCCCAGATCGACTCGTCGCCCGGCTGTTCGGAAATCCACGACGCCGCATGGACCTCGTAGACGCTGACCGGCGCGTCGGCGCCCTGCGCCGGGTGCCAGTCGCCGGCCTGCCACTCGAAGCTTTCGTCGGCGACGATGGAGGCGGTGGCCGGCGGCACCTCGGCCGATGCCGCCACCGGATCGGCCTTCAGCGGCAACAAGGCGCCGTCGGGTCCGAGCAGCTCGTATTTATAGTTCGTCCCGGCCTCGATGCCCGGCACGAACAACTCCCAGACGCCGGCGCCCTGGCGCAGCCGCATCGGATGCCGGCGGCCGTCCCAGCCGTTGAAGCTGCCGACCACGGAGACGCGGCGGGCATTGGGCGCCCACACCGCGAACCGCACGCCGCGGACATCCTCCAGCGTCGTCATGTGCGCCCCGAGCACGCGGCCGAGTTCGCGGTGGCGGCCTTCGGCGAGCAGGTACACGTCCAGGTCGCCCAGCGCCGGGCCGAACGCATACGGATCGGCGATCACCTGCGCCTGTCCGGCATGGTCGGTGACCCGCAGCCGGTACGGCACGCGGGTGGACAGCAGCCCCGACCACAGGCCGCCCACGCCCAGCCGCTGCATCGGCGCCAGCACCTGCGCCGCGTCCACTGACACCACCGCAACCTCGGCGGCGTCGGGCAGGAACGCCCGCACGATGCAGCCGCCGGTCGTCGCATGGGGGCCGAGCACGGCGAACGGGTCGCCGTGCCGCGCGTTGACGATGGCATCCACCGCCCCCGGATCGATGTCGTCGATCATGCCGCGGTCTCCATCCGGATGACGCGCTGGACGATGGCGTGCAGGCCGCGCAACGGGATGCCCAGCCAGGTCGGCCGGTTGGCCGCCTCGTAGCGGATTTCGTAGGCGGCCTTCTCGATCAGGAACAGGTCGAGCAGCGGCGCTTCCGACTGCTGCGGCACCCATGGCTCTCCCGCCGCGTGCAGCACCGCGCGGTAAGCCTCGAGGAAGCTCGTTTCGGCGACGTGGCGGAACAGCTCGATCAAAGCCGCGCGCCGCTCCTCGCTCGCCGCCGAGCCGGCGATGTGGTCGGTCGCGGCGGTCGCGGCGGCGTAGTCGAAGCTGCGCAACAAGCCGGCAACGTCGCGCAACGGCGAGGACCTGGCCCGCCGCTGCTCCATCGGACGCGCCGGCTCGCCCTCGAAGTCGATGATGTAGGCGTCGTTCTGCACCACCAGCACCTGGCCAAGATGGAAGTCGCCGTGGACCCGCGTGCGCAGGCTCCCGGTGCCGGCACGCGCCAGCCGCCGCACCGCATCGACCACCGCCTCACGCTGCCCGAGCAGAGCGTCGGACAGGTCGTGTGTCGCCTCGTCGGACCATTCGCGGGCTTGGCCGAGCAGGTCGAACGCCATCTCAAGCTGCTCGATGGCTCCGGCCGCCCACTCGTCGAGCACCTCGGCGTCGGCGGCATCGGGATGGAAGGCCGGATCGTCGGTCGGTTGCGCCAGCACTGCGTGCAACTCGGCAAGCCTGCGCCCGACGCTGGCCGCGAACGCCGAGTAGGACGCCAGGGCCTCCTCAATCGGCGGCGCGGTGTCGCTCACCGTGAGGTCGTTGCTGGTGCGTTCCAGGTAGTCGAGCGTCCAGCCCCAGCCGTCGCCCTGGTTGCGCACGAACCCCTGCACGATCATCAGCGTGTGCGGCGTACCGTCCGGGGTCACGCGGATCACTTCCCCCAACAGCGGCGCGGTGTTGCCGAACCCGCGCTCGGTCAGGAAGCGGGTCATCTCGCCTTCAGGGTGGATGCCGGCCAGCACCTTGCGCACGATCTTGAGCACCGCCGCATCGCCGACGATCTGCGAACTGTTGGACTGCTCGGCCGACAGCCGGCGGATTTCCGGCGAGGCTATCTCGACCTCGGCCATGCGCGACGTCGGCACGAAGCGCAATTCGCCGCCGTCGCCCGGCAGTTGCAGCCGCGCCGCGTCGCGCATCATCGCCAATACGCCGTTGGTCATCGCATCGACCGCGAACCCGTCGGTAAGATAGCCGACGCGCCGCCCGCGCCGCACCCGCGCCAACGCCAGTTGCGCGCCCAGCGGTCCGACGTTCTGGTCTTCCCAGGCGATCGACAGCGGCAGCACGTATTCCTCGCGCCGGCCGCCCGGCAGCTCGGCAACGATTTCGGCCAGCAGCACGTCGGGAAATTGCGGCAGCGGCACCGCATACGCGATCCGCGCCGACGCCAGCCGCTCGGACTTGGAGGCGAACCAGCGGCGCTTCGGCAGGTATGCGGGCAGCGCTTCACGTTCCAAAATCGCTCGCGCCGCCGGTGCCAGGATTTCGGCCAGTCCCACTCGAAGTACCAAGGTTGCAAATTCCGGCATGGGTTGCGGGGGGGCGGTGTACCAGGATGGCAGGTTGGCTTCGGTCGCCAGCAGGAACCAAAGGAAGCCGTACGGCGCCAGGGTCAGGAGGTAAGGCAACTGACCGACCGGCGGGAACGCCGAGCCGCCGACGATTTCGACCGGCACGCGCCCGGCGAACGCCGCGAGGTCGAGTTCGACCGCCTGCGCGCTGCGCGACAGGTTGGACACGCACAGCACTGTCTGACCTTCGTACTCGCGCAAAAAGGCCATCACCTTGCGATTGCCGGGATACAGGAAGCGTTGGGTGCCACGGCCGAACACTGTGAAACCCTTGCGCACCGCCAACATGCGGCGCATCCAGTTCAGCAGCGAATGCGGGTCGGCGGCCTGCGCCTCGACGTTGATCGCTTGGAAGCCATACAGCGGGTCCATGATCGGCGGCAGCACCATCTGCGCCGGGTTGGCGCGGGAGAAGCCGCCGTTGCGGTCGCTCGACCACTGCATCGGCGTACGCACGCCGTCGCGGTCGCCCAGGTGGATGTTGTCGCCCATGCCGATCTCGTCGCCGTAGTAGAGCACCGGCGTTCCAGGCATCGACAGCAGCAGGCCGTTCATCAACTCGACCCGGCGGCGGTCACGTTCCAGCAGCGGCGCCAGGCGGCGGCGGATGCCGAGGTTGAGCCGGGCGCGTCGGTCGTTGGCGTAGGTCTCCCAAAGGTAGTCACGCTCGATGTCGGTGACCATCTCCAGCGTCAACTCGTCATGGTTGCGCAGGAAGATCGCCCACTGGCAGTTGTGCGGGATGTCGGGCGTCTGGCGCATGATGTCGGTGATCGGGAACCGGTCCTCGCGGGCGATCGCCATGTACATCCGCGGCATCAGCGGAAAGTGGAACGACATCTGGCACTCGTCGCCCTCGCCGAAGTAGACTTGGGCGTCCTCGGGCCACTGGTTCGCTTCCGCCAGCAGCATCCGGCCAGGCGCGTGCAGATCCATCTCGGCGCGGATGCGCTTCAGGATCGCGTGCGTCTCGGGCAGGTTCTCGTTGATGGTGCCCTCGCGCTCAACCAGGTACGGCACCGCGTCGAGGCGCAGGCCGTCCACGCCCATGTCGAGCCAAAACCGCATGATCGACAGCACCTCTTCGATCACCCGCGGATGATCGAAGTTGAGGTCCGGCTGGTGCGAGTAGAAGCGGTGCCAGTAGTACGCCCCGGCAACGGCGTCCCAGGTCCAGTTGCTCTTTTCGGTGTCGACGAAGATGACGCGCGTGCCGTCGTATTTGGTGTCGACGTCGGACCAGACATAGAACTCCCGCTCGGGCGAGCCGGGCGGGGCTTCGCGGGCGCGCTGGAACCAGGGGTGCTGGTCGCTGGTGTGGTTGATGACCAGTTCGGTGATGACCCGCAGGTTGCGTGCGTGCGCCGCCTCGATCAGCCGCCGCACGTCGCTGAGGCTGCCGTAGTCCTCGTGGACGCCGCGATACTCGGAGATGTCGTAGCCGTCATCGCGGCGCGGGCTCGGATAGAACGGCAGCACCCAGATCGCGGTGACGCCCAGCTCGGCGATGTAGTCGAGCTTCTCGATCAATCCGGCAAAGTCGCCGACGCCGTCGTTGTTGCCGTCGAAGAACGCCTTCAGGTGCAGCTGGTAGATCACCGCATCCTTATACCAAAGCGGATCGATTTCGGTTGCGGTCTGGATGCTGTCGGACATGCTGGCCTTCAGGTTGCGGGACGGGCGCGCCACACGGTGTAGGGCGCGTCGGGAGCAAGGGTGACGCGCTGGTACTTGCCGGTGATCGTGAAACTGGTGTCGTGCAGCAGGTCTTCGCAGGCGAGGCTGGCCTGGTCGGGAAGCTCCCAGCGCCACAGCGGCCATTCGATCGCCGCCGACTGCGCGCGTGCCGGATCGAGGCTGACCGCCACCAGGACGACGTTGCTGCGGTTCGCCGTCGCCTTCTCGAAGAAGATGACCTGATCGTTGTCCGAGGGCAGGAAAGTGACGCCAAGATGCGTCTGCAGCGCCGGGTTGCGCCGGCGCAGCTGATTGAGCCGGGTGATCTCCGGCACGATGTTGCCCGGCCGCTCCCAATCCCAGGCGCGCAACTGATACTTCTCGGAGTCGATGTATTCCTCGCGGCCCGGCATCGGCGTGCCTTCGCACAGCTCGAAGCCGCAGTACACGCCCCAGCTGCCGGCCAGCGTCGCGGCCAATGCGGCGCGGATGAGGAAGCCGGCGCGGCCCGAACTCTGCAGGAACAGCGGGTTGATGTCGGGCGTGTTGACGAAGAAGTTGGGGCGGAAGAAATTCCGCTCCCGCCCGGCCGCCAGCAGCGTCGAGTAGGCTTCGAGTTCGCGCCGCGTGTTGCGCCAGGTGAAGTAGGTGTACGACTGGGTGAACCCGACCTTGCCCAGCCGGTTCATCACCTTGGGCCGGGTGAACGCTTCGGCCAGGAACAGCGCGTCGGGATAGGCCGCGCGGATGTCGCCGATCATCCACTCCCAGAACGGGAACGGCTTGGTGTGCGGGTTGTCGACGCGGAACACCCGCACGCCCTGCTCAGCCCAGAACGCCACCGCATCGCGCAGCGCCACCCACAGATCGGGCACCGCGCCGGGCGCGTAGAAGTCGACATTCACGATGTCTTCGTATTTTTTCGGCGGGTTCTCGGCGTAGCGGATCGAGCCATCGGGCCGCCAAGCGAACCAATCCTTGTGCTGCTGCAACCAGGGATGGTCGGGCGAGCACTGAATGGCGAAGTCCAGCGCCAGCTCCAAGCCATGCGCCGCCGCCGCCGCCCGCAATGCCTGGAAGTCTTCCAGCGAGCCGAGTTCGGGGTGGATGGCGTCGTGGCCGCCGTCGGACGAGCCGATTGCGTATGGGCTGCCCGGATCGTCGGCGCCGGGCGTCAGCGAGTTGTTGCGGCCCTTGCGGTTCTTGCGTCCGATCGGATGGATCGGCGGGAAATACAGGATGTCGAAACCCATGTCGCGGATGCGCGGCAGATGCCGGATCACGTCGCGGAAGGTGCCGTGCCGCGACTCGTCGTCGCTCATCGAACGCGGGAAAATCTCGTACCAGGAGGCGAACTCGGCCTCCTTGCGGTCGACATCGACGGGGTACGGCGTGCTGTGCGTCGCCAATGGCCGCAGGTCGACCCGGTGCATCGCGGCCGCCAGTGCCGGGGCGAGCAGGGCGACCACCTGGGCGGGCTGGGCCGCCGCGTCGACCGCCTGCAGGGCCTCGGCGATCTCGGGGTCGCTGACTTGCGCCTCGTGCAGCAGCGCACGGCCTTCCATGACCTCCAGCCGCACGTCGAGGCCGGCGGCGTTCTTTTTCGCCAGCTCGTCGCGGAAGGTGGCGAACTCGTCACGCCAGGCGACGATGCGGAACAGCCAACGCCCGACCCGCTCCGGCATGAAGCGCGCCTGCCAAAGATCGTTGGCTTGCGCCGCCATGCGGGTTTCCTGCCAGGCGAGCTGATCTCCGGCGCGCCACTGCAGGACAACGCAAAGCTGGTCGTGACCCTCGCAGATCACGTCGCACGCCACCTCGACCGGCTCGCCGACCGTATGCTTGGCGGCAAACCTGCCATCGTCGACGGTCGGGCTGACCGCCTCGATCGCGAGACGGCCGGAGGCGGCGGCCTTGCGCGCGGCTTCGGCGGCAGGTTCGCGGACCAGGGTGATCGGCGGCTCGGCTTGCCAGGCGAATGCCTGCACGCCGCCGGGCAGCAGTTTGACGGAGCCTTGGCCGGGCACCGCCTCGCTCGTGGCCGGCAGCGCCAGGCTGAGGTTGGCAAGGGCAAAAGTGCCGCGTTTGCCCGATTTGCGCCACAGGCCGAGCACGCCGTCGCCCGGCACCGGCGATGCCAGGGTTGCATCGGCGCCGATTGTCTCGGGCAGCACCAGAAGGCTGCCATCGCCGGCCGCAAGCCGGTCGCTGCGGCGCGGGTCCATCCGCCGGGTCACCAGTTCGGCAACGCCCATCGGCACCAGGAACCCGGCCGCCATCGTCGCCGCGGTGCCGATGGCCCGCCGTGCCGCAGCCGCGCGCTGGCTTTGCTTCGGCACGCCGGCTGCAAGGCGCTGGCCGAATGGCGACTCCGCACAGACGACGACCGGCGCCACCTGCGTCAGCGCGGCCGCCCGCGTCCACAGCCAGTCGGCGCGCCAGTCCCAGCCTTCGAGCGACAGGCAGGTGGCATCCAGTCCGCTGCCGCTCCAACGCCCGATGGCGCCGAGCGGCAGGTCGCCGGTCCAGCCGATCATGCGGCAATCAGGCCGCTTGCGATGCGCCGCCGACGTCAACTCGCGCACGAAATGCGGCGGAGCGTCGCCCAGGCCGAGCAGCCGGAACCCGGCCGCCCCGGCATCCTGCCATCGAGCGATGTTCTGTTGCCACCAAACCGCCAGCGCCTCGCCCTGCTCGAAGAAGCGCGGGCGGGCGGCCAGTTCGGCAACGCGAGGGTCGATTGCCCGCACCACCGGCGCCGCGAACAGCTCGGGGTGGGCGCGGGCGATGCCGCCGTCGGGCGTCACGCGGTCGAGCACGACATCGAGCATCCAGCGCAGGCCGCGTTCCTTGCAGACGCCATTCAGGAACCGCAAGGCCGAAGCACTGTCGCCGGCCCAGTCCAGTGCCGGGTGCATCCGCTCGAAGTCGTCGGGCAGCAGCACTGACACACCATGGAACGGCGGCGCCAGCAGGATGTGCGAGAACCCGGCTGCCGCAACGCGGTCGAGCAACGCCGGCCAAGCCTGCAACGGCCCGGCAAGCAGCGGGTGGATGTAGTAAATCCCGAACGCCGCGTCGGCTTTTGCGGTGACAGCCGAGTCCGGTGCGGCCGATGCAGGTGAGGCGGGCGTGGTGGCGGTGGCGGAAACTGACTGGCTCGCCATCGGTCCTCCCGGAAGGGTATGCAAGAAGGTGTCTGGGTGGGCATCCATCAAGGCGATCCGGCAACGAAAGTTCCCGCGCCGCGTCGCTGGTCAGTCGAGGCGAACCCCGCCGGTAACCGCCTGATACGTGGCGATCGCCAGGGTCAATGGCTCGAACGGCTTGGTGATGACGAACGCCGGCTCCAGCGCCTCGCCGGTCAGCAGCCGCTCGGGGTAGGCGGTGACGAAGATCACCGGCGCGTGCAAGTGCTTCAGGATGCGGGCCACCGCCTGCGTGCCGTCGCCGCCGGCGCCTAGGTTGATGTCGGCCAGGATCAGGCCAGGCCGCAGGCGGGCGGCGATCTCCACGGCTTCGGCCTCGCTGGCGGCCACGCCGATGACCCGGTGGCCGCACCCGGCGACCAGTTCCTCGATGTCCATGGCGATGATCGGTTCGTCCTCGATAATCAGCACGTCGGTCGCGGCCGAGGTCCGCAGCTGGTCGCGCGCCTCGGCCAGCAGCGCCGAAGCCTTCGGCCGCGGCATCGCCACGATCGCCGCCGCGAGTTCAAGCGGCATTTCCTCGAGCGCCGTCAGCAGCAGCAGCTGGCGTTGCGGCCCGGTCAGGCCCTGCTGGTCCACGTCCGGCGACAGCGCGTTGTAGTGCCGCGTAACCTCGCCGTACAGCGCCGCCCGGGAGTCGCCGTCCTCGGAGAACACGCCATTCGCGAGCACCGCTTTCAGGCCATCCGCAACCAGCTCGTCGCCACGCCCTTGGCTGCCGGTGAGGGCTCGTGCATAGCGGCGCGCGTAGGGCAGCGCCCGGATCAGCTCTTCGCGAAACATGGCGATCATGGATGATGCGTCCCTTGCAGGATGGCGCAACGCCAGTGAAGGTTGCGAGATTGAAGGAAGACGGCACGCTGTGGACGACGCTGACCCAAGAAAGGCAATGATCGCCCTGCTGCCCGATCTGCGGCGCTATGCAAGGTTTCTGCTCCGCCAGGCAGCCGAGGCCGACGACCTCGTCCAGGACTCACTAATGCGGGCATTGGCAGCTTTGCCGCAATACCAGCCGGGGACCAGCCTGCGTGCCTGGCTGTTCACCATCCAGCGCAACGTCTTCTACGAGCAATCCAGGCGCCGGCGCACCGAACGCCGGCTGCTGGAGCGGGCCGACGCCGCCGACGAGCACAGCGCCCCAGCCCAGCACGGCCACATCGACCTTGCCGACCTGACCCGGCACCTGTTCGAGTTGCCGCCGCTGCTGCGCGAGGCCCTGGTGCTCGTCGGCGCCCACGGCATGAGCTACGACGAAGCCGCCACGGTATGCGCGGTGCCGGTTGGCACCATCAAGGCGCGTGTCTCGCGCGCCCGGACGCAACTCGCACGCAGCATGGCGGTTGACAGCGCTGCGGTGGACCGAACCGCCATCGAGTGACCGGCACGGCCCGACGCGCTGAGGTGGACTGGTTGATTCCATTGTAGCCGAGTGCATCGCATCCACCTGCGGCGCTGGCAATTCGCCGTCTGACGGCTCGCGGGTTCGTGACAGGAACGATGCAACCGAGTGCGCCGGCCGTTCATTGGCTGTTCATGGATCAACGAGAGCCGGAGCCTAACATGCAATCCGCGTCGACCACGTTCCACGACCAGGTCATTGCTATCCTGCCAAAACTGCGCATCCAGGCGCTCGCCTTGACCCGCAACCGCTCCAGCGCCGAGGATCTCGTCCAGGATGCGGTTTGCAACGCGCTCTCGGCGGCCAACAGCTTCATTCCGGGCACCAACTTCGCCGCCTGGATGCATCGCATCCTGCGCAACCGCTTCATCTCGAACCTGCGCAAGCGCCGCGACACCACCGATATCGACGATGTGCCGGCGTCGGTGTTCGCCACCGAGGCGGCCCATGAGGACCGCTTGGCACTCAAGGAACTGGCCGCCGCGATGAATCGCCTGCCGTCCGACCAGCGCGAGGCGCTTGCCGAATCGACCGGCTGTGCGGTGGGTACTGCTAAAAGCCGGGTGTTCCGCGCCCGCCGCCAGCTCGAAGCCTGGCTGATGGGCGAGCAGAGTGACGCCACCTCGGCAACCACGGCTCGGCGCACGCAAATTCGCCGCGATCAGCTTGTTGCTTTGGGCAAGCAGACGGCGGTACTTGGGATGCTGGGCGACGTTGCGACGGACACTACCGCCGCGTTGTGAATGGCGTCGATAGCAGTCATAGTCTGAGGGCGGGGCTGCCAGCGGAGTATTCCGCTAGCAGCCCCG
>JAABUQ010010767.1_pt1 | contig 11900 bp, 15 predicted proteins | sample 5560001 | NCBI WGS metagenome assembly JAABUQ01 (sample SAMN10711888, study PRJNA513371) | rock metagenome | isolation source: Antarctica rocks | place: Antarctica: Victoria Land, Finger Mt nord | collected 2015-12-18
CGGCCATCGCCGGCGGGATCGGCGTCGCGGACCTGGCGATGATGCGGCTGGCGCGCGCCTTCGTGCTGCTGGCCGGCGGCGATCTGGCGCGGGGGTGGAAAGCCTACGCCGCCCGGCGCGATCCGCACTACAGCGAGGTGCTGCACTTCGCCGTCGACGCCCCTGCATGGACGCCGGAGTCGGAGTTGTCGGGCCGCACCCTGCTGCTCATGGGCGAGCAGGGGCTGGGGGACGAGGTGCTGTTCGCCAACCTGCTGCCCGATGTCGAGGCGGCGCTGGGGGCGGCCGGCCGGCTGGTGCTGGCGGTTCAGCCGCGGCTGGTCGAGTTGTTCCGCCGCTCCTTCCCCCGCGCGGAGGTCGGCGCCTACGTCACACGCAAGCTCGACCTTTGCGGGGTCCGCACGGCGCCGTTCGTGGACGCCTCCACCGGCGTGGACCTGTGGGCGCCATTGGCCGACCTGCTGGTGAAGTTCCGCCCCGCAGTGGACAGCTTTCCCGATCGAGCGCGCTTTCTGACGCCCGACCCGGCGCGGGTGACGCACTGGCGCGGCCTGCTCGACGGACTGGGCGGTCCGACGGTCGGCGTCACCTGGAAGAGCCTGAAGGTCGAGTCCGCCCGTGCGCGCTACTACGCGCCGTTCGCGGCTTGGGAGGCGCTGCTGCGCACCCCCGGCGTGCGCTTCGTCAACCTGCAGTGCGGCGAGACCGACGCGGAGCTGGAGCAGGCGCGCTCGCTCGGGGTGCACCTCTGGACTCCGCCCGGGATCGACCTGAAAGACGACCTGGACGACGTGACGGCCTTGTGCTGCGCGCTGGACCTGGTGATCGGGCCGGCCAACGCCACCACCAACCTCGCCGGCGCGTGCGGGGCGGCGCTGTGGCTGATCTCCACGCCGGCGGCCTGGCCCCGCCTCGGCCAGGCGAACTACCCCTGGTATCCGCAGGCGCGAGTATTCGCTCCGGCCGCCTATAATGCGTGGGCGCCGGTCATGGCCGAGCTGGCGGAGGCGCTTGCGGTCCGCTTCCCGGTCGAGAGGGCCGGAACGTAAGGCAAGGGCCGCCGTTCCTGTGCCGTGGCCGCCTACGCGGTCCGCCTGGAGACGCTCGCCATGGCGACCGACGCCGACATGTCCAACGCCGGCGAGCAGGACCAAGCCGAGATCTACGACGAGGAGGTTTCCCTCGGCGACAACAACGACTCGACCGATCTCGACATCGCTCCCGACGTTTATGACGTGACGCACGCCCGCGGCGACGAGGATGTGGATGGTGACGACGACGCGCTGGACGCCGACGAGGAAGACGACGAACTGTTGGATGAGTTGGGCTCGACCGGCGAGGACGAGGACGATTTGGACGACGACGATGATGTCGACGCGCTGGATGCCGACGACCTCGAGGATACCGGGCTGAACGTCGACGACCCCGACGATCCCGACACGGTGGACGGGGTCGCAGCACTGCAAGCCACAGAAGCGGACCTGACCGACATGGATGAATTGAAGCTTGAGAACAACGCCGGCGGCGCGGGCGTCGGACGCGTATCGGACTACGAGTCCGACACCCTGTCCGATCAGGACTTGGCCGATCTGGACTACGACGACGCGGGTCCCGCACGGAAAGGCGGCTCCGACGTCGAAACCGCCACGGGTGCGGGCGGCGGCTCCACGCCCGACCACGCGCGCGACGACGACGCAGCCGGCGCGCTCGACCCCGACGACATCGATCCCAGCCACCACGACCACCCGGACCGGATCTCGGATCGGCTGGACGAGGGGCTGGAGGAGACTTTTCCGGGCAGTGATCCGGTGTCGGTCAAGCACATAACCTGAGCGCGCCCATGCCCTTGCCCGAAAGCCCCGACCCCCTCGCCACGCCGCGTGACGGCGAACTGGACGACGCCCTGGCGCACGGCATACCGGAGGACATTCTCGACGAGGCCTTCGTGGAGGGATCGCCGGGCGATGGGCCGCCCAACCCCGACCTGATGGACGGCTGAACGCGGGATGCTTGCCGTCGACCCACGCGAACCTTTAGTGTCCCGGCGAGCGCGGTACTGCTAAACCGCACGCAAGGGTACTGAATGAGCACGCGTTTCGAGGGCACCGTCGACTACGTGGCCACCGACGACCTCAAGGTCGCGGTCAATGCGGCAGTGGCGCTGGAGCGGCCTCTGCTGATCAAGGGCGAGCCGGGCACCGGCAAGACGGTGCTGGCTTACGAAGTCGCCCGGGCGATGGATGCGCCGCTGATCACCTGGCACATCAAGTCGACGACCAAGGCGCAGCAGGGCCTCTACGAGTACGACGCGGTAACGCGCTTGCGCGACAGCCAACTCGGCGAAGAGCGGGTCAAGGATGTCGGCAACTACATCAAGAGGGGCAAGCTGTGGGAGGCGTTCGAGAGCCCGCGCCGCCCGGTCCTGCTGATCGACGAGATCGACAAGGCCGATATCGAGTTTCCCAACGACCTGCTGCAGGAACTCGACCGCATGGAGTTCTACGTCTACGAAACCGACGAGACTATCCGCGCGGCGGTGCGGCCGATCATCATCATAACGTCCAATAACGAGAAAGAATTGCCGGACGCCTTCCTGCGCCGGTGCTTCTTTCACTATATCAAGTTTCCCGACGATGCGACCATGCAGCAGATTGTCGACGTCCATTATCCGGATATAAAAGCTAAGCTGGTCGGCGAAGCTCTTCGTATTTTCTACGACATGCGCAAGGTGCCGGGGCTGAAGAAGAAGCCGTCCACCTCCGAACTGCTGGACTGGCTTAAGCTGCTGATGGTCGAGGACATCGACGAAAGCGTGCTGCGCGAGCGCGATCCGACCAAGCTGATCCCGCCCCTGCATGGCGCCCTGCTCAAGAACGAACAGGACGTACACCTGTTCGAGCGTTTGGCCTTCCTCGCCCGCCGCGAAGGCGCCCGCCCGGGCCAGCATTGAATGCGCGCGTGTTCTCGGGACCAGCGCACACAGGCGGAATGACCGAAAGTTCACTGGATGGCGAGAGGGCTTTGGGCCATCGTTGCAGGCCACAAGCGCTACTTCGACCGGCTATTTGAGATGACATTTGCGACAAAGGCTATTGTGGCGAGCTTGGTCGCGGTCGCGGCGTCGGGTTGCAGTCCGGCGCCGATGGGCGGGCGGGCGCTGAAGGTGGCGGAACGACTGGACTGTCCGGCCGCGCAGGGCGACCTGACCCGCACCGAGGTCGCAGCCGACGGCCGTCGCTGCGGCTATCGCGGCGCTTCCGGCGAGAGGGCGACCCTGCAGCTGCTCGCCACCGACGGCCGCTCCCCCCAGACCGCTCTGGCGCCTCTCGAGGCGGAGTTGAAGCGCGACGTGCCGGTCGACGGGGGCTCTGCGCCGGCCTCGCCGCACGCCGAAGCCGACCATGACAACGCTCGGGTCGACCTGCCCGGCCTGGACATCGACGCGCACGGCGACCGCGCCAAGGTCAAGGTGGCGGGGGTCGACATAGACGCGGACGGCGATCGCGCCGACGTCAACGTGACTGGCGGCTTCGGCAAGATCGCCAGCGTCAAGGCCGACGACCACGGCGCGGAGATGCACTCGGGGCAGGTCAGCGTGGCCAATGCCGAGCTGCTGTTCACCCTGGCGGCGATGGCTGCGGGGCCGACCGGCGACCACGCGGCCGGCTATGTCGCGCGCGGCCCTCGCTCGGGTCCGCTCGTGGTGGGGGTGTTCAGGTCGCCCGCCGGCGGCTCCGGCGGGGATGCCTTTAAGGACATCAAGCGGCTGGTCAACCGCAACGTGGGCCGTTGAGCCCGCTCAGCCCGCCAGCACACAGCGAACGATCTCGGGGACGGCCAGGTGGGTGAGCGGAACGGCGCGATAGTCGATCCGGGCGCCTTGCGACGACAGCTTGGCGACGACGATGCCGTGGTCCGGGTCGACGAACAGGTTCTGGCCGTGGATGCCCATGGCGAACGCGCTCGCGGGCGAGTCATGGACGATGTACCAGCCCGCACGATAGCTGAGTCGCGCCCCGGCGAAGCGGAACAGCGGACCCCACTCGCCGTCCGCCCAGGCCTCCGGGTCTCCACCCCCGGCGATGTCGTCGATCCACCCCTCCGGAACGACCTCGGCGTCGCCGCGTCGCCCGTGTTCCAGCACCAACCGCCCGATGCGGACGAAGTCGCGGGCGGTGGCGCATAGGCCGCCGGTGCAGCGGGCGGCTCCGTGCGAGTCGGTGGTGATCAGGGCCGGGTGTTCGGCGCCCATCGGCCGCCAGATCAGCTCGCTCAGCAGCTCGGCCATGCTGCGCCCGGTCGCCCGCTCCATCGCCCAGCCGAGCAGGTCGGTGTTGGGCGAGATGTAGGCGAACGGGCCGCCGTGCGCTTGGGCCGTTCCGCTCAGGCCCGCCAGGAAGCCGTGCAGGTTACTCGGGCGACCCGGCGGGGTCGGCTGCCAGCCGCTCGCGGCGTCGTAGGCCGCAGTCTGCGCCTCGTCGAGCCGCACGCCGGTGCGCATGTCGAGCAGCTGGCGGATGGTGGCGCCGCGATACGGCCCGTCTGCGATCTCGGGCACGTAGTCGGACACAGGCGCATCGACGGCCAGCGCGCCGCGCTCGGCCAGCCCGCCCGCCAGCAGGCCCATGACCGCCTTGGTCGCCGACATCAGGATGTGCGGCGCGTGCGGCCCCGCCTCGCCGCGGTAGGTCTCGTAGACGATCCGCCCGTCGTGCAAAACGACCAGGGCGTCGGTCGCGGTCTGCTCCAGAAACGTCTCCAGATCGAGCGAGTCGTCGCCGAGCTTCAGCGCGAACCCGTCCAGCGCGCCCGGTCCGCCCGGCAGCGCCCAGGCGACCTCGGGCGCAGCGATGTCGGCGTGAGCGACGATCTCGTCGACATGGCTGAAGGCCCAGCGGCTGAAGGGCGGCTCCTGCCAGTTGGACAGGTCGGCGCGGGTCGCGGGACCGGCGTCCCCGGCGTTCGCAGTCGGCATCGGCGACCCTTCATCCCGTCCAGGAGCGTCGATCTTTACAGCGTTCAGCTGCACCGGCAAGCTGCGGCCGGTTGACCGTGCGGGGCGCCGCCCTTATACCGCCGCGTTCACCGGCCCGCGCCCACTCGCGGGCTTGTCTCGTTTTGCGCGCCGGCCCTCCGGCTGACACGGACCCGCAGCCATGAAGGTCAGAAGCTCGCTCAAGTCGCTGAAGTCCCGCCACAGGGACTGCAAGCTCGTGCGCCGCAAGGGCGTCGTCTACATCATCAACAAGACCGATCCGCGGTTCAAGGCCAAGCAGGGCTGAGACCCAGGGGGAGGGGTTCGTCAAGCCCGACCCGCGGCTCTATGCGGTGGTGACCGAGCGCACCGGGTTCGCCCCGGCCGACCTGCTGTTCATCGACGACAACGCGGCCAACATCGAGGCGGCGCGGGCGCTCGGCTACGATGTCCACCGGTTCGTCGACCCTGCGGCGCTCTGGCCGGCGCTGGAAGCGCGGGGCTTGTTGTGAGCCGGCATCCGCCCCGCTAGGGTTCGCCGCTCACCCGACCTCCCGCGAGCGCCTCCAGCATGGCCTACGACGCCTCTCCCGCCGAACCCGCCTCCGAAGCCGATGTCCTGACCGCTGTCGCCCAGGGCAGGCTCAAAAGCTTCATCGAGCGGATCGAAAAGCTGGAAGAAGACAAGGCGGTGGTGTCTCAGGACATGAAAGAGGTGTTTCTGGAGGCCAAGGGCGAGGGCTTCGACGTCAAGATCCTCCGCAAGGTGATCCGCCTGCGCAAGCAGGACAAGGTGCAGCGGCAGGAGGAAGAAGCGCTGATCGACCTCTACCTGTCGGCCATCGGCGGGCTTTGAGGTCCAGGCCGACCGATCCGAAGGAGGCCGCCAAGCGGGCGGCGCTGCGGGCCTTGCGCCGGGCCAAGCTGAGCGCGGCCAAGGCGGGCGTCGAGCTGTCGGAGTGGGAGGGCGAGTTCGTGGGGTCGGTCGAGGAGCGGTTGCAGACCTACGGCCGCGCCTTCGCCGATCCCGAGAAGGGCGCGCCGGGCCAGGCCTTGTCGGCCCTGCAGACCCGCAAGTTGAAGGAGATCGCCGCCAAGGCCCGCGGCGAGGTCCGCCCGCCGCCGTGGAAACGCCGCACCCCGACACCCGAGAACGAGGGCTAATCGACTCGCTCGACCGTGCTCACCCCCGCCTCGGCCAGCGCCGCTTCGAGCTCGGCGACGGTCGCCTCGACCTCGGCGGGGTCGCGGCCGCGCACGACCAGGTTGGAGCCGTAGCCCTCGGGCGAGAAGAACGGGTAGGAGCCGAGCGACAGGGCGGGGTGGGCCTTGGCCACAGCCTCGAGCGGGGCGGCCAGCACCCCCTCGCCCGTGCCGCTAACCCGCACCGTCGTGGACACCACCACCGCCCCACCCTGCAGACGATGCCCGACATCCTCCAACATGCCGCGCATGATCGCCGGCACACCCGCCAGCACGAAGACGTTGCCGATCTTGAAGCCCGGCGGGCCGTTGACCGGGTTGGCGATCAGGCTGCCGCCTTCGGGGACCCGCGCCATGCGGCGGCGGGCGGGGGTGACCTCCTCGCCCCAGCGGGCGTGCAGCAGGGCCATGATCTCGGGATGCTCATGCAGCGGCAGGTCGAAGGCGACGGCCACCGCGTCGGCAGTGATGTCGTCGTGGGTCGGCCCGATCCCGCCGGTGGTGAAGACATAGTCGTAGCGCGCGCGCAGGTGGTTGAGGGCGCCCACGATCTCGTCCTGCACGTCGGGCACGACGCGCGCTTCGGCCAGCTCGACCCCGTGCGCGCCCACAAACCTGGCGATGGCGTTCAGGTTGGTGTCCTGCGTGCGGCCGGACAGGATCTCGTCGCCGATCACCAGCACCGCGGCGGTGACGATCGGGGGCGAGGCGGGCGGGGCAAGGTCTGGCATGCGGCAAGCTCCGTGCGGCGGCCCCTCGTCCTTCGACAGGCTCAGGATGAGGGGCTAATTGGTCTGATCCACGAGCCTCATCCTGAGCTTGTCGAAGGACGAGGCGGAGGTTCCGCCTGGGAGTAGGCGGCCCATGCTGTTCCCGCAACCGCTCCGGCGCGCGACCCTGCTGCGGCGGTACAAGCGCTTCCTGGCCGATGTGACGCTGGAGGACGGGCGCGAGACCACGGTGCACTGCCCCAACCCGGGCGCCATGCTGGGGCTGGCCGAGACCGGCATGGGCGTGTGGCTGTCGGAGTCGTTCAACGCCAAGCGCAAGCTGCCCCTGACCTGGGAGCTGACCGAGGCCGGTTCACGCGAAAGCGGGGGCGGCCTGGTCGGCGTCAACACCATGAACCCCAACCGCATCGTCGCCGAGGCGCTGGCGTCGGGGGCGATCCCCGAGCTGGCGGGCTACGCCACGGTGCGGCCGGAGGTGAGGTACGGCGAGGCCAGCCGGGTCGACTTCCTGCTGACCCACCCCGATCGACCGTCGTGCTGGCTGGAGGTCAAGAACTGCCACCTGATGCGCACGCCCGGGCTGGCCGAGTTCCCCGATTGTGTCGCCGCCCGCTCCGCCCGCCACCTGCGCGAGCTGGCGGTGCGGGTGGCGCTGGGCGAGCGCGCGGTGCAGCTGTTCGTTATCCAGCGCACCGACTGCGAGGCCTTCGATACGGCGGGCGACCTCGATCCGGTCTACGCGGCGGGCCTGCGACAGGCGTGTGAAGCGGGCGTCGAAGTCCTATGTTATAAGTGCACGATCGACCCGCACGCCGTGACCTTGCGTCGCCGCATCCCGTGGCGGGGCGCCCTCCTCCAGAAGCGTTCAGCCGACAGCCCATGACCGCCCCCCTCGTCGCCGACCGCCTGCAGACCGGACCCGTCCGCACCGCCGAGATCAAGCGGCACGGGCCCGAGGGTTTCGCCGGCATGCGCCGCGCCGGTCGGCTGGCGGCCGAATGCCTGGACATGCTGGTGGCCGAGGTGAAGCCCGGGGTCAGCACCGAGCGGCTGGACGACCTGGCGCGAGAGTTCACATTGGACCACGGCGGCCTGCCCGCCTGCCTGTTCTATCGGGGCTATGGCAAGACCGTCTGCACCTCGCTAAACCACGTGGTCTGCCACGGCATCCCGGGGCCACGACCCCTGCGAGACGGCGACGTGCTGAACGTCGACGTAACGGTGATCGTCGACGGTTGGCACGGCGACCACAGCCGCATGTACGGGGCGGGCGCGGTCTCGCCCAAGGCGCAGCGCCTGGTCGACGTGACCTACGAGGCGCTGGCGCGGGGGATTGCGGCGGTCAGGCCGGGCGCGACCACCGGCGATATCGGCCACGCTATCCAGCGCTATGCCGAGGCCAACCGCTGCGGCGTGGTGCGCGAGTTCTGCGGCCACGGCGTAGGCCAGGTGTTCCACGACGCGCCCAACATCCTGCACTACGGCCAGCCGGGGCAGGGCGAGGTGCTGGCGCCGGGCATGTTCTTCACCATCGAGCCCATGATCAATCTCGGCAAGCCGGGGGTGAAGGTGCTGGCCGACGGCTGGACCGCGGTCACCCGCGACAAATCCCTGTCCGCCCAGGCGGAACACTCGGTCGGGGTGACCGAAGACGGCTGCGAAGTCTTCACCCTCTCCCCCGCCGGCCTGTTCCAGCCGCCGATGGGGTGAGCGTCACACCCGCTTGAGAGCGGCCTTGAAGGCGGTGACCTGTTCGTCGGTCCAGGTGTCGCCCAGGGTCCAGAAGTCGAGCAGGCCGGCGCGGTTCTCGGCCACCCAGCGGGTCACCTGCGGCAGGGTGCGGCTCACCACGCCATCCGGCAGGCTGCTGGCGAGCAAGCGGGGCGTTTCGTCCACCGACACCGAATAGCTGGGCCGGCTGCGGCCGGGCTGGACGAAATACTTAACCCGCGGCCCATGCCCGCCCTCGCGGGCCGAGATATAGACGACGCTTTCGATGCCGGTCTGCGCCGCGGTCAGGTTCGCCATCTCGAACACCCCGTCCTCGCGCAGCTCCGGCTCATCCAGCGGCGCGGGCGGGATCGTATTCAGGGCTGATCCGCTCATGAATGGACCCATAGCACAGGCGCGGGCGCCTTCGCAGCCCGCCCGTCCTCGCCTACAACCGCGGCCATGCCCGACGGGGGAGCGAAGGCAAGCGCGACGCGGCCCGACCAGCTCGGGCATCGAGAGCGGCTGCGCGAGCGGGTTCAGCGGGGCGGGTTCGCGCCGCTGCCCGACTATGAGATGCTGGAGCTGTACCTGTTCCGCACCTTCCCTCGCGGGGACACCAAGGCGCTGGCCAAGGCCCTTCTGACTCGGTTCGGCTCGTTGGCCGGGGCGCTGTCGGCCTCGGTGGAGGAGCTGCGCACGGTGACGGGGATCGGCGAGGCCGCGGCCGCCGACATCAAGCTGGTGCACGAGCTGGCCCTGCGGATCGGGCTGGAGCCGGTGCGACGCCGCACCGTGATCTCGTCCTGGACCGCGCTGCTGTCCTACGTCCGCGTCGCCATCGCGCATGAGCCGCGCGAGCAGTTCCGCGTGCTGTTCCTGGACAAGAAGAACCAGCTGATCCTGGACGAAGAGCAGAACGAGGGGACGGTCGACCACGCCCCGGTCTATCCGCGCGAGGTGGTGCGCCGCGCGCTGGAGCTGTCGGCGAGCTCTGTGATCCTGGTGCACAACCACCCTACTAGGCCGTTGCCGATCACGTTCGATCACGCTCAGGCACACTGAAACACAAGCGTTTTTTGGCTTGTAAAGCTGCCGCGAGCTGGAGCATATTGAGGGCGGTAAATGGGGGATCGGCGCACGTTCCGACCTCAATCGCCGACCTACTACCGCCCCCAGCTCCGGGAGACATGGCATGGGCAGCCTCACCGACGGCGCGATCCGACGCAGCATCAAAGAGGTCGAACTGACCGGGAAGCAGAAGTCCCTCGCCGATGGCGAGGGGCGCGGCGTCGGCCGTCTAATCCTGGCCCTGCGGCCTATGCCGAAGCGGGTGATCGCCGAGTGGATGGCCCAGCAGTGGCGCGACGGCAAGCGGATCAAGGCGAAGCTCGGCGACTATCCTTCGATGTCGCTGTCAGCGGCGCGGGAGGTGTTCAAGCGGGACTACGCCGACGCGATCCAGAAGGGCCGCAGCATCAAGATCGCGACCGACACTCGGCCGGGAACGGTGGCCGATCTTTTTGAAGGATATGTGGCGGCGCTGAAGGGGGCCGGAAAGCCGTCTTGGAAGGAAACGGAGAAGGGGCTGGAGAAGGTCGCGAATACGCTCGGCCGCAACCGCCTTGCTCGGGAGATCGAGCCGGAGGAGGTGACCGAGGTCCTGCGACCTATCTTCGAGCGAGGCGCCCGGGCGATGGCGGACCATGTCCGCTGCTATATTCGCGCCGCCTACAGCTGGGGCATGAAATCCGAGCTCGACTACCGGAATACGTCGCCGCGCCGCTTCCGACTGCTCTACAACCCGGCAGCGGGCATTCCGACGGAGCCGAAGGTGCAAGGCACCCGCTGGCTGGACGAGGAAGAGTATGTCCGACTCTACCGCTGGCTCGAATCCCCGGACGTTCCGGTCCACCCCTCCTATCCTCGCGCCGTCCAGCTCATCATGCTGACAGGCCAGCGCGTCGAGGAGATCGCCCGCCTGCACGTCGACCAGTGGGACGCGGCCGAGCGGATTATCGACTGGTCAAAGACCAAAAATCTTCAGCCGCACGCCGTTCCGGTGCCGTCCATCGCGGCCGAGCTGATCGAGTCGATCACGCCGAACGCGCACGGCTGGTTCTTCCCTTCGGCGAAAGACCCCTCGAAGCCGGTGAGTCACGGCACGCTCTACAGCTTCGTGTGGCGCCAGCGGGACCGCGGCGTAATCCCTACTGTCACGAACCGCGACCTGCGGCGGACCTGGAAGACGCTCGCGGGCAAGGCCGGCTTGCCGAAGGAGATCCGCGACCGCATCCAGAACCACGCGCTTCAGGACGTCAGCTCGAAGAGCTATGATCGCTGGAACTATATGCCTGAGAAGCGCGCCGGCATGGCGCGCTGGGACAAGTTCTTGCAGTTGCTGCTGATCAAGGGCCACAAGCGCAAGCCCGAGGAGCTGGCGGCATGAACGTTCACATCGACAGGCCTAGAACTTGACCCTGCCGAGCCTACCTCCCGCTGGCGATGGCTACGCCCAACTCCTGGCTGCGCTGAAAGAGCGGATCCGGACAGCGCGGTTGAAGGCGGCTGTATCAATCAATCAGGAACTAATTCTCCTCTATTGGCAGATCGGCCGCGACATTCTCCTCCGACAAGCCACAGAAGGTTGGGGCGCGCGGGTGATCGATCGGCTCGCGACCGATCTGCGGCGCGATTTTCCCGAAATGACGGGTCTTTCGCCGCGTAACCTGAAATACATGCGGGCCTTCGCGGAGGCGTTCCCCGAACCCGAGATCGTGCAACAACCCGTTGCACAGTTGCCGTGGGGCCACGCAATCAAACTGGTCGAGGCCGTGAAAGAACCGGCCGAGCGCCTCTGGTACGCCACCCAAGCCGTCGAGCATAGCTGGAGCCGCAACGTGCTCGTCCATCAGATCGAAAGCCGGCTGTTCGATCGTCGGGGAAAGGCGCTGACCAACTTCGCCCGCACCCTGCCAGCTCCGCAATCGGACTTGGCGCAGGAGCTGATCAAAGATCCCTACAGCTTCGATTTCCTGTCGCTCGGCCCGGAAATTTCGGAGCGCGAGCTGGAGCGAGGGCTGCTGGAGCACCTTCGCGCCCTCATACTCGAGCTCGGTAAGGGCTTCGCGTTTGTCAGCAGCCAGCACCACCTCGAGGTGGGCGGCCAAGACTATTATCTCGATCTCCTGTTCTACCATCTCCGTCTGCGCTGCTTCGTCGTGGTCGAGCTAAAAATAGAGGACTTCAAGCCCGAGTTTGCAGGCAAGATGAACTTCTAC
>JAABUQ010010768.1_pt1 | contig 11900 bp, 7 predicted proteins | sample 5560001 | NCBI WGS metagenome assembly JAABUQ01 (sample SAMN10711888, study PRJNA513371) | rock metagenome | isolation source: Antarctica rocks | place: Antarctica: Victoria Land, Finger Mt nord | collected 2015-12-18
ACAGCGCTCGGGCAATGCTGCCGGCGTGCACGCCACCGGGCGGCTCCCCGGTGCGATCGACCCGGTGCACCGTCGCCTGCTGTCCCGCCTGCCGTCTGGCGTTCCAGGAGAGGCGCTCTCGTTCGAACGACCGGACATCCACCGCGGCGATCCGCCCCGCCTGAGCGCGAGCGTCTCGGCCGTACGCCTCGGCCTCGCCCGCCGTGGCGCCCACGGCCACCAGCTGACGGGCAATCGTCATCTCCCGCCGTCGCAGCGCTGGTGTGAGATGGGCGAGGTCCGCCCCCAGGGCGCGATACAGCGCGTTGGCTAGCGCCCAGGCATCGGCGTCACCTGACGCTGCACCGGAGTCCAGCGGCGAAGGATACGCCGTCCCCGTTGGCTCAATTCCTTGCCCCCGCTGCTGCTGTGCTGACATCGTCGCCGCGGGGGATAGGGGGGTAGTGGTTAATGACGGTTCCCGGTCTGACGGTTTGGGTGACGCCGGCGTCACCCTCCCCTGGCGACAGGATGTCACCCTCCTACGACGCCGGTGTCGGGGTGACATCCTGTCGGGGGTGACATCCCGTCGGGAGCTGCTCGCCGCCTCAGCAGCGCCGATGGCGACGCGGAACAGATGCGACCCCTGCCGCCCGCACCCGGGCTTCACGTTAAGCTCCCCGGCGGACACGAGTTGGGCGATGACGCGCTGCGTCTGACGCTCGCTCAGGCGCGCCTTGCGAGCCAGGGTGCGGATGCTCGGAAAGGCCAGGCCCTCGTCATCGGCGAAGTCCGCGATCGCCAGCAGCACGAGGAGTGCGCCACCAGCCTGGTGTGAGTCCTCCCAGACGCGACTCATGACTCGGATGCTCACCGCGACACCCCCGTGCTCAGGTCAGCGAGGAGGAACCCAGCGTGGTCTACCGCGTCTGGCGCGGGGTCAGTGTAGGCAGCCGGCTCAGCGCATGGAGCTGTGCCTGGAAGATGCTGACAGTTGTTCAGTGGGGGGACGGCGGGGCCGTCCCAAGCTTCGTGGCTGCCTTGAGCCAACGGGTCCAGCGTGATCTGCGTCATTGGGCGCACCTCTTGACAGTCCACCGGCGCAGGTGCGACCATTGAAGCGTCCTTCAAGACGCCGTAGGTCTTACCAGCCCGCGGAGCACAACGAGCCCCCTCCCCTGGAGGGGCCATATAACGGAAGGTTCAAACGCTCCGAGCTCATCAGGCGAGGGGCGTTTCCTTTTGTCCCGAGGCCGTCAGTTACCAGCTGACGGAACAGCGCGAACAGCTTCCTGCCGCTCGGCCGGGGACGGACGCCCCGGCCACGCTCACGGCGGCACTCCGAAGCGGACGATCGCGGCGTCGCGCGCCTGGCGAGCGGCGCCCGGCCACGGGCACCTGCTCCACACGAGGGGTGAAAAACCGGCTGAACAGCTAACCGTTGAGCGGCAGATTCTGTGACCCGGTCTGCGCCGAGCGGCTAACTGGTGCTCAAGTAAGGTGTTCGGAGGGTCAGTCATCGGCTACTAATGAGATCAGCCACCCCATCCGCACGGGCCTCTAGCTCAATGGCAGAGCAGCTGATTCTTAATAAGGTTGCGCTTGTTTCGAGCTTCAAGGGTGCACCGCCAATGGGCAGTTCAGACGTCCAACGGCCGTGTCGGTCTGGAGCGCGCGTTTCATCAGTCCACCGCCACGTTGCTGGCAAGCGTCACAGTGGGCAGCCACAGCCGCTCTCGAGGTGCTCCAGCATCTGGAACCGCCGGTCGCCAGTGACCGGCAGTTCCCTTCGGCCGTGGGCGCGTCGATGAGCCTCTGCTGGTTGGACGTCAGACGGCCGTCCCGCCGGGAGCGTCGGTCAGCCTTACCGCACCGAGCACGAACGGACGGCTGAAGGTGGCTGGCAGACGACCTTGACAGAACTCTTGGCATGATCTTCAGGTCTTGCCATCGGGTCTCGCGCGGTGGGCCTAGCCGGAAGGCCGTAGCGTGGGATAGACTTTGCCCGTCGCCCGCTACCAGTCGACGTGGTCCGAACCACACGACAAGCAGTAGGCGCCAACAAGCAGTAGGACAAGCAGTAGACGTGAACGGAGGCACGAAACGGCGAACAACGGCGAACGAGGTGGTTGAACAGACGTTCGGAAAATGAACTGGAAAAGGCAGCGGGCCGTAGCGCAGCCTGGTAGCGCACCTGAATGGGGTTCAGGTGGTCGCGTGTTCGAATCACGCCGGCCCGACCAACATCTTGGGGCTCTCCAACTCGGAGGGCCCCATATTTTGTGTCTGGCGCCTGCATTCGCTGGGTCGGGCGAGCCGCTTGACAGCAACGCTGACAGCAACGGGCGCTGATTCGGGCACATGGACTGACGTCCATCCCGGCTCCAGGCCTGTTCTTCGGTCCTTTCATCCTCGTCGTGCTCCTCTTCTGACCATCGTCGGTTGGCAGACGTCGGTCTGCTGGCCGGCACGCGCGGACATTCATGCGCCGCCCGATCGCGCCGCGCGGGACAGAGCCTGGTCGACCAGCGTGGCCACTTTCTGCTCGGCGCCGGCAAACCGGTGGCCGTACACGTTCATCGTCGTCCCATACTCGGCGTGTCCCAGGTGCCCCTGTAAGTCCTTCGGGTGGACGCCCTGGTCGATCAAGAGACTGGCATTGGTGTGGCGCAGGGCGTGGAAAGGCCGCCGCTGGATGCCCAGGCTCACCAGGCGTGCCTGGTAACGGTGGGTCACGTTTGATCGGTCCAGGGGCGTCCCGACGACCGTGGTGAAGACCAACCCTCCGCGCGGGGGTTTCTCCAGCCACGGATCACCGAGCTCGCCGGATGGCCGTCGTGCCTTACCCCACGCCGATCCCGCTGCCGTGCGCTCGAACCCCTGGCGGTCACGCTGCTCGATCAAGGCCTGCCGCGCCTGTTCTGGCAACGCCACGGCGCGCCGGCCAGAACGTGACTTGATCGGACGCAGCAGCCACTTCCTGACGCGTCTGCCAGCCGCGTCGACCTCTCCAGTATCGACGCGCTGTAGCTGGTGACGCACAAGCGCCACGGCGGCGTCCAGGTCGACATCGTCCCACGTGAGTCCGAGCGCCTCGGCCTGGCGCACGCCCGTGCTCAGCGTGAAGATGTGCAGCGGTCCGAGCCGATCGTGGGCCAGGCCGTCGATGAACCGCTGGACATCGGTCGGATCCAGCGGGCTCATCTCGTCTCGCTCGATACGGGGTGGGGTGACGGCAGCGGCGGGATTAAACGGCAGTCGCCTCTCCCGCACGGCCTGCTCGAGCGCCCCGCTCAGGATGGCGTGCATCTGCACCACCGTGCTGGCCGCCAGGGGCTTGCTGGGATCTTTGGCGCTCGGCTCGGTGCACTTCTGGGCGATGAAGCGTGCCAGGTGCGCGCTCTGGAGGGCGTCCAGCGGGATGCGTCCAACGGCAGGTACGACGTGGACGCGAATCAGATACTCGTACGTCTCGATGGTCTTCGGCCGCAGCGTCTTTTTGGCCTGGTGCCGGCTAAGCCATTCCGCCAGGTAGTCGCCCAGGAGCAGCCGTGCCGGATCCGGCACCGCCCCGTGGCGCATCTCGTCGCGGACGATCTCCAGCTTCTCCTTGGCCGCCTGCTGCGTGTCGAAGGTCCACTCTTTGCGACGTCCGTCCGGCAGGGAGACGGCGGTGACCCACCGGCCATCCCGCTTTCTCTGGTAAACGCTGCCCTCCTGGTTGGCCCGCGTGCGGGCGCGCTGCTTGTAACTCTTGCCGCCGCGGCTGAGCCGCTCGTACTTCGCCATGCTGTCCTCCTGTGGTGGACTGTCGGACGCTCAGGTGTCTAGCGGCGGCGTCCGCGCAGGCGCTGCCGGCGCTCGGCGGTCTCGCGCGCCTTCGCCACCTGGGCCGCCACGTACTCTTCGACGATGGGCAGCGGGAACTGCAAGCGGCTCCCCGTCTTGACCGAGCCGATCGCGCCGTCCCGCACGAGGCCCCACAGCGTGGTCCTGCCGATGCCCAGCAGCCTGCACGCCTGGTCGGCACTCAACATCAGCGCGGGGAACACCGGTGGCGCGATTGCCTCACTACTGTCGAGCGCGGGCGCCTCCAGCGCGTCCCCTGCCTTCGCCTCACCCGCGTGCACGGCCGCCGGCCGGCCCATCACGTTCGTCACTCCCATGTCCACGTCTCCTTTCGTTGCCGCTGGCGCCGAGTCCACCTTGGCTTTGGCTCGGCGCGCGGCCCGCGTTGTCGGTGTCGTCCGAGGGCTCCGATTGAACGCCCGCGGATCGGCACACCGCCCACTCTGCACCACGCGGCATTAACCAGATGTCAGCCAGATATCAAACGGCGACGCGTGTTAGCAGCTCGTGCGAGTCTCTCGCTTCACCGCCAGCCGACCCTTCGGCCGCCCAGCTTGGGCGCCGCGCCAGGCATTAAATGGGTGCGTGGCGCGCATTAAATGGCTCGTCTTGGGAGGAGACATTGCGTCGTCTGCCGTTGTTGGAGCGCGATCGCGCCGCGCCCCGTGGCCCCGCCGATGAGCAGCCCGCACTCCGGCCATCCGCCCAGGGCGCCCTGGCGGGCACCTCACAGGTGCGGCACCGCGCTACTTTCGAGCCCGCCTCACTCGTCGGCACGTCGTGGGTTCTGCAAGGGCCGGACCTGGCGGCGCTGCTGCCCCGCGTGCGCATGGAGCAGGCCTTGTACCCGCGCGGACCAGCTGGGTCAGCGGCCCAGGTGGGCCAACCGGCTTGGCGAAAGCTATCGGCGTCGGGAGCAACAGAGGCCAAGCGGCGCAACTCCTCCTGGCCGCCTCGCCGGGGGGCGGGCTGCTAGCGTCCGACGACGCGGGCGGGACGTGGCGTGCCGCCGGGGCCGACTTTGGCGGCACCGACGTGGTCTCCATCGCGCTCTCGCCGGCGCATGCTCGTGACGGGACGATCTTCGTGGCGACCCTGGCGCCGACATCGGCCGGGGACGGTGAGTTGACGGTGTGGCGCTCGTCTGATGGTAGCGAGCGCTGGCAGCGCTGGCCCGTGGAAAAGGTGGGGATGGGTCGGACATGGTGCCCATGATCGTGCCCGCCGGCTACCCATTGACGGCGCCATGTTCGTCGGGCACGGCGGGCGCTTGCTCCGTCTGCTCCGGGGAATGCAGGAGGGGCGGGCAGGCGAGCGGCGCCCAACCTGGTGGGGTGCCGATCTCGGCGAAAGGATCGTCCGCCTGACCGCGCTGTCCGCGTCGGCCGGCTACGCGAGCGACCGGACTGTGTTCGCGGGAACGAGTAGCGGCGTCTTCGTGTCGCGAAACGGCGGTGAGCGCTTCGACCCGTGGACCGAGGGCCTGGCTCACTTGTCCGTGGTCTCGCTGACCGTCTCGCCGCATCACGCTCAGAATCGGTCGGAGTACGCGCTGGCTCTCGGAGGAAGCGTCTGGCGTCGGTTCGATGCGTGATGAGCCTCCAGACTGCGGTTCGTTGCCGCCACGCAAGCGATCCAGCTGGGTGCTGCGCACCCCCGATGCCCAGTCGAAGCGTCGTACCGCCCGACGCGACCGGCCCTGCCGCCAACATCACTGGCGGGTGCCCTGCGAGAACGTCCACGTCTTGACACCTCCGGCGAGCGAGGCGTAGGATCGGGCGGCGCCAGGGGACCGATAATCGTGAGCCAGGCGTTGTGAGGACGCCTGGACGCCGCGTCGATGGGAGCGGCGACCGATGCGCATGGGGGGGAGGGCGAAACGGCCGTGTGGACAATCGGCGTATCTGCGCAGCGATTCGTCGCCTGACTTGTCCCGGGCACCTACACCACTGGAGGGTGAGTGATGTTGACAGACAAGACGTCGCGGCGGCAGCTCCTCAATGCGACCTTCGCGCTGGCTGGCGCCTCCGTGCTGGCAGCTTGCGCCCAGACACCCGCGCCAACGGCCACGTCGGCGCCAGCCGCCAAGCCTGCCGCTGCCTCCCCGGCAGCCGCCACCGACGCCGCTAAGCCGGCGACCTCAGCCCAGGGCATCGTCACCATCCGGTACGCTGCCCGACTCGGCGCCAACGAGGCGGTCCTGTACAAGGATCGGCTTTCCCAGTTCAACGCCGAGCAACCGAACTACAAGGCGGTGCTCGAGGACTACCCTGGCACCGACGTGGAGTACATCCCGAAGATCATGGCGCAGCACGCCGCGGGCGCCCTGAGCGACGTCTTCTGGCAGTCCAACGTCTGGATGCTGGCGCCGATCTGCTCCGAGAAGGGTATCTCGGTCTCGATGGATGACCTGATCGTCGCGGACAAGCTCGACATGACGAAGTGGTACGACAACGCGGTCAAGTCCCAACAGTACAAGGGCAAGCAGGTCGGCCTGCCGATGAAGACTCACCCGGACGCTGCCTACGTCCACTACAACAAGACAATGCTCCAGAAGGCCGGCATCCCCGAGCCGACGGACAAGTGGACCTTCGACGACTTCGCCTCGATTGCGAAGCAGCTCACCCAGGAGTCCAACGGTCGCGTCACCCAGTGGGGCGGCTTCGCCGGCAACAACTGGTGGTCGATGACCGATGTGCTCCGCGCGTTCGGCGGCGACTCGTACTCGGCCGACGGCACCAAGGCGCGCTGGAACGACCCGAAGTCCATCGAGGCGATGAACTGGGTCTACAGCCTCTACCAGGCGAAGGCCCTCCCGAACCCGCAGGCGCTCCAAGGCACCAGCGAGGTCAACCTGATGGCCGCGGGTCGGCTGGGGCTGATGCAGTCCGGCATCTGGGTCGGCTCTCAGCTCAGCGCGGTGAACAAGCAGGGCGGCGCAGCGCAGGGCTTCGAGTGGTGGGTTGTCAAGCTGCCGGATGGCCCAGCGCACGTGCCCGCCAGCTTCGCAGTCACCGACGGCGTGTCAATCAGCTCGCTCTCGAAGAACCCGCAGGCCGCGTTCCAGCTCTGTAAGTACCTCACCGACAAGGAGGCGGGCGTCCAGCTTTGCCTCGGCGACGGCGTCTGCGGCTCCCGGCGCGATGTCCGCGATGACAAGCGCGTCCAGGGCACCACGATGTCCAAGGACGATAAGGCGATGTTCGACATCTACTGGAAGGGCGTTGAGAACGCGATGCCGTTCTACTACCCGCCGAACTTGCGCCACATGGAGGTCGCGACGTACGTCACCCAGGTTCTCGGCGGCCTCTGGACCGGCCAGGAGCAGCCCACCCAGGCCTTCTTCGACAACCTGAACGCTGGAGTCCAGAAGATCATCGATCTGCCCATGGTGTAGCCGGCCGGGGGCGGTCGGCGAGCGGATAGGCTCACTCGGTACGCGTTGTACGCCGTTCCTCCATACGCCCATCGTCGCAAGCGATCGGGATAGCGCTCGCCAAACCGCCACCCACCTCGAAGCCCGAGACGGGCCTCGAGCCAGCGACGGGAGCCAGACGTTAGCCCGGTTGGAGCGGACAGTGGAAGGAGGGGACTTTACCTATGATGTCGACGGCAGCGTCAGCCAGGTCACGGTGGTACAGCAAACGGAGTACCCGGGAGGCGTTTGCCGGCTACCTCTTCATCATGCCGTGGGTCCTAGGTTTCCTCATCTTCATCGCCGGGCCCATGATCGCGTCAGCCTACATCAGCATGACGCGCTACGCGATCGCCCAGCCGCCAAACTTCATCGGCCTCAGCAACTACCACCGGGCATTCTTCGACGACCCGAACTTCTGGCCGTCGCTGGAGCGCACCGGCATCTACACGCTGCTCGCGGTCCCGCTCGGGATCGCCGGATCGCTCTTCCTCGCCACCCTGCTCAACCAGGAGATCATCGGCAAAACGCTCTTCCGCACACTCTTCTACATCCCGACGCTGATGCCGCTGGTGGCCTCCGGCGTTCTCTGGACCTGGCTATTGCAGCCAGAAGTTGGACTGGTCAACAACACACTCTGGCAGTTCGGCATCGCCGGCCCGGGCTGGCTCGGTGACCCGAAGCTGGCCCTCTACTGCATCGTCACCATCGTCCTCTGGGGTAGCATCGGCGGGGGCCGGATGATCATCTTCCTGGCTGCCCTTCAAAACGTGCCCAAAGAGCTCGAGGAAGCCTGCGAGCTCGACGGCGGCGGCGTGTGGGCGAAGTTCTGGAACGTGACGGTGCCGATGATCTCGCCGGTCATCTTCTTCAACCTCGTGCTCGGCGTTCTCGATGCCGTCGGCGTCTTCGCGATCGCCTACGTGGCCACTGAGGGCGGTCCTAACTTCGCCACCTGGTTCTACATGCTGCACCTGGTCAACCAGGCGCTGCGCTTCCAGGACATGGGCTACGCGTCGGCGCTGGCCTGGATCTTCTTCGTCATCGTGCTTGTGATCACGGTTGTCCAGGTCCGCGCATCCAGGGCCTGGGTGTACTACGCCGGCGGGGAAGGTCAAGGATGAACCTCGCACTCCTGACGAAGAGGGAGTCCGCGCCATCGCGTCAGGCGCAGATGCGCCTGGGAGTCCGAGCGCGGAGAACCTTGAAGCTCACGCTGGTCTACGTGATTGCCACGCTCGGCGCCATCGTTTTCATGGCGCCGTTCGTCTGGGCGGTGAACACCGGGCTCAAGACATCCTGGGAGGTTCTGGCGTTCCCACCGACCTTCTTCCCGCGCGAGCCCCGGTGGGCAAACTTCGTCGACGTCTTCCAGAAGGTGCCTTTCGGCGCCTGGTTCGCCAACAGCGCCGTAGTCACCGTTGCCAGCGCCGTGGGCACGGTGTGTTCGGCAACGCTGGTCGCTTACGGCTTCGCCCGGATGCGGTTCCCGGGGCGCAACGTGCTCTTCCTCGTTATGCTGGGCACGATGATGCTGCCGCTCCAGGTGACGATCATCCCGCAGTTTTTGATGTTCCGCCAAATCGGGTGGCTCGACACCCTGTTCCCCCTGATCGTGCCCTCCTGGTTCGGCGGCGGAGCGTTCTACATCTTCCTCCTGCGGCAGTTCTTCCTGACCATTCCCAAGGAACTGGACGAGGCCGCTGAGATGGACGGCGCGAACCGTCTCTACGTCCTGCTCCACATCATCGTGCCGCTCTCGAAGCCCGCGCTGATGGCCGTCGTGATCTTCTCTTTCCTGGCCAGCTGGAACGCCTTTCTGGAGCCGCTGTTCTTCCTCAACTCGGCCGACAAGTTCACCCTGCCGCTCGGGCTCCGATTCTTCCAGACGCTGCCGATGCAGGGCGGGGAGCCGAAGTGGCACTACCTTATGGCCGCGTCCACGCTGATCACCCTGCCGGTCATCCTGGTCTTCTTCCTGGGCCAACGCTACTTCATTAGAGGAGTCGTGATGACCGGCATCAAGGGCTGACCGCACCAGATGCCCGAGGCTGGCGGTCCCCCGACATTGGCGCGGGTCATACTCTCGGCGTGCAGCCGAACCCCTACCGGACGCGGACGACTTTGAACGGAGGCTGGTGGAGCTTGCCAGCGAAGACGGCTTCGGGCTGTGGGAGGCTGGCTGCTCATCAAGAGCGGCACTCTTGTCTGATCTGAGCGGAGCAGAGTCGGGCGCGATTCTCTAACCCAAAGGGCGTGTCAACAAGACGGTCAGTAGCCTGCCATCGCGCTGTCGGGACATTAAATGCCCGCATCGGTACATTAAACGAGGCTCGGCCGGGCCGTTTCATGTCGGGTCCGTCGCCCATGCTCGCCTGGCGCGGCGATACCTGATCTTGCTCTGAGTCCCACTGCCCGCCGCGGCGACCACGTCCACCAACCCCAAAGTGCGTGCAGATCGGTCACTCGGAGACGGCCATTTAATGTCTGGCTGATATCTGGTTGATGTGCCACGGCGCAGACTGGCGCTCGGACCTGTCCGATGCGCCCGTCTCTGCCGCCTCTGCCCATCACTATCTCTCTGGGCCGGCCCAGCCGCGCCGAGCTGCTGGTCCTCGGCGGCGCGCTCCTGCTGCTCGCCGCGGCCGCCAGTCTGCTCGTCTCATGGCGTCAGGCCGCCGCACCCCCGCAAGCGACGACGGCACGCCTGTCCGTCAGCACCACTCCCCCGGGCGCGCGCGTCCTGATCGACGGGCAGCAGGCGGGCACCACACCCAGCACACTCGACGTCGCCCCTGGTCCCCATGACCTGACGCTCAGCGCCCCGCATGCCATCGACGCCACCGAGCACGTCGACCTGGGCCCCGTGGGAGCCAGCCTGGACGTTGTCCTGTGGCGCGACCGCCCAGTCGTCCGCTACCTGCGGCCCGCCCTGCCCGGCGCGCTGCTGGCGGATGCCCTCTTCCTGGACGATGGTCAGCTGGCGCTGAGCCTGCTTCTGCCCGGGGGCGAGCGGCAGGCCTGGACACTGGCGCCCGAGGAGCACTTCGCTCTCCATCGCCTGGGCGAGCTGGCCCCGCGGGCACCCCTGGCCGTCCGCCCCGACGGCCAGGAGGTCGCTTATCTCGCGCGGGACGAGCCGACCGACGGCTCGGCTGGGCTCTTCCTCGACCGCGACCGAGCCACCAGCGTGTGGCTGGCACCCGCAAGTCCTTCGGCCGCCGCCCCACAGCGCCTCTGGGTCGTCCCCACGCAGGAGGAAGCGCTCGTCGACCTGGTCTGGGCGCCCGATGGTCGGCACCTGCTGCTGGTTGCCCGTCAGGGGGCCGACGCGAGTGCCACGCGCACCAGCGTGCGCTCCCTCGACACCGACACCGGCGTGGCAACCGACCGGGCGTCGCTGCCCAGCGAGATCGCGCCTGGTTCCTACGTCTGGAGCCCGGACGGCCACCAGGTCGCTTTCGTCGTCCACACAGCCCAGCTGGCGGCCGTCTGCCTGCTCTCCGACGCCGGCGCCTTTCGCTACCTGGGTGACCTTGGCCACGATGGTCTGGCCGGCCCACCAGTGGCGCCGGTCGCCTGGGCGCCGGAGGGCCTCGATCGCCTGGTCTACGGCGCCCTCTTGCGTCAGGCACCGGGGACTGGCGCGTCAGCGCTTGGTCAGCAACCCGTCGGCCTGTACCTGGTCGAGCCCCCCGACCTGCTCGGCCGTCAGCTTGGCGGCGACGCGGGCCTGGCGCCGCTGTGGCGACCCGACGGGCACCTGCTCGTCGTCGGCGTCACCGGTGGCACAGCGGGGGCTACTCCTGCCTTCCACCTGCGCGGCCTGGACACGCACGGCGCCGTCCAGGATCTGGCGACCCTGGACCTGCCCACGTCGGGCACCGTGAGCTACGGGGTCCGCTGGGACCTCCCGCACGCCCGCGCGCTTGTCGTGATGAACCGCTCGTCAGGCGACGGCGCCGCTCACGACTTCTGGCTGCTCGACTTCCGTTCGGACGCGACACCGTGAGACTCCTCTCACTGGCTCTCGGGGCGCTGCTGCTGTTTCTGGCCGTGCCCCGCGCGTGGGCGCAAGACCAAGGGACACCCGCGCCCACAACCGAAGGTACAGCGACGCCTGCACCTCCAGCGCCAGCGCCGCCAGCCAACCCACTGGCCCTGATCGGCCAGGACCAGATCAACGGCCTGTTCGACAAGTTTGTTGCCCACGGCTTCGGGATGGTCACCGACGGTCTCCGCGGCGGGCTCCAGACCACCTTCGACGACGCGAACCTGCTGAGCCAGACCCCGGCCGTCTGGACGTACCAGCAGCCCACCGTCGTCGCCCTGCGCGACGGCCTGCGCCTGGCAGCCAACGCCGCCACCACGCTGCTCATCTTCTGGATCGGCCTGAACATCACCCTCAGGCCGTACTTCGGCGAGGGCTACCCCGAGGTGCGCCAGGCCGTGCCACGCCTGCTGCTCGGCGTCATGCTGGCCAACTCGACGCACATCTGGACGGTCTGGCTGATCACTCTCAACAGCGACCTGTGCACGGGCATCGTGCGGCTCGGCACGGGCGGCCAGCCGGGTGACCTGCTGGCGCGTATGCCGTCGTTCGACGGTGGCTGGCTCACGGCGGGCCTGATCGTCCTGTTCCTGCTGGCCTGCGTCT
>JAABUQ010010770.1_pt1 | contig 11899 bp, 14 predicted proteins | sample 5560001 | NCBI WGS metagenome assembly JAABUQ01 (sample SAMN10711888, study PRJNA513371) | rock metagenome | isolation source: Antarctica rocks | place: Antarctica: Victoria Land, Finger Mt nord | collected 2015-12-18
GACCTGTCCGGCGTCGTGCTCCCCGACACCGTCGCCGACCCCGCGGACGGCCGATCGTGGACGGCCTTCCAGCCGTGGTCGGGCGACCATGGCTACCTCACCGTGTTCCGCCAACAGGCCGCGGACGCAACGCACGTCATCCGTCTGCAGGGCGTCGACCGGGCAGCGACCTACCAGCTGCACGACGTCCGCGACGGCCCAGACCTCGGGCGCTTCACAGGCGACGAGCTCATGGCCGGCCTGCCGGTGACGCTCGCCGCGAACACGAGCAGGATGATCAGCATCACGCCGGTCGACGCCCCCGCCGATCCGACCGGCGGTCCGGCGCCGGCAGCGTCCCCGGCCGTCGACGGTGCCGCGTCGTCGACGACGGCAAGCCGGCGAGCGTCCTGCGTCATGGCGGCTGGGCACCGTTTGCGCGTGTCCTACGTCCGTCACCGAGGGCGCCCGCTGCTGCACCTCACGGGCCTGTCGCGCGTCGCCCGGTGCGGCGCAACCGCCACGCGCGTCGTCGTCTCCGTGTCCCGACGGATCGGACGGAGCTGCCTGTTCATAACCGCGCACGGACGCCTCTCGCACCCGCGCCGCTGCGGCCATCCGGTGCTAATTGAGACGTCCGCCGGGTCGCAGCGGTTGCGCGTCCGTCTTCGTCCCGGGCGCTACCGCGTCGTCGCCCGCGCGGTCGATTCGCGCGGGCGACTGCGGTCTGTAACCGGTGTTGCGCGGTTCCGCGTGCGCCGCTGATCGGTCCGGCCTCTGGTGGGGGGCGGTCGGCGGAGCTTCGAGGCATTGAGGCCGCGCCGCGGTCCGGCCAAGGTAGCGCCGTTCGCCTGTGACATCGACGACCACCTGTTCCGGCTGAGGGTCGGGACCGAGGGTGAGCAGTCGGTAGCTATGAACCCTAAGACTATCTATCATTTAGACGATAATACGTACAACCGTCTACACTACTACCCACAATACTCTTCGAGACGCCATCCATCACGAGGACGCTTGCGGCGCAGCTGCGAGAGCTCGACGAGCTTCGCAAGCAACTTGGCGACCGGGCCGGCGTCGCGAGTCCGTGGCTCGGCCGGCTTCGCCGGCAGGTCCGCGCGTCGTCGGCAGAGAGCTCGGTGAGCATCGAGGGCTACCAGGTGCCCGAGGGCGAGGCGGTCGGGATCGTGAGCGGGGAGGACTCGCCGGACCCCGACGACGAGAATCGCATGGCGCTCGCTTGCTACGCGCGCGCTATGGATCACGTGGGCACGATGGCCGAGGATCCGCATTTCGACTGGCTGCACCGCGTCGTGCTCGACCTGCACTTCGACGCGTGCTACTTCCAGCGCGACAAGAGCTCCGGGCTCTACCGGACCGGCCCGATCAGTATCACCAGCCCGAACGACGGTCCGCCGACGTACGTCGGCCCCGACGGCGACCACGTCAAGCCGCTCATGGACGAGGTCGTCGACTGGCTGCAGAACGGCGACCTCGACCGGCACGTCGTCGTGCGGGCCGCCATGGCCCACCTCCACGTCGTGTCTGTGCATCCCTTCCGCGACGGCAACGGCCGCATCTCGCGGATCGTCCAGTCCCTCGTCCTCGCGCGCGAGGGGCTGCTCGCGCCGGAGTTCGGCTCGATCGAGGAGTACCTCGGACGGAACACGAGCGCGTACTACGAAGCGCTCATGAAGGTGCAGGGTGGCCAATATCAGCCACAGCGCGACGCAGCGCCCTGGATCCGCTTTTGCGTCCGCGCGCACGTCGAGCAGGCCCGCGCACGCCTTCGGCAGGTCGCGCAGGCCGGCGCCCGGTGGTCGTTCCTCGAGAACCTCGTCGAGCAACGGGGTTGGCCGGACCGTCTCGCCATCGCACTCGAGCAGAGCCTCTTCCGGGGCACGGATCGCGGCATGTACGCCGAGGAGGCAGACGTCTCCAGCGCGACCGCGAGCGGCGACCTGCGCCGGCTCGCCGACGCAGGTCTCCTCGTCCAACGTGGAAAGGGACGCAGCACGCGTTACGTGGCGAGTGACCCCCTGCGCGCCGACGTCGCTGAGCGCATGCGCGTCGAAGCGCTCGCCGCCGGGGAGTGACGCGAACGGGGAGGGGGAAGTGAGGTTCACCGCTCGGCGCGTCTCGTATCCCTTGGGTTGACGCGGCCGACGAGCCAGCGGCTCAGGCTTGTCCGGCCTTCGCCCCACAGCGACGAACCCACCCGCTTCAACCAGACGGGCCATATTCCGACCCGTTGATAAGGCAATTCCGTCTCGCTCGAGCCGACTACGGAACCGAAGGTCAGAGGTTCGAATCCTCTCGGGCGCGCTAGAAAGGAGCCTGCAAAGCAGGCCCCTTTCTTTGCTCTGGGACGGAGCGCGCACGATCTTGTCTCCGCTTCTTGTCTCCGGATCGCGCTACTCTCGCGGGAGTGCTCGCCGCGGCTGGAGCCATCGACCGCCGGCCTTGGGCTAACAAGGGCTGTCGATCCTGCAGGCACCCACGAGCGGCCCGGACCGAAGGCGGCTGACTCAGGGCGAGGTCACCGCCGGTCCCTAGAGGAGGGTTCGCAGCCCCGTTGCTGTCGCGCCAGTTGGGCGAGATGGGACTACGCCGGCGAAGCCCACGCGGCCGGAAAGTTCAGCGATCAAGAGCCTCTGCTTCACGCAGCGGCTGTTGGCGGCGGGCTGACGTGATCGATTCGTGGCCTCAGATCAGAGCGCGCAGGTCGACCAAGCGAGCCAGTACATCGTCACGGGCGGGTAAGGCCTGTTGAAGAGGCGCGCACTCGTGTGCGTAGTTGGCCTCGATCGTCGCGCAGCTCATCGGTGGAGTCCACGGACGGGTAGAGGGCGTTGCTGGTGGCAAACGTAAGCCAGTCGGGTGGCCGCGGCGACAGTCGGTTCGAACGGGACCTGCGGGCGGCAGCTCGGGAGGCTCTCGCGAAGAGGTGGCTTGGAAACATGCCGCCGCAGCGATGAATCGAACGGATCTGTTGTGGGTCGAAGGCGGTATGCCCCTCCCGAGTCGGTGGTCTCCTCGTCCTCCTCGCCGATTCGCTCTCCGGGCAACCGTGTCGTCCAGGGGTTGGTCTTGGGCGCCGTGCCGGGTTGTTGGCGGTTACCGCTGGGGTCGACAGGATCCCCCTTCTACTGGACGCCGTTGATCCTCGGCGTCACGTATCTCGTGGCGGCGATCGTCGACGGCCCGCGTGGTGGTATTGGGCGACAGCGCTGGGGGCTGACGGGGTGGGGCCTCGCCGTTGTCTACATCGGATATGTGCGGCCGCCGGACATCGACTCCGCTGGGGCTTATCTCGCCGGGGCCGGACTGGCCGGAGTGACGGCCGCCGTGCTGCGGCCGTCGTGGGTTTCTCATCAGCGATCTTGGGTTCGCCGCGACCGTGACTGTGGGCGGTCTCACGCTTGCGCTCACACCCCGCGCGTCCGGAACGCCCGACGACGCGACGACCTACGCGATGGCGGCTCGGAGTGGTCGGTGTCCTCAACGGGGCCGGCGGCGCTTACCAGATGGTCCGCGGGGGATCGGCCTCGCCGGAGCGGGTCTGAGCGCGGGCGGCCCGCTCACTGTCTCGCGATCGTCGCGGCGGGCAGGAACGCAGCGACCGCAAACCAGAACTGGTCGTCGTGCTCGAGGGGCCGCAGGCGCTCGCCCGCCAGCGGACCACGGATGGCGCGCCCCGTGAGGTCCCACGTGCTGCCGGTCTGCTGGTCTGCGAAGACGCCTGCCGCCGCCGGTGCGAAGGTGAGGGGTCGCGTCCCCGCGTGTGGATCGAACGCAGCCGCGGTCCCGACATCCCGTGAGTCGGTGATGACGCCCGCATCCAGCGCGGAGAGAACACCGCGCTTGAATAGCACGACATAGGGCTGAGAGCCGACGCGTCCGGCTGCGACACTGTGCCGCTGGAGGCGGCTGAACGGGATCACGGTCGCCGCGCGGGCGCTGCGGATCAGGACGACCCGCTCCTTCGGAGGCAACCGCCGGTCTGGCGCCCGGTCGAGTGCGAACGGTTGCCCGTTCGGGTCGGCGTCGTATCCCTCGTACGGGTTTCGGCCGTAGTCCCGGACGAATCCTGTGTCCCGGGAGAGGACCGTGCCGTGTGGGTAGATGTGCTTGAAGTCCTGCCAGCTGAGCGTTTGGTTCGCGAGCGTCCGCAGACGTCTGCCGGTCAGGGTCCCGACGAGTGCCTCGCCGCTGAACTGTTGCCACCAGCTCTGGGTCTGGCGATCCCACATCACGAGGTCCGAATGGCGCAGCTTCCCGGTGGTTCCAAACGTCACGTCGCGTCCGTCCACTCGCCGGTCGAAGACGACGCCGGAGTTGCAAAGCGGGCAGTAGGTCACGGCGATCGGACGACCGGCGAGGCGGTCGTTGACGATCTCGTGCCACACGAGGATCTGGAGGGGGTAGGCGCGAGCCGCCCCTCCCTGTTCGACGACCATCACGGGTTCGCGCTCGTCGAGGAACCGATCGCCCTGCCGCTGTGTCACGACGTGGGGGTGGTCGATCGGCGGGATGCCGTCACGAGGCGGCCCTCCGTCCCGGAACTGGTTCAGTGCGACCGAGTGGCGGGCGAAGTCGGTTCTCCAGCCCGGGTACTGCGCGTCGGCGCGAGCCGCAGCGCCGGAGTTGGCCGGCGCGCGCACGGGACCGCCTCCACACGCGGCGAACGTGGTGGCGGCCGCGATGAGGAGGATCGTCGCGAGGACCCGAGACACCATCTTCTTCTCCGACCTGCGCGCGGTCAGAACGGTTCGACCTGCGCGCGGTCAGAACGGTTCAGCGAATCGTCCGGGCGGCCGGTGGGTCCAACCTGCCATGGCGAGATCACGCACGCGGTATGAGGGCGAGCAGCCCGATCTGCGCGCGGAGTGGCGCCGGGCGGGCCGTGCGTTGCTGTTCTTTAGCGCCTGTCTACTCCTCATCTTCGTGCTCGCCGCCGTCGGCATCTATCATTGAGACGACAGGCCGTTCGGTGAATGGCATCATCGCGCAGACCATGGACGTTGAGCCCGCCAGCGGGGGAGCGGCCGCCGCGGCGGGCACCTGGGGGGAGCACGCGACGAGGTACGCCGGCCAGGAGCGTTTCGAGGCGCGCGCCATCGCAGCAGCGCTGCGGCTCGCCGATCCTGGACCTGAGGACCGCGTGGTCGACGTCGCGACCGGTACGGGCCTCCTGCTGCGCGCCCTCGCGGCGCGCGACCCGCGACCGGCGACGGCGACTGGCGTCGATCGCTCCGCGGGCATGCTCGCGCAGGTTGGCCGGCTTCCTGATGACTGGCGTGTCATTCGGGGCGACGCGCGGTGTGTGCCCCTGCCGGACGGAGCCGCCGACGTAGTCACGTGCTGCTACCTGCTGCACGTCTTGGGCATGGAGGATCGGGGCCGTGTTCTGCGTGAGGCGCGCCGTTTGCTTTGCACTGCGCCGGGCTCACGGCTGGTGATCGTGACGGTGTGGGCAAACCCAGACACGATCGGAGGCCGGATGCTCAACCGTCAGCTGCATCGCCTCGCGGCCGTCGGCCCCCGCCGGTGGGGTGGCCTGATGCCGTTGGACCCGATGGCCGAGCTGGGGCCCGCCGGGCTGGTCGCGACCCATCGCGTGGCTCTGCCGCGCGGCGGATATCCCTCGCTCGTGGTGCGCGCGCGAGTCGCATGAGCGGTGGCGCAGCGGTCAGTCCTGAGTGATGCCGGCCACGAGACCAGCGATCGCGGGAGCCTGGTCCTCCTGGAGGAAGTGCTTGCCTGGAAGGCGGTGGATCGTGTGGACGCCCGCGGCGCGGCGGGCTCCCTCGCCGTGGGTGCCGACCTTTAGCGCCGGGTCCCGCGTGCCCCAGACGACCTGCACTGGGTAGCGCTTGCTACCGAGTACGGAGCGGTAGAGGTCGCGCTTGACGGCCGTGCGCTCGAAGCCGCGCATGATCTTCAGGAACGCGCGACCACCGTCCTCGCGCTTGAGCAGGTCGACGTACGCGTCGAGTTCAGCGTTGGGGACCGCAGAGCGATCGGCGACCCCCTGCAGGCTCATCAGTGCCCGGAACGCCGGCTTGGAGAGCGCCCGCAGGTAGACCTCGCCGACCCCGCGTCGCGCAAACGGCTCCATCGACCACGGCCTCTTGAACGTGTCGACGTCGACGATCGTGTTGAGGACGGTCAACGACTTCACCCGGTCTGGCACGGCGGCGGCCAGCTCGAATCCGACCGGACCGCCGAGGTCGTGGACGACAAGATGAAAGCGCTCCAGCTCGAGGGCGTCCACGGCGGACACGCAGTACTGCCCGAGTCCGGTCCAGGTGTAGTCGAAGCTCTCCGGGCGGTCGGCGAGCCCCAGGCCGGGCAGGTCGAACGCTACGCCTCGTAAATCCCGGGTGGCAAGCTCGTCGAGCACCTTGCGGTACAGGAAGGACGAGGTTGGGACGCCATGCATGCAGAGGACCGTCTCGCCGTCTCCGGCCTCACGCACGAAGCCGGTCATGCCGGCGGCGGTGAAGGCGCGGCCCGCAGCACGATGGTCCGCGACGACCTCAGAGCTCGTCATCAGCCGACCCTACCGTCGGCGCTGGCCCAGACCTCGCGCCTCGGCCGCCGAGCAGGCCGAGGTTCGACACGACGAAGGGGATCAGGAAGTTGGCCGCGCTACGCACCCATGTCAGCGTCGATGCGTCCCCGCCGAGTATCACGGCTCCCTGGTTGACGGCAGTCAGCAAGAGGCCGACGACGAACGCGATCCGCGTCGTCCGGCGCAGGTGCGTGGGACGCAGGCAGTAGGCGAGCGCCTCGCGCGTGGCCCCCTGGTATGGCGAACGAGCGGTCACTGCGGGAGATTGTGGCGCTTTGGCGGGAAGGTGTATCCGGACGGGTGAGACCAGCCGGAATGCAGCGCGAGCGACACGTCACGACCGTGATCGTCACCCACGACCGGTCCGAGGCCGCCGAGTTCGGCGACAGCATCGCGCTCATGCTCGAAGGCCGCATCGTCCAACACGACGAACCGCGCGCTGTTCGAACGGCCCGTCAGCGCTGCGGTCGCCCGCTTCTTCGGGGTGGCGAACCTGATCGCCGACGCGGCCGGCACGCTGGCCATCCGCCCGGAGCATGTGCGCATCGACCCCGGCGGCGCGCTGCGCGGAACGGTGCTCGAAGCCCACTACGCCGGCGGCCACGTGCGCTTGATCGTCGACTGCGGCGGCCGTCGCATCCAGGCGCACGTTCCGCCGCACACGGCGCCGCACGCCGGGCAGGAGATCGACGTCGAGCTGCCCGCCGAGCACGTCTGGAGGCTGCCATCGTCGGCTCCCGCCGCCGACGAGACGGCCTGAGACCGGAGGGCCCGTGGTCAGCCGGCGCCGCTCGGCTCATGGCCGCGCACTGCGCGCGCAAGCGTCGCGCGCGCGGAGTTCTCGTCGCGACCCGCCGCGCGCCCCACTCGCTGCCCGGTGGCGTCGAATGCCTCGGCGACCCAGCGCGACGCCGCGCGTCGCAGCCGCCGCTTGCGGACGCGGGTCACCGGCAAGGGCTCTCCGTACGCCAAGGCTACGAGCACTCCGCGCCGGTCGAGGCGCGCCAAGCGGTCGGCGCCGCCGATCGGACGGCCGTCGATCACGACCTGCGGGACGGTAGAGCGACCGGTCAGCTCCTGCAACCGGCGCCGGAACCCGGGGATGTCGTCCCCCGACAGGGTCTCGTGCTCGATGCCGCGGCGGGCGAGCAGGGACGTCGCCCGCGTGCAGTGGGGACAGCCGCTGAGCACGTAGACGGTGATCGGGACGTTCTGAGTGAAGGACACCGCATCCACCTCAGAAGGTGATGACCTGAAAGCCATCCGCGACGAGCGCGCGCACGCTCGGGTGATCCTTGAAATCTGAGACGAACGGCACCCCGGACTGTTCGATGGCGTCCTTGACGCCGTAGGCCCGTGAGCAGTACAGGCACGCGCCCGCGACCACGGGGCGGACAGTCTCGAACAGGCGGAAGTACTTCTCGTCGGGGTCGGTCAGCCTCGGCACCCAACTGACTCCGGCACCGTCGAACATGAGCCGGACGTCGTCGCCGGCCTCCTGGAACTCCTGCGTGGTGGTCAGGGCGTTCGCCAGTCGGCCGGTCCCCTCCGGGGTGTCCTGGGTGGCGAGCAGGATGATCGCGATCTTCAGCATGGGTCTCCTTCGGGATGATCAGGCGGCAGCAGGCGGGCCCGGCGCACTGAGGGCGACGGTAAGCGGTCGTCGTGCTGCCGGGCGTAACGGCTCAGACCACTCGAAGCCCGGATCGATTCACGATTACTCATGGCGCACATTCGCACCGTTTCGCACCGCCGCGGGTCAGACCTCGCGTGCACCAGGTCGAGAGCGCGTCCCACATCCACCACGTCCTGGCTGTCTACGACGGGTCCGCGGCTGCGCGTCGCGCGCTCGCCGAGGCCGCATCGCTGACCGCGGAGCACGAGACGGCGGAGGCGCTCGGCCGTGATCTCGTGCTGGTTCCAGCCCGCGGACTCCGTCCCGAGCGCCTGGCCCGCGGCTGTCGGCGCGCGGGGTACGCACGGGTCATCGCGGTCAGGGCTGCGTGACGCGCCCGACGTGGGGCGGCGAACCAAGCACGTCGCGTGAGGGTCACAGATCACATGCTCACTCGGACACATGGGAATCCCTGGACGTGACTGATCGCTACGACCTGGTGATCCTGGGGGGTGGCACCGCGGGGCTCGTCTCGGCATTCATCGCCGCCGGCGTCGGCGCGCGCGTGGCCCTGGTCGAACGCGACCGTACCGGCGGTGACTGCCTGTGGACGGGCTGCGTTCCCAGCAAGAGCCTGATCGCGGCCGCGCACGTGGCGTACCGCATGCGCCATGCCGACGCTGTCGGGCTTGCCCCGGTCGAGCCGGCCATCGACTTCGCCCGGGTCATGGACCGGGTGCACGCGGCGATCGCCGAGATCGAGCCGCACGACTCCCCCGCTCGCTTGCGCGACGCCGGCGTGGAGGTCATCGTCGGCGAAGGGCACTTCGTCGACGGGACGGCCATCGAAGCGGGCGGCCGCCGGCTGCGGTTCACCTCGGCGATCGTGGCGACCGGCTCAGAGCCTGCCCTCCCTCCGATCAGCGGGCTGACCGGCGCCGACGTCCTGACGACCGAGAGCGTGTGGGCGCTGCCGGAGCTCCCGGTCGCCTTGTCGTGCTCGGCGGCGGCCCGATCGGGTGTGAGCTCGGGCAGGCGTTCGCGCGCCTCGGGCCCAGCGTGACGCTCGTCGAGCTCCCCGATCGTCTGCTGCTCAAGGAGGAGCCCGATGCGGGCGCGCTGATCGCCAGGCGTCTGGACGAAGACGGCGTCGACGTTCGCCTCCGGGCGCGGGCGGTCGAGGTGCTGCGGCCGGAGGGCGCCCCCGGCCAACTGGTCATCGACGCCGATGGTGAGCGCGACACGGTCACCTTCGACCGGGTTCTCGTCGCCGCGGGCCGCCGGCCGCGGACCGCCGGAATCGGGCTCGAGGCCGCCCACGTCGAGATCGACTCACGCGGCGCGGTCGTCACGGACTACCGCCTGCGCACCAGCGCGCCGCGCATCTACGCCGCCGGCGACGTGACGGCGCGGTTGCCGTTCACTCACGTCGCGGCCAACCACGCGCGCGTGGCATCGGTCAACGCACTGTTCGGCGCGCGGCGCACCGTCGCCGAGACCGTCCCGTGGGTCACCTTCACCGACCCCGAGGTCGCGCACGTGGGGCTCACGGAGGCACAGGCCCGCGAACGCTGGGGCGATCGCACGATCCTCGCCCGCAGGGACTACGCGGCCTTGGACCGCGCGATCACCGAGGGGGAGCCCGAAGGCTTCGCGCTGCTCGTCGCCGACCCCCGCGGACGGCTGGTCGGAGCGACCGTCGCGGCCGCAGGCGCCGGGGAGGCGATCGCCGAGCTCACCGCCCGGGTCGTGGCGGGCGACAAGATCGACGCGCTCTCGACGACGGTCCACGCCTACCCGACCCTGGCCGAGGGCCCGTCACGCGCCGCCGACGAGCACCTGCGCCAGAGGTACGCCAGCCCGCGCTACCGCGCAGTGGCCCGCGCGATCCTGGCGGCGCGCCGGCGGCTGGTACGCCGCGTCTGATGCCGACAGCCCGAGAAAGAGCACCCGGGCAGCGGTGGTCCGGAGCACGAGGAACCGAATCGCGCCGCGGCGGGTCCAACGCTCCATGACCGCTCACGCCACGTTTAACGGCCAGACCATCGCCGAGAGTGACCACACGATCGTCGTGGAGGGCAATCACTACTTCCCCGTCGACGACGTGCGCGACGAGCTGCTTCACGCGACGTCGAGCCGAACGCTGTGCCCGTGGAAGGGCATCGCCAACTACTGGACCGTCGAGGTCGACGGCGTACGCGCCGAGAATGCGGCGTGGGGGTACCGGCGCCCGTGGCCGTTGGCGCGGCGCGTGAAAGGACGCATCGCGTTCTGGAACGGGGTGGCCGTCCACGCCGATTGACCTGAACCGTCAAGCCCGTCCGACCCAGGAGGTTTCGCATGTCCAACCGGCAGGAGAAGGAGCGCCGTCGCCAAGCGCGTCAGCAGGCCGAGGCGCAGGCCGCCGTAGCTGGGCGGCGTCGCAGCACGATGCGATTCGTCGCGGGCGTGGTGGTGGCGCTCGTCGCCGCCGCGGCGTTGCTGATCGTCGGAACGAACTCGGGGTCGTCGGGCCGTAACTCGGGACCCGCACTGACAGCGGTGCCGCCGCGATCTGCCGCGGCATCGGCGTCCGCCGCCGGCGCTCGCCGCCCGCGCTCACCTGCGGCGCACGGTGCGTTTGCCGGTCTGCGAGCTCAGGCCAACCAGGTCATCGACGAAAACGTGACAGCGCGGCTGGCGAAGCTCAAAGGCGTGCCGGTCGTGGTGAACATGTGGGCGTCGTGGTGTCCGAACTGCCGTGCGGAGTTCGGCTACTTCCAGAGCTTGGGCAAGGCCTACGGCGGGAAGGTCGCGTTCCTGGGCCTGGACTCAAACGACAACCGCGGTGACGCGGAGTCATTCCTGCAGCAGTTCCCGATCCCCTACCCATCGATCAACGACCCCGGAGCCGTCCAGGCCCGGTCGGTCGGAGCGGGACTTGGATGGCCGACGACGATCTTCTATGACGCCAAGGGCAAGCGGCGCTTCGTGCGCCAGGGCGGCTACACCTCGCAGGGGTCGCTGGACGCCGACATCCGCGCATACGCGCTGTCGTGACTTCGTCAGTCCAGGGTGCGCACGGCCAGCGCGACACGCTGCCCGACCGTCACGAGCACCATCGCCGAGAAGACCCACGCGATCGTCGCCGCGTGGGCCGGGAGGAGGCAGATCGCGGCGTACGCGATGACGGTCTCGGTGCCATCGGTCAGCCCCGCGGTGAAACGCAGCAGCGCTCGTCGCCCAGCGGCAGACCGCGCTTCTCGATCAGCGAGGCGAAGCTCAGCAGCGCGACGTTGTTGAGCAGATGGGCCGCCGGAGCGCCGCGCACGCCACGCGCGCGTCGGACCGGGCAATCGCGACGCCGACGAGGAAGCCGCCGTAGACGACGAAGTCGGCGAGGAAGTCAAGCATTCCGCCGAGATCCGAGGCACTCGACCGACGGGCGATGGCGCCGTCGGGCCCGTCGAGCGTCCGGTTGAGCAGCCGGCAGGTCAGCCCAGCGCCACTCCAGCGCCGCTCGCGTATCGGGGCGAACCGGTCGCGATGCGCGCCACGCGCGCATCAGCCCGGCCCATAGCCTCCGGCGGGTCAAGGTCGCCATGTTCACACCTCGTTGAAGAAGTTGAGCCCGAGGTCGCTCATGATCCGCTGGGCGTGGGCGTTGAGCGTGGCGAGCTCCCCGGTCCAGATCAGGACTCCCATCGCGATCAGCACCAAGCCCCCCGCGGTCAGCACCGCGCTGTAGTGGC
>JAABUQ010010772.1_pt1 | contig 11897 bp, 13 predicted proteins | sample 5560001 | NCBI WGS metagenome assembly JAABUQ01 (sample SAMN10711888, study PRJNA513371) | rock metagenome | isolation source: Antarctica rocks | place: Antarctica: Victoria Land, Finger Mt nord | collected 2015-12-18
TCACCTTCGGCTCGGCGTGGGTCGGCTCCTACGCCGCCATTGCCGACCTGTTCGTCCAGTACGCGGAGGTCGGGGTGAGCATGTTCCAGATCTACGGCTACCCGTTCCTCGAGGAGGCGTTCACCGTTGGCGAGAACCTGCTGCCGCTGGCCAAGGAGAAGCTGGCGAAGGTCAGGCCGCGTGAAGAGCTCGCCGTACCTCGATGACCTTGTGGAAGAACGCGTCGCTGTCACGGACGACGGCCGGCGTCCGCGGTTGGCCGAGACCAACGTCCACCGTCGCGATGATCCGGCCCGGGCCCGTGCCCATGACCAGCACCCGGTCCGACAGCAGCACCGCTTCCGGGATACTGTGCGTCACGAGCAGCGCCGTCGCGCCCGCCGCGGCGCAGATCTTCAGCAGCTCGGCGTTCATCGCGTCGCGGGTGATCTCGTCGAGCGCGCCGAACGGCTCGTCGAGATAGAGGATCGACGGCCGCGTGGCCAGCGCCCGGGCGATGGCCACGCGCTGCTGCATCCCCCCCGACAGCTGCCACGGCGCGTGCCGCGCGAACGCGGCCAGCCCGACCAGGCCCAGCAGCTCCTCGGCCCGCCGCGCCGCCGCGTCCCGCGGTGCGCCGACTACCTCGAACGGCAGCCGCACGTTCCGCAGCACCGAGCGCCAGTCGAACAGCACCGGGCGCTGAAACACGAAGCCGTAGTCGCGGTCTAGCCGCGCCTGGCGCGGCGTCTTGCCCCGCACCCGCACGCTGCCGGCCGAGGGCGCCATCACGTCGGCCAGGATGCGGAGCAGGGTCGACTTGCCGCAGCCGGACGGCCCGATGAGCGAGACGAACTCACCGTCGTGCACCGAGAAGGACACGTCTTCGACAGCGTGGAACCGGCTCCCGGACGGCGACGTGAAGGTCTGGGTGACGTGCTCCACCTCGATGACGGCCGGTGCCGCTGGTTGCACCGCCCACCCCCTCAGGGAAGGTAGTCGTTCGTGATGGCGCGGCTCATGTCCGTCTCCTTGTCGATCAGGCCGGTATCCTTCATCAGCTTCTGCGTGCCACCCCAGAGGCTGGCGTCGCTGGCGCCCAGCTTCCCGCTCGTCTTCCAGTAGTCGTTGGCGACCAGCTGCAGCGTCTGGAGCTGCGCCTGCTTCACCTTCTCGTCCTTGGCGATGTCGGGGACGTAGGTGAGCGTGATGTTAAATGCCTCCTGCGGGTTGCGCACGGTGTCGTCGAGGCCGTGGAGGAAGGCGCGGGCGAACCCCCGCGCCAGCTCCGGCTTCTCGGCGAGCGTCTTCTCGCTCGCGATCAGACCGTTGCCTGTTACTTCGGGGGCGACGTCCTTCAGGTCGAACTCCGTGACCTCCTTGCCCTGGGCCTTCAGCTGGAAGGGCTCGTTGACGGAGTAGCCGACCGCGGCGTCCACCTTGTTGTTGAGAAGCGACTCGACCTGGGTGAAGCCGATGCTGACCTGGTTGACGTCCGACTCTTTCAGACGCCCCTTGTCCAGCATGATCTTGAAGCCGACGTACGTATCGCCGAAAGGAGACGGCTGGCCGATGGACTTCCCCTTGAGGTCGGCGAGCTTGGCGATCCCCTTGTCCTTCAGGGCGAAGATGGCGATCGGCATGCTTGCGTACTCCTTGACGAAGTACCGGACGGGCACGTCGTGGGAGCGGGCGATGATGGTGCTCGAGGCGCCGGAGTTGGTGAAGACGAGCTGGTCCTGGGCCGTGAGAGCGACGACGTCCTGCTCGAACCCGTAGTCGTAGACCGGCTTGATGCCTTCCTGGGCGAAGTAGCCTTTGGCGTCGGCCACGTAGAAGGGCGCGAACTGCACGTTGGGGATGAAGGCCATCCCAACGCGCACCTCCTGGAGGTTTTTCTGGGCGCCCGCGGCGACCGCGACGGGAGACGACGTGGCCTGGGCGGCGGCCTGCGTGGGCGCAGCGGCGGCGGCGGGTGCCGCGACCGTCGGCGCGGTCGTCGGCGCGGCGGCGGTCGGCGGCGGGGCCGGTGCGCAGGCGGAAGCCAGCAGGAGAACGCTGGCGACGCGGGCCAGGGCTAGCGGCAACGTGGCGCGAGAACGTGATCGGTGCTCCATGGGTTTACCTTTCCTTTCGTAGCTGACAGCTCGCTCCTCATGCGCGCCGTCGGCCTGCCAGGAGGGCTCGCTCGAGCCCCACCACGCTCAGATACAGGCCCAGCGCCATGGCCACCAGGGCCAGCAGGGCCACGAACATCGTGGCCGTGTCGAAGAAGCCCCGCGACTGGGCTATCAGGTAGCCAAGGCCCTGGTCCGCGCCAACGAACTCGCCGACCACTGCGCCGATCACCGACAGGGTGATGCCCACGCGCACCCCGCCAAGATAGACGGGCAGCGCGGCCGGGACCTCCAGCATCCAGAAGACCTGGCGCGCCGAGGCGGAGAGCGTGTGCATCAGCTCGCGGGACTCGGCGTCGATGGCGCGCACGCCGACGATCGTGTTGATCAGGATCGGAAAGAAGCAGATCAGCGCCGAGGCGACGACCTTTGCCGTCAGGCCAAAGCCGAACCACAGCACCAGCAGCGGCGCCAGCGCGACGATCGGGATCGACTGCGAGGCCACCAGGTAGGGCGCGACGATCTTCTCCAGGAGCGGCGAGCGTGCCAGGGCGTAGCCAACGACTGTGCCGAAGGCCAGCCCCAGGCAGAACCCGCCCAGAGCCTCCTGGAGCGTCAAGCCGGCATGGCGCCAGAGCGTCCCGTCCGCGGCCAGTCGCAGAAACCTCAGCCAGACGCTGGCGGGCGCCGGCAGGATGAACTCCGGATAGCCGCCGAGGGCGATCACCAGGTTCCAGAGCCCGACGGCGGCGGCCAGGACGACGGGGATCAGCAGGTACTCGACGTGGCGCAGCAGCGACCGGGTCAGGCTGTTGGGGCGGTCGGCGGCGGAACCGGCGCGCGGGGTCGGCGCGACCACGTGGTATGGCTCCACGGAGGTCTCGTCACGTGCGGCCCGTGCTGGATCCTGCGCGTGGAGTGCCATGCCTGACGGTCAGACCATTTGCTGGCGCAAGTCTAGAGGCAGCGGCAACCCCCCGGCAACGCTGGACGCCTCCGGAGCCGACGTCGACAGTGGCCGGATCGCCCGCGACCGGCTCCTGGGGGGGCCTCGGTCCCCTGACCACCCATTGATAAACTGCATCCTGGAGCAATGACAGTGTCCTCTCAGCGTGCATGACGATGTCTCGGCACCGCCACAGTTAGGGCAGGGTGGCATCTTTGCAGGGAGCCAACGGGGGCCCGTCGCCAAAGGCGCTCCGCATGCGCCGGCTGTTCGGCGCCGATGGCCGCATGCTGTTGGTCGCCATGGACCACGCGGGCTTCATGGGGCCGGTCGCTGGCCTCGACGTCGGGACCATGGCGGCCGTCGTCGGCGCCGGCGCTGACGCCGTGATGACGACCTACGGCAGCGCCCGCCAGGCCAGCCTGCGGCCGGACGTCCTCGGCCAGGCGGCGCTGGTGGTGACCCTCGACAGTGGCTGCCCCGATCCCGAGCTCCAAGTCGCCAACGCCCTCCGCCTGGGCGCAGACTCGGTGAAGCTGCTCGCTGCCAGTGGCGACCGCCAGCAGTGGCGCGCGCTGCACCACCTGGCCCAGGTGTGCGAGCGCTGGGGCATGCCACTCCAGGCCGAAGTCATCCCGGGCGGGTTCGACCAGCCCGACCAGCACACGCCGCGGAACATCGCCACGGTCTGCCGCCAGGCGGCCGAGATGGGCGCCGACTACGTCAAGACCTTCTACACCGGCGACCCCGACAGTATGCGGCGCGTCGTCGACGGGGCCACCGTGCCCGTGATCATCCTGGGGGGCGACCGCGCGTGCGATGGCGCGTCCCCGGTGCGCCAGGTGCACGATGCCCTCAGCGCGGGCGTCGCCGGGGTAGCCTTTGGGCGCAACATCTGGAGCGCGTCCGACCCGGCCGCCGTGACCCGCGAGCTGGTCGCGGCCATCCACCCCGCCCACGCTGGCCGAGGCTCGGTAGCTCGTTAATTGCTCACGATACCACTGCCATGACTGTCTCGCCGTCCACTGCCTGCTCCGCCGACAGCGGCGATCAGAACGCCGGCGTGTACCGCCGCGCCATCATCGCGTCACCCGGAGAGGTGCGCTTCCAGGACCTGCCGATCCCCCGGCCCGGGCCGAAGCAGGTGCTGGTGCGCATTCGCGCCGCGGCGCTGTGCACCTGGGAGCAGCGCGTCTTCGCCGGCATCGATCCCTCGTCGTACCCGCTCATTGGCGGCCACGAGTTCTCTGGCGAGGTCGTCGCCGTTGGTCCCCAGGTCTCCCAACCGCTTGGCGTCGGTGACCAGGTTGCCGTGACCCGCCTCAAGCGCTGCGGCGAGTGCTGGGCGTGTCGGCGCGGGTACGACAACGTCTGCGACGCGCAGAAGGCGGACGGTCGCGAGCCAGGCGAGCCGTGGGGGCCGGGCGGTTTCGCCGAGTACGTCCTGGCCGAGGCGTACCAGGTCTACCGTATGCCGCGGCGCGTGTCGTTCCTGCAGGCGGCGCTGGCGGAGCCGCTCGCCTGCGTCCTGCACGACGTCAAGCGGTTTCCCGTCAAGCGCGGCGACACCGCGGTGATCGTTGGCGCGGGCATTATGGGCCTGCTCCACCTCGCGGTGCTCAGGGGCAACGGGGCGACGATCGTGGTCTCCGAGCCGGACCCGGCGCGGCGCGCCAAGGCGCTTGCGATGGGCGCCGACGCGGCCATCGATCCAGCGGCCGACGACTACCTGGAGGCGATCCGCCGCCTCACCGCGGGCCGCGGCGCGAACGTCACCTACATAGCGGTCGGCGCGCCGCGCGCCATCGAGCAGGCGGTCCTGGGCGCTGCCAAGCGCGGCATCGTGTCGATCTACGCAAGCATCTACCCCAGGGGCTCGCCGATCAGTGTCGACCCGAACGTGTTTCACGGGCGCGAAGTGGCACTGTCGGGCTCGCTCGCCCACGACCACGAGGACTTCCTCGATGCCGTGTGGTCCATCGGCCAGGGGACAGTTGGCCTGCAGCCTCTGTTGAGCGCGGTGTTCCCGCTAGCCGAGCTGGTGGCGGCGTTCGACGCGGCGGCGCGCCCGGACACCTACCGCGTGTTCGTCGCGCCCAACGGCCAGGTGGACTGAGCACCAAGCCCTAAGCCGAACCCTGCGCCGCGTCGCCGTGCCGGTATGATCGCCAGGTGAGCCCCAGCCGAGCCGGCGAGCTCCTGAGCATCGATCTCGGGACGTCCGGCGTGAAGGTCGGCCTGTTCGACCGGGACGGGGCGCTGCTGCGCTTTGCGTACCGCGACTACCCCCTGCGGTACGTGCCGGGGAGGCCTGGCTGGGTGGAGCAGGAGCCCGAGGAGTGGTGGGCGGCCCTGCGCTCGGCGGCGCGGGAGGTGCTGTGTGGCACCGACCCGCGGCTGCTGAAGGCGGTGTGCCCGGGCGGTCAGGGGCCGGTCCTAGTGCTGGTCGATGCTGACGGCCGGGCTGTCCGCCCGGCCATCTCGTGGATGGACACGCGCTCCGAGGAGGCGCGGGCGCGCATGGTGGCGACGCTCGGCTACGAGGTGACCGCGTTCTCGGTCGTGCCGAAGCTGGCCTGGGTTGCCGAGCACGAGCCCGCGTCGCTGGCGCGGGCGCGGTGGGCGCTGCAGGCCTGGGATTTCGTGGGCTTCCGCCTGGCCGGTGCGCGGGTCGCCGTCGCGTCCACGTTCGTCCGCGGCGAGGTCTGGCCGCGCGACTGGGTAGCGGCCGCCGGGCTGTCGGGCGTCGGTGTACTGCCCAGGCCGGTGAGCGCGGGCGAGGCGTACGCCACCACTGGCGGGCCGTGGGCGGAGGAGCTGGGCCTGCCGGCCGGGATCCTCGTGGTCGGCAGCATGGACGACGGCACCGGCAGCATGGTGGGCGCGGCCGGCGGGGTGGTCGGCCGCGCCACCGACACGGGCGGTCGCTCGGGCGGCCTGTCGCTCTGCTGGGACCAGCCGCTGTCGGTGCCCGGCGTGGTCTGCTGGCCCAACTTCGTCCCGGGGACGTACGTGGTGGGCGGCGCGTTCGCGGCGGCCGGCGGTGCCGTCGACTGGTGGGCCGCGGCGGTTGGCGCGACCCTGGAGGAGACGCTTGCCCGGGCTGAGCGGGCGCCGCCGGGCGGCGCCGGCCTGGTGTTTCTGCCGTTCCTGGCCGGCGAGCGGGCGCCCTACTGGGATCCGGGCGCGCGCGGCGCCCTGCTCGGCCTGACCTTCGCCCACGGCGCCGAGCACTGCGCCCGCGCCGTCGTCGAGAGCTCGGGCTACGCGCTCCGTCTGCTCGCCGAAAGGATGGTCGCCGCTGGCGCGCGCATCGACGAGCTGCGCGTCGCCGGCGGCCAGGCCCACAGCCGCCTGTGGAACCAGTGCAAGGCCGACATCACTGGCTTCGAGGTGCTGGTCCCCGCGGTCACCGAGGTGGCGCTGATGGGCAACGCCATCCACGCCGCGATGGGCGCGGGCTTCTACCCGGACCCGGTGCGCGCCGCCGCGGCGATGGTATGGGTAGCCGAGCGCCAGCCGCCCGACCCGAGCCACCGGGCCGTCTACGACGAGCTGTTCGGCGTCTACGCGGCCGCGTACAGCGCGCTTAAACCGCTGTCCCAGCCCCTCGCCCACGCCGCGGCGGCCGTCCAGTGACACCCGCTGGCCGGACCACGCACACGGAGGACCCCTCATGGCACCCCTGACGTTCGACATCGAGCCAAGCGAATCAGCACTGGTCGTGATCGACATGCAAAACGGCTTCGCTTCCCCGGACGGCACGCTTGGACGGGCCGGCTTCGACATCAGCATGACCCGGGCGATCATCCCCAAGATCCAGCAGCTGGTGGTGGCCGCTCGCGAGGCAGGCATCGCCGTGTTCTGGAGCCGGCAGGTCCACTATCCGGACGACAAGACCCGCGCCGCCCGCCGCATCCCGGGCCACCTGGCGCGCGGCGCCGGGCGCGCCATGCTGTGCGCCCGCGGCACGCCCGACGCCGAGATCATCGACGAGCTCAAGCCCTACGTCACCGACGCCGACGACGTCATCCAGAAGCACCGCTCCAGCGTCTTCTACTGCTCGACCTTCGAGCCAGCCCTGCGCGTCCGCGGCATCCGCCTGCTCATCGTCACTGGAACGACGGCGTCGTTCTGCGTCGACTCCACCGTCCGAGACGCGTACGCGCGCGACCTGGATGTCATCGTCCTGGCGGACGCCGTCTCCGATACCGAGATCCAGGCGACCCACGCCATGCTGCGCAGCACCGAGCGGTTCCACGGCTACGTCGCCACGACCGACGAGCTGCTGGCCCAGCTGCGCCGCCAGCAGCTGGCGCCCCCGGAGCGGACTAAAACCAAAGCCTAGGTGGAACACGCAGGATGATCGCGGTAGGCTCCGGAGGAGGAACGCAAGCGGCGAGGTCCTGCGATGGACGACGTCTTGGATGTGCTGAAGCGCTGGGAACTGGATATAGGTGCAGTTCGGGAGCAGGTGTATCGGGCACCGACACCGCGGGAGCGGGAGCGCTGGCACGCTCTCTGGCTGCTGGCGGGCGGCTGGTCGGCCATACAGGTGGCCGAGGCGCTGGAGCGCGACCCCCACACGATTGGCGAATGGCTGGCGACCTTTCGGCAGGCTGGGCCGGCTGGTCTCACGTTCGAGCACACTGGCGGGTCCCCCCGCCCTTGGCAGCCAGCAGCAAGCCGAACTGAAAGCGGCCGTCCAGGCGCCGCCGACGGCCGCTGGCATCGACCTGGCCGACTGGAACTGGAAGGTAGTCCGGGAGTTCGTGCAGCGCCGCTTCGGCAGCACGCTCAGTCGCAGTAGCTGTCTGAACTACCTGCACCGCCTGGATTTCGTGCTCAAGCGGCCCAAGAAGCGCCTGGTCAAAGCCAACGCTGAGTGCCGGGCCGCCTTCGTTCGCGAGTACGCGCTGCTGCGCGCGGCGGCGCAGGCCACCGGCGCCAAGCTCTTCTTTGCCGACGAAGCGCACTTCTATGCGGACGTGGACCTGCGCGGCGAGTGGGTGCTGCGGGGCGAGCCAGCCCTGGTGGAGTCGACCAGCCCGCGCTGGGGCGAGAAGGCCAGCTATTACTCGGCTGTGTGTCTGGAAACCGGGGAGGTGGAGGCCATGGAACTGGACGGCACCAGCACTGCCGCGACTTCGGTGGCCTTCCTGCAACAAATGCGGGCGCACCATCCCGAGCCGCTGATCGTCATCGGGATTGCCCACTCGCGCCTGCTCAAGCGCTTCCCGCACGGGCTCTTCACCGCATACTTCATGAGCAACCTCCAGCAGCCAGAGATCGATCCAGGCGTCTGGGTCGGCCCGGAGGGTCCGGCCGACGTGCTCGGCGACAGTTAGGAAACCTGGTAGACCATCCAGCCGAACGAGGGCCTCGGCCCCGGCGAACGGCTCCTGGACGTCATTTCTGAGGAACTTGTGGTGCATGGCCTCCCGTGCGCGGGTATGGCCCACCTGCGCAAACCGCCGCGCGAGGTCGAAGAGCTGGTCGGCGTCCCAGTCGTCCGTGATTGCCAGCAGGGCAGCCAGGATCTCGCCAAAATAAGACTCGGGGTCTCCGGTCGCTTGCAGCACCTCGAACAGGTACGCGGCTCGGCTGCCTTCGAGCTGGGGATCGTAGGCCGTGTTGTCCCTGCATGCGCGCCGGATCGCCGCGCGATACGGGGCCGCCTCGTGCGCGCGCAGAACGAGGATGGCCCGGCCGAGTCCGAGCCCGAGGACGCGCTCGAACTCGGCGGGCTCCAGCTCCACCGTACTTGAGCGAGCGTCCCCGCCGGCAGTTGTTGGCGGCGGGTTTGATTGATCATCGTTTGGCGGGAATGCGTGGGGATGATGTGGCAGGGCTGGCTGGCCATGGTGCTCGCGGTAAGCGGCGTGACGAGAGGGCCCACTACGGGGTCGGCGCGGTCCGCGCGGAATGCGTGTGCCGGGCCAAAACGGGCCGTCGTCCTCGGACGATCGCCACCACCACCTCCAATAGTGTCGCCGCTGGAGCGCTATCGCGTCAGGTGCAATGGTGAGAGCCACAAACCCGACGACGGTGAGCAGGACGAACAGCAGGACGCCGACGGGCACCGAGGCACCGCGCGATAGCACCAAGCTCAACGCCGCTGCCAACAGCACCGCTACAAGCAGCCGTACGAGCAATTGCCGCTGTAGCCAACGCATGGTGCTTCCGAGGGAGGTTGATACCACGCGCGCACTACAGCCAAGCGAACACCGGCATCAGTCGTGGGTGAGTTCCGCGACGGCCTTCTTGGCGCAGTGGGTAGGGCGGCGCGATCATGCCTGGCTGCTGCTGGCGGTCCAGACCGGGCTGCGTATCTCGGAGCTGGCGAGCCTCACCACCGCCGACCTGGCGCTCGGGACCGGGGCCCACGTGCACTGCGTGGGCAAAGGGCGAAAAGAGCGGCGCACGCCGCTGGTGCGGCCCACGGTCCAGGTGCTCAAGACGTGGTTAGCCGAGCGCCAGGGTGGTCCACAGGACCCGCTGTTCCCGACGCGCACCGGCGGCCGGCTCAGCCGAGACGCCATCGAGCGCCGCATCGGCCTGTACGTCAAACGGGCTGGTAGGGCCTGCCCATCGCTACGGACCAAGGTGATCAGTGCGCACACGCTGCGGCACACCGCCGCCATGCGGCTGCTGCTGGCCGGCGTGGACGTGGCAGTGATCGCGTTGTGGCTGGGGCACGAACAGGTGAGCACGACGGCCATCTACCTGCACGCCGACATGACCCAGAAGGAGCGTGCCCTGCCGCAGACCCAACCGCTGGATGCCAAGCCAGGCCGCTACCACCCGAGCGACGCGGTGCTGGCGTTCCTGGAGACGCTGTGATTATGCCGACCAGCTCACCCGTTCCGGAACGGGCGCGTGCGCGGTGCTCGGCATCCGCCTGATCCACAGCCGCCCGTATGCGCCCGAGGGCCGCGGCAAGCAGGAGCGGCTCAACCGCTTCATCCGCGAGCGCTTCCTGACCGAGAGCGAGGCCCAGGGCATCGCCAGCTTCACGGAGCTCAACGACCGCTTCACCGCTTGGGCCGAGCAGGTCTGCAATACCCGGCGGCATGCCGAGACCGGCCAGACGCCGATCGCTCGCTTCACCAGCCAGGGGCCGCTGCACGCGGCCGAGCCGTCGCTGCTGCGCGAGGCCTTCCGCTGGGCGGTCACGCGCAAGGTGACGCGCACCGCCTCGGTCTCGCTGGCCGGCAACCGCTACGCCGTCGATCCGGCGCTGGTCGATCGTCGCGTCGAGCTGCGCTTCGATCCTGAGGACCTGACGCGGCTGGACGTGTACTGGGAAGGGCGGCCGGCCGGCCAAGCTATCCCGTTCATCGTCAGCCGCCACGTGCACCACCAAGTGCCCCAGGCGCCGCCGCCCACCGCGGCTCCGTCGAGCGGCGTCGATTACCTCGGCCTGGTGCTGGCCGCCCATGATGCCGAGACCCTCAGCCACATCGCCTACCGCGACCTACCCACCAGTACCCCATCGGAGGTCCAGCCATGAGCCGCGCGCCGTGAGTGGCCCACTTCGGCTTCACCCCCACCCCCTTTCGCAACACCATCGCCGCCAGCCAGCTGTGCGACCGCTCCAGCCACCAGGAAGCCGTCGCCCGCATCCGCTTCTGCATCAGTGAGGCCTTGCTGGGCCTACTCACCGGCGAGGTGGGCGTCGGCAAGACCGTCGCCTTGCGCGCCGCCACCAGCCAGCTCGACCCAGCCGCTCACCACGTCATCTACGTCTCGAACCCGGCCTTCGGCATCCGCGGCTTGTACGTCACGCTGGTTCGGGCGCTCGGGGCCCACCCCCGCGCCCACAAAGCCGAGCTGATGGCCCAAGCCCAGAGTCTGCTGACCGCCGAGGAGCAGGAGCGCCGCCGGCATGTCGTGCTGCTGGTCGACGAGGCCCACCTGCTCAGCCCCGAGCAGCTCGAGGAGTTGCGCCTGTTGACCAACGCCGAGATGGACTCGGCCTCCCACTTGGCGCTGCTGCTGGTCGGCCAGCCCACCTTGGCCCGGCAACCGCGCATGGGCGTGTTCGCCGCGCTCGACCAGCGCATCGTCACCCGCTACCACCTCGCTCCCATGGACCTGGCCGAATCGGCCACCTACCTGCGTCATCACCTGAGCCTGGTCGGGCGCACCGACCCGCTGGTTGCTGATGACGCTATCGCCCGTCTCCACAAGGCCAGCCTGGGACTGCCGCGGGCGCTCAACAACGCCGCCACTGCTGCGCTGATCGCCGCCGCCAGCGCCGGCAAGGCGCTCGTCGACGACGATTGCGCCAAAAAGGCCGTCGCCGAACTTACCCGCGAGTAGGACGTGTTCACAACGCCTCGGTCTGCGGCCGCGGTACGTTCACCGCGGCGGGCATGCGCGGAACCCCGCATCGCCCAGCGCCATGGTGGCTCCGACGTACACAACGGCCGCGAACGGCACAGCCAACACCAAGGCGAGCCCGATCGCGGTCGCCCGCAATCGCCAGCTGCTCGAGCGCCCTAGACGGACGGCCGCGGCGGCGCTCACCGCCGCGCCACCACCCAACCACACCAGCAGTTGCCCTGGCGTCTCCTGACAGCCCTTCAAGGGGAGCCACTCCACCGAGACCCCGTACACCACAATGCCCAGGAGACCGCCGACTATCCCTCCGCCCACGCTCCGCCACCAGCGCATAGGGCAACTCTACGGGGGCATCCCGGTGGAAAGAGGATGGTTGCTTGCCAACCATCCTCGCCTCCCGTCAGGACAGCGGGGGTGAGCCCGTCACCGCCGCAGCGGCCACAACGGAGCGCGCAGCGCGTAGTGCAGGACCCCACCGCAGGTGGGGTTGACGGGCGAGGGGCCGCAGG
>JAABUQ010010775.1_pt1 | contig 11897 bp, 10 predicted proteins | sample 5560001 | NCBI WGS metagenome assembly JAABUQ01 (sample SAMN10711888, study PRJNA513371) | rock metagenome | isolation source: Antarctica rocks | place: Antarctica: Victoria Land, Finger Mt nord | collected 2015-12-18
ACGCCCGCTCGATGGCCGCGCTGATCTGCTGCCGCCAGACCGAGCAGTGGGACCACTTCTGGAAGCGAGCCGCGTGAGCCCCAAGAATCTACGGTCACACCCCCCGGGGGTTGAAACGGGCCGGACCCTTGCACTCGGCCCGCGCCAGGGCTCCAATGAGGGGCACGCTCGCCCGGTCGCCCCGGGCCGTCCGCCGCCGGGAAGGAGTCGGTCGCATGGGGTTCGTGGAGACCTTCGGCCACGCGATGATCCAGGCCTTCCTGGAGGACAGCGAGCTCCACTATCTCCGCGACCGCGACGGCGATTTCGTCGTCGAATTCGGCTACGACGAGGAAGTCCTCGGCCACCCCCGGTTCATGCTCGTCGCCGCCGGCGACGACAACGAGCAATATTGCCTCCGGGGCGACACCATGAGGCGCATCCCCCGCGCCGAGTGGGACCGCCAGGTCCGCCTCTGCAACGAGTGGAACGCCCAGTACAAGCTCCCCAAGGTCTACCTCGAGGTCGACGACCCCAACGTCTCCACCACCGGCCGCGTCGTCTGCGAGCAGTGGATCAACCTCGAAGCCGGGGTCCACCAGGAACTCATCAACGGCATGACCACCACCTTCTTCTCCGCCTGCTTCGGCTTCTGGCGCTGGCTCGAACGCCAGGACGCCCTGCAAGCCCTCGGCGACGACAGCGATACCACGCCCGACCTGCTCTCGGACGAGGAATAGGCGGTCGGCCATCCGCTTTCGGCGGCGGGCGATGATCACGACGCCTGGTCAGGCTCGCTCGTAGAGCACCCGATAGCAGGTTTCGAACGGGGGCAACATCACCGTTTCGTACCAGTTCCCCGGAATCGTGGGGAACCGGCGACGGATCGCGGCGGAAAGGTCGGACCACCCTTCGGCGGCTTCGCTGACCTCAAGCCAATGGTCGTCGGTCCGGAAGGCCAGGCGAATGTCGTCGTGGGTCCCGCGGTCCCTCTTGAAGGTGGCGATTTCTCGGATCTCGTCCCAGGTGAAACGGGCGTATTGCCGACCGCCTTCGAAGAGCGTGACGTCGCCGCCAGAAACCTGGACCCCCTGCGCGAACGGTTTCGAGCGGAATCGGCTTATCCAGTCGCGCAGGAATGCGAGCATCGAGAAGCCGCCTGGCGGGATCTGGCCGAGTCCTGCAAACCGATCGCCGACCCGCTCATCTCCGGGCGGCCAGCACCGGCCACGAATCGCCCCGGCGGTCGTGGGCGCGGGCGAAGGCCCGCTCGCGCTCCAGGCGAGTCTGGTCGAACAGGTCGAGGTAGAGCTGACGCTCGGCCTCGGCGAAGGATTGGCCCCGGCGGCCCATGACGGTCTCGGCGGTGGCGAAGAGCTGGTCGAGGGGGAAGCCGGGGGCGACCCGGCCGTGGAGGACGGCGGTGAACGAGGGGATGTGCTTGGGCAGGAGCAGGCCGGCGGGGAGGACGTTGCACATCACGCCGACGGCGGTCCCGGTGTTGAGCATGCTGCCCAGGCCGGTCCGGGTGTGGTCGCCGATGAAGCAGCCGACCTTGGCCTGGCCGGTGGCGACGGGGTCGCCGGCGAGGGGGACGTGGACCTCGCCGTAGTCGTTGCGGAGGTCGCTGTTCGAGGTGATCGCCCCGAGGTTCACCCACTCGCCGACATAAGCGTGGCCGAGGAACCCTTCGTGGTACTTGTTCGAGTTCCCGTGGACGATGCTGGCCTCGACCTCGCCGCCGATCCGGCAGTTGGGGCCGATCGTGGTCCCGCCCCGGACGTTGGCCCGGAAAAGCTGGGTGTCGCGGCCGATCGCGCACGGCCCCTCGACCCGCGTGAACGGCTGGACCCACGCCCCGGCGGCGATCGAGATGGGGCCGTTGGTGGTGTCGAACACGGTGTACGGGTCGATCCGCGCCGTCTCGTGGATCGACAGCCGGTCCGCCGGCCCGACGATGGCGGCGCCGGCCAGGTGGCGGTTGCTCAGGGTCGGCCGGCCGTCGGCCTCGAAGTCGCGGACGAGGTGGTCGGCGTTCCGGGCGACGAGGTCCCAGGGCCGGGCGATCCACTCGCCGCCCAGCTCGCGGCACTCGACCCGGCCGGCCAGGTCTTCGAACCAGGCGTCGACCCCGCCGGGGTGGAGCGTGGCGGCCTCGTCGGGACCGACCACGGCGCAGGCGGGCATCCCGTCGCAAAGGCCGACCCACGTCGGTCCCGCGTCGACCTCGGTGGCGGCGAACCGATCGGGCGGGGCCCACCGGCCGTTGGCCACCGCCACGGCCTCGCGGGCCAGCCAGTCGCGGTCGTTAAACGTCGTACGCGGGTCGCGCGACCGGCACACGGCCGCCAGGTAGGGGCGGACCACCGCCCCCCGGCGAGCCGGCCCGGGGCCGACCCCGAAAGCCCTCGCGAGCTTGGCCCCGAGCGTCGTCGACCCGAGCAGCAGGTCGAACACGGGTCGGGTCAGCGTGAGCGGTTCGAGCCCGGAAACGGCGTTGTCTTCGGCCAGGCAGAGGCGCATCGATCGGCCCTCCTTCGCGGGCTCGGGTGCTTCGAGGTCGGGGCCGGACCCGTCGGCCTCCCGCAAGGCATTCTAGGCCGGGTCGCGTCAAGCCGGATCGGCGACCTCGAGGAATTCCAGGGAGTCGGACCCGAGGTCGAGCACGGCCACGGTCCACCGGCTCGCCCGATGCAACGCCCCGGGGTTGATCCAGCGGACCGACCCCCGACGTTCGTCGGCCGCCCGGTGCGAATGCCCGTACAAAAGATAGTCGGGATCGAGGGCGAGCAGGCGACGGGCCTCGGACGCCGAGTCGCCATGCGTGACGGCCAGCTTCCGCCCGTCCAGCTCGATCACGCCCCCGGATTCCAGGCAATGCCCCCCCACTCCGACGATCGCCCGGCGGAGGGCGTCGAGGTCGTCGTCGTTGTTGCCGAACACGAAATAGCCGGGGAGGCCGCCGCATTCGAGGATCACCGCCGGCTCGGTGATGTCGCCGCAATGCACCAGCGCCTCGGCCCCCGCCCGGACCAGCGTGGCCACCGCCCGCGAGGTCCGCTCCGCCCGGTCGTGGGTGTCCGACAAGATCCCGATCTTCATCACGCACCTCCGTTCGCCCCGATCGCCGAAGTTGATCCGATCCCCCATCCTCGGCGATGGCGGATGGAAACGCCTGGCCCGACCCGATCCGGCGGGGTAGAATGATCCCGGATCATCCGAGGGATCGGACCTTCTCGCCGCGGCCCGGTTCCCGGGGTGGCGGGAGGGAAGGCCCTCGAAATGACCCCGACGGCCCTTCGACGGGGCGGTCGGGCGGCCGGCCGAGAGGAAACGGCCGGCCGCGGGATGGCGTCCGCCCCCTGTCCGCCCCGCCGGACACCCGGGCCCCATCCCCGGCTCTGCCCGCGTCGCGCGGGGAGGTTCCCCATGTCCGTCTCGATCCGGTTCAAGAATCCCCTCCCGAACCTGTTCTCGCCCAACTCGAACGAGGACCCCCCGTCCCCTTGCGGACCCCGGGCCGTCGAGGCCCCCGATCGCGGGATCTCGGGCGAAGCCCCGGAACATCGGGTCGGCCGGTACCGCGAGGCCCCCGACGCCGGTGATGGCCGCATGAACGTCCTGGAGCAAGAATTCACGCATGGCCGAAGCCAGAGCTGAGCGGCCGGGCCAGGATCTCCCCGCGAGACTCCGAGGGCCCGACCGCACCGTTCTTCCGGCCTCGATGCCCGCGGCCCTCTCGGTTCCCACGCCCTTCGGAATCCGAGGTCGGATCGAATCCCACCCGGACGCCCCGGGCCCCCTCCCATCGAGGGGCGCCGGGGCGTCCGGGCTCATCCTTCGTCCCGGAAAGATCGGACACGAAACGGAAAGGCCCTTTCCCCCGAGGTCCGGGGGAAAGGGCCTTGATCGTCGGCCCGGCGACTTCCCCCCCTCGCTCAATGCCGGTGCCGGTGATGGCGGTCGGGCACGGGCTGGGGGAAGAGGCGGATTTCGTTGTTGTTGGCGTCGAAGCAATCGAGCTGGAGATGCTCGGCCGGGGCGTCTTCCTCGTGACGGATGTGGATCGTCATGTTGGCCTCGACCTCGATCTGGGCGATCTCCTTGCGCTTGCGGTTGTTCAGGTGGGCGGCGACGCCCGGGCTGACGCCGATGTGGACGCGGCGGATGTCGTCGCGGTGCGAGGCGAGGGCAAGGATGCGCATGACGTCGATCGACATGCTTTCCACGGTCTTGACCACCCCCGCGCCGCCGCATCGGGTGCAATCCTCGTAGACCGACCGCTTCAGGCTCGGCCTGATCCGCTGGCGGGTCATCTCGATGAGGCCGAAGGCGCTGATCCGGAGGACCTTGGTGCGGGCCCGGTCGCGCTTGATCGCGTCGCGGAGGGCCTTCTCGACCCCCCGGCGGTTGCGCTCCTCGCGCATGTCGATGAAGTCGTTGACGATCACGCCGCCGAGGTCGCGGAGCCGGAGTTGGCGGGCGATCTCCTTGGCGGCTCGGAGGTTCATCTCGTAGGCGGTCCGCTCGGCGTCGTTCTCGATCCGGAAGTTGCCCGAGTTGACGTCGATGGCCACCAGGGCCTCGGTCTGGTCGATCACGATCGAGCCGCCCTCGGGCAGGTCGACCCGCCGGCGCTGGATCTTGGCGATCTCGTCCTCGATCCCGTACTTGTGGAACAGCGGGACCTTCTCGTCGTACAGCTTGAGCCGGTCGACGAACCGGGGCATGACGACCCGGAGGAACTCCTGGGCCCGCTCGAAGGCGCCGGGCTCGTCGATCCAGATGGTGTCGATCTCGGAGGTGAAGATGTCGCGGATGGTCCGCGTGATCATGTCCGATTCTTGGTAGATCGGCGCCGGGGTCTTGGCCTTCTTGATCCGGCGGAGGATGACCTTCCAGAGCCGGAGTAGGTAGGCCAGGTCGCGGGCCAGCTCGCGCTTGGTCCGGTCGAGCCCGGCGGTCCGGACGATGAAGCCGAGCCCCTTGGGGGGGTTCAGCTCGGTCATGATCTCGCGGAGCTTGCGGCGCTGGCCCTCGTCGGCGATCTTGCGGGACACGCCGACGCGGTTGAGGCCCGGCATCAGGACGAGGTAGCGGCCGGGGATGCTGATGTAGGTCGAGAGGGTCGGCCCCTTGGTGCCGATGGATTCCTTGATGACCTGGACGAGCACCTCGTCGCCGCGGCGGAAGATGTCCTGGAGCGGCGGCTTGACCAGCCCCCGGCCGCGGCCGGTCTTGCCGCCCCGGCCCCCTTCGGCGTCGCCACCGGCGTCGCCCCGGCGGGGGCGGGCCTCGACGGGACCCCGGAGGCCCATCTCCAGCTCCAGCTCGGCGATCTCCTCGATCTCCTTGCGGATCTCCTCTTCCAGCTCGGGGTCGATCTCGTCATCGGGGCCGGGGACGCGGGCGGTGGCGGGTTCGAGGTCGTCCTCGTCGTCGTCGTCGAACTCGTCCTCGCCCGGCTCGTCGCCGAAGTCGAAGTCCGAGGTCGAGGGGATCTCCTCGATGGCCGAGGGGTGGATCTCGGCCTCTTCGAGGTCGGCCGAAGGTTCGAGGTCGATGTCGTCGGCCTCGAGATCGGCCTCGTCGGGGGCGGAGGCCGGCGACCGATCGGTGGTCTCGCGGTCGCGACGGCGGCCCCGACGCCGGCGCCGGCGGCGGGTCCCGTCCCCCTTCGCCCCGGCCGGGTCGAGGTCGTCGGGCACGCCGTCGGGGTCGGTCTCGGCCTCGGCGTCGCCCGGGATGTCCTCGTCGAGGTCGGCCCAGCCCGGCGGCGGGGTTTCGGGCTCGACGGGGCCGGCGCCCGGGTTCCGGAACCGGCGGGGGACGTACCCTTCCTCGCCGGCCCGGTCGTGGGGCTTGCTCCGCTCGCGAGGCCCTTCGGCCTCGATCCCCCGGCCGAACCCCCGGCCCCGGTCGCGAGGCGACTCGGGCTCGGCGGCCCGGGGGCGTTCCGCCTCGATCGGGCGAGCCCGCTCGGGTTCGGTCGGGCGGGTCCGCTCGGCTTCCACCGGGCGAGCCCGCTCGGGTTCGACCGGGCGGGTCCGTTCAGGTTCGACCGGGCGGGTCCGCTCGGGTTCGACCGGACGAGGACGCTCGGCCTCCACGTAGCGGGGCCGCTCGGGCTCGATCGGGCGGGTCCGCTCGGGCTCGATCAGCTCGGCGGCGAAGCCTCGGGTCCGCTCCGGGGGGGTGGGGCGGGTCCGTTCGGGCTCGCGTTCGGGACGTTCCCGCTCGACCCCCCGCGAACGGATGGCGTCGCGTCCCCCTCGGCGGCGGGGGGACTCGTCGGCGAAGGGGACCTCGGCCGGGATGTCGTAGTCGATCGGCTCGGACGCCGGCGGGGCCGGGGGCTCGGGTTCAATCCGGGCTTCAGGCACGGGCACGGGCTCGGGCACGGGCTCGGGGCGGGCCCGGCCCCGACCTCGGCCCCGGCGGGGCTCGCGGGCGGCGGGAGCTTCGGGCTCCGGCTCGGGCTCGGGCTCGCGAGGGGGCGGGACGGCGGCCGGCGTGGTCCGGGCGCGGGGGGCGCGTTCCTCGACGATTTCGGCGGGGTCGGGCGAGGGCGCGGGCCGGGAGCGGTTTCGCTGGGTCCGGCTGGGGGGGAGGTCGGGGTCGATCGGCTCGGGCTCGGCCGCGCGACCGATCCCTCGGGCTCGCGGCTCCTCGACGTCGAAGCCCCGGGCCGGCTCGACCCGTTCGGGCGGCCGGGCCCTCGGGGGCGGCTCGACGGGTCGGGGCGTGGGCGCGGGCGGGGCGACCTCGGAGCGGAGCCGACGCGGCGGTTCCTCGGGTTCGAGCCGGCTCGGCGGGGGGGCGGGGCGGGACGGCGCCGAGGCCGGCCGTTCCTCGTCGCCGACGAGTCCTTCGCCGAATCGGCGCGGCTCGGAGCGGTCGCGGCGGCCGCGTTCGGAGCGGTCGGGCCGCTCGCGGATCGGCGGCCGGTCGTCGGGATAACTCGGCGGGGGCGGGAGGTCACGGTCCTCGGCCGGGCCGCCCCGAGGGGGCCGGCGGCGGTCGTCGCGGGGCCGGTCCTCGCGAGGCCGGGGTTCGCGCTCCCGGTCGCGATCGCGGGGGGTGGACTCGGCGCCTTCGGCGAGGTTCCGGCGGTAATACTGGGGCTCGACGTCGGACACGTGGAGGAAGCCGTTGCGGCCGACCGAGAAGTCGACGAACGCGGCCTGAATGGCCGATTCGAGGTTGACGACCTTCCCTTTATAGATGTTGCCGGTATAGCTTTCGTGGCTGGTCCGCTCGACGTAAAGCTCCTCGAGGATGCCATCTTCGACGATGGCGATGCGGCACTCCTCGGGCTGGAGCACGTTGATCAGCATTTCTTTCTTCATGCGGTCGATCTTTCTGGCGCGATCTCGGTTTGCGATGGGCGGTTAACGGGCCTTCGGGGACGCCAGGCGCGGGCCCCGGGGCCGGGCCGACCGGGATCGGCGGCCCAGATCGGGGCGAGGCGCGGGGTCGGGTGAAGGCCCGGACTGGTCGATCAAGGGGCCAGCTCCATCTCGGTGCGAGCCAGGACGGCCCCCTGTCCCAGGAGGTCGCGCAGGCCGAGGGCGTCGATGAGTTCCTCGGGCCTGGCGGAACCGCCGGGGGTCATCTTGAGCCGGAATCGGAGGGGCTCGTCGGGCCCGAGGGTGGCCTCGAGCACGAACGGCCTCAGGTCGATCTCGGTGGTGCGGTCGGGCCGGTGCCGGGTGTACGGCCAGCTCGGCCTGGCCAGGAAGTCGGCCAGGCGATCGCGGAGGTCGTCGCGGCGATCGGCGGGGATCGGTAGCGAGAAGCGGACCGCCTCGGCCTGCGCCGGGCGTCCGGGGGCGTTGGCCTCGGCGTCGAGCCATTCGAGGCCTGGGGGCGAGACGGCGGCCAGGCGGCGGAGGACCTCGGCGGGCTCCAGCGGCTCGGTCAGCTCCAGCTCGACGACTTCGCGGTGCCCTTCGATCCCCAGGGCCAGGGCCAGGGCGAAGGCGATCTTGGGACGGGGATTGAACCCCTGGCTCTGCGCCACGGGCAACTCGGCGCGGCGCGCCATCCGTTCCAGGCAGCGCATCAGGTCGTGATGGCTGACCAGGCGAAGGTCGCCGCGCTTGGCGAACCGGAGGCGCACCTTGGGGGAGGGCATCGTTGCCGTGGGTCCGGGCCCCGTTGCCGGGGGCCCGCTCGTGATCCGCCGATCGGTGGTCGGGCCCGGCCGGGGCGATGTCCAAAGGTGGCGGCCGACGCGACGGGCGGGGTGTTCGGGGAGTCGTTGGCGTCGGCGGATCGATCGATCCGGGCCGAAACGGCCGTCGGCGCCGAGCCGAAGGCCGTGACCCTTAGCATTGTCCCCGGGGGGGGCCTCCGGGTCGAGGGCCCACCGGCGGAATCTCGAGGGGGGCCGGCACCGGGGTGTCGGGCAGGGCGTCGAGCAGGGCCCGGCGGAGCCTGAGCGTCACGTCGGCCGCCGTCTCCAGGGTCAGGACCTCGGCGGCCAGCTCCCGCGCCCGGTCGTCGCGGATCGCGCGGATGACCCGCTTGATCTCGGGCAACTGGTGCGGGGGCATGCTCAGGCGGTCGATGCCCAGGCCCAGGAGGAGCATCGCGTACAACGGCTCGCCCCCCATCGCCCCGCAAACGCTCACCTCCACGCCGAGGGGGGCGGCGGCGGCGACCACCAGGCCGATCAGCCGGAGGACCGACGGGTCGGCCGCGCTGTACAGGTCGGCGACGGTCTCGTTGGTCCGGTCGACGGCCAGGGTGTACTGGATCAGGTCGTTGGTCCCGATCGAGAAGAAATCCACCTCCTTGGCGAACTGGTCGGCCATCACCGCCGCGGCGGGCACCTCGACCATGATCCCGACCGGCAGCCCGGCGGGGACGGCGACCCCTTCGGCGGCCAGCTCGGCGGCGACGGCGTCGAGGGTCGCGCGGGCCTGGCGGAACTCGGTCACGGTCGAGACCAGGGGGAACATGACCCGGACGTCGCCGCCGAGGGCCCCGGCGCGGAGGATCGCCCGGAGCTGGGCCCGGAACAGGGCCGGGTCGCGGAGCGACAGCCGGAGGCTCCGGAGTCCCAGCGCCGGGTTCGGCTCGGGCGGGTGGCCGTTCCGGTACGAGACGAGCTTGTCGGCCCCGAGGTCGAGGGTCCGGAACGTCACCGGGCGGCCCCCGGCGGAGCGGACCACGGCCTCGTACGCGGAAAACTGCTCGTCCTCGGTCGGCGGCCGGTCGGCGTTGAGGAACAGGAACTCGGTCCGGTACAGGCCGATGCCCGTGGCCCCGCGGGCGAGGCAAGGCTCGACCTCGGCGGGGAACTCGATGTTGCCCCAGAGTTCGACCCGGCGGCCATCGAGGGTCTCGGCCGGGAGGTGGGCCAGGTCGGCCAGCCCGGCGAACCGCGCGGTCCGCTCGGCCGAGGCCCGGCGGTAGCGGTCGAGCGTGGCCTCGTCGGGGTCGAGGACGACCAGGCCCTCGTCGCCGTCGATGATGGCGACCCGGCAGGCCCGGGCCAGGTCCAGCGCCCGGCCCAGGCCGACGACGGCGGGGATCTCCAGGGCCGCCGCCACGATCGCGGTGTGGCTGGCCAGGCCGCCGCTCTCGGTGGCGAAGCCGAGCACGCCGAGCGGGTCGAGCCCGGCGGTCTCGCTGGGCGACAGGTCGTGGGCCAGGACCACGATCGGCCGGTCGGTGTCGCCCGTCAAGGGCGTGGGCCCTTGGCCGGGGAACTGGGCGACGATCCGCCGTTCGATGTCGCGGACGTCGGCGGCGCGGGCGGCCAGGTGCGAGTCGGCCAGGCCGGCGAGCCGGGCGGCGTGGCCTTCGAGGACCTCGGAGACGGCGTGCTCGGCCCCGACGTGGTCGCGTTCGATCCGGGCCCGGGCGTCGCGGCGGAGCGTGGGGTCGGCGATCATCCGGGCGTGGGCGGCGAGGATGTCGCCGTATTCGGGGCCGATCCGCCCCCGGGCGTCGTCCTCGGCGGCCTCGGCCTCGACCCGGGCGGCGGCGAGGGCGCGGTCGAGGCGGTCGAACTCGGCGGCGACGGCGTCCTCGGCGATGGCGCGGAGGGGGGGCCGGAGGCCGCGGGGGTCGAGGACCTGGAGCGGACCGATCGCGATCCCAGGGCTGACGGCGATCCCGCGGAGGGTGTGCATCGTCGGGGACGTCGGGTGCCTCGGCCGGCCCGGCGGGCGTCGGGGCCCCGGAGGGCGGCGTCGGCGCCGGCCGCCGGGGTCCGCCTCGGGCGTCATCGGGGCGGGTCCTTGTCCTGTCCCTCCTCGGCCTCGTGGAACCGGGCCAGGACCAGTTCGGCCAGGGCCTCGACGGCCGCCTCGGCGTCGGGGCCCCGCGCCTCCAGTTCGAGCCGGGTCCCGCATTCGGCGGCCAGGGTCGTCAGGTCGAGGATGCTCTTGCCGTTAATCTCCTGCCCGTCGGCGACGACCCGGATCTCGGATTGGAAGCGGTGCGCCAGGCGGACGAACTTGTCGGCCGGGCGGAGGTGCAGGCCCAAGGCGTTGGTGATCTCGACCTGGCGGCGGGCGACCTGGGGATCGTGGCTCATCGGCGGCTCGGTCGGCCAAAGGGGGCGGGCGGCGGACCCTTGCGGATCGCGCCCGATTCGATCGCGTCGGGCCGTCCGGGGCGGGCCCCGCCGGCGTCCCGGATTCCCAGGGGACCCTTCACCGGCGACCCGGCGTCGGGCGACCCAGATCGGTCCCGATCCGGTCAGGTGGCGCCCTGGTCGGCTTCTTCGAGCAGATCGACGACCTGTTGCCGGGTCTTGGCCTGGCGGAGGAAGCTGACGAAGTTCTCGTCCTTGAGGTGGCGCGAGATGTTTTCCAGGGCCCGGAGGTGGTCGCCGGGCTGGTTGGGCGGCGAGATCAGCAGGAAGAAGATGTCGACGGGGTCGCCGTCGAGCGCCGCGAAGTCGACCCCGTGGCGCGACAGGGCCACCGTGCCGACGAGGCGCTGGACGGTCGGATGCCGGGTGTGGGGCACGGCGACCCCTTGGCCGATCCCGGTCGAGCCCAGTTCCTCGCGGCCGAGGATGGCGCGGATGACCCCCTCGGTGTCGGCCTCGGGGATCTGGCCGGCGTCGCGGAGACTGCCGACGATCTCGCGGATCGCCTCTTCTTTGCCGGTCGCCTTGAGGTCGATGACGGTCGCCTCGCGCACCACGAAATCCGAAAGCTTCATCCGGCCCTCCATCGACGTGCCCCGGGGCGCGGGCCGGGCTTGAAGGGCCTTCGGCCTGGCGTCCGGGGCGGGTCGCCGGGTCGACCGGCCGGGGGTGGCCGGCGGACGCGACGCATTCGTTCTGGCGATCGACCGGCCGCTCGTCGGGGGCTCCGGGGATGGGCCAAGGCGGGGCGTCGCCCGGTCGCGCCGCCGGGCCCACGGCCCTTCACCCGTCCCTTCCCGCCGGCTCGTCGTTCGGAGGCGACCCGGTCGTTGACACAGCCTAACCCCGCCCCGGCCTTCGGTCAAGGGGCGACCCGGGCCGTCGCGCCGAAGGGGGAGTACTCGCGGATTCTTGGGTACCCCCGGCGACCTCCGGGGGGCGACCCGCCCCAGCCGCCCCACCCCGATCGGGGGGTGGTCCCCCCGATCCCGCCAGGTCGCGCCCTCGGGCGTGGCGATCCCCGGAAGGTCGAGACGGACACCTGGTTCCTGGAAAAAAGGGGGATAATCCGACCCCAGAAACAACGATCATATTGCCGACGGGCTTGATCGGGAACCGCTTGCGTCGACCTTGCCGATCCCCGGAGGGGCCGGATCGACTGGGCGATCTTCCACGATGAAACGAGCCATCATGAGGCTTCGCCTCACCGCGCCCCCTGAAAAGTGGGATGGGATGGATTATTCTCGGGATGGGACCCGGCCGTCGGATCGAGGCCGTCTTGTGTCTGGTGCATCGTGCCCGGAAA
>JAABUQ010010776.1_pt1 | contig 11896 bp, 10 predicted proteins | sample 5560001 | NCBI WGS metagenome assembly JAABUQ01 (sample SAMN10711888, study PRJNA513371) | rock metagenome | isolation source: Antarctica rocks | place: Antarctica: Victoria Land, Finger Mt nord | collected 2015-12-18
ACCCCTTGCACGGGCGCGCCCTTCGGACGCAGCGACGAGAAGTCGTAGCCGATCCCGCCGCCCTGCTGCATGGTCAGGGCTGCCTCGCGCAGATGATCGAAGATGCTGCCGAGGTCGTCGCCGATGTCGCCCATGACGAAGCAGTTGAACAGCGTCACGCGGCGGTCGGTGCCCGCGCCCGACAAAATCCGTCCGGCGGGAAGGAAACGGAAGTCCTGCAGCGCCGCGTAGAACGGCCCTTCCCACCGGCCAGGCTCGTTCTCCATCGCGGCCAGCGCGCGGGCGACCCGCCGCCAGCTGTCCTCGATGGTGAGGTCGACCGGCGTGCCGTCGGCGGCTTTCAGCCGGTACTTGGCGTCCCAGATCTGCCGGGAAATGGGCGCGATCCGCTCCATGGCGGAGCCGATGGTCGATTCGATGTTCATGTCCGCCATGATACCCCATCTCCCGCCTTGCGGCAGCGCCGCGCGCATCACCAACCGGCAATTTGACCAAGACTTACCCATCCACGGTCGATAACATGCCGACCAAGTTCGTCTTGACGCTCCGGGCGCGCTGCTGACGACGGCGCCCGGCGACGAGACGATAGAGCCGCAACGATTGGGGGATACGTGGTGGAACTTGCTGATCTGGGTGTTGTCGGCCTTGCGGTCATGGGCGCCAACCTCGCGCGCAACGCGGCGCGAAAAGGCCTCCGCGTCGCAATCTTTAATCGTACCGACGCGAAGACCGACCGCCTGGTGGCCGAACATGGCCACGAAGGCGCCTTCCTGCCGTCTCACACGATCGAGGCGTTCGTCGCCTCCCTCTCGAAGCCGCGCGCGATCATCGTCATGGTGAAGGCGGGCCAGCCTGTCGACGAAGTGATCGCGGAGTTGGCGGCGCATCTCGAGGACGGCGACATCGTCATCGACGGCGGGAACTCGCTGTTCTCGGACACACGCCGCCGTGAGCGGGAACTGGCCGCACGCAAGCTGCTGTTTGTCGGGATGGGAGTCTCGGGCGGCGAGGAGGGCGCGCTCGAAGGGCCGTCGATCATGCCGGGCGGCTCGAAGGCGGCCTGGGACCGGATCGCGCCGATGGTCACGAAAATGGCCATCTCGGTCGACGGCACGCCATGCTGCGCCTACATGGGTCCCGACGGCGCCGGCCATTACGTGAAGATGGTGCATAACGGGATCGAATACGCCGACATGCAGCTGATTGCCGAGGCATACGACCTGATGCGGTCGGTCTACGGCATGGCAGCGGATGAAATCAGCTCGGTTTTCGCCGGCTGGAAGAGCGGCGACCTGGACTCGTATCTCATCGAGATCACCGCGACCGTGCTTGCCAAGCAGGACCCTTCGAGCAAGGCCGCGTTGGTGGACATGATCCGCGACGAGGCCGAGCAGAAAGGCACCGGGCGTTGGACCGCGCAGTCGGCGCTCGAGCTTGGCGTGCCGATCACCACCATCACCGAGGCGGTGTTCGCCCGCGCCTTGTCGGGCCGCCCGGCGCAGCGCGCGGCGGCGGCGAACACGCTCGGAGGCCTAAGAAGCAAACCCAAAGCCGCTCAAGACGGCGAGATCGACAAGATCCGCGACGCGCTGTACGCGTCGAAAGTCGTGGCCTACGCGCAAGGGTTCGAGCAGCTGTTGGTTGCGTCCAAGCAATATGATTGGGATCTCGATCCAGGCCTGATTGCGACGATCTGGCGCGGCGGCTGCATCATTCGGGCCGCTTTCCTGGACCGGATACGCGAAGGCTACCAGGCGCACCCGGATGCCGCGAACCTCCTGCTGCAGTCCTACTTCCAGGATGCCGTGCTCAATGCCGAGCAGGCCTGGCGCGACGTGGTTGTGTTGGCGGTGCAGCATGGCGTCGCGGTTCCGGCGTTCGCCTCGTCGCTGGCCTATTTCGACGGCCTGCGCCGGGCGCACGGACCGGCAAACCTCATACAGGGCCTGCGGGATTATTTCGGGGCGCATAGCTACCGGCGAACAGACAAGGAGGGTTCGTTCCATATCCGCTGGTCACAGGATGGAACTGAAATCGGCGCGTGAGAGACGCAGCCATCGCCGGGAGCATTCCCGGCGATGGCGTTATTTGATGTCGTGGTTCAGCCGCTCGGCGATGGCGCGGGCAGCCACGGCGTAGCCTTCCGGGTTGTAGTGGGAGCCTGGATAGACAAACAATCTACCCGGCGAGGGTTGCTGCGAAAAAGCCGCCGCAACGTCGATGAGCTTGATCCCCTGTTTCTCCGCCACTGCCTGAACGCCCTGGTAGATCTTCTCTCGAACTGAGCTGCCGCCGAATTGCGCCAGGTAGCGGTCGGACTCCGGCAAATAGACCAGGTATAGTTGGCCGCCCCAGCCTTGGACCTTCGCCTGCGCGGCCCGCATCACCTGGCCGAACACGTCCAGCTCGTCCGACAGGCGGCCGCCGTTGTAGCCGATCTGAACGGGTCCCAAGCCGGCGGCGTTGCGGACCCGGTCGAGTGAGACATAGCGAAGCAGGCCCTCGGTGGGATCGTCGACCCGGTCCATCGCCTCATGCAGGTTCCTGTCCAGGTAGTTCTTCAAGGCATAGGTCATGTCGCCGGCCTTGTGGATGAGATCCTGCGTGAATGACGGCTCGGCGAGATATCGGCGCAGGAGCGGCGAGCGGAGTTCCAATGGCAGGTCCTCGTTGAGGTCGTTGCCTTCAAAGAACGCCCACAAAACGATCTTCGGCCTGACCGGCTCTGCGTACTCCGTCAGGGCCGCCAGTTCCAGCAACGGGCCGTCGCCGCCGACGCCAAGGTTCAAGGTCGGCCCGAAGCGTTCCCGCAAATGGGCCTCCATGTTCTGATCCCGCCTCACGCAACTGCCATGCGCGAACGAGTCGCCGATCATGGCGATGGCGGGTGGCCGGACGTCCCACAGCGCATCGTCGTTGTTGAAACCGTAACGGTCAGACTGGTAGATTTGCCACTGGCCTGTCTCGTTACAGGACACCTCCGTCGTCAGCGGCAGGCCCGTCAGCGGAAGGATCGGGTTGCCGGCAATCGACAACATCGGCTGCAGCTGTCCTTGCCGGTCGGCCTGCAGCAGGTTTCTGCCGCGTATGATGGGATAGGCGTCCACGCCGCTCGCCCGGAGGTCGTGCAGCACGGCAATCTTGCTGCGGCCATCGAACTGCACGCCCCTTGCGCGCCCAGCCCGCTGCTGCTGATTGTCCAACTGCCAGGCAAGGTAGAACTCGCCGCAATATAACGCTGCCACAACCGCCACGATGGTGTTGGCGATCATCAACCTGGTCTGCAACCGGCTATACAGCGCACCAATGAGACCGGCAATCAACAGCGCCGGCACGCCGAAGCGTTCGATTGCGGTTCCGAGTTCGGCTACATAAAGTTCGGCATGCAGCAGGTTGTAGACCAGGATAGCGGCGATGAGCGTCGCGATAAGACCGATCACGAGTCGCGAGTAGACATTCAGCACTGACAATCTCTTGCTACCTAAAATGCTGGAGCCGGAAACGGCCGCTCAGTCGGGCGCGAGTTCCGCGGCGTAGTTGTGCATCAACTGCGGCGACTGCCCGGCTTTCTCCAGCACGCAGCAGCCAATCACCAGCAGGTCGATTTCGCTCCCCATGAAGCAGCGGAAGGCATCCTCCGGCGTACAGACGATAGGCTCGCCGCGCACGTTGAAACTGGTGTTGACCAGGACCGGACACCCCGTCAGTTCCTTGAATCTCGTAATCAGCGCGTGATAAAGCGGGTTGGTGTCGGCGTGGACGGTCTGCACCCTGGCCGAGTAATCGACATGCGTCACGGCGGGAATGTCCGAGCGCGACACGTTCAGTTTGTCGATGCCGAACAGGCGCTGCTCGGCATCGGTCATCTCGCGGCGGCGCGCCCCAGCGATGTCGGCCACCAACAGCATGTATGGGCTGTCGCAGTCCATGTCGAACCAGTCTGCCAAATCCTCCCGCAGCACCGACGGGGCGAACGGACGGAAGCTTTCCCGATACTTCACCTTCAGGTTGAGCGTGCGCTGCGTGTGCGCGCTGCGTGGGTCGGCAAGGATCGAGCGTCCGCCCAGCGCCCGCGGACCGAACTCCATCCGGCCCTGGAACCAGCCAACCGCTTTGCCATCGGCGAGGGCCTGGGCGGTGAGGTCGATCATCGCCGTGGCGTCCACGCGGTCGACATGGGCGCCAAGGGCGGCAAGCCGCGTCTCGATGTCGCGGTCGGTGAAGGCGGGACCCAGGTAACTGCCCGACATGCCGTCACCCGGCCCGGCCGGCGCGCGCGCATGGTCCAGCTCCATATGGTAGGCCGCCAATGCCGCGCCCACGGCGCCACCGGCGTCCCCGGATGCGGGCTGTATCCAGATGTTGTCGAAGCGGCCATCGCGCAGGATGCGGCCGTTGGCGACACAGTTCAGGGCGACGCCGCCAGCCAGGCAAAGGTTGCGCGCGCCGGTCTCGCTGGCCAGCGACCGCGTCAGCCGCAGCACGACCTCCTCCAGGACTTTCTGTATGGAGGCGGCAAGGTCCATGTGGATGGGCGCAAGCGCTTCGTCGGGGTCGCGGACGGCGGTTCCGAACAGGTCGGCGAAGCGTTGGTTGGTCATGGTGAGGCCGACGCAGTAGTCGAAATAGGCCATGTTCAGGCGAAAGCTGCCGTCGTCCTTCAGGTCGATGAGGTGGTCCAGGATGGTCTGCGCGAAACGGGGCTCGCCGTATGGGGCCAGTCCCATCAGCTTGTACTCTCCGGAGTTGACCCGGAAGCCGGTGAAGTAGGTGAATGCGGAGTAGAGCAGGCCCAATGAATGCGGGAAGTGCAGCTCCTTGCGCAGCGTGAGCCGATTGCCGACCCCTTCGCCGATGGAGGTCGTCGCCCACTCGCCCACGCCGTCCAGGGTCAAGACCGCGGCGTGGTCGAACGGCGAGGGATAGTACGCGGAGGCGGCATGGCTCGCGTGATGCTCGGCGAACAGCAGCCGGTCGTTCCAATCAAAACCCGGGCACGCCCGCTGCAGCTTTCCGGCGAGCAGCCTTTTCTGGAACAGCTTTTCCTTGAGCCACAACGGCATGGCCATGCGAAACGAGCGCAGGCCGCGGGGCGCGTGCGCGAGGTAGGTTTCGAGCAGCCGCTCGAACTTGATGAACGGCTTGTCGTAGAAGGCAACGTAGTCGATGTCCGCAAGTGCGACCTTGCCCTCGGCGAGGCAGCATGAGATCGCCTGGGCGGGATAGGCGCTGTCGTGCTTTTTGCGGGTGAACCGCTCCTCCTGGGCAGCGGCGACGATCTTCCCGTCCACCACCAGCGCGGCGGCGCTGTCATGGTAGAAGGCCGAGACGCCGAGGATGCGTGTGGCACCTTTGCCGGCGCTCACGCGGCGAGCCTGTGCAAGCCCTGACCGACCAAGTTCGGCTTAGAACAATGTGTAGATGAAGGGCGCGATGGCGGAGCCTTGGGTGAACACGATAAGCCCTCCCAACAGGCAAGCCGCAATCAGCACCGGCATCAGCCAGAACTTTTTGCGGCGGAGCAGGAATACCGCCATCTCCTTGAGGAATACGAGCATGTCAGCCTTAAAATTGGTTTTTCATCGAGGAGGTTCCGCTGTCCTCCCGATGGCGTTCGATCCAGTAGCTGACCATCTTCGGATCGAGGCGTCGCCGCAGCGGGTCCTTCCCACAGGCGCGCATGACCAGGCCAACCGGGGTTAACACGCCGCAGAACAGGACAGCCATGAACACCGGACTCGTTACCCGAGCGAGACGCTGGCCGAACCATGCCCAGCCACGATTGAGCGGCCCAAGAACCTTCGGCGCCACGAGTGCGGTGAGCAGAAATAGCGCAGCTATCGCCAATCCTGCGAAGCCACGGGAACGGCCGTGCCAAAGCGACACCATGCCCATGGCTGCAAACACCGCCGAAAACACCAGACCGAAGGAGCGGTTGGACGATAGCGGCGCTTCATCGGCGACCCGCAACGTTTCATGCCAAGACCCTGTCCGCAACGCGCCAGCCCTCCTTGGCGGTTGATACACCAAGACCTGTTTCTGTCCTATGTCTCCGGACGTGGGTAGCAGTCACGTCCGCTGCACCTCGACCGTGACGTGCGACAAGGAAGGGAAGCGTGCAAGCAGGCGGCGGTAGTGCTCCGGCCCGCGCGTGCCCTGTGACGTGGCGACGGCCAGGATAGCCCCGAGATGCCCCGGCCCAAGCCGCCACAGATGCAGGTCGGCGAGCGTGTCGCCCTCGACCTCGACGGCCTGGCGCAAATCCTCCGCGACTTGCCGGTCCGGCACCATGTCGAGCAGGATTGCCCCGGTGTCGCGGATCAGGCCGTAGGACCAGCTCGCGATGACGCAGGCGCCGACGATGCCGGCAAGCGGGTCCATCCATAGCCAGCCAAAGGCGCGCGCCAGCACCAGCCCGACGATCACCAGCACGGACACAGCGGCATCCGCGACGACGTGGATGATCGCCGCCCGCATGTTGTTGTCCCGGTGCGCGGCCCCATGCCCATCGTGGCCGTGCTCACGTTCCTCGAATGCGACAGGATATTCGCCGCCGTCGACGTGGACATGGGCGGTGAACTGGTGCGGCTCGGGAATCGTCCCGGCGCTCTCCAGCCAGCCGCCTCGGTCCTGCATGGCGAAGAGTTGGCGGGTGCCGTCCGGCCGCACCGTCTCGATTGTGGCTGCCGCATCGGCAACGCGGCCGGTTTGCGAGCGCAACCGGAACACCGGCGGCACGCCATCCTCGAACACGCTCAAGGCGAGCACGCCCTCCGGCGTCGCGATGCTGCGCTCCTCGTCGTGGCCATGGTGGGGGCCGTGATGGTGCCCATGCCCATGATGATGGTGGCCTCCCCCGCTCAGGAGCCAGACGCTGGCGACGTTCACGGCCAACCCGAGGACGGCGATCGGGATCGCCTCGGCGAAATGGATGGGCACGGGGGCGAACAGGCGGCTGATTGCCTCGTAGCCGATCAGTAGCGCGATCATCGCCAGCACGACAGCGCTGGTGAACCCGGCGAGGTCGCCGAGTTTGCCGGTGCCGAAGGTGAAGCGAGGATCTTGCGCGTATTTGCGGGCGTAATTGTAGGCGAGGGCTGCCAGCAGCAGCGCGCCCGCGTGGGTGCTCATGTGTAAGCCGTCCGAAACCAGGGCGATGGACCCGTAGGCGAGGCCTCCCACAATCTCCAGGATCATCATGGCCACGCAAAGCGCGATCACCCACCAAGTCCGCCGCTCCGACTGCTCATGTCCGGCGCCGAGGAAGACGTGGCTGTGACGAGACGGGTCAGCCGGGAACGTGGCGGGTGCAACGATGCCGTCCATGTCAGCCCCTTATTTCAGGTAGGTGCGGACGACATCGAGCAGTTGCTCGGTCGCCTCGGCATTGAGCGCGCCGGGGATGCGTTTCGGGGGGCAGCGTAGCATAGGATATCCCCCTACTCTACCGCTTGGTGCTGGGTTCTCGGCACAGCCCGTCGACCAGGACGTCAACCAGGCGCAGCACATTCGCCTGCCAGCCGGGCTTCTCGTGCGTATAGCACATGCCGAAAAGGGCACGAAGAAGGTCTTCGGAGCCGATATCGGCGCGTATTCCGCCAGCTTCGACAGCGCGCCGCAGCAGGTCGTCCATGGCTTGGGTCAGCTGATCGAACGCATAAGCGGCAAGGTCCGAGGAGCCGTGCGCGACAACCGCGAGCGCCGCCGACATGCCTTTCTTCGTGGCGACGAACTCTACGCTCGAGCGCATCCACAGGCGCAGCGCTTCGACCGGCGTCGCCTCCGACCTCAGCTGCTCGGCGAAATCGGCGAGCTGCTCCACCTCGCGACGGTAGACCGCTTCGAACAAGGCTTCGCGGGTCGGGAAATGCCGGTACAATGTTCCGATGCCGACACCGGCCTGCCGCGCCACCGCCTCGAGGCTGCCGGCCGGACCGCCGGCGCCGAAGACCACCTTCGCAGCCTTGAGCACGCTCTCGCGATTACGCAGCCCATCTGCGCGTGGTCTCCTTGCGGGCTTGCCCGAATGGTCGTCCATTTCACCTGTCCAGTTCTGCTCCCACTTGCAAAGCGGAGGCAGCCTCCGTATAACATAGCAACCCTCAAATTGGGGAGGGCGTATCCCGTCCGTGGCGTCACGATATAGACGTCTGACCCTTGCGGCACACGACGTTGCCGCAACGTGTTCTACAACAGCTCTGATTGGAGCACTGCATGAGCCAGTCGATCACTCTCACCGTGAATGGTGTCGAACGGATGCTCGAGTTGGCGGATCCGCGGGTCACGCTCCTGGATCTCCTTCGCGAACGCCTCGACCTGACCGGAACCAAGAAGGGCTGCGACCGCGGGCAGTGCGGGGCATGTACGGTCCTGATCGACGGACGACGCATCAATTCCTGCCTCGCGCTCGCGGTCAGTCACGATGGCGCCGATGTCCTCACGATCGAGGGGGTGGCGAAGGGGGACGAACTCCATCCCGTCCAGGCGGCGTTCATCGCCCATGACGGCTTTCAGTGCGGGTTCTGCACGCCCGGCCAGATCATGAGCGCGATCGGCCTGATCCAGGAAGCTCAAGCCGGGAATGACCCCGAGCGGGTACGCGAAGGCATGAGCGGCAATCTTTGCCGTTGCGGCGCCTATGCCGGGATCACGGAAGCGGTGCTGGAAGCACAGAGAAGCCTCGATGAGGCCAACCGAAAGCAAGCCGCTTGAACAATTTCGATTACCTCCGGCCCAAGACAGTACAAGAAGCCGTCGCGGCCGCTTCGCAACCGGGCGCTGCCTATCTGGCCGCCGGCACCAACCTTGTCGACCTGATGAAAGGCGGCGTTGTCCGTCCCGGCCGCCTCGTCGACATCAATCACCTTCCCGGGCTCGACCGGATCGAGCATCTGCCCGATGGCGGCGTGCGGATCGGCGCCCTGGTCCGCAACGCCGACCTGGCCCATGACGCAGGCTTCGCCCGGCGCTTTCCAGCGGTTGCCGAGGCGCTCCTGTCGGGCGCGTCGGCGCAGCTGCGGAATGCGGCAACCGTTGGCGGCAACCTGCTGCAGCGGACGCGTTGCGCCTACTTCCACGACGTGGCCAGCGCCTGCAACAAACGCGATCCTGGCACAGGCTGCGATGCGCAAGGCGGCGACACCCGCCTGCACGCCATCCTGGGATGGAGCGAGAGCTGCATCGCCACGCACCCGTCCGACTTCTGCGTGCCGCTCGTGGCACTCGATGCCGTGGTCGAAATCGAAGGCAGGGCTGGACGGCGCGAGGTCCCGCTGGAGAGTTTCCATCGGCTGCCCGGCGACGCGCCGGAGCGCGAAACCGTGCTTGAGCCCGGCGAGTTGATCGTCGCCGTGCGCCTGCCGGCCGAGGCAGCGGAGTTCGCCGGGCACAGCCGTTACCTCAAGGTTCGCGAACGCACCTCCTATGCGTTCGCGGTCGTGTCGGCTGCCGCGGCCTTGCAGGTCGAAGGCAACAGAATTGTCTACGCCCGGCTCGCGTTGGGTGGGGTCGCGTTGAAGCCCTGGCGGGCCCGTGCGGCGGAGGAGACCCTCGCAGGCGCGGTGCCGGACGAAGCCGCCTTCCGCAAGGCAGCCGAGGCGGCACTCGCGGACGCCAAGCCCTCCGGCGACAATGCGTTCAAGATCGAGCTCGCGCGCCGGATCGTCGTGCGAGCCTTCATGCTGGCCATGGCCGGCACGCCCGAGCGCGTGTCCGCCCTCCCCGCCTCCCCGTTTGCACCCGTTCCTGGAGTTCTCCTCCATGTCTGACATCGCTCTTACCCAGGCTCCGGCGCATCTTCGGCAAGGCTCCAGCATCGGTCAGCCGCTGACCCGGCGCGACGGCTTCCTGAAGGTCACCGGCAATGCTCGCTTTGCGGCCGACAATCACCCAGCCGGAATGCTCTATGCCGTCCTAGCGGTGAGCAGCATCGCGCGTGGCCGCGTCACCGGCCTGGATGTTCAGGCGGCAAAAGCGCATTCCGGCGTGGTCGAGGTCATGACGCCCGCGAACAAGCCCCCGCTGGCGCAGGACCCGGACGCGAAGACGAATCCCTTCATGTTCCGGCTCGACCTTCTGCAGAACGACCGCGTGCGCTACGCGAACCAGCCGATCGCCGTGGTGATCGCCGAGACGCTTGAGGCTGCGACCGAAGGCGCCGCGTTGCTGGCGCCCCGCTACGAGATCGAGCCGGCCCGGGTCGGACTCGACTCCAACGACAGCTTTATCCCGCCGAGCGTGGGTGTCGGCGGCCCGTCCGAGATGCGTCACGGCGACGTCGAGGCGGGCCTGGCTGCGGCGACGATGCGGATCGACGCGACCTATCAAACAGCGTCCCAGTACCACAACGCCATGGAGCCGCACGCCATCGTGGTGGCCTGGGATGGCGAAATGCTGTCGATCGACACGCCGACCCAGGGCCTGGTCATGGCGCAGGGCCGCATTGCCGGGCTGTTCGGCATCCCGCCGGAGAACATCCACATCCGCAGCCCGTTCCTGGGTGGCGGCTTCGGCTCCAAGGGCCTGATGTCGGGGCCACAGATCTTGGGCATCATGGCAGCCCGCCTGGTCGGCCGGCCGGTCAAGCTGGCGCTCCGCCGGGAGCAGATGTATGGCCCGGTGGGCCACCGGGCGCCGACACGGCAGACCCTTCGCCTGGGCGCGGACAGCGCGGGCGCGCTGACGGCGATCGATCACCACGTCAAAACCACGTCGAGCACCTTCGACGATTTCTTCGAGCCGGCCGACGGCGTCTCGCACACGCTATACGCAAGTCCGGTGATCGCCACGTCGTATGAAGCCGTGCGGCTCGATACGGGGACGCCGTTGTTCATGCGTGCGCCCGGCGAGGCGACCGGCAGCATCGCGCTCGAGAGCGCCATCGACGAGATGGCGCAGGCCTGCGGGATGGACCCCTTGGCATTCCGCCTCAAGAACTACGCCGAGGCGGAGCCGATCTCCGGCAAGCCGTTCTCCTCGAAGGCTTTGCGCGCGTGCTACGACCAAGGCTCCGAGCGCTTTGGCTGGGCGTCGCGCCCGCTTGCGCCGCGGCAGATGCGTGACGAAGCCGGGCTGCTGGTCGGCTGGGGCATGGGCACCGCGACGTTCCCGGCGCTGATGTTCCAGGCGCAGGCCAGGGCGGTTCTCCGCAACGACGGCACCGGCGTGATGGAGACCGGAGCACACGACATGGGCCAGGGCGCCTGGACCGCGCTGGCCCAGATCGCCGCCGACGGGATGGGCCTCGACCTCGATAAGGTCGAGTTCAGGGCTGGCTCGTCCGACCTGCCGGATGCCGGGATCGCCGGCGGTTCCGCCCATACCGCGACGGCCGGCATGGCGATCCACAGTGCCGGCGCCAATGTCGTCGCTAAGCTGGCGGACCTTGCCACCGGCGACGAACGCTCGCCGCTGTTCGGGGCCGGGAACGCCGGCGTGGTCGCGCGTGACGGCCGGCTGTCGCGTCGCGACGATACAAGCCGGAGCGAAAGCTACGCCGACATACTCATCCGCGCCGGAGTGACGGAAATCGAGGAGCGCGGCGCCAGCGCAGCCGACCCGGTGGCACAGTCCGCCTATGCCATGCACGCGCATGGGGCGGTGTTTGCCGAGGTGAAAGTCGATCCTGACTTTGGGCAAATCCGCGTCACCCGTCTGGTGGGCGCCTTCGCGGCCGGCACGATCATCAATCCGCGCCTGGTGCGCAGCCAGTACTACGGCGGCATGATCTGGGGGGTGTCGTTCGCATTGCATGAACACGCCATCATGGACCCGCGCTCCGGCCGCCCGATGAACCCGAACCTCGCGGAGTACCATGTGCCCGTGAACGCCGACGTGCCATCGCTTGAAGCCATCCTCGTCGAGGAGCGCGACCCGCACGTCAATGCCCTTGGGATCA
>JAABUQ010010777.1_pt1 | contig 11896 bp, 7 predicted proteins | sample 5560001 | NCBI WGS metagenome assembly JAABUQ01 (sample SAMN10711888, study PRJNA513371) | rock metagenome | isolation source: Antarctica rocks | place: Antarctica: Victoria Land, Finger Mt nord | collected 2015-12-18
CTGTGGAATTGATGAATTATCTGGTCACTGCCGTGCTGACTCCGCGGCCCTTGCCGAAACTCGACTTTTCTCGCGGCGTAGATGCTGCCGCCGCGACGATGGTTGCCATTCCCGCGCTGCTCTTAAATGAGAAGCAGATCCGGCAGCTTGTCGAAGACCTTGAAGTGCGCTACCTGGTTAACCGCGATCCAAACGTCTTCTTCGCGCTTCTGACAGACCTCCCCGACACTGCCGAGCCCGCCGGTGAACACGACGACCGCATCGATCTCGCAATTCGCCTGATCGACGACCTCAACCGCAAGTATGCCGGCGAGCCCTACGGTAGCTTCTATGTGTTCCATCGCCATCGGATCTATAATCCGCGCGAGGGCGCCTGGATGGGATGGGAGCGGAAGCGCGGCAAACTGCTGGATCTCAATCAGCTCCTGCGCACTGGGTACGATCCGTTTCCCGTAAAAACAGGCGATTTGTCCCGCCTGCCGCGCATTCAGTACATTCTCACGCTCGATTCCGACACCCAACTGCCGCGCGGATCTGCGCAACGCCTCATCGGCGCCATCGCTCATCCGCTGAACCGCGCGCTCATCGATCCCGAACTGAACATCGTTACGGAAGGCTACGGAATTCTGCAACCGCGCGTCGGTATCAGCGTCCATTCCGCTACTCGCTCCCGGCTCGCCAACATCTATTCCGGGCAGACCGGCTTTGATATCTACTCTCGCGCCGTCTCCGACGTTTATCAGGATCTTTACGGTGAAGGTATCTTCACAGGCAAGGGAATTTACGACGTCGATGCTCTTCGCCAGGTACTCGAAAACAGATTCCCGCGAAATGCTCTTCTAAGTCACGATCTGATCGAAGGCGCTTATGCGCGCGCGGGTCTCGTATCCGACATTGAAGTGATCGACGATTACCCATCGCACTATAGTGCTTACAATCGCCGCCGTCATCGCTGGCTTCGCGGTGACTGGCAAATTGTCAGATGGATCCTCAGCCGCGTTCCCGACGAGTCCCGGCATCTCGTCCACAACCCCATCTCACTCGTTTCGAAGTGGAAAATCGTCGACAATCTCCGTCGCAGCCTGATTGAGCCCGCCGTCTTTCTGCTGCTTATCGCCGGATGGTTCGCACTCCCGGGCGGCCCGCGTTTCTGGACCTTATTTACTCTCGCGCTCCTCTTTCTCCCTATCTATTTCCGCCTTGTGTTTTCCATTGTCCGTGCCGCATGGAAGCAAAATGCATCCACTGCCCGCGAAGCCATCATCGACTTCTTTACTTCGCACGTCAACATCCTACTGAATATCGCCTTCCTCGCTCATCAAGCGCTTGTCTCTCTCGATGCGATCATCCGCACTGTCATCCGAAGCACCATCACGCATTCGCGCCTCTTGGAATGGGAAACCGCTACGGAGGCGGAGCTTGGCATCAAGAAGCGAACTCCCGTCGACCTTTATCTCGATTGGATGCCTCTCATGGCAATCGGTATTGCGGCCGCCCTTCTTCTGCGCCCGGAAGCTGCGCCCTACGCGTTGCCATTTGTAATTGCGTGGGGCTCCGCAAAGCTGCTGTCCAATTGGCTGAATCGCTCGCCGCATACCCAAGCCTTCGAATTAGATGAAAAGGAGCACCGCTTCCTTCGTGACACAGCGCTCCGCACTTGGCGCTACTTCGCTGAGTTCAGCAATGAACAGAACAATTGGCTTATTCCCGATAACGTGCAAGAGCAGCCCTACCGCTTAGCCGAACGATTATCGCCAACCAATCTCGGCCTCCTATTTAACTCCCGCCAAGCTGCCCACGAATTTGGCTATCTCACTCTTTCCGAGTTCACGGCCCACACGGAGCGAACGCTTGCGGGCTCATTGAAACTGCCGCGCTACTTCGGCCATTTTCTGAATTGGTACGACAACATCACGCTGAAGCCGCTTGAGCCCTTATTTTTGTCGAGCGTCGACAGCGGAAACCTGATGGCTTCTCTGTGGAGCCTCAAGCAGGGTTGCCTGGAACTGCTGCGTCACCCGGTCATACGCGAAAACGCGCTGGCCGGAATTGCCGATCACCATCGCATGCTCGTCTCCGCCAAGGGTCAGGGCTCTAATGCCTTTCGCGCGCTTTTCGAATTGCGCGACCCCGCCGCGTGGCTTCCCGAAATGCTGCGCTTGCCCGACGAACCGCCGGACACGCCGAAGCAGGCCAATCTCAAAGAGCATGTCTCGTGGCCTTTGGAACTCCGCGCCCGCATGCAAGCTGTTCGCGAAGAGGCTCGCAATTTCCTTCCTTGGTACCTCCCCGAATATGAGCCGCTTCGGAGTCTGACCCCGGAAGTATTCCAACTGCCCGCGCTCCCGCTTACGCCTAGGAACGCCGCCAAGTTCTATGGGGAGCTTGAAGAAACCCTGCACAAGGTAGCCGCGAATTCTCGCATCGACAAACCTGTCCTCGCCCTCGTCTATCGCCTGCGTGAAGAGTTGCCTGCATGTCTCCGTCGCCTGACTAGTCTCGCTGCACGCATTCAAACGCTTGCCGATGAAGCTGATCGCCTGGTGCACGAGATGGATTTTCGGATGCTCGTCGACAAGCGCCGCAAACTCCTTTCAGTCGGCTGGGACGTCGCCTCCCGGCAGTTGAGTAGGTCGTGTTATGACCTGCTTGCTTCTGAATCCCGAACTGCGGCCTTTATCGCGATCGCCAAAGGAGAAGCTCTTCAGGAAAACTGGTTCCGCCTCGGACGCCAGCACACGCTCTGCGAGGGTGAAAGCGTTTTGATTTCCTGGACTGGCACCATGTTTGAGTACCTGATGCCCGTCATCTGGATGAAGTCTCACGCGAACACGTTGCTTGATCGTGCCATGCGCTCCGCGGTTCGTGCTCACGAAGCCTATGCAAAAAACCGAGGCGTGCCATGGGGAATCTCGGAGGCCGCTTTCAGTAAGACCGATGAACAGGGCAATTACCAGTACGCCGCTTTTGGCGTTCCAGGACTTGCCCTGAACGTCTCGCGTGCAGGCTCGTTGGTTGTTTCTCCCTATTCGAGTTGTCTCGCGCTCCTGGTGGATGCAGGCGCAGCCGTTGCGAACCTTCGGCGGATGGCGCACAAAAACTGGCTCGGCGAGTACGGCTTCTTTGAATCCACTGATTACACCGAATCGGAAAAGCGCAGGTTCCGCCGGCGAAAAGGAGAACTCGTGCGATGCTGGATGGCCCACCACCAAGGCATGAGCCTGGCCGCCATCTGCAACGTCCTGCATGACTCTGCCTTTCAACGCTGGTTCCACGCCGAACCACTGGTACAGGCAAGCGAGCTGATCCTGCAGGAGCGCCCCTTGCGCGTACGCCCCATCAATGATTCACAACCGCGCCGAGTATTGTCCTTTGTGCGCAACCTTCCTAAAGCCATCACCGCTAAGCCGAAAGCTTCCGCCTAATATGTCCTTCCTCCAGTTTCCCCGTTCCCTTTCACTTGTTCTAACCGCATTCGCTCTCGCCATCTCCTCCTCCGCGCAAGACCGCGCTACAGCTTTACTGGAGCGCCTTTCGAACGCCTTCGGCCCTTCCGGCTTCGAAGAACCAGTTCGCAAAATTATGGTCGACGAGATGAAGCCCTACGCTTCCTCGCTGCGGTTCGACGGCATGGGCTCCATCATCGCCGAGCAGGGAACCGGCGGTCCGCGAATTATGGTGGACGCGCACATGGACGAACTCGGCGGCCTGATCCGGCGCATCACGCCCTCCGGTTTTCTCACCATGCAGATGCTCGGCGGCTGGTTTGATCAGGCTCTGGTCGATCAACGCTGGGTCATCCTCGGGTCAAAAGGTCCGGTGTACGCAGTCACGGGCATCCGCGACGTACACGTAGTGCCCACGGACGAACGGACCCGCGTCTTCCCGCGCGACAGCCTGTTCCTCGATTTAGGAGCAAAGTCCGAAGCCGAAGTTCGCGACATGGGTATCGAGCCCGGTGATCCCGTCGCCCCGGATTCTCCCTTCCGCATCATGAACGGAACGGGCAATTATCTCGGTAAGGCCTGGGATGACCGCGTGGGCTGCGCGGCGATTGTCGAGGTCATGCGCCGTTTGCAAGCCGGCTCCCATCCGAATCACATCTTCTACGCCATAACCACGCAAGAGGAGGTCGGATTGCGCGGCGCTCACACGGCCGCTGATGCCGTCAAGGCCGATCTCGGCATCTCGCTCGAAGGTGGCGTCGCGGGCGATGCCTCTCCCGGACATCCCGAAGAAACACAAGCGAAACTCGGCGCCGGGCCTGGCCTCTTTCTCTTCGACACTTCCGAACTACCGAACCGCAAGCTCGTCGCGTTTGTAAAGCAGACTGCCGCCGCCCAAGGCATTCCTCTTCAACTGGATCTTGTCAGCGGCTATGGCGACGACTCCGCCGAAATTCAGAAGAGCAACGCCGGTGTCCCTACAGTTAATCTCGTGATTCCAGTGCGCTACACCCACGCTCACAACGGCATCATGAATCGCCGCGATTTTGATCAGGAGGTGGATCTACTGGCGAACCTTCTCGAACATCTTGACAGCGCCACGGTGGGGAAGATTCGGGATTTCACGCCGTAGGTAGCATGGCAGCGCCAAGCACCCGCGCAGTGCGTTGCCATGCCATTACTTAGGAGAGCGATGTGCGCTGTAGAAATATCTTCATCGACTCGGCGATCTGTTCGACATGCGTTTCGAGTGCGAAGTGACCTGTATCGAGCAACTGTACGGTCGCGTTTGGGACGTCTCGCCGAAAAGCCTCGGCACCCGCAGGCACGAAGAAAGCATCATGGCTTCCCCAGATTGCCAACACCGGAGGCTTAGACGTCCTCAAGTACTGCTGGAACGCCGGATAGAGCCTCACGTTGTTGACATAGTCTTTGAACAGGTCCAATTGAATGTCCGAGTTGCCCGGCCGTGCGATCAGGGCCGCGTCAAGCGTGTAGCTCTCCGGCGCGATCCTTTCCGGATGCGGAACGCCATCCGTGTACTGTGAGCGGATTGCTTCGGAGGTAAAGGCGCCGCGCAGGGCTTCCCGGTTCGAGGACGATGGCTCTCTCCAGTAGCGTTGAATGGGTGCCCAGGCATCGCCCAGTCCTTCCTCGTACACATTGCCGTTCTGCGAGATGATAGCCGTCACTCGTTCCGGATGGGCCATGGCCAACCGGAAACCCGTAGGCGCGCCGTAATCGAACACGTACAGCGCGTAGCGTGTGAGGCCCAGGCTCTCGGTAAACGCGAGCATCGTCTTCGTCAGCGCCTCGAAGGTATATTTGTAGTGGCGCTCTGTAGGCACTCTCGTGAAGCCGAAGCCCGGGAGGTCGGGAGCAATCACACGGTATTGATCCGCCAGGAGAGGAATCAGCTCGCGGTATTGGAACGAAGATGCGGGAAAGCCATGGAGCAGCAATACGACTGGAGCATCCGGCAAGCCGGCCTCCCGATAGAAGACATCGATACCGTCGGCCTGAATGCGATGATGCGAAGTGTGGGACACGCGTGGGATCTTCTGAGCAGGTTGTGCCGATGTCGTCGAGCTTGTACCAGCTAGGGCGGCGGCAAGAAGACTTCCTCCGCCGGCGATCAACTTTCGGCGATTCATCCAGACCTCCCTGCGCGACAAACGGTTCCGTTTGCTTGTTCGTGATCGCTCTAGCGAAAGTCACGTCTTTGCCGGAATCACCTATAAATAAAACCGCACGGGCGATTACTTAGGAGGACTACTCCGCCGCGCGCTCTTCGAAGAAGCCGGTCTGCTTATTCTTGTGAACTTGCTCCGCGCTAAAGCATCTGCCGTTCATCACCACGTAAACACCGGGCGAGAGAGTTTGCACAAATGCGAGCGCGCTTCCCAAATTAAACAGGCCATCCGAGCTCCCAAACTTATAAGGAATCATCGCGCCGGTCAGCACAATTGTTTTGCCGCTGACGCTTTCCGCCAGCACACTCGCCGTCGTCTCCATCGTGTCCGTACCGTGCGTGATCACAATACGCGTTTCCGGCGAGGCCCGGCACTGCTCCACGATAATGTCTCGATCAGCCCCCGTCATCTCCAGGCTGTCCACCATCATCAGAGTGCGAATCTCCAGGTCCAGTTTGGAGCGGCCCAGCGACAGCATTTCCGGCAAGTGGGAGTCTTTGAAATACAATCGGCCGGTAAGTTCGTCGTACTCTTTATCGAATGTTCCGCCGGTAATGAGAATTCGAATGCCTTCGTCTTGCGGCAAAAATCGGTCACGCCTCCAAGCTCCGGAACGCTACCAGGCAGCGGTCCGCCGTCTCCATCTCAGGGTAATCGCTGCCTTCCTGCTCAATCAGGTAATACTCAACGCCGCCCTTGCTCTCGGCGGCCGCCAACACCTTTTTCCACGGCACGCTGCCTTCTCCAAACAGAACACGGTAGCCCTTGTCCGGCGACCAGTCCTTCAGATGCACTGAGCGAATCCGGCCGGGATTACTCTCAATCCAAGCCACCGGGTCACTGCCGCTCTCAACGCAGGTGCCCACGTCAAGCTGCAGCATGATGCTCTTATCGGTGTTCGCGGCCAGGATTTCCATCGGCTTCTGTCCGTCAACCGGTTTCCATTCCAGGCCGTGATTGTGATACCCCGCGTGCAGCCCGTGGCGCTTCATCTTGTCATTCGCTTTGTTAAGTCGATCGGCGATGCTCTTCCACTCGTCCGCGGTGCTGACTTTGCCCGGGTGAGCCAGCACAATGTAATGCGTGCCCAGCACTTTGTTCAGTTCGATGGCCTTGCTGATCCCATCGTCCGTGAACGACTGCAACTCGTTGTGCGTCGAATAGCAGCGGATCTTGAGATCGTCCAATTGCTTTCGCACCTGCTTTGCGTACTCAGCCGTCCATTCGTAATAGGGCGCGTAAAACTCCACGCATTCGTAGCCCATTTTGGCCACGCCCTGAATGGTTCCGGGCAAATCTTTCTTCAATTCCTCACGCACAGAATAGAGCTCAAGCCCCACTGGTATATGTTTTCCCGCAGCGGCGGCAAGTCCAATCGGCGTGGCCGCTATCACTCCCAAAAACGTTCGGCGCGACAGGTGTTCGTTGTTCAACATTGAAGGCACGATATCACAAACTCGATATCCCGGCATATCACACAGCCCGGATGTCCATCACCGTTACATCGTCCGCTTGTTCACCGCCCGAAGTAGCGGCCGAGGCCAGTGCGCCCGCAAGTCCGCCCATAGAGAACGAAGCGTACCGGCGCGCGAGCGCACAGATTGTGTCCACCGCCCAGCTATCGGTTTCCTGATCCAGCTTCGCCTCGGAGAATCCGTCCGAAAACAGCACCAGGCGATCCCCTTGCGCGAGTGAAACCCGTCCCTCCTCGAAGCCGCGGCTCTTAAACGCGCCCAGCACCGTTGCAGTCGCGTCCAGCAGCTCGCAGTTGCCCTGGGCCCGCAACAGCACCGGCGAAGGATGCCCGCAATTCACATACCGGATCTCGCGCGTCCCGGCTTCATATACGCCGAAAAACAGCGTCGCGAAATGTTCCGGGCGAGTCGATTGAAAAAAGAGCCGGTTCACTCTGTCCATCAACTTCGAAGGAGAACGCGCAAGCTCCTGTTGCCCGCGAATGGTTGCCTGCAAATTCGCCACCAGCAGCGCTGCTCCAATACCCTTCCCGCAAACGTCGCCCAACAGGAACGCCACGCTCTCTTCGTCTATCTCGAAGAAGTCATACAGATCGCCGCCAATCTCCCCCGCCGGCAAGGACGCGCACTCACACTCAAGTCCATAGGCTGAGAAGTGCGGCTGCGGCAGCAATTGCCGCTGCACCTTGCGCGCAATCGCGAGTTCCGCATCCCAAGGCTGCCGCTCCCGCTGCCCGTTCATGTGCTTCTCGATCACCGAAAGAACATGCCGGTTGTCCCAGGGCTTTGGAACGAAATCGCACGCACCGTGACGCATCGCTTCCACCGCCAGCTCAATCGTGCTCCAGCCCGTCATCGCAATCACCGGAACGTCTCGCCGTTGCGCACGCAGGCGATCCAACAAGCGCAGCCCTTCTTCCCCCGACGTCGTGTCCCACGTATAGTTCATGTCGATCACGATCAAGTCATAACCGCCCGACGCGGCTGCCGCCAGTGCTTCATTCGGCGACTCGGCAGTTTGCGTCGAGTACCCCGCCCCTTTTAACAGCAGCCGCAGCGCTTCCCTCACGTCCGGCTGGTCATCCACCACCAGCACCTTCCGGAGATCTTGTTTCAAGTCTGTCGCCATCGCCAACGTTTAATCCGGCTCTCTGCTTTCTAACGCAAACTCGTGGCCACGCGAGAAAGTGCCACGGCATACGCGCTTTCAGTCACTTAGGCCCACGTGTCATCGCCTGTGGTGTTCGCATGCGGGACACCTGAGTCCCGCGCTCATTCCGGTGCTCCTCGCTCTCTCAACAGTCTTACGGTCTCGCCTTCGTCGCCAGGAAAGAGCAATGCGTATCCCAAAGGCGTGCATTCAACCACCTCGCCTGGCCGCTCATAATGGCCCGGAAGTCTCGCCCGAACCGAAAGATTCGCACCGCGCTCAATTAAAAGCTGTGCCATCCGCAAGCCTCGGTCATCGAACTGTGTCGCCGCGTGAAAGATCGCGGTTTGTCCCCCCATAACAGCATCGTCACCGGCATCCGCAAGCGTCGCACGCGCATTCACGTCCGCGCCGCGATTCAACAACAACCGCGCCGCTTCATCTTGGCCGTACTCGGCTGCCACGTGTAATAGCGTTGCACCTTTCAGCGTCAGCATGCGCTCCCCTGTCGTGCCGAAATCGAGCTCTGAAAATTTCCGGCTTATCAGTGTTGGATCTGAGTCGATCTGCTCTCTCAACTCATCGAGGGCGCCACGCAGAATCGCCAGCACGGAGGGATTGCTGTACTTGGTTGTGCCACCGGCGTCGAGAAGAATCTGAATACAGGAGCTGAGTCTTTCTCCCTCACGAACGTAGGACCCAATGACGTAGTCCAGCGCTGTGCCTGGGTGCGCGCTGTTCCCTCCGCCCCAGCTCTCTGGAGTGCCGCAGTTTGGATCCGCTCCCTTGTCTAGCAGCCATTGCAGGGAGCCCGGATCCAGTGTCTCGCAAGGGGAAAAGATAAGGGGAGAGCTTCCGCGCCAAACGGCGTTCACGTTCGCGCCATAAGACACAAGAATCTCCATCATTGGAATACGAGCACTGTTCAAGGCAGCCCGCCCCAACGGTCCATCGTCGCCCTGGTGAACGTCCGACCCATTCTCGATCATCCATTTGGCGATAGCCAATCTCTCCCGGCTGGGCGGCTCCCACGGTATCCGGCATTCGGCTACCCACGTGAGCGGCCCGTCTTTGGCATACCCCAGCGGAGCCCTATGTAACTCCGGATTGAGGACCATAAGAGCCTTAACGCGCTCAATATCGTTGGTGTCGATGGCCTGCTTAAGCTGTGCAATGGCCTCGGAAGACTCGACGTGGGCTTTGAGCTTTGGCCAGCTTGCAAAACCGTACAGGCCTGCGATCTGAAACTGGGCGTCTGTGAGGGAATCGGCGCCCCCGGCCTTGAAAAGATCCTTGGCTTGATCTTTCAAGTGCCTCAGATTCGGGCGGTCAGGAAGAGAACGCGGAGCGTCCTCGGGATTGGTCGGCATAGCGACCTCCTTTCATCGTAATGCCCGTTGTCCGCACGTCGGGCCGAAAGAAGGTTCGCGAAATCGGCTGCAAAAACAGGTGGGCTTCTACCCTTTCCGCGGACCGGATGCGTCCTTAACGCTACATGGATCCTACCAAAGAGACGGATGCTATCAAAGCAGGCCAAGGCGTCTAGTACTGTCCTTACTTCGCTCACGGAGTAGCAAGCCCCACCGCACTTATCCGTCACCGAAATCGCAGTTCCCGCATCCACTGAAAGCATGGGTACAGCCCGCTATCATCATTCTTTCGCATCCGCAGCACCAGTATCTTCAAAGCCCTTAAACACTCGTCTCATAGCGTCTCTGGCCGTGGGGGTTGCCTTGGTATCGGCTGTTACCGTCTTCCTCGCCCTCTGTGAGCGTGATCACTCCCTACTGACCGCTGCCAGCCCCCCGGCACTCGCCACACATACATTCGCACCACCGGCACGCCCCTTTGCCGTCGGCCCCGCAGATACCCAGCCGGTGCCCGACGCGATAACTCGCGTGACCGTTCCTACCAATACCGTTCCGACAAATGTGGATCACCAGCGATCGCCGCTGAGTGCCGCTCCCGCAGCTTTGTCCATCTCAGATGATGCTGGTTTACTCATTGCCAGGAATCATACTGATCTGGTGGCGCTCGAAAAGCGCGGCCTCCGTCGGTACGTCGAATTCACGCTGGCCCGCTCTAAACGCTTCCAGCGGATTGGCCCGGTTTCCGTAAGCGTCTGGAAAATCGATCCCCGGCGGAAGACCTACGATCTTAGCGTCATTGCGGACAACCGTCGCACGGAACGAAAGCACGTCGGGCTTTACTCGCCCGTCCGAATCGCAAGCAACGAAGGTGGCCATCCCCTCGAGTTCGTCGTGAATTCCATTGACCGGGACGGCATCTCCGGCTATCTCAGCGAACCGAAATCCACTCGTTAAGTCCTAGGGTGTGCAGCCCCTACTTCCGCGGCTCTTTTACTGTTAGCTTATCCAGCGCCGATTGCATCTGTCTAACCCACCCGGCTGTCTCCGATTCCAGCGCCTTCTCCGTTTGATCCACCAGCACATCAATGTTCTTGCGCCGTACCTTTTCCCACGCCGACAGCGCCGTCCACCATGCATGGACGTTCCGCAAACTCGCCAGCGCCCGGTTGTGCTGCATAAGTGAGTTCTCTACCTGATCCGCTTGCAGCTTGGTCATCAATGCGGTCACGAACGCCGTCGCCAACGCCACCCAAATATCCAACTGAACCGCGGACAGGAAAGTCCCTGCCGCACCCGCCATGTAAACCAGAAGTTGCATCCCAAAAAGCTTGCGCGACAACCTCCGGGTCTTTTTGGTGAAGTGCTTCACTTGGTCCTGGAGCCGAGCCTCCACGTATTCGTCAGGCGAGAGGAACGAAGCGCGCTCTTTCCGGTTCGGCGGCGGCGCCCGCAGCCCCATCTTATTCACCTCGCTTTGCTCCAGCGCGGAACTAATATCTTTTATCCTCGCCGCCAGTTTCAAATCGCGTGACGTTTGCCGGCACTGCTCATCGCTATACCCTCCGGCTTTCGCCCGAAAGCGGAAGATCTCGCTCTTCAAAGCCTCCGCCGCGCCGCGCAGCAGAATCCATTTATTCCCGTCTCGAAAATGACTGCTGTACGCCGCGATAATCGAAATGGTAATGGGCGTGGAGAGCACCAACAAATGTAACCTCCCCATGTGCATCCCATGCGTGTGAAGCCACCACCTCCATGCCGGAGAAACTGCATTCGGGCCGGCGGTGAGGATAGCGAACAACGCGGCCAAAACCGCCAGCGTAATCAACGCCATCTCCGTTACCAGAAATGTCGTCCGCTTCAATACCGCCGTTACATCCAGTTCGTCAAACCGCGTCCATGCCTCTGTGAGCGTGCTCACCAGCATCTCCGGCCGCTCGTCGATGCGGCCCAGCAGAATCCGGCTCAGTTCGTCCACGCTCGCATCCATCGAAGAGGGATAGATACTGGCTGTTTCCAGGATTTCTCGCAAGTCGGGATCGGCCACTAGGGACGCCGCTGTACCATCGGGCCCGGCGGCACTTGCGTCAAGCACCTGGTCCGCTAATCCGCCGCTGCCTTCCATCACCAGCACCGGCCAACCCCGCCGCGCACAGCGCACCAACGCTTTCTTCTCCGGGCCTGCTCCTCCAAAAAGCACGGCTACCGCCGGCTTAGGGGCCGCTCCATCTTTCACCAGTTCATCCGCAATCTGAAACGTGTACTT
>JAABUQ010010778.1_pt1 | contig 11895 bp, 12 predicted proteins | sample 5560001 | NCBI WGS metagenome assembly JAABUQ01 (sample SAMN10711888, study PRJNA513371) | rock metagenome | isolation source: Antarctica rocks | place: Antarctica: Victoria Land, Finger Mt nord | collected 2015-12-18
GCTCAAGCGGCTGCACGCCAACAAGGCCGAGTTGCTCAGGGTGCTCGACCATCCCGAGATACCGCTGCACACCAACGGCTCGGAGAACGACATCCGCTGCCAGGTCACCAAGCGCGCTGTCAGCGGAAGCACACGCAGCGACACCGGACGCGACTGCCGTGACGCCTTCCTGGGACTGGCCAAGACATGCCGCAAGCTTGGCGTCGCCTTCTGGGACTACCTCGGCGCCAGGATCGGCGTCCCCGATGCTCTCGCCGTCGCCCCGCTCGCCGACCTCATACGCTGTCGCGGTCAGCCCGCCTGAAACGCAGGCTGGCCCGGGGTTTTGCCCCGGTTACGACGACGGCAGCTAACACGCTGTTTTCGTTGGGGACGCCCATTTTTCTAGCAATTTCAAAAATGCCTCCATCATGCTCCCCTCGCACTGCCTTGTCCCGGGCGAGCATGTGTACGTCCGACACCTCCGCAATTTCCCATGGGTCGGGCGCTTCCATCGGCGGGCGATCCCATGCCGGGTGTCCGGGCGGCGGTTCATCATCGGCAACCGGCGGCGATGGAGGCGATGGGCGAGGTGCTGGAGGTGGATCAAGCTCCGGGTTCGGCGGCTCCGGTTGCGACGGTCCCGGCGGATCAGGCGGGGTAACGTCACCCACCTTGCACCATACGAGCTTACCCAACCGTGCCGTCAGGAAGGAGGCGGGATCCGGACAGAGCACCAGATCGGCCCATGCCTTCGCCGGCTTCTGTCCGGCCCCGGCGACCTGATAGGCAACCTCGACCAAGCCGCCTCCATCCTGCCGAGGAGTGCGACATTCCCCTATTAGAGACTTATAATAGGGGAATGTCGCACTCCTCGCCCGTTCCGCTGCCTTCGCCGCAGCTTTGTGACTCGGCCACAGGAAGGGATAGGCAATCGCTGCATGACGGGCGTTTTCCAGTGCCATCCCGCCAGCAGCCAGCATGTGATCGGTAGGGCCGGGGACGAGGTCCGCAGCATCCAGCAAGCCGGCCACAGGCATCGGCAGGGGCACGTCGGTGAGGGCCAGGATGTGCACGGGGTTCGCCGCAGTCCGGCGCACGCCGCGGGGCCGCCCGATGATCTGCACCACCTGGCCTTCCGCAATTTGCCAGCGGATCATCTCGGCTATCGGGTGGGGGTGACGATCCGCATCGACTTGGACAAGGCTCCCGTCCGCCATCTCCCGCACGGCATCAGCCCGCTCATACCACCCGTCCAGCGCCGGCACGGCCTGCCCGGTCAGAGCTTCCGCGATACGCTCAATCCCGGCTGGGCTGGGCAGAGTGCGGCCGACGACGACCAGGCAAGCCACGTCTTTCCACTCGTCACGTCCCGCCACGTTGTTGTGGTGGGCGAGGTCCATGTTGTTCGGCAATCCGCCCAGCTCGCGCAGCGCCTTTTCGACGTCTTTCTGCAGCACAACCAGAACCCGGCCCGGCACCCATCGCCGAGCCTCACGCACCAGCAGCGCGCGAAGATCAAGCAGGCGGTTCATCCGACGCTGCGCTTCTTTCGGATCGTTTTCGGCCGCTTCTTCCCCCAGCGGGGTCAGCATGGACTTCGCAAACGCCTTGTCCTGGACCTGGTAGATGTGCTGGTGCGGCATCGCCGCCTTCACGTCTGCCACCATCTCCACATCGGGCCAGAACGGGCGCACCAGATCGACCGGCAGCAGGGCATCCAGGAGCAGCGTCGGCACCTTCCACCCGTCTGCCACGTCTTGCCGCCCCTTGAGGTGCAGCACGCGCGCAGGGCCATCCCGAGTCTGTTCAACGCCCAGCGCCAGCCAGCCCGAGGCTTCCGGCCCATTGGACGCCAGCAGCGCACCCACTGCGCCCCACGCCATCGCGCAACGGGCGACTGTCTTGTTCTCCTCCAGGATCTCCATCGCCTTGCGCCGTTCGGCCCGGCTTTGACCGGGATGCAGCAGGTCGGTTTTCCGTTCCCACTCGAGGCCGCGGCCTTCTGCTGCACTGGATGTGCTCAGGCTGAAGTATTGCAGAATTGCACGCTGCACCGGGCCATCAACCATCCCGCCCAGCGCCGTCACGAGCTGTCCGCGCAGATCGCGCAGCCGGTCCCGACCCACGCCGCTCAGCGCGCCCAGGTTCTCAGACGCCAGCGCATCCAACGTCAGGGTCAGGTGCCGCCCCTCCGCCCCGACCAGTCCTGTTCGCCAGGCCGCTTCGTCCACGACCACCGCGGCGACTTCGCCCAAGGCCGAGGGCTTGGCGTGGAACAGGGAGTTGTGGGCGACCAGCCATAGATCGGCCCGCACCTTCTGTTGTGCTTGGTAGGCGCAGCCATCGAACAGCGGGCACTTCACCGTGCGCCGGGTACCGTCGCTGTCTTTGATCGTGCGCTTGCAGGCCGCAGTCTGTGCCGACAATCCAACCGATTGAACGTCCGCCACCCGTTCCAGGTCGCCGCACATCCGCACCTTGGCCGACTCCGGAACGTCAGGATCGGCATAGCCCGGAGCAGCCGGGTCCAGCGCCCCTCGACCGCGCCAGGCCGCTACCCGCAGCCCGGCCGCCTGGACGGACGGTAGGGCCTGCCACGCTGCCGCCTGTTCATCCCCGAGGGCATGGGCAGGCACGGCAATGACGAGGGTGCGGGTATCGCCGCGCGCCTGCATCGCCGCCAGGACCCGGCCCACCTCTTCCCGGGCCGCATGGCTTTTGCCGACGCCGACGTCCACTCGAACGCCGTGCGTGAAGGTGACAGACTCCCGCGGCTCGACCGGTGCATCCAGGGCCGCAGCCCAATCGTCCAGATCCATCGGCGCAGGCTCGGCATCGGACAGCGGCGCAGGCGGCGGCGCGCTAGCTTCCTCGACCGGCAGGCAGCCCTGCATGGCTGCTGCGGCCTTCCGGTCCCACTCGACCCGCTCCGCCGATATGCGATCCACCTTGTCGAAGAACGCGCCCACGGCCTTCGCCACGGCCCGTTCGGCGTCCGCCAGGGGCAACCGCTCCACCGCCGTCGCACGGGGATACAGCGCCGCTTGGATGCGCTTGCACACGGCAGCGGACCCGTTGGCAAGGATCACATCCGCCATGTCCGACTTATCGCGCCGCCGGGCTTCCCAAGGCGTCGCCACAACCAGGTCAACCCCGGCCTGCCGCCATGCCACCGTGGCTTTGTTCAGCGCCCGCGCCGCGGCCCCTTGCTTGGCGTCGCGTGCCGGCGGGTTGTCATCGCTGATCGCAACCACGCGGCGCCCTTGCGGCAGCTCGACACCGCCGATACCGCCCAGGGCAATCCAGCATTCGTATCCCGTGCTCGACCACACGGCGAGGCCGGTTTCCGGACCTTCCGCCAGCAGCAGCGGCCCGGCGGCATCACCCGGCAGGCGCACCACGGCGCCGGCCTGCGGCCCGTTCGTGACCTTGACCGCCACCAGCCCACGCTGCTCGACCTCCTCGACGCTGACCTTGCCGCCCGAGACGCCCAAGTGGACGCGCTGGGTGCGCTGTACCGTGCCATCCGCCCGCGTGGCGACCAGGACGAGGGCGCGGTAGCCTGGGTGCCAGCGCACGGCGTCCGGCCAGCCAGTGGCCGGGCGCGGAATGCCGCGGACCTGCATCAAGTACCAAGAGCCGGGCGTGCCATCCGCCGGCACGGCATCCCGGGCGATATACTGCGCCCAGGCAGCGCCGGAGCGCCGTGCCTCCTCCGCTTCCGCCTGGCCGTGGGCATCCGCCTCCGCCTGCCGCGCGCGACGGTCGGCGTCCTGCTGCGCCCGCCGTGCCCGGTCAGCCTCGTTGTCCGGCAGCTCCGCCGGCAGCCCGGTCTGACCACGTGCCCAGGCCACGGCATCCGTGAAGTTGCACCCGTGCTGCTGCCGGATGAGCGCCAGCAGGTCGCCGCCTTCGTCGCTTTCCTTGCTGTGCCAGACGCCCCGCTTCGCGCCGCGCAGCTCCAGCTTAAGGCTGCCTTTGCTGCCCCAGCGCGAGGTGTGCTTTGTCGAAAGCGCCTTGTTCGGCACCCCCAGCAGAGCCTCCGCGATCTTGTCCGCATCAGCCCGGAGCGCGGCGCGCAACTCGTCCAGATTGTCGTCGCCGCCGTCCACTACGACAGCCCCCGCGCCCGCAATCCGTCCGCGATCTGTTCAAGCTTTGCTCGTTGTGCGGGCGTCAAGAGCCGACGCTTTTGCCGCAGGTCCATGACGAACCGCGTTTCCCACGGCGACAACTCACCCAACCATTTCAAGCACAGCGTCAGGCTGTCCCCATCCGGCGACCAGGGGCCATGCCCACTCTGCGTTCTGCCGGACGCCTGTTGCGTCTTGGGTGCAGTCAGGAGGTCGTCCCAGCCCAGCCCGGCAGCTCGTATCAGCCGGCTTGCCAGCAGCCCGGCCGCAGCTCTTTCGCCATCAAAGTCGCTGCCCAGCCGGCCCAGAATGCCGATCAACTTCCGCAGATCCGCAGGCGACAAGCTGGCCATCATCCTTCGCCCGCCACCAACAGGCGAAGCGCGACCTCGACCGACAGAAACCCGTCCGACACCAGCCGCCCATCAACACGCGAGATAAGCAGGCACCCCGACGTCGCCGGCTGCACCCTGACATCCACAGCGCGCAAATGCGGCTGCAGCGGCAGGCGCGGCAGGTGGCGATCGCCGCGGACCATGTTGGCGGCGTTCACGCCCGTCCGCCTTCCGGGTGCGTGACCGTGACCGGCCGCACGTTCGGCCAGACGCGGGCCAGCGCTACCTGTGCAGCCACCTGGATGGCGCCGAAGTCCGGCCCGCACTTGGTGCAGATCGCCATGGCGAGCCCTTCCGCCGCATCGTCGCGGGCGGGCCGAGCAATGATGATCGAGAACCGCCCACCTCGTAGCCCGCGAGGGCAGGCGCCGCACAGCATCCGCCTCCGGCGGGGTGCGGCCTGGATACTGGCAACCGTGTCGTTGACCAGCCGGAGAGTTTGCGCGGCTTCGTCGCTACCCGCCACGGCGTCCAAGATCAGCGCCGGCAGGTCGGTGCGCTGGATGACCTGCAGCTCCAGCAGTCCGCCGGCTTCATCGTTGACGCGCTGGATGCCGTCCCGAAGCGCGCTCACTGCGCCTTGCTCCGGTCTAGCGAGGGGTGCAGACAGCCCGGAGGGGGCTGCATCGTCAGCCCTTGCGCACCGACCGCCCACCGCTCCGCCGCTGCCCGCCACGCCGAGATGTTGCGGGACGAACATTCGACCATCACGACCCGCCGGTGGACGGCGGTCAGGGCAAGGACGTGTTCGTAATGCTCCGGCCGGCCCGCCCCGCCGTGGACGACGATGAACCGAGCCCAGCGCAGAACCCGCGGCGCGACGGCCCAGGTGTCCGGGCCGTCCGGCGTCGCGTGGTCATCGTCGCCAACAAGCGCCAGCGCCGGATGGCAGGATGCCGCAGCCCATCGCTTGAAGTACTGGGCCGATGTGCCGCGGTGCAATTCCGTGTGGTCAATGCAGCCATGATAGGCGGCCTGCATCAGGGGGACGCGGTGCCAAGCGCCGGCAGCTTGCAACCTAGCAATGGCGGCCGGGATATCGTCCCGGGTGTTGATCTTGAAGACGGGGCCGCTCACCGCCCCGTCTCCCGGAGGGCCTGCGCCCGCATGGCAAGGCGTTCCGCTGCGACGTGGCAGCCCAGGAACAGCAGCGCATCGGCGTTACGATCCAGGCGGCACGCCAGCGTGATGCGCTGGTCGCTGGCAAGAGTGACGGCGAGCGTCGGCTTCTGGTGGCGCCGGGGCCGCTTCGAAGAGTTGGTAGCCTTAACGGTGGAAGGCATGGCGCACGTCCTTGGAGTGCGAGCCATGCAACAGGCTATGGAACTGTGGACGGACTTCTGGTATTAACGCGTTGGGCAACGCACATTCTACCGTCTATCCGGGACCATCAGCGCAGCGTGTTGCGGCGTCGCGTTGATGGGCCTGACTAGGCGGCGTGCTCGACCGCGGCGCGGGGCGCACGGGTCGGCCCGCCAATCTCCGCAGCGGGCACCATGCCGAGGGCGCGGGCAATCACATCCAAATCAGCATCGTCCCACGTCCACCGATTGTTGGCGAACTCCGCCGGGAAACGTGCAGCAACTGCGTTGTCAAAGCATTTGCGGTAGGTAGGGGCCTGATGGCCAGTGTGCTCGGAAACCTTACGGGGAAGCTGCGTCAGTCCATGCCGTGCCATGATGGGCACCTTTCGAAGTTTGGGTTGAGGAACCCGCACCTCGCACACGATCACCGGAGTGATCGTTCGCCGTCGCAAGGGACAATTGCTTGCTTCCTTGCGATGCAATAAGCTGCGCCTTGTTGAGGGGACGCCGCTTGCGTGTACGAGATGCAGGGTGTTCGAGTTGAAGGCCGTCGTGGCTGCCAGGCCCGGCGGCCTTCGTCGTTTCCGGGGTGGCATCGCCCTCACCAGTCCTGCCAGGGACCGGATCGGGAATTGGTGTGGTAGCCTGCGCTGCCAATGTGTCTGCAAGCAGGTCGCCGGCTGCAATCAGCAACTCTACGGTGAAAGTTGTCTGCCGCGAAAGAACGGGTGCCCCCTTACCAATTTCAGCCCGCCAATTTGCCGAAGCGAAATGGTCAAAGTGATACCTGTCAAAGGATGACTTTACGTCGGAAGGCTTATTCGGGCGCATGTTCCACGCCCTTGCAGGCTTTACCGACATGCAAATCTGCCGGGCATCCAGAAACGGAGGCTCTTCGGGATCAATCACGATGTGATCGGCCTCGACTGCTATAACTCGGGCCTCAATTTCTTGGATGATCCAGTCCCCGAATAGCAGACCCCTTTCTACGGGGGCAGCCTCGCCAGGTGTGGTCATGTTGAGAAGCGCGTTGGTGTTGCAGGACAGGTCGTTCAAAACCCGTACTGCTTCCACAGCCTCAGACGGCAAGTAAGCAGCAAGCGCCAAGATGAGATTCTTGAGATGTACAGCCAAGTAGTGGACTGAGCGATGACCGGGCAGCCCCTGGGGGACAAGCCCGGCCTTGGCAAGATACCGCAAGATCAGCTCCACCGTCATCGGGTTGACCCCGAGGACGGTAGCGAAGACCAAGACCACTTGCGCGCGCTTTGCCACAGAGACACCATAGCGGAGGGGCAATCGCCCGCGCAAGCTTAATTCAGCGTTGGGTTGAGCTTGTCGCGGCCTTGCCCCGATTTATGTGCAACGATCTCGGACAGTCATCGCGCCCGTCGAGCCACATCCGTGCAGGCCCGAATACTGTCATCCCCCAAGTCCTCACGCCGCCCCGGCCGCAGGAGCACGCGGGGACTATCCGGGGACTTTGCCAGGACTGCTGGCGAGTTTCCGTAATAAGAGATTCTGCGAATCTACGGCACGGCGTGGCGCGCGGGGCCGCCCGAGCTACCGCGCCCGGGTTGGCACCGCAGGGACGGGCGGGTCCAGCCACACAGGCATGTTGCACGCCTTCCGACCTTCAAGGGTTCTGACCGCAAGCCCGGTGCAGGCCGCCAGCATCAGGTTCGCATCGTTCGACCGCATCAGGTTCGCCCAAGCCGCCGCGGCACCAGGGCCGTCCTGGAACGCCAGGGCGAGATGCTGCTCCGTTTGGTGGACAGCAGCGTTGGCCGACGCCTGCCCCCACACGAAGCCGGCGCCGACCGCAAGCAGCACCGCGGCCAGAGACCCCCCGCCATAAATGCCCAACGCGCGATAACTGCGCGACCGCGCCAGCTCCGCCGCGCGCCGATCCGCGCCGCGCACCGCTGCCTGCTCCAGGCGCACGACGGCCTGCTCGACCGCCACGGGGTCTATCGGCTGCCGGGCTTGATCAATGGCACCGTCCAGCTTCCCCATGAACGCCGGCAGTACGCCCAACGCCTGCGCCAGCGCACCCATCATGAAGCGATAGGGGTCGCGCCCTAGCCCAGCCCTCTCGACGCCTTGCGCCAGGCTGGCCTGCGCTTCCAGCACCAGCGCGGCAAACGCCTCGTCGTCCGTCGCAGCAGGTGGCGGCGTCTTGGGTTCAGACGCCGCCTGGCCGGTCACAGCAGCCATGACGGGATGGCCGCGTGTGCCGCCTCCATGCGCTCCATCCAGCGCCGGACCATCGCACGTTCAAACCCGCCGATGGGTGGGAAGGACGCCGACGCCGGGACCTGCCCGTCACGGGCCTGAACGAACTGCAGCCGCTTGCCCTCAATCTCCTGCATAACTTCCGGCTCCAGCCGGGGCATCCAGAGCGGCACGGCGCCACGTTCCATAGCAGTGCGAACCGAAGTGTGCCGCAGCACCCGCGCGAAGGCTTCCTCACGCGACATGGAGCTATCGGCACGGCCCTCGTTGAAGATCAGGACCGTGGCCTTGGGCTGAAAGCCGGCGGCCTCCAGCGTGTCCAGCGCCGCCAGGTCATCAGGCCGTGGAGTCAGGGTGTAGCAGGCAATCGGAGCCAGCCCGGCGTCCTCCATCGTGGTGGCAATGCCTGGGGCGGCATCAACCAGCTTGGCGAGTGCGGTATCGCCGCCGCCAAAGTCCAACATCGCATTGTGCTGCTTCTCAGCCATCAGGAAGGTCAGGAACTCCCGCAGCCAGCGCGCGGTTTGCACGCCATCGCTGCTGGGGGGCTGCTCGACTCTCTCAAACCAAGTCGCCAGGCTACGGTTGGCGGGATCGAGGGCTGCCAGGATCGCCTGCCGCCCCTGTTCCTGCATCCGCCCGATGAGATAGCGGACCTCGACCGTCTTACCGCTGTTGCCGCCGCCGATCATGAACCAGACCTTGGGCTTGCCCGTCAGGTCCAGCGACGACTTCACCGCGGCCTCGACAGGTCCGCTGGCGCTGCTGGTCGGAGCCAGCCCCATCCTGATTTCCGGCTCACCTTCCGCAACTGGCCGGCGCCGGAACACGGCGGACACCACGTTTGAAGGCATCGCAGTGGCTTCCTGCTTCGCTGTCACGTCCTGCTTAGCGGTCATTGGGACTGCACCTTTCGTTGGAGGGAGGGTCATCGCCGGGTGATACCGGGCGCGAACCGGGCGAGCACGTCGTCCACGTTGACGGTTGGCGCGGCCGGGGTGGGAGTCTCGGCGTTGGCTGGTGGCATGGGCGGCACCTTTGCAGCCGGGTCCAAGCCGCGAGGGACGACATAGCCAAAAGTCCGCCGGGGCGGTTCTGCTTCACCGCTGGGACCAGGAGGCGCGGCTTGCCCAATCACGGGTGCTGGGCTGGCAACCGGCGATGGCAACGGTGCAGTAACTGGTAGCATTGGCGGGGTCGGAAGCGCTGCGGGCGGCCCGGCGAGCGTCGCCATTATCTGACCTGACGGCGCGGCCTGGACGTTAATCACGAGCTGCTGAATTGATCCTAGGTTGCCCAGGGCCTCGCGCAGGAACTCAATCGGGACGGCGTGCTGCGGAGCCGCTGCCCGTTCGCGCTTGCGCTGCCGCCAGCGGAGGGTGGCAACCTTGTCGCCCAGGAGAGCCGCCGTCCACTGCCCGCCAGTATAGGTGATGCCGGCTTCATTGAGGGACCGGGCCAGGTCGCTCCATGACCAGCGATCTACGCGGATCATGCGCCGCATTTCGTCCATGTGCCGCCGCAGCCAGGGTTCGATCCCGTCCGCAGGCGTCCACTTGCTGGCCCACGCAGCCGCCAGCTTTCGCACTTCATCGTCGGAGCGGGGCGGCTTCGTGTTCTTCACGGTGCAACGATGGCATAGGCTAGGGCCGGTTCCTACTTAAAAATCTACCATATTTCCTATTGCAGTATATCTATCTTGAATCCTACCTAAATTCCTATCATTCCAGGGTAGGTGCTAAAACAGAAGGAAGTGTTACAAAACAGAAGGAAGTGTTACAAAACAGAAGGAAGTGTTACAGTGTTACAGACCATTGCATGGTAGAACCATGCAAGGCTAGATTCAGGGACGGCAGGTTCACGAGGGACGCAGAGCATGGCTGACCAGGAAGTGCTTGCCGCTTTGGGCCGCATTGAGCAGCGCCAGGCGGTTTATGAGCAGGTCGCGCACAGCATCCTAGACATGATGGCGGTCCACAACGAGAAGCTGGACGCCATCCTAGAAGCGGCAATGGGAGAGCCTGGACCAAGCCCGGTTGCGGAGGCGCTGGCAGCCATCCTGGTAGCAACCCAGGAACAGACGAGGCTGCTGTCCGGCCTCCCGAGCGCCCTGGCCGTGACGATCCGCGAGGAGATGCAGCGCGAGCTTGAAGCCGAGGGCTACGAGACGGAGCCGGCCGTCCCAGGAGCTTTTGACGACCAGGACGACGGCGACCGGGCCGGCGATCGGCACTGACCCGATGCTGACGTTCCGCAAGGGTACTGCCGGCACGCCCACCGCGGCGCAGGCGATGGCCGACCACCTCAGCGAGCAGACCTTGCCCGAAGAAATGGTCGCCATGGCCGAATACTACTTGCGGGGGGTTAAGCGCGCGGAGGCCGAGGGGACGGCAGCCATGCCGCGGCAGGATATGCCCCTGGCCATTGCCGAGGCGCTGGGCATCGACATGAACCGAACGCTGACCAAGGCCGAAGTCGTGAATCTGCTACGGGGCATCCGGGCGGACGGCGAGGCGATAGAGGGCAAGAAGAACTACCGGGTCGCGGCTGGCAAAGACCGGATCACCTACGTCGATTTCACCTTTTCCGCTCCCAAGAGCGTGTCGGTTGCGATGGCGCTGGCGCCGACCGATGCCGAGCGGCACATGATCGTCGGCGCCCACCGTGATGCCGTGATGGCCGGCATGGCGCACCTGGAAACCATCGTTGCACGCGCCCGAAAGGGGGATGGAGGTTCAAAGGGCAGCGTGCCCGGCAAGCTAGGATGGGTCACATACGACCACTACACCGCCCGCCCCACCATCGAGATACCCCACACCGAGGCGGACGGCACCCGCACGACGCTGATCCAGACGGTGCGGAACACGAAGGTCGCCGGGGACATGCAGCTTCATACCCATGTGACCACGCCGAACGTCGTTGTCTGCGACGATGGCACGGTTGGCAGCATGGACATGCTGGCGATGCACGACCGGGTGCATGAGGTCGGCGCCTACTACCAGGCCCATCTGGCGACCAACCTGCGGGCGCACGGGATCGACGTGGTGCTCGATCAGCGGACCGATACCGCCCGCGTCGCCGCGGTGCCGGACGCAGTGTGCGCCGTGTTCAGCAAGCGGACTCGGGACGGCGAGGTAGCGGCTCGTGAGTACGTCGCGGCGCAGGGTCTGGATTGGGATGCGATGCACCCGATGGAGCTGGCCGGCGTGTTGAAGGGTGGCGCGCGCGCGACCCGCCGGCAGAAGGAGACGGGCCAGCGCGGCGGCGACATGACGGACCTGGCCGCATGGAAGGCGCAGGCCAAGGCGGCAGGCTACGAGCACACCAGCGTCATTGACCCGGAGGTGAAGCATCGGCCGCCGCCGACCGAGCAGGAACGCCTATTGCACGGCTACAAGGCGTCCCTGCCGGTCTTGGCCCGGCAGTTTGAGAGCCGGGCGACCATGTATGCCAGCGTTGCCCGCACGGCGGCGGCGCGCGGCCTGATCGCGTCTGGCGTGGACTCTGTCGCCGACATTGACCGGATCACCGCGGCGATGCGCGAGCATGGTGTCCAGCACGCCGGCAAACAGGTGCCGCTGATGTGGGCCGAGGTCACCACGGAGGGCGAGGACGCCATGGCAGGCGGGCGCCGGCCCCGGGTGAAGATCACGACAACCTTGCACGTCGCCCAGGAGGAGGAGGCGATGCGCCTGGCGACTAAGGCGGCGGCCGACCGCAGCGCCGCCCTGCAGCCCGATGAGATCGAGCGCGCGGTGCAGCACGTATCGAGGCGGGACGGCCTGGACTTTACCAGTGAGCACGGCGCAGAGCAGCGGCGCATCATTGACGCCTTGGGCACGTCCG
>JAABUQ010010779.1_pt1 | contig 11895 bp, 6 predicted proteins | sample 5560001 | NCBI WGS metagenome assembly JAABUQ01 (sample SAMN10711888, study PRJNA513371) | rock metagenome | isolation source: Antarctica rocks | place: Antarctica: Victoria Land, Finger Mt nord | collected 2015-12-18
GGCTTGCCTTCGGCCGGCTTCTTACCGTCCGCTTTCATCCGCTCGTTTTCTTCAGCGAAGACCGACGCCTCGATCAGCTGCGCCGGCAGCATCCGCGTGTCACCGCCGTCGACGATCTTGACCTTGCGCAGCATCGAACGAACGATCGTCTCGATGTGCTTGTCGTTGATGTCGACGCCCTGCGAGCGATACACCTTCTGCACTTCCTGAACGAGGTATTGTTGTAAGGCGCTCTCGCCTTTGAGGTCGAGAATCTCGTGCGGATCGAGCGAACCTTCATTCAGTTGGTCGCCGACTTCGATGCGCGCGCCTTCCTGGACGAAGGAACGCGTGCTGTAGGGAACGTCGAACTCATGGGGCTCACCGGCATCGTCGGTGATGACGAGAACTCGCTTGCCCTTCTCCTCGGTGATGTGCACCGTGCCGGCGGCAGTCGAGAGCACGGCCTTACCTTTGGGTTTACGCGCTTCGAAGATTTCTTCGACGCGCGGCAGACCCGTGATGATGTCTTCGGTTGCCACGCCGCCCGTGTGGAAGGTGCGCAACGTCAACTGCGTACCGGGTTCGCCGATCGACTGCGCGGCGATGATGCCGACCGCCTCGCCGATGTCGACCTTGCGGCCGGTGGCGAGATTGCGACCGTAACACATCGCGCAGACGCCGACACGCGCCTGACACGTGAGCACCGAACGGATCCTGACTTCCTTGATGCCGGCGTCGAGTAGCGCCTTGGCTTTCTCCTCGTCGATCTCTTCGTCGCGAGCGACGAGTTTTTGCTTCGGCTTCTCCGGGTCTTTGACGTCTTCGCCCGCGCGGCGACCGATGATCCGGTCGTAGAGCGGTTCGATGATCTCCTTGCCCACGCCGATGTCGAAGACCGTGATCCCGGCCGCCGTGCCGCAATCTTCTTCGCGTACGATCACGTCTTGCGCGACGTCGACGAGACGCCGCGTCAGATAGCCGGAGTCCGCCGTGCGCAGTGCGGTGTCGGCCAGACCCTTGCGCGCGCCGTGCGTCGAGATGAAGTATTCGAGGACGGTGAGGCCTTCTTTGAGCGACGCTTTGACCGGAATCTCGAGGATGCGCCCCGACGGGTCGGACATCAGTCCGCGCATGCCGCCGAGCTGCTTGACCTGCGCGACCGAACCGCGGGCGCCGGACGTTGCCATCATGAAGACGGGGTTGAGCGGATTCTGCGCGGCCTGCATCGCGGCCGTCACGTCATCCGATGCCTTCGACCAGACTTGGATCGTCTTGTTGTACTGTTCGTCGTCGGACATGAAGCCCTGATCGACGAAATCGTGCAACTTGTCAACTTCGTCTTGCGCGTCTTCGAGAATCTTGAATTTCGCGTCCGGGACGACGATGTCGCTGATCGAAACCGTCGTTCCACTCTGCGTCGCATAGCGGAAGCCGAGGGTCTTGATCGCGTCGAGGAAGGCCGCGGTCTCGGCATTGCCGTGACGGCGGTAGCAGTCGGTGATCATGCGCTTGAGCGCCGACTTGTCGACGTTGCTGTTGAGGAACGGCTGGTTCCACGAGCGCGGAAACGCACCGTTGAAGATCGCCCGGCCGACGGTGGTGCGCAGCAGTTCGCCCTTCCAGCGGAGCTTGACCCACTGCTGCAAACCGATTTCTTTGTGTTCGTAGGCGATCACGGCAGCGTCGACCGACTCGAACGTCGGTAACTTCTCGCCGTTTGCGTCGCGATCGGAACCGCTGCCGTCGGTCGCCGCCGCGTTGACGTGCAGTTTCCCGTCGCCGCTCGGCGACAGGGCGGCGTGCGCGTTGCGACCGATTGACGAGATCAGCGCATCATCGGAGATCTCGCCTTTGGCGGGGCCCTTGTACTCGTCTTTTTGGAACGTGAGGTAATACAGACCGAGGACCATGTCCTGAGTCGGGATCGAAACCGGCTGTCCGAACGACGGCTGTAGAATGTTGTTCGACGAGAGCATCAGGATGCGCGCCTCGGCTTGCGCACCGGCCGAGAGCGGAAGGTGGACGGCCATCTGATCGCCGTCGAAGTCCGCATTGTACGGCGTGCAGACCAGCGGATGCAGATGGATCGCCTTGCCCTCGACCAAAACCGGCTCGAAGGCTTGAATGCCGAGGCGATGTAACGTCGGGGCGCGGTTGAGCAGCACCGGATGCTCGCGAATCACTTCATCGAGCACGTCCCAAACCTCGGGACGCACGCGCTCGACCATGCGCTTCGCAGATTTGATGTTGTGCGCTTGCTGGCGGTCGACCAGCTTCTTCATCACGAACGGCTTGAAGAGTTCGAGCGCCATCTCTTTGGGCAGCCCGCACTGGTGCAGTTTGAGATGCGGACCGACGACGATGACCGAACGCCCCGAATAGTCGACGCGCTTGCCGAGCAGGTTCTGCCGGAAGCGGCCCTGTTTGCCTTTGAGGATGTCGGACAGGGACTTCAGGGGACGATTGTTCGGACCCGTGACGGGGCGGCCGCGGCGGCCGTTGTCGATCAGCGCATCGACTGCTTCCTGGAGCATGCGCTTCTCGTTCTTGATGATGATCTCGGGCGCCGAGAGTTCGAGCAGCCGCTTGAGGCGATTGTTTCGATTGATGACGCGGCGATAGAGATCGTTGAGGTCGGAGGTCGCAAATCGGCCGCCGTCGAGCTGAACCATCGGGCGCAGTTCGGGCGCGATCACCGGCACGGCGGACAGGATCATCCATTCGGGGCGATTCCCCGACGACAAGAACGCTTCGACCACCTCGAGGCGCTTGATCGCCTTGATCTTCTTCTGGCCCGTCGTCTCTTTGAATTCACGGCGCAGGTCTTCTTGAAGACGGCGCATGTTGAGGTCACGAAGCAGCTCGCGGATCGCTTCGGCCCCCATGCCGGCCTTGAAGCCGTTGCCGAACTTCTCGCGCGACTCGCGGTACTTTTGCTCGGTCAGAATCTCGCGCTTCTGCAGCGACGTGTTGCCGGGATCGATCACGATGTAGGCCGCGAAGTAGATGACCTTTTCGAGTTGACGCGGCGACATGTCGAGCAGAATGCCGATGCGCGACGGCACACCTTTAAAATACCAAATATGCGTGACCGGCGTCGCCAGCTCGATGTGGCCCATGCGCTCGCGGCGCACTTTCGCGCGGGTGATCTCGACGCCGCAGCGATCGCAGATCATTCCCTTGAAGCGAATGCGCTTGTACTTGCCGCAGTGACATTCCCAGTCTTTGGTGGGGCCGAAAATCTTCTCGCAGAAGAGACCGTCACGCTCCGGTTTGAGCGTGCGGTAGTTGATCGTTTCGGGCTTCTTGACTTCACCGAACGACCAAGCGCGGATTTGTTCGGGGCTGGCAAGCCCGATCCGCATGGCATCGAAATTGTTGACGTCGAGCAGGTTGACGCTAATCTGAGTGTACCTCTGGGTCTAATGAGCGGCGATCGAGGGGCATGGCCCGAACAGTCTTTTGCGGCGACGTCCTGGACGTGAAAAAAACGAGGTGGCCCGCCGGCGTGGCGGCCGGTCCTCGTGAATCCCCTTGCGCACAGACGTATAGTGTACCGCGAACGGCCAGCCTTGTCGAGGCGCCGACTAGCGTCTATAATGGTCATCTATGGAGGCGAAGATGACCAACTCCAAGGTGAACGTGGCCGATTTCAAGGCCCACGTTTCGACGTATCTGCGCCGCGTCGCCGCTGGTGAGACGGTGATCGTCTGCCGCCGCAACGTTCCGGTCGCCGAACTGCGCCCGGTCGAGCAGCCCGCGCCCAACAAGCGAGTCTTTCGCGACCTCTATCCGGGTTGGGAAATTCCCGACTCCTTCTTCGAGCCGCTGCCGGATGATATTCTCGACGCCTTCGAAGGCCGCGATCCTAACGACCCCTTGCGCGAGTTCATGGAGCCCGACTCGTAAACGCGCTTCTCGATACGGCGACGCTCTTGATCCTCGGCCGAGCTGGAAGACGTCTTTCACAAACGGCGCAAGCCGCGATCGAAAGCGAAACGACGCGGCTGTTCATGAGCGTCGTCTCTACCTGGGAGCTATACATCAAGAATGCCGTCGGAAAGCTTCCCTTGCCCGACCCAGTCCCCACCTTCGTCGCCCGCGTGCGCGATGCGTACGACATTGAAGTCATCGATCTGACTGAAGTGGACCTCGCACCGCTCGTCGGGTTACCGCTGCATCACAAAGATCCATTCGATCACGCGCTGCTGGCCCAAAGCATCGCCCGCAGTTTCGTCCTGATCACGCCGGACGCCATGCTGCGTCGCTACGAACAAGCTCAGGTTCTATGGTGACGGGCACGCTGCTTTGCTACAGGGGCGTCTAGCCCGCAGCAGAACTAAACGGAGCGCTCACGGGCCAAGCGTAGGGGTCGTCTATGGACATACGCGTCTTTTTCGCACTCTGGTGCCTCCTTGGGCTTGGTAGCGCGGCGTCCGCTCAAGGATTTCGCCAAACGTGCCGGGCGAAGCTTTGACCGCGGCACGCTGAAACTGAAGCGAACCCTTGGGGCATGGGCCGTCGTTGCGTTCGGCGTCACGAACCAAGTCGGAGCCGGCTTATTCTTCGTCACGACGCAAATTCAGCAAACGTTCCCCGGCGTTGGCGACCTCGTACCGTGGTTAATGATCGCGGGCGGCGCGATCACGGCGCTGACGGTCGTAGCGTACCGTTACTTCTTCGCTTCGGGGCTCGTCGGAGCGGGCGGCGAGTACCTGATCATTGCGCGCGCGGTCGGACCGCGCAGTGCCTTCCTCGCGACCTTCTTGGCATGGTTCGGAATGACGGGGGCGCTCGGCACGCTTGCGTACGTGGCGCCGAAATTTCTTGCCAACGGCTGCACTGCGCTCGGCCTCGGCGATGTGGCGCGCTTTCTCGCATCGCCGCAAGGCACGCTGCTCGCGGGTTTGGCGTTGCTGTGGGGAGCGTGGTGGATTCACGTTCGTAGCGTGCGTCTTGCGGGAAGGTTGGCGGTGGCTGCAATGTTCTTCGCGATCGCCGTCGCTGTTACGCTCATCGTTTATGGTTTTGCGACGACGCCGCCGCAGTTCGCGGCGGCGCTACAGGCACACGTCCACGTTTCCATCCAAGCGGCAATGGCCGCCGCCCCAGTGTCGCAGGTCAACATCGCCGCGGCCGTCGGCAGCGCGCTGCCGGTCCTGTTTTTCGCCTACCTCGGATTGTCTACGGCGACCCAAACCGGCGCTGAAACGATCGACCCGCGCCGCGCAGTCGGCAAAGGCGTGCTCGTCGCCGTGTCGCTCGTAACGGTCATTTACTCGCTGTTCGCCTTTGCAATCTACCACGCGGTCCCGTGGCAAGCGATGGCGGGGCTCGCGGCTCTAAAGTTGTCGACCTATACGACGGCGACGGGGCTGTTGGGACTCGTCATGCCGGGGTGGTTGGCGTCGGCCATGAACGCGTTCGTCGCATTGATTGTGGTCAAGACGTTTCTGCCGCTCCTGCTCGCGCAATCGCGCTGGATTTACGCGTGGAGCGAAGACGGGCTCATTCCGGGCTTCTTTGCCGCCACGCATGCCCGCCATCGGACGCCGGTGCTCGCGTTGACCATCAGCGCTATACTGGGTTCGGCGAGTTTGGCGGAATCGCTGGCGTCGGGATATGCGTTCGGCGTGAACCTTCGCGTGCTTTCGGCCATGGGCGTTTTCTTTTTGATGGGGATCGGCATGCTGCTGTTTCCGTCACGCGCTCCCGCGCTGTATCGGGCCAATGCGTCCCGGATGGCGGCGCGGCGTTCGTTCCAAATCGGAACGGGTATCGCACTCATGGCCTTCTCCGCTTGGTTCGCGTTTTCGATCGTGTACGCGTCGCGCGGGCAGCCACTCTGGCTGCAACCGATCGTCCAAGCGCTGCTCGTCGGGTTGATCGCAGCGCTCATCTATCGGGCCGCGCCGCGAAGCGTGAGATAATCCAGTCGCCACTCTTGGGTCCGGGTGATCTCGACGCGGCGCGTTACTGCATCAGCTTGCGGGTGAAGTACGTCATTTCCAGCGCCGTCGTGAAAGAGCGCTCCTTGATGTTGGCGCCTGCGCCGTGGCCGCCTTCGGTGACCTCGTAGAAGAGGTACGGAATGTGCATCGAGGCCAGCTTGGCGGCAAACTTGCGGGCGTGTTGTGGCCCGACGCGGTCGTCCTTCGTCGTCGTCCAGATGAACGGTTCGGGATAGTGTGCCCCCGCTTTGATGTTGTTGTACGGTGAGATCGAAGCCAGGAAGGCGCGCTCGTCGGGGTTGGCGACGCTGCCGTATTCGCCGACCCAGGACGCTCCGGCTTGAATCTTTTCGAAGCGCAGCATGTCGAGCAGCGGAACCTGCATGTCGACCGCATTCCACAGCTTCGGATGCTGCGTGAACTCCACGCCCATCAGCAGGCCGCCGTTCGAACCGCCTTGGATGCCGAGGTACCTCGGAGTCGTAATCTTCTTTGCGATGACGTCGCGCGCAACCGCCGCAAAGTCGTCGTAGATCCGCTGGCGGTGAGTCTTGAGGCCGGCCTCGTGCCAAGCGGGACCGAACTCGCCGCCGCCCCGAATGTTGGCGACGACGAACACGCCGCCGCGCTCCAGCCACAGCTTCCCCAGCGTTCCGCTATACGTCGGGGTAATCGAATTGGCGAAGCCGCCGTACGCGTAGAGCAGGGTGGGGTTGGTTCCATCGAGCTTCATGCCCTTGGGATGCACGATGAAGTACGGAATCTGCGTGCCGTCTTTTGACGTCGCTTCGTGTTGCTCCACGATGTCCCGCGACGCATCGAACTTCGGCGTTAGCGCCTTGACCGTCGCAAGCGTATCGTTATCGGTATCGGCGAGCAACAAGGTGGTCGGCGTCAGAAAGCTTGTTACGTAGATGAATGCGTTTGCGCCGTGCTGGTTGCTCGACGCGAGGTCGATCGTCGAATCGTCCGGCAGGTCGAGACGCTGCTTGGACCAGCCGCCGTCTGCCGTCGGCGTGTAGACGAAGGCCCGACCCTTGACGTTTTCATATGTCGTAACCACGACATGATCGCGCGTCGCGCTCACGTCTGCCAACGTTTCACGAGGACCGGGTGCATAGACGAGCGTCGGCTTGAGGCCTTGCGGATCGGCCATCGCCGCGGCGAGATCGAGCGAGACGAGCGAACCCGGCGTGTACGCCGTGCCGTTTGCATTCCACGTATCGTTGAGTTTCACGAGCAGACGGCCCGCAACGAGATCGACGAGATCCGCTTTGAGCGGGAGGTCGATTTTCGGCGTGCCGCTCGACGTTACGAAATGCTTCTCGATTTCGAAAAATGATGATGCCCGGGTCACAAAAACGGCTCGATGTCCCTGTCCATCGTGCAGTTCGCCGGGATCGGCGCTTACGTCGGTTGCCAGCCCGCGGAATACTTCCGTCGCGCTATCCAAAGGCTGCCCGCGCTTGAGCTTCTTGATGATGTAGGGATATCCCGACGTCGTTAACTGTCCGGGCGCCCATTCGCGCGAGACCAGCAGCGTATCATCATCGACCCACGCGACCGATTGTTTGCCGTGCGGCAAGGAGAAGCCGCCCGGTACGAACCCTCGGGTCGTTAGGTCGAACTCGCGCACGGTCGATGCATCTTCTCCGCCTTCGGAGAGGGCGATCATGCAGCGCTTCTCGCTTGGAGAATCGCAGTCGGCTCCTTGCCAGACCCAGTTCTTCTGTTCCGACTTTGCGAGCGTATCGAGATCGAGCACCGTCGTCCAGGCCGGTTGAGGCTTTTCGTATTCCGCGAGCGATGCCGAGCGCCAGATGCCACGGACGTGCTGCGCATCTTGCCAAAAATTGTAGATGCGTCCGTTCACGAAGGCCGGCGCCGGAATGCGATCCTTTGCTTCGTTAATCGTCAGCGCGTTCGCGTAGAAGCCCGCGAAGTGCGGATCCCGCTGCAAAACAGCGAGCGTCTTTGCGTTCTGCGCTTTCACCCAGTTCAGTGCGCGCGGTCCGGTGCGGTCTTCGAGCCACAGATACGGGTCGTTCGGCGCCGCGCTAATGGACGTGCTGGTCGAACTCACCGTATGACCGCCCGTCGACTGAGCGAACGTAAGGGACATACCGGCAGGCAGAAACGCGATAACGGCGAGCGACACGATGATTCGGACTAGCATGGAAAACTCCCGAGGGTCTCAAGTATCGATGCAGACGCCGTCGTTTCCCCTTTGGCGACGTTGAACGGCAGGCGCGTCGATCGCCAAAGCGGTGTCTTCGGCAGTCGGGACAGCGCGGGTCGTCGAAGGCCGCGGAGGTGATAGACCGACTGCCGACATTGATGTTGGCCTCTGCATGACGGTCGTCGGCCGTCTGCGTCAACGCCGTCCTGGACCGCTCGCGTTCGACTTCCGCAGTGAAGAGGAGGCCGTTCGTGGACTGCTCGACGCGACGACGCTCGTGGAAGCCAGATCGTTTGTTGACGCGCTCGTCGGCCTCGGGTATACGTGGGTTCCGCTGGGCGGAAAAGAGGGAAACTACGGCCTCGTCAACATCGGCTCCGATCCCGGTTTGGCGTTCGTGGAACGCGTTACCAATGCGCTCGATGCCGTGCTGGAGCGTCGCGCCGCACACGCTGATCCCGCGGTCCTCGCGTCGCTCGACTCACCCCGCGATGCGGCACGTGAACTTTTCGCCATCCCCGACGGACGGCTCTCGAATCTCGACCCGGCAGCGCGGACGGAACTCGCGCAGACGACGACGATCACGGTGGTCGACGGCGCGCGCGCCGATCGTCCGACGCTCGAGGTGCGCGATTTCGGGATCGGCATCGCGCCCGGCGCGATGGCCGACACGATACTCAACCTCGCGGGCAGCAATAAGCTGGCGAAGCCGTACCTTGCCGGCGCTTACGGGCAGGGCGGCTCGACGACGTTTGCATTTGCTCCCGGCGGCACGACGATCGCTTCGGCGACCGACACGTCTGCGACCGGCGTCACGTTCGTGCGCTACCGCGAACTCGATCCGCGCCGCAATAAGAACGGCCGCTACGAATATCTCGTCCGTCCCAGCGGCGGCGGGGTACCGCACTCAGGCGGCGCTTTCCGACCCGGAACGCTCGTGCGCCACTTCGACTACGAATTGCCCGGCGCGCGGGTTTTCGCGTGCGATCGCGAGAGCGGTCTTGCCGCGCTGTTGGACCGCGCACTGTTCGATCCCATTCTTCCGTTTTGCATCGCCGAAGCTCGGCAGCGCTTCGCGGGCGAACCCGAGCGATGCATCATATCATCCGGCCGTTATACAGCCTTACAAAGTGCGGCTCACAGCGAAGTCGTCTACCGCCATGCGAGCGACGTCGTCATGCGCTCCGGGCGCCGGGCGGAGTTCGTCGCGGTGCGGTATTGGGTCTTGGGGAGCGACGATTCACCACTGCATCCCGACCGGCGCAACCCGATCGCCGTCACGAGTTTCGGTCAGACGCACGGCACGCTCGACCGTCGCTTCATCACCGAAGCGTGTAAGCTCCCGTACCTCAAAGCGAGTCTCGTCGTCCAGATCGAGCTTGAAGCGCTCGCGCCCGCCACCAAGCGTGAGTTGCTGTCATCAACGCGCGACCGCCTGAAGAACGGCGCCGCTCTCGACCGGCTGATCGAAAGCGTTCGCGATGCGCTGCTCGACGATACGCGACTCGCGGCGCTCAACGTCGAGCGTCGGCGCGCCTTGCTCGAGCGCACGACGCCTGCCGATCAAGCCCGCCTGCGGCGCCGCTTCGTCGAGCTTTTGGACAAGTTTCGTCCCGGTCCCGAGCCCGCGCTGCACGCCGCGGCGAACGGAGCATCGAGCGCTGCACCGTCAGGCGGCGGCGAAAGCGATGCCGAGGCGATTGCGCTCCCGACCTTCGATCGGCCGACGTTCATTCGGATCGCCGCGGCGGCGCTGCCGCTCCAACTCGCGGCCGGTCGCACCAATCGCATTCCGCTCGAATCCGACGCGCCTGACGGTTATCTTACGCAGAACCTGCAGGCGCGACTCGTGCTTGTGGCGGAGCCGCTCGAAGCCTGCGAGTTCGTCAGGGCGGCGGACTTTCGCGGTGGCCGGTCGCGCATGTCGGTTCGCGCGCAAGCGGCGCTAGGAACGACGGGCTTCGTGACGGTGCGGTTGACCGACGCGGACGGCACGGTGCTGACGGACCGCGCGCCGTTCGTCATCGTCGCCCCGCCGGAACCGGAACGCGCCGGCGAGGACGGCCGCAAGGGAGCGCGGGTTCCCGACATCGTGCAAGTCTTTCGCTCGCAGTGGGAGAGCCACGGCTTCGACGAGACGAGCGTCGCCGAGGCGAACGAATCGCGCGACGATTACACGATCTTCGTCAACATGGACAACCTGCATTTGGTCCGGCTGATCGCAAGCGTCGACTATCAAGAAACGGGGCTCGCGCGCATGCGGTCGAGTTTTCTTGTCCAGACTGCGTTCTACGCGTTTCTGCTCAACGAGGCACGCAAGAGTTTTCCAGCGCTGGACGAGACCGGGCTCGAAGCATACCAGCTCGGCGAACTCGACCGCGTCGCCCGCACGATCGTCAGTTCCATCGCATCGGTCGAGCGGATCGAGTCACAGGCGACGATCGATCTGGCCTAAGCCCTATTTCGGACGGCGCGACATCGTCTCGCGAAGCCACTCGCGCCAGGCTCTCACCGTCGCCGTTTGGCCTTTGATGGCTGCCATCTCGATGAAACGCTGTACGTCGGAGGAAGCGAGCCAGCGAAACGCGCGGCTCGTCGGCGTTTCGACATATTTGCCGGCGTGGAGCTCGTAGAAGGTTAGGCTCTTGCCGTCGTAGCGCCAGAACTCGGGCGGCCCGATTCGGGCATACAGGGGGCGCTTGTCGAATCGCGCGCGGCTTATATCTATTTCGACGACGATGTCGGGCGGAGGGTCAACCTCGAGGTCGAGCTTCTTCTTGCCTCGGATGGCTCGCGCGTGATCGCCGATATAGAAACACGAGTCCGGCTCTGCCCATGGCTCCTTGCGCTGCAGCGTCGTCGAACCGTAGGCATCGATTTCGACGTTGCAATCGGAGGCAATGGCGCCAAGTAGCAGATCGATGATGCGCGCGTCGCTTTCATGTTCAGCGTAGGGCGCCATGATCTCCAGCGTGCCTGTCTCGGAATCGTAGGCCAAACGCGCGGCACGCCCTTCGGGTAGCGCGCGCAAGATTGCATCTGAACCGGCTGGCGTTATATCCATAAGATGGATGACGGTTTCGCCCCCGGCTGCTACGGCAGTATCGTCGATCGTTTGTTGCATGCCATCGCACCTACCACAGCGTATCGCGGAGTTTTTGCGACTTCGTGGACGCAGCATGTCGAGCCTGTGGAGATGGTCGGGAGACACAGGCTTTGCAATGATGGACTTTGAAGCTGTGGTCAGACGCGGAGAACGACTTTGCCTTGTAGTTTTCCGGCTTTGACCTGATCGAGCACTTCGGGCGCCTGATCGAGCGGCTTCTCCGTCGTTACTTCGACCGACAGCGTGCGGTCGACGACCATCTGCGCGAGTTCGTCGAGGCCTTGCGGCGTCGACTGCGGCGTTTCATACATGACGACGTTGGTTGCTTGGATGTCGTGGTCGCGAAACCACTGCTCGTCCGCGACGTGGATCGTCGTGACGAGTTTCCCGCCCTTCTTTATTAGCGGCGCATTCTTCTTGAGCGTTTCGGCGTCGCTGACGAGATCGAAGACGGCAGCGAAGGGCTCCGGATGGCGCTCACTCACTGAGCGCACGAGATCGTCACTGGATTCGATCACCTTGTCGGCACCGAGGTCTTGCGCCTGTTGCGTCTGACCGGCTTTCACCACGCCGGCTACTTTCGCGCCGCGCTGATGAGCAATCTGCACCGCCGCACCGCCGACCGCACCGGCCGCGCCGATAATAAGCAGCGACGTGCCGCGCGTAACGCCGAGGAT
>JAABUQ010010780.1_pt1 | contig 11895 bp, 12 predicted proteins | sample 5560001 | NCBI WGS metagenome assembly JAABUQ01 (sample SAMN10711888, study PRJNA513371) | rock metagenome | isolation source: Antarctica rocks | place: Antarctica: Victoria Land, Finger Mt nord | collected 2015-12-18
TAGGCCAGGATTTTGGTCACGACGCCGGCACCGACGGTGTGCCCGCCCTCGCGGATCGCGAACCGCAGACCCTCCTCCATCGCGATCGGCGCGATCAGCTCCCCCACAATGGTGACATTATCCCCCGGCATCACCATCTCCACACCCTCCGGCAGGTCCAGGTTCCCCGTCACGTCCGTCGTGCGGAAGTAGAACTGAGGCCGGTACCCCTTGAAGAAAGGCGTGTGGCGACCCCCCTCCTCCTTGCTCAGGATGTACACCTCCCCCTCGAACTTCGTGTGCGGCTTGATGCTCCCGGGCTTCGCCAGCACCTGACCCCGCTCGATGTCCTTGCGCTCAACCCCCCGCAGCAGGATGCCCGCGTTGTCACCCGCCTGAACCGTGTCCAAGGTCTTCCTGAACATCTCCATCGACGTCGCCACCGTGTTCTTCGTCGCCTCACGGATGCCCACGATCTCGATCTGCTCGCCCGCCTTCAGCACGCCCCGCTCCACGCGCCCCGTCGCCACCGTCCCCCGCCCGGTGATCGTCATCGTGTCCTCCACCGGCATCAGGAACGGCTTGTCCACGTCACGCGCGGGCGTCGGGATGAACGAGTCCACCGCCTCCATCAGCTTCAGGATCGAAGGCTCCCCGATCTCCGACTGGTCCCCCTCAAGCGCCTTCACCGCCGACCCCACCACGATTGGGCAGTCGTCGCCGGGGAACTCGTACTTCGACAGCAGCTCCCGCACCTCAAGCTCCACAAGCTCGATCAGCTCCGGGTCGTCCACCATGTCCGCCTTGTTCAGGAACACGACGATGGACGGCACCCCCACCTGCCGGGCCAGCAGGATGTGCTCCCTGGTCTGGGGCATCGGCCCGTCGGCGGCGGAGACCACCAGGATCGCCCCGTCCATCTGGGCCGCGCCGGTGATCATGTTCTTGATGTAGTCGGCGTGGCCGGGGCAGTCCACGTGGGCGTAGTGGCGGGCCTCGGTCTGGTACTCGACGTGGGCGGTGTTGATGGTGATGCCCCGCTCGCGCTCCTCGGGGGCGGCGTCGATGGAGGCGTAGGAGCGGGCCGTGGCCCCGCCGGCCTTCGCCAGCACGTTCGTGATGGCCGCCGTCAGGCTCGTCTTGCCGTGATCCACGTGCCCGATCGTCCCGATGTTCACGTGAGGCTTCGAACGGTCAAACTTCGCTTTCGCCATTGGGTTAACTTCCTCGTTTGTGTTTTTGTAATGGAGCCTGTCGGGGGAGTTGAACCCCCACCGCCCGCCGGTCTAGATACAGAAGCGCGGGCGGTCCGCCGAGATGCAGGCACTTCGCAGCCAAATCCGACACAGATTATAGCATATCATTGGGTGGTTATGCAAGCGGGTCGGGGCCATTTCCAGCCTGGTCCGGCTTTGCCTTGACATCCCCTGGAGACGGGCGGTATAATATCGGGCGTACAGGCTGGGGTGGCGAAATGGTATACGCGCAACGTTGAGGTCGTTGTGGGGGCAACCCTGTGAGAGTTCGAGTCTCTTCCCCAGCACTTCTCTTCCCAATCTTTTCCCTCTTTTTCCCAAATAGGTAAGTGCGTGAACCCCAAGCAGATCGCCGCCGAGCGCGCCGTCACCCATATCCGAGGCGGCATGACGGTGGGCCTGGGTACGGGCAGCACCGCCGCCCTCGCCATCCACGCCCTGGGCCGCCGGTTCCAGTCCGAGCCGCTTGCGCTCCGCTGTGCCGCCACGTCGCAGGAGTCTGAGGCCCTGGGCCGCTCCTATGGGCTGGAGTTCGTCCTGCTGGAGGATGTCTCCCGTTTCGACATCACCATCGACGGCGCGGACGAGGTGGACCCGGCTTTCCGGCTGATCAAGGGCGGCGGCGGGGCGCTGGTCCGCGAGAAGATCGTCGCTGCCGCCACCGACATGGAGATTATCATCGTGGACTCGGGCAAGGTGCGGCCCGCCCTGGGCGCGTTCCCGCTCCCCGTCGCCATCTTGCCTTTTGCCTGGACGTGGACGCAGGCGCGCGTCGAGCGCGAGTTCGCCGTGCCCGCGCCCCGCCGGATGCTCCCGTCCGGCGAGCCGTTCGTCACCGACGACGGCCTGTTCGTCCTGGACATGGCCTTCGGCGGCCCCCTCCCCTCCCCCGACACATTGGAATCCGGCCTCAAGACCATCGTCGGCGTCGTCGAGGTCGGCCTGTTTGTCGGCCTGTGCCACCTGCTGATCGTCGGCCACGCCGACGGGCGGATCGAAGAAAAAGCCGCGCCCGCCCTCGTGGGCTGACGCGGCTCCCCCAATTCCCTGCCTCTAACCCTTGTCGGACTGCAAGGCCTGCTGGATCTGGCCCTCGGCCTGGCGGCACAGGTCGGCGGCCTTTTCCCGGTGCCCGCCGAAGTCGCGGTTGGCGCGACGCAGGTCGGCCTCGGTCCGCTCCAGCGTCCGCAGGGCGCGGCGCAGCTCGGGGTGGCGCTCGCCGCGCGCCGCGAACGGCGGCGGGGGCGGCGTCTGTGCCTGCGTTGAAATTGGGAGGGCGGCGGCGAGGCCAAGGCCCGCCACGACGGCCAGCGTGGCCGCGATCTTCCGGGACGTATTCATGGGTCGTGTTTCCTTTGCGTTTGTGTTTGGGGCGATCAGCCAGCCGAGCGCTCGGTTCGCCGCCGCACCTTGATTGACGCAGCGCGGGCGGGGATGTTCACGGTCACTTCACGGTTACACAGATATGCGGTTTCCACATCAGGATTGGGTCAACGGCCAGAGAGGGAAGCAAGCCGCCTGTTCCACTGCGGGCGATACGACAGCATATTCGATTCCGGCCCCTAGCCGCCGCCGGGTATACTAGGCCATGTCACTCTATGCCGAACTCCACCGCCACCTGGGCGGCGCGGTCGTCCCGCGCGTCTTCTGGCGCTACCTCGTCCGCAACGGGCATCCGCTGGCCGCCGAGTTCCCCGCCTATGAGGAGTTCGAGGCGTTCGTTACCAAGCCCCGCGCCTCGCTGGCTGAGTACCTAGAGCTGCACGCCCTGGTCGAGCCGTTTCAAACACTGGAAACGCTGCCCTATTTCGTCTCCAAGCTGGTGCGCGGCGCGTATGTGTTCGAGGGCATCTGTTACCTCGAGCTGCGCCACACACCCTATTACCGTACCGACCCCGCGCTGCCCGAGGCGGACCGGATCGCGCAGATGCAGGACGTCGTAGTCACGGTCGGCGAGGCGGGCCGCGCCCCGCGCTACCCGCTGCTGATGCGGCAGATATTGTGCATGCACTCGCGGCTGCCGCCCGCCGTCAACGAGGCCATCTTGGACCTGGCCGCGCGGCTGCCGCAGTACGTCTGCGGCATCGATCTGGCCGGCCCGGACATCTTCTATGCGGACCGGATGGACGAGTGGGTGGATTTGTTCGGGCGGGCGCGGGCGGCGGGCATCCCCACGACGGGGCACCTGTACGAGACCGCGGACGGCTGCCACCCGGCCCTGCTGCCGCACCTGTCGCGCATCGGGCACGGCATCCAGATCGCCCTGCGCTTTCCCGAGCTGCTGCCCGCAGTCGCCGCGCGCGGCCAGTGCCTCGAAGTCTGCCCGACGACCTATTTGAAAACGGGGACTTTGACCGACCTGACCGTCCTGAGGACCGTGTTCGAGCGCTGCGAGGCGGCGGGCGTGGACATCGTGATCTGTACGGACAACGCGGGCCTGCATAACGTGCGCCTGCCGTGGGAATATGAGAACCTGTTGACCCAGGACGTCATCGACTTCGGCCAGCTCGCCGCCTGCCAGGACGCGGCCTTCCGCCACGCCTTCGCCTGGCCGCACCCGCACCCGCCGCGCGTCCTGCTCGACCAACTGATCCAACCCAACTGACTCGATCACCCCCGCCGCCGGCGGGGAACTTCACAGGAGAACCCCCATGAACAGCCGTCCTTTCACCCTTGTCACCGCCGCCCTGGCGGCCGCCTGCGCCCTGTCCCAGGCACCCGCCGCCCTCGCCCAGCACGACAGCAACACGGGCCACAAGATCGGCAAGGCGATCCAGTACCCGTTCCGCAAGGGCGGCGAGAACATCAGCAAGTCCACCCGCAAGGAGGCCAAGGACGTCCAGTACGGGGCGCGTAAGAACACCACCAACCTGAGCGTCGATGCCCACCGCGCGACCGGCCACGACTCGGTGGAGCGCCGCCGGAACGGCAACCGACGCCACAACACCGTCGTCACACCGAAGGGCCACCTGTACCGGCTCAACGACCACAAGTAGCTACTACGGGTGAAGACACACGCCGTCCCGCGCTTCAAGCCGGGGCGGCGTTTCTTTTATCCGATGCGCGGGTAACTTCCTACCAGCAGCCTTGACGATTTCGGGAGGAGTACAAGCCCATGAACGTCTGGAAAATCTCTTTCATCGCCGCGTCGGTGTTGACCGGCCTTTCCGTATCCGCCGCCCCGGTGGGCGCGACGCCCACTGCCTCGTCCACCCTCAGCCCGGCCCAGGATGCGCTCAATGCGCTGATCTCTCAGCCGAACTCGCCCCTGCCGGTGGGGACCCGGCTGCTGTCCGTGAAGGTTGTGGAGGGCCTGGCGACCGTGAGCTTCTCGCGGGAGCTGCGCGATAACTTCGCCGGCGGCGACAGCGGCGAGACGCGAGCCGTGAACAGTATCCTGCGGACACTGGGACGGTTCGGGACGGTTGACCGCGCTCAAATCCTCGTCGAAGGCAAACCCATCGACTCGCTCGGCGGCCTGCTGGAGCTGTCCGGCCCCCTGCCCGTCATCCGTCCCGCCGGAGCGCCCGCCGCCCGGCGCTTCTTCCACCGCACGGCGCGCTGACGTAACCGACGTGACGGATGCAGACGCGGGAAGCCGCTCCGGGAACCCGGAGCGGCTTTCTGCTTGCCGCCATCAGGTATACTAGCGGCGTGATGGATTTTGACGAGGCGCTGGCGTACATGCAGGGGCGGCTGCGCCTGGGGTGGAAGCTGGGCAACGAGCGGTTTTCGGCCCTGCTCGCGCGCCTGGGCGACCCGCAGGCGGGCCTGCGCGTGGTCCACGTCGCGGGCACCAAGGGCAAGGGGTCCACGACCGCGATGGCGGCGAGCGTCCTCCAGGCCGCCGGCTACCGCGTCGGAATGTATCTGTCGCCCTACGTCTACGACGTCCGCGAGCGCATCCAGGTCAACGGCGAGATGATCCCGCGCGCCGACTTCGCCCGCTGGGTGAGCGCCATCAGGCCGCACGTCGAGGCGCTGGAAGCGACAGAGTTCGGCCCGACGACCGAGTTCGAGCTGAAAACCGCCGTCGGGCTGTGCTGGCTGGCCGAGCAGGCCGTGGATTACGCCGTGCTGGAGGTCGGGCTGGGCGGGCGGCTGGACGCCACCAACGTCGTCCCCCACCCCCTGGTGACGGTCATCACCAACATCGGCCTGGACCACACGGAGCTTTTAGGCGAGACCCTGGCGGAGATCGCCGGCGAGAAAGCCGGCATCGTCAAGCCCGGCGTCCCGTGCGTCACGGGTGTGCCGCGCGGCGGCGAGGCGTGGGACGTGATCGCGCGGGTCTGTCGCAGGCAGGATGCCCCGCTGATCTCGGTGGAAGCGCCGGAAGCTCAGCCGGACGGGGCCGTTCATTTGAGTACAGGGCGGCGTTCACTGCGGGACGTGCGTCTGCGCCTGCGCGGCGCGTTTCAGGCCGACAACGCCGCCGCCGCCCTCGCCGCCCTGGACGCCGTGGCACCCGCCTTCCTGCCCCCCATCCCCAACGGCGCGGCCCGGCGCGGCCTCGAATCGGCCTGGGTGCCGGGCCGCCTGGAGCGTGTTATGGACCGGCCTGCCGTTGTCGCTGACGTCGCCCACAACGAGCTGGCCGCTGAGGCACTGGCCGTAGCACTCCGGGAGGAGTTCGGGGCAGAGCGGCGCAGGCTGACGCTGGTCGTCGGCCTGTCCCGGCAGCATGACCCCGGCCCGTTCCTGGCCCCGCTGGCCCGGCTCCGCCCCGACCGGCTGATCGCAACCCAGCCCGCGTTCCGCCCGCGCCCCGCGTCCGACGTGGCCGCGGCCGCCCGATCTTGCGGCATTGCCTCGGTCGAAACCGTGGATACGTCGGTGCCCGACGCGGTGCAGGCCGCACTCGCCTCGGCTTCGCCCGAAGACCTCGTCTGCGTCACCGGCTCGTTCTACACGGTGGGCGACGTGCCGCCCGCCTTCTGGTCTTCCCTGTCCACACCCTCCCCAAAAGGATAACCCAACCCATGCCACACCAAGGAATCGTCACCATCACCGTCGCCGCCCTCTCGCTCGCCATCACGCTGGGCCTGCTCATCTACGTGCTGGGCCGCGAGAAGAGAACACAGGCCGGCAACACGGACGAGCATTAAAGGAACTGCGCCGGCTTTAGGGACCCCTGCCCTGTTAGGGAAGGGCTTTGGAAAGAGCAAGGGTTTTGCCCCACCCTAGCAGGGAGGGGAAGCGACTTGTCGCGGGATGGGTTCCTAACGCTGGGCCACGCTCTTCTTCGCCAAGGCCGCCCTGATAGCCTGCCCCAGCGCCGGGCCGCGCACTTCCACGGCCTGAATCGTCCCGTCACGCCCGACCAGCAGGCCGAACGGGATCGAGTTGACCCCGTACCGGCGCGGGACCGCGCTCTGCCAACCCTTGCCGTCGAAGACCTGCCGCCACGGCATGTGGTTCTGCGCGATGAACTGCGTCAGCGCCCCCCGATCCTGGTCCAGCGAGATGCCCACCACATCGAAGCCCTGCGCGTGGTACTTCTTGTAGTCGGCGATGACGTTGGGCATCTCGCCGACGCACGGCCCGCACCAGGTCGCCCAGAAGTCCATCAGGACCACGCGGCCCCGGTACTGGGTGAGCGACAGCGGTCTGCCCTTCAGGTCTTTGGCCGCCAGGGCGAAGGGCCGCGCGCCCGGCACCAGGCGCGGGTCGTAAGGCGGCGGCTCTGCGGCCTGCACGGTCTTCTTGGCCCCCGCCGGGGGCGTGAAGGCGAAGTCGGCGGCGGTGAGCATCGGGTTCGCCGTCAGGCTCGTCACCGTCTCGGTGTGCGTCGTCCCCCCGTGCGGCCCGGTCGGCGTGAACGAAAGCCGGCGCAGCAGGTGGTCGTCCGCGCCAAAGGCGAAGGTGATGCGGACTCCCCCGCGCGCCCCGCCCAGTGTCGCCACGACCGTGTCTGTGCCGATATCGCCGACCGTCGTCTTCGGCCCCAGGGCGATGCGGACGCCCGGCTGCGACATCAATCCGTTCAGATTCTCCGGGGCGGCAAAAAACTGCGTCGAGATGGCGCGCGACTGGCTCAGGGCGAACGTAAGACTGGCACTCCCGCCGTCGGGTGCCGGCTGGGTGATGTAGCTGTTGGCGTGGGCGTCGAAGGCCGTCAGCGTCTTGCCGTCGGCGAAGAACTGGCGAAGAACGCCGGTCTTGTCTGAGACCGTCGCCTTCCCCATCCCCGGCTTTTGGAACGCCAGCGTGATCGTCTGCGGCGGCGGCGGCCCGCCCGAGTTCTGCATGGTCAGCGTGGCGGACAGGGAAGTCAGCGCCTTGTGTGCAGCGACGGCCTGCGCCACAATCGCCCTAGCCTGCGGGTCAATCGTGGACTTGGCGGGCGCGGGTGCCGCCTGGGTCTGGATGCTCGCGGCGGGGCCAGCGGCGGCGAGGCCGAGGGCGGCCAGGGCGAGCGCGTACGAAGTCAGTTTTGCCATCCGAGTGGGCCTCCAATCGTCTATGTGTTTCCTGTCAGTAAAGAATACGCCGAACCGTGGGGGAACGGTTCGGCGTTCTTCGCTGTCTTTCGGTTATTTCGACCGGCTGCCGGTGCGGGTGAAGCGGACCGAGCCGCCCGCGCTCGACGACGTGCGCGGGTTCGGCCCACGCGCCGCCCCGCCGCCGAGCAGGCCCGGCGGCGGCGCACCCGCCTTTTTGCCCTTCGCTTGTGCGCGCCGCTCGGCGCGGTTCAGGGCCGGGGCTTCCGTGCCACCCCCACCGACTTCCCCGCTGACTTCTTCACCGGCGGCCTCGGACTGGGCCTGCACCCCTTCGGTCAGGTCAGGCTCGCCCGTCCCACTCCCGCCTAGTTCCTGCTGTGTCATGCGTCCGGTCTCCTTTCGCGAGAAAACTTCCGAGAAACCTCAACACCTATGTGCCAGTATACCCGGCCCGCGTTTCGAGCCGGGGCAGGGCATAGCGCAGCAGCGTCTCCATGTTGACCACGTCTTCTTTGTTGTAGGCCAGCAGCAGGCGGCGGGCCTCGTCGGCCCCCGCCCCGCCCCGGCGGTAGGCCCGCCACAGGCGCACGGCGTCCATGCCGCCTAGGCCGTCGGTTTCGGGGACGCGCGCGATGTGCAGGGCGCTCTCGATGCGCTTCAGGCCGCCCGTGTGCCCGAGCCGCTTGAGCAGCGGGCAGAGGTCCACGTGGAAGCGGTCAGCGAAGACCGATTCGAGCACGGGGAAGCGGCGCTTCAAAAACGGCAGGTCGAAGCCGGTGCCGAAGAACGTCACGAAGCCGTCATAGTCCTGCGCCTCGTAGGCGAACTGGGCGAGGTTTTCGCCCTTGACATAGAAGTGGGTCTCGCACCCGTCGTACAGGCCGATGACGGTGATCGAGTCGGGCGACATCCCGCCGTCGGTCTCGATGTCCAGAAACCCGATCTTGGGGAAGCGCGAGACGGCCCGCCAGTGCTCGCGCCGGGGCAGGGCATGGGCGAAATAGTCCGCGCGGGCGTCTTCCAGGGCGGCCACGCTGCCCTCCACCGTCCCGCGCAGGGCGTCCCGGTGCCGGGGGGACAGGCTCAGAGCCTCGGCCCGGTCCAGATAAGTTTCCCAGGAGGTCGCCCCCTGCGCCCACAGCGACTGCTCTGTTGCGGGGCCGATGCCGGGCGCGTGGATAAACGTGGCGGTGAGCATGGAAAGAGTATGGCGGGTCGCGCGGCGGGGTGTCAAGGGGCGGGGGATGGCCCGGGTGCCCGCGTACTGAAGCGCGTGTCTGAGGAGCCTCCGGCTGATTGTCCCTTCGGGACAGAAAGGCCAGTGTCACGACGTCTCTGATGTCTCGGAGGAACAATCGGCGCTTTGCGCCCCAGTAAAGCCTCACCCCACTAGACTTCCAGGCCGACGGCGCGCATGAGGGCGATGGCGTTGCTCTGGGTGACGACGCCCGCGCGCAGGCGGTAATCGAAGGTCATCCGGCCCCCGGTCATCTGGTCCTCGAAGTGGACGTTGGCGGCGGCCAGGGCCGGGTCATCGGTCAGGGCGGCGAGGGCCAGGTCGTGCGTCGTGATTAGACCGACCGCCCCCCGCCGGACGAGGGCGCGGGCGACGGCCTCGGTCCCCTGGTGGCGGTCGTGGGAGTTGGTGCCGTGCAAAATCTCGTCGATCAGGAACAGCAAGGGTGGGGCCTCGCCGTCGCCGATCTCGACGATCTGCCTCAAACGGAGTATCTCGGCGTAGAAGCGCGAGATGCCGCCCTGGAGCGAGTCCTGGGTGCGGATGGATGCCCCGATGGTCAAGGGGGATAAGCGCAGGCTCTGGGCGCGGACGGGCGCACCGGCCTGGGCCAGCACGGCGGCGACGCCGACCGCGCGGAGCAGGGTGCTCTTGCCGGACATGTTGGAGCCGCTGACGATCATCAAGGCGGTTCCGCCGCGCTCCAATGCGAGCGTGTTCGGCACGGCCTGCGCTGAGGGGAGCAGGGGGTGGGCAAGGCCTTCGGCCTCGAAGCGCGCGCCGCTTTCGAGCAGCGCGGGGAACGGGTCGGCGGGATGCTCGTAGGCATAAGCGGCCAGGGCGCTCAGGGCCTCGAACTCGCCCACGGCGTCCAGCCATTGTGCCAGCGACGGCCCGTTCTCGGCCCGCCAGGCCTCGACAGCGAGCGAGAACTGCGTGGCCCACAGCACCAGGGCGGCGGGCAGGGCAAGAAGAGGGTTGTTCACGGCCTCCAGAGACCCGGCCAGCGTGTCCAGGCGGGCAATACGGGCCGAAGCCGGCTCGCCGCCCTCGCGCCCGCCGTGCAGCCGTGCCCGCAGGTCGCACAGCAGCGGCGACTCGAACGTCTCGCGCTCCAGACGCGCCAGCATGAGAGAAAGAAGTTTCAGGTCGCGCGCCGGCCCGCTCAACGTCCGCCGCACACGTCTGACGGTCGAGCGCTGACGCCAATCGAACGCGCGGGCCAGGGCAACAAAGACGAGCAAGGGGACCAGTCCGGCCCCCCACCCCCACGCCGCCAGTGATGCCAGGGTCAAGGCGGCCAGACCAAACGCCGCCAGACGCACCCCGCGCCCGTGCGGGGCGGGAGGCTCGGCCCCCCACGCGACCAGAGCGGCGGGCTGCAAGCCGCCCCGGACGTCTTCGCCCAGCAGCGCCAGTTCTTCGCGCAGGTCCAGGCGCGGGGCCAGCTCACGCACGGCGGCCTGTCGGGCGCGGACGATGTCCGGGGTGGCGGGAGTCATCAGCCACGATGCCAGCCGGTCCTCGCCCGCCCGCGTCCGGGCGACGCAAAGCCGCTCAAACAGCGACCCTTCACCGAACAGGTCCAGGTCGATGGCATAGGGATGCTTGGGATCGAGAAAACGGGTGCCCGGAATGCCTTTGCCCCGCCAGCGGTCTTCCAAGCGGGCCACGCCCGCCTCATAGAAGACGACGCGACGGCGGGCCAGGGCAAGCCGCGCGGCGACGCGCTCGTGCCGGACCATCAAGGCGACGAAGAGGACAGCAAAGGCGGGGAGCGCCCAAGGAGTGAACCAGTGCCGCCCGAAGGCCAGCCACGCCGCCACACCGGCGGCGATGACGACGTACAGCCGGATGTCGGCCAGCCGGCTGTCCGAGCGGGCCAGCGCGCCGCGCTCCTCCGCATGGCGCGCGAGGCGGGTCGCGTACTCTTGAGGGGCGACGTGGTCCATGCGGAGGGGGGACGGGGTAGAGATGCCGTTACGAAGCGGCGACGGTGAGCTGATTGACGACCTTGAAGCCGGCGTGATGATGGCCCGACAGTGAAGCCTGGGCGTCCTCGGTAGCGCGCTGCTTCATCGAGGCTGTGCGGACGTGGCCCGTGAGGGTCACGGTCTTGCCCGCCGCCGCGACGTTGACCAGGTTGGCGGAGTTGTTGAGGACGGGGTCACGGATGATGGCCGTCTTGACCTCGGGCGTCACTGCGGCGGCGTCCTTCACATCGCGCGCGCCGGTCGCGACCGCCGCACCCGTCTCCTGGGCACCGGTCTTAACGGCGTGCCCGGCGTCCTGGGCGGCCTGGGCCGTCTTTTGGGTGTCATTCGTGGCGTCCTGCTTGGCCCCGCTCAATGTGTTGCCGCAGCCGCTCAACACCAGGCCCACCGGCAGGGCCAGCAGCATTGGTAGAAATTTGTTCATGCGTGTCTCCTTGAATCCTAGACGCTCCGAAAGCGCGTCTCAAACTTGTTGCCTCGCAACCGGGCATATTGTACCCGAAAGTGCGTGTGGCTAAAGATAGCGGTACTTGGACGTCACGCCGCACCGGCAGTCTGCCCTCACCCCGCGATCACCTCGGCCCCGAAGCGCTCCATCTCCTCGTACTGCGGGCTGAACTGAAGCAGCAGCAGGTCCACGCCCACAGCCTCGAACGCGGCCACCTGTGCCTTGACCTGGGCACTTGTCCCCACCAGCCCCGCGCGCAGGCCGCGGTTGGAGACCGAGTAGTCTTCTAAAGACACCTGCCGGTCGAGCTGCGTCCCCGCCAGCCACTGCTGGTAGTTGTCGTAGCCCGCCGCGTTCTGGCGGACGTCGGTGATGCGCGCCCGCTCCGCCTCGGCCTCGGCCTCCGAGTCCCGGACGATGGCGTAGCCGGCCACGCCGAAGGTCATCGGCCCCAGCCCCAGACGCTCGCGCCGGGCGCGCATCTCGGCGATCTTCTCCCCCACCCGCTCGGGCGGGTCGCCGTGCATGACGTAGG
>JAABUQ010010782.1_pt1 | contig 11887 bp, 10 predicted proteins | sample 5560001 | NCBI WGS metagenome assembly JAABUQ01 (sample SAMN10711888, study PRJNA513371) | rock metagenome | isolation source: Antarctica rocks | place: Antarctica: Victoria Land, Finger Mt nord | collected 2015-12-18
CGCGCTCCGCCGCTGACCTGCAGCGCGGTCAGGCCGTGCGCGAGGTCCAAGCCGCGCCCGCCTCATTGGACCCCGCTCACGGCGAGTGCGCGCGCCGCAGGCCCTGGCCGCCGTGCTGCACACGCCCACGGCGCTGTGCCTGGTGGACTTTGCCGCGCCGGCGCCGCCCGCGCCCGCGACGCGCAGCGGCGCGCAGCGCCGCGCGGACCGCCGCGCGCGCCGCCCGCGCGACGAGGGCCTCGGCCACCGGCCCGGCGACAACTTCCGCGTGCTGCCGCTGGAGCACCCCTGCCTGCACGCGGGCTACCTGGCGCCCGCGGCTGCGCTGCTGGCGCGCGCCCGGCCCGCCGGACGCGGGGCATGGGTGCAGGGATCTCGGCATCGCAATCGTCGGCGGAGCCCGTTGTCCGTGTGTGTCCTGCGGGCGCCTGGTTGCGGGATGTCCTGCAGAGCTGTGTACTTTGAGCGCCCTGTAACCGGTCAAGCTCTGCATTTGCTCACAGCTTAGCCACTGACCATCTTCCCTGTTCTCATTTCATGTTTTTATTATTATCTGTTTATTGTCTACAGGAACGCATACCGCCGACCGCACATGCTACCTGTGCAGCGCGTCAGTCTGATATGCAGCAGCGCGCACGCAGGTGGAGAAGCCATGGGACGAGGTGGTGGACGATTTCCCGCCGCCGCTGCACCGGCACCGCTACGGCTCGTGAGCCCCTGGCTGTGCCATAGGGTCAGGGCAGGGGTGTCTGCCGGGCGCGCGACGGGTCGCTGCTGCCGCTGCTGCCTGCGCATTGCACAGCTTCCCTGTGTCTGCTATTACTGTCTGGCGGCCGGTCGGGGAGTTTGGGCCCATGCAATGCCCTTGCGCACGGTTGGGGCGCAGAATTGAGGCTGCAGCATGTAAGAGCAGCTGTGCAGCAGCAGGAGCTCTTCGAGTCGCACATCGACTATCCAGCAGCAGCTCGGAGCTCTGGCAGAACCCGCAGAGCACACTCCATGCTCAGGACCGGGGCGCGTCGCGCACGACCGCCTGCACGCTGGCGGGGTCCGTGACCTCCACGACGCGCCCGGCGCCGCCCGGCGCATCGGCCGGCGCCGGCGCCGCGCTCAGCGTGCGCGCCCAGAACGCCATGAGCGCGCGCATCTCCCCCGCGCCGGCCACCATGCCGCCCGCCTTGCCCGGCACCGCGTGCACCTCCACCGCGCAGCCTGCGCCGCGGCGGCAAGGGCTCGGCGGGCCGCGCGCTTGGCGCGGCGGCGGCGCGCACAGGGCGTGAGCGAGCTGCCATGCGTTCCTGAGCTGCACAACACACTGTGGTCGGCTGTGTGCACGTGACTGCACCTGCTTCCCGGCCAGGGCCGCGCGGGTACAGGTGCGCAGGCCGGCGGCATGGCGCCAGCTCCCAGCAGCCGTGCGGCAGCCCTACCCTAACTTTACTGCACGCTTGCTGTCGGCCATGACCGCAACCCCTGCCTTAGTTACAGGGTGGGCGCGGACGCGCGGACGCGCCAGGCTCGCGACAGGGCCCGGCTGCTCGTCCGGCCGCTTGGGCTGCGGGCAGCGCGCCTGCTAGGCGCAGGGCGCTCGCGCTGGCGGCCACCGCCGGCGCCAGCGCTGCGTCGAGCGCCCCATGCGTCATCAACACAGGCGTGCCGGCGCCCAGCGGCGCCGGGGCAGCAACACCTGCCGCCACGCCCGCCGCGCCCGCCGCGCCGCGGCCTGCCGCAGCCGCGCCCTGCGCTGCTCGCATGGCCGGACTGCCAGACGCGCTCCGCGCCTCCGGCGAGGCCGCCGCAGGGGCGCGCGCCCCGCGCTCGCGCCCGCCCGCGGGCTGCGCCAGGGTCTGCGGCAGGGTCTCCTCCAGCAGCGCGGCGGACACGGCGATGCAGCCGCCGAGGCGCCCTGCGCCGCTGCGCGTGAGGGCTTGCTATCAGGGGTGGTGGTGCGCCCACATGTGCTCCTCGTGCAAAGCGCGTTGCATGTGTAGCGACGCAGCCAGCGAGGCACCCTGCGCAGCCACACGCGGAAAAGAGCACGGGTCCACCTGCGCAGTGCGCCGGCGCGTCTGGGCTCCAGCGTGGCAACTGAGTATGTGAGTCAGGGCATGCTTGATGATATGGTGTCTGTTAGGCCCCACAGCTGCCTTGCCGCGAGCCAGCTGGCATGTTCTTGGCGGGCGACACACACCCTCCAAACAGTGCACGCCCTGCCCACTGCAGCGGGCGAGGGCATGCCCCAGGTATTATGTTACAAAAGAGTACATGCGGTCAGTCTGTGCCCTGTCCTGCATGCAGCGCGGTGTCCAGGGCGGCCGTGCCGGCCCGTCCAGAGATTTCAGCGGCAGGCCCAGACCCTACCCTGCCCGCGCAAGGGCCGCACCCGGTATGCAGCGCGGCGTCCAGCGCGACCGTGCCGCCCTGCGCAAAGCCGAACAGGTGCACGCGGCGGCGCGGCCAGCCGGCCTCACCCAGGCCGCGCAGCGCGGCGCGCAGCAGGCGGCGCGCGCGCTCCAGGCCGTCCACGCGCCGGCGCTCGCCCGGGCGCGCCTGCGGCGGCGCGGCGCGGCTCACCCCTGGCGCCCTTCCTTGGTTCGCAGGCGAGGCGGGTGCGCGGGAGGCGCTGTGGGCGGCGGCGTAGCCGGCCGCGTGCTTCCCGCCCAAGCGGCGGAGCACGCGCACGGCCCCAGTGCTTGTCGCAGGCAGCCAGCGAAGCGGCGGTGTGGGTGAGTGCCAGCCGCTAAGAAAAAATCATGCAATATAGCCAGCTGCAAGCCCGGGGTGGGCCAGCATAGCTGCTGGGGCGTCCGCCGCGTGAGGCACGCATCAACAAAAGGGAGCGGTGGATCCAACAAAGGGCTCCAAGACTCCGCAGCATCCCTGACAAATAGCGCACCTGGATGAGCTCGCCCTCGTCATCAAAGGCAGTGAACCAGGCACGCCCGGCAAAGGGCACTGCCAGAGGGCCTCCCAGCGCAAGGCACGCCGTCCGCGGCAGCGCCATCTGCTTGGCAAGCCTTGCGAACGGGCCTGTGCGCAGCAACGCCCTGTGTCCGCGGTGCTTGAGGATTTGTAAACTTCGCAGCACGGGCTCTTAGGAGGGCGGCGGTGTGCAGCCAAGAGCGCTGGCGCCAACTAGCGCACCTGCTGTGTCGCCCAGGCCATGCAGTAGTACGAGCAGGTTCTCATTATTGCCGTCTGCGCTGTCAGTAAAGACGCTGTGCGCTGCCAGCTCAGCAGGGAGGTGCGCCAGCGGGCTGCCTGCGGACAGAGTCGCCCCGTGCGGCATACTGCCAGTCACTTGTCAGCGACGCTCTCCAGAGCATGCGCGGTTCACTGACTCACTACAAAATTTGTAGTACAAACATTGCGGTGCAGGGCCTGCATCCCACTGTCGCAGGGCAAGGCACCGGGTCTGCTTCAAGCTCATAGTGATCGAGCAGCATGCATGTGCAAGCACAAGCCAACGGTTATATTCTAGCCCCTACCCTAGCACCAGCTTGGATAGACTCGCGATCCGAGTTTCAATCAAACCGGTTGCACAGCGCTTTCACCATGGCCGCCTGCTTCACTTCAAGCCCGGCCGGCACGGCTCTGCAGGCGGCGGTTGCCAGTCGGCGGCCAGCCGCTCCCCGCACTTCAGTCGTTGTGCGGGCTGCGGCCACCTCGGCGGGCCGCAACCTGTGGGCACCAGGTGGGTGGCCTTACCTCGACTCTGCCCGCTCGACAGGACCTGCAGCTCGGTGACCAGGCCAGCATTGGTGATTTACTCGGGGCAGCCCAGCTTTGTCGCTAGCAGCTGGGAAAAGCCTGTGCGAGGGGCCGCACCCAGCCTTCGAGCTGAATGAGAGCAAACACGTATGTTGCAACGGGGCACAGCCAAGCAGTGCACCCCATGAGCGGGGCGCTTGCGCTTGACCTGCGCCCGCGTCCGCAGGCGTGGAGGCGCCCGCCTACCTGGACGGCAGCCTCGCCGGCGACTATGGCTGGGACCCGCTCGGCTTTGGCGCCAACGAGACGGCGCGCCGGTGGTGAGCCTGGCACGCGCTGTGCAGCCGGGGCATGGGCCGTGTCCCAAGCTGCTACTCTGTGTGCAGGCTGATCCTGGGGCCACTGCGCTCACGTGATAGCCCTGGCTTGCAGGTTCCGCCAGAGCGAGCTCGTGCACGCGCGCTGGGCCATGCTCGGCGTCGCAGGTGCGGCAGACGCCCCTCCCGCGCCGCCCCTGCGCGGCTGGGCCGCTCCAGCACCTCTCCAGCAGCGTGTGTGCGCAGCACAGCTCGCGAACGGAAAAGCCTGGTGAGAGCAAAGTGTTGTGCGGTGGCTGCAGGCATCCTGGTGCAGGAGATCCTGAAGCCGGACGTGTTCTGGTACAACGCGGGCCTGCCTGAGAACCTGCCCGGCATCAACTTTGGCGGCCCTGACGGCAAGGTGAGCGCCAGTCGCACGCCCCTGCACGCCCCTGCAGATAACTCAAACATCCCGCGTCTAACGCATCTTGCAGACCGTCTGTGAAGCTTTGTCTGCATGCGAGCTGAAGGCCCAAAGGAGCACCAGATTCCGTTCGACCCAGTAGAAAAGGAATCATACGAGTGCACATCTCTCAACCTCATCAATCAATAACACAGCGCGGCGCGGGCCAGGTGAACCTGGGCGGGCTGCTGGCCTGGGAGTTCCTGCTCATGCACTGGGTGGAGGTCCGCAGATGGCAGGACTACAAGAACTTTGGGTCGGTCAACGAGGTGCGCCCGCCTCGCCTCCTGTCGAGAGCGCCCGGCCGCCACGCAACGCATTTCTAGGCCATCATGGCTGGCAGCGGAGAGCATCCACGCATGGCTGCCTTGCTGTGCTGCAGGGTGATGCCGTGTGCGCGGGCGCATGTTCAGGCTTCCCCTGCTGCCTGACAGTGCAGACATGCATGCTGTGCAGGTTGGGGAGTGACTCACGCTCGGGTGTGGATCACAGGACCCGATCTTCAAGGGCAACAAGGTGCCCAACCCGGAGATGGGCTACCCCGGCGGTGCGCTCCTGGCCCCAGCCCACCACCACAGGACATTGCCGTCCTGCAGCTATCTGGGGACGCTTTGTAGGTGTTGCCCTTGTGGTTGTTCGCTCGGCACAGGCCTTCACGCCTGGGAGGTATTGAGGGCTGCGCTTGCTCAAGGCTACGGGGCTCCGCTGTTGTGTTGTGACCAAGCCTGGTGATCACACCTAGGCGAGCTAACATGTGGACCCCGCAGGCATCTTCGACCCCTTCGGCTTTGCCAAGGGCGACCTGAAGGAGATGCAGACCAAGGAGATCAAGAACGGCAGGCACGCCCACTTGAAAGCCCTGCCGTAAACATTGGCCCTGCAGCAAGTCGCACTGCAATATCAGTAGCCGTGACTGATAAAGTGAGGGCGCTGAGAGGGGCAATCACGCTGAAGGCCCCGCCCTTGCCCCCTTCCAGTAGGCTGCTCATCGCACAATACAGACAGCGTGGAGCCCGCGCTTGGCTCATACCTTGCTGGGGCTTACTTCTCTGTGCCGCGCTCCTGCAGGCTCGCCATGGTCGCCTTTGCGGGTTTCACCCTGCAGGTTTGCGCCGCTTCCTCGCCAACCGCTCCCTGGACATTAAGAGCCATGCGTCCTGCAAGAGAATGCACTACTGGTGGCCGCCGAGCTGCTATGGACTGCATGTATACGTTACGACAGCCTGCACGTGGCGGGAGGGTCTGTGCAGGTTGCACGGTCTCTATAGGGTCTCTGACCCCCCCCGCCCATGCACACGCAGGCGCAGGCGACGGGCAAGGGCCCGCTGGCGGACCTGGCGGACCACCTGTCATCGCCGTTCTCGAACAACATCGCGACCAACATCGGCACGTGCAAGATCCCCAGCTCGGTGGACGTGCAGGGCCTCAGCATCCCGCTGACCTGCCTCTGGCCCGGGCAGCACTAAGCTTGCCTGTTGCCTTGCGCCGGCCCGCCCCAGCTGCCTGCACCAGGAGCCCCGCTTTGCACCTGAGCTCAGCTCCTGGCGCAGCGGTGCAGCAGCCCGGTCATGATGGCCTGCTGCCAGCGCGGCACAGGGCCCATGTTTTGGTAAGGGAATTATTAAGGCACGACGGCCTCTTGGCTGCGTGCGCAGCAGTAGCTGCTGAGAAGAAAGCTCGGGAGAATGCGTGTACAATCAGCACTGGTGAGCTGTTGAGGCTGCAGCTGCCATGGAGAGTTTTGACGCTGGTGTTGGTATTCCGTACTGTCAGCTGTGCCTCTGTTCATGCATGCTGTCGGGTTTGTGCCTTCGTGTGATCTGTCGGTTGTGCCTGCTTGATGCGTGCAATGATCTGTGTGCTATCCGCAGTGTGTGAGGGGGCTTGGTTTTGCATGCCCTTTGCGCTCTTATTGGTCAGTGTCGTGGAGAGCGCAATTGCGCAGGCTCGCATGTGATCACGTATGCCCATTGGATGGTGTTTGGCCATTGCAGTGTGTGCTCCTGCACCATCCAAGCCGCCACATGCCTCGCATGGCTGTCGCCTATGCACAATGCAGAGGGCTGCTGACACGCAACGCGACAAACAGGCAGAGCATCGTGTTCACAGGATCACAACTCCCTCAGGCTCACCCCACTACAGGTGCACGGCACAGCATGCGACAATATATTGTATGGCGCAACGGGCACATGCACATGTGTATGTGTATGCGCTCCATCGAAGAGCGCTGGGTGAGTGGTTCGGTTGCAGGCAGGGCTGTTCCATGGCGAGCACTGTTTCTCTCCGGGTACCCACTTCCACGCCACCTACTCACTACTGACACAAGGACCGAAACCAAGCGACCGCAAAGCGCATCGCAGTCGCAAAAGTGGCACGCAGGCGCAGCTACGAGCGGCAATTGGAGAAAGCGTAGATCATCTGGTTGAAGTCCATGCTCACGCGGCCGGTCTGCTGCGGATCGAACGCCCGGAACGTCGCGGCCATGCTGCACGACATAAGTCGCGCATTAGCTGCCCATAACATCTGGACCTAATCAGCGTGACAAACACAAATAAAAGGGGGCAAAAAACCAGCCAGGAGCTTTCGCTACAACTTCTGAAGATCATGCAGCACGCCTGGTCATTCAACGGCGTGCAGAGGTGCCAGACAGCTTAAGAGCACCTGCCGAACAAACGCCAAGCCGCTGCATGCTTTGGAAACATGTCTGCGGGCTTGACTGAGCATGCGCATGCGGTACCTGCGCATGAAGAGGTGCAGCGCAATGAACTCGGGAAGCCCTAAGCGCCTGTCCGAGTCGGAGTCGAAGGAGCGGAAGAGCGCCTGGAATGCTGGCGGGTCTATGCTGTACCCTGCAGTACAGGCGCGGGGATGAGCATGTGGGAAGAGAAACACAGACCCTCAATCTGGTGCTTGCCATGTTGCAGCATCGGCATCCAGTGCACAACGTTTTTTCCGCACATACCTTCCCTTGACCCTTTTGTCGCCACTCACAGATCGCTGTGGCGCTGTATTGCGAATCCTTTGCCGGGAGGCTAGACTGACTTTTGAGTGACCCTTCACTTCACGCTGCCACATGCTTGACCTCGCTGAATAGGCAGCAGGTTGGAAGGTTCAAGCCTCTTACGCTGAGCTGCAAGCAGCTCATCCGCTTCCAGAGCTGAGCACCGAAACGAGAAAGAAATGACACGTGAACCTTCCTGACTTGCTGTTGCTGGCTGGGCAGCCGGGGCGGAGGGCACAGGTGCGCGCCTCCCTGGGACAGCGCCTGGCCTACCTCCGCGGTGCCCAGCGTGCGGGCGCCGGGCGAGTCGGCGCGCCGGAACGCGGCCTGCGTGGACGTCAGGAAGGTGTTGAGGTCGCGGAACTCCGGCAGCGACAGCTTGTGCTTGCCCTCGCTGTCGTGCAGCCTGCGCGCTGCCGGGGCGTCAGGCGGGGCTATGTGACGCGCAGGGCGGGCTGGCAGCACTGTGCCACACAGAGGGCTGTGTGTCTACGGGCGCAGCTATGGAACCATGCTGCTAGCAAAAGGAGGAGTCCTCGCAAGGTGCTATGGCTTTCATTTATTGTCAAGCATACGCAGAGCACTCACGGGACATAATGTGCCAGGTGGGCAACCTCACCTGATCATGTGCGCTACTATGGATAGGCTGAAGTTCAGGTCGCCGAGCGCCAGGGCGCGCTGCAGCTCGTGCACGTCAATCTCGCCGCTGTGGTCCGCGTCCACCACGTCAAAGAACTGCGCGCGTCCAGACAACCCTTGTCAGCTAGGCCTGCAACAACACCTCAATGGCACAGCCGAGACAACAACAGCAGGAACGGTGTGCATGCGTGCAAGCGGCTCACCCGCTTGACTTGAGCATCGTCCATCGCCTGGTTTCGCACGGGTGCAGGGCCGATGCGCACACCGCTGCTATCAAGTGTCAACGGGCTGAGGTGCTGGCCTGACTTCTTTATGTGAGCGGGAACGTAGTTAAGACACCGGGGTGGAGCAGGCGCCGGGTAGCCTGCACCCCTCAGGCTCCCCTCAGCAGCGTTGCGATCAGGTCAGGCTCTGTTTCTTTTCCGGGCGATGAGCAGGCCCAAAGCGCATCCAGAATGACTGCACGGCGGCACTGCGGCTAGTGGGCTGGTATGCTTCACAGACTAACTTACGCACCGGCATGGGACTGGTTGATATGCAAGCAAATGCAGCACGTGTTGCGTACGTGGCTGTATGTGTCGATGTGCGTGTATAGCACGCCCTGTGCCTTGCACGTAGAAGCAACTCGTATAGCAAGTACGCTTGTGCCAGTTTGCCCTCTCGCAGTCTTGCCTGAGCAGGAGTGCGGCACGCTTCTAATAAGTAACCTTTTTTGCCAAACTTTGTGGAGATGTCCCTCTGCGAGCGCCTCGCAGGTGCACATTGAGCAGGAACCACATCACCAGTCTGGTGGCCGACCCTGCCTGCTTGACTGCGGGCGCTGCAAGCGCAGGCAGTCCTGAGCCCCGCTATGGGCGACCCCGCGACCGGCGACGGGCGCGAGCCTGCCGCGGCCCAGGACGGGCCGCATGCGGTGGCGCCGGTGCCGAGCACGCCGCCGCAGCGTGCGGGCTCGCACCACGGCCCCGGTAGCCAGGCCCCGGCCGCGGTCGCGGACAGCCCCGGCGGCGCCGGGCGGCAGCCTGACGGCACGGCCGCCGACAAGCCTGTCCGGCCCAGCACTGTGTCGGAGCCGGACAAGAGCATGGCGCGCACGCCGGGCGTTCGCTTCCGCGAGCTGCCGCGCCGGCCGGCGCCGCTGGCGGACTTTGAACGGCCGCCGCGCGCCGCGGCGCCGGCCGCCATCCCCCGCCCCGGCAGCGGGCCGCCGGCCGCGCCCGCGCCGGTCCTCACGCATGCGGTGCTGCAGGCGGCCGACCGCGAGGCCGCGCGCACGCGCGCGGAGCGCGCCGCGAGCGACGCAGGGCCGGGGCTGCCCGGCGTCGACGCGCCCGGCGACGTGCGCGCGCACGCGCTGTCGCTCGCGGGCTCGTACGCGGGCACCTCGTACGCCGGCTCCGTCGCCGCCACGTCCATCTGGTGCGGGCCGCCCCGTGCTTGACAGTCCGTGCCGCTGGCCTGGTGCATGGGCTGCCTGCGGCTGGTGCGCGCCGGTGTTGGGCTCGATGGCGGCCTCCCTGGGGCCTTGCCATGCGGATGCGCCCGCCCTGCTGCCCACCCTAAGCGCTGACTGCAGGGGTGCCCTCTGGGCCGAGCGCCGCTTGAGAGTTGGGTTCCAGGACGACGGGCCCGGCTGGGCGCGCAGGGTGCCGACGGAGGGCGGCGACATCCCGGAGGAGCCCGACAGCCCCGAGGCCACCGCCGAGCAGGCGCTGGAGCTTGGCTGGCAGCGCGCCGAGCGGCTGGCCATGGGGTTTGCCTCGGCGCCCGCGCCGCCCGCACCCGCGCTGCCCGTCGCGCGCGCGCAGCGGAGCGCGCCGCCTGCCGGCCGCCAGCGCCCGCACGCAGACGCCAGGGCGCTTGCAGTGGTGAGACCCCTGCCAGCCATCGCTGGGTATAACTTGGCATGTGCACCGGAGTGCGTGCGCCGGCGTCCTAACGCCACTCAGGCGCCGGTGCGGCGATGGGCGTGTCTGCCAGCCCCACTCAAGTACAGATGTCTGCTTGCAGCGCCTGAGCCGCGCATGCAGGCAGCGGGCGCGTGTACCAATTGTGAGGTTTCAAGCTGGAATGCCTGGGCAGCGCCTGCTCATCCGCGCTGTTGTGTCAGTGTGCCGGCGCTCGGCGAGGCCCTGTAAATGATCCGCATCGCTGCAGGGGCACCCAGCGGAGGAGCGGCGCGGGAGCGCCGTCGCGCGTGCGGCCGCCAGCCGCGACCCGCGGCCGGCGCGCGCGGCGGTGCGCGTCCCGCACCAGCCCGCCGAGGTGTGCGCCGCAGGCCTGGCACAGGGGTGTGCGCGAGCGAGTGCAGGCGCCTGCGCTGCAAGCAGCCGCCTCTTTGTTGCTAAACGGGTTCGCGCGGGGTAGCGGGGCGGACGTGCCGGCGCTGCGCTCGCAGTGAGGGCACCAGCTGCGGGCTGCAGAGCGCGCCGCATGCGTCGGCCGCTGTGGCATGCACGGACCCTTACACAACGCATGCCCGAGCATGTAGGCAGCGCTTCAAAGTCAGGGCGGAAGTGTGCAGCCTCGGCCGCCAAGGATGCCGGAGGCGCTGCCGCTGCTGCCGCGCCTGTTCGCACCCCCGTGGCGGCAGGCGGCGCCACGGACCCTGCAAGCAGGCACCCACACCGGAGATCACCGGATCGCCGCCCTGATGGCGGCGCCCGCGCGGCCGGCGCAGGCGGCGGAGCGGCCCGCGCACGAGCTGGCCGCCGCGCTCGCGGAGCGCGAGCGGCAGCTGGCGGCCGCGCGCGCGGAGGCGGCCGCGGCGGCGCGCGGCGCCGAGGCCGCCGACAAGACGCTCGCCAAGGAGTGCATCCGCGCGCACGCGCTGGCCGCCGCGCTCGCGGAGCGTGAGGCGCAGCTGGCGGACGCGCGCGCCGAGGCCGCCGCGGCCGCGCGCGGCGCGCAGGCGGCCGAAGCTGCGCGCGCCGCCGAGCGCGCGCGCGCCGCCGAAGCGGCGGCTGAGGCCGAGCGCGCGGCCGGGGGCCATGAGTCGGCGCTCGCGGAGGAGCGCACGCGCGCAGAGGCCGCCGCGCGGTCGGCGGAAGCGGCCGAGGCGGCGCTCGAGGAGGCGCGCGCTCGCGCCGACGAGCTCGCGGCCGACACCGGCCGCGCGGCGGCCGCGGCGGAGGCGGCGCTCGTGGATGAGAGCGCGCGCGCGGGCGAGCTGGCCGCCGCACTGGCCAGCAGGGATGAGGAGGCCGCGGAGGCGCGGGCGGCGGCGAAGGAAGCCGCGCGGGAGCGCGACGAGGAGCTTGCCCGGGAGCGCGCGCACGCGGCCGAGCTGGCTGCCGCGCTGGCCGGCAGGGACGAGGCGGCGGCGGCGGCGGCGCGGGCTGCGGCGCAGGAGGCCGCGCGGGAGCGCGACGCTGAGCTGGCCGCCATTCGGCGGGAGGCGGCCGACGGCGCCGCCGCGGCCGCGAGCGCGGCGCAGGAGCGGGACGCGGCGCGCGCGCGCGCGGCCGAGCTGGCCGCCGCGCTGGCCGGCAGGGACGAAGCGGCGGCGGCGGCGGCAGAGCGCGCGCGGGCTGACGCTGACGCGCTGCGCGCCGATCTGGAGGCCGCCGCGGGTCGTGCCGCGGGCTCGGGGCGGGACGCCGACGCCCTGCGCTTGCGGCTGGATGCCGAGAGCGCGCGAGGCGCCGAGGCCGAGTACGCCGCCCGCGCGGCGCGGGAAGAGGCGGCGGCGGCGACTGCGCGCGCGGCGGCCGCCGAGCGCGACGCGGCTGCGCTGCGGGAGCGGCTGGCGGCCGCGGAGGCGGGCGCGGCCGA
>JAABUQ010010783.1_pt1 | contig 11887 bp, 14 predicted proteins | sample 5560001 | NCBI WGS metagenome assembly JAABUQ01 (sample SAMN10711888, study PRJNA513371) | rock metagenome | isolation source: Antarctica rocks | place: Antarctica: Victoria Land, Finger Mt nord | collected 2015-12-18
ATGAACACCGGCATTGGAGATGCTGTTAATTTGGGCTGGAAACTGGCAGCAGACTTACAAGGGTGGGCAGGCGCAGAATTATTAAACAGTTACGAACACGAGCGGCGCTCAATCGCGCTGCAAAATAGGGTCATTCGGAGCAATGGAACGAAAAATACACTTAAGGCTAAAACCTTGACTTATCGAAGCTTTCAGGCATCTAAATCACCCTCTACTCGTCAAACTCTTCAAATTCATCCCTCTGACTTTCTTCTCTCAGTGGACGCATTTCTCCCTGGAGAATTGCATCAGAAATCTCAAAATGATAGCGACCGAGCATATTGATGTGGGAATAGCCCAAGGGCGATAATCGCGCGATGTCCTCAGCATTCACTTCCATTGGTGTCTTCTGTAAATACTTAACGGCTGAATCCATGTACAACGTGTTCCACAAGACAATCACGTTCGCGACCAGTCCGAGTGCTGAGAGTTGATCCTCTTGTCCTTCGCGATCGGGTTGTCTAACTTCACCTTTGCGACCATGAAAAATAGCTCTGGCTAGGCGGTGACGACCTTCTCCACGATTGAGTTGGGTCAAGATCCGACGGCGATAGTCCTCGTCATCTACGTAATTTAAGAGATAAAGCGTTTTGGCAATTCGCCCCAATTCCTGGATCGCTCTCGATAAAGTTGAAGGCGTTTTGCCCCTAGATTTTTCCCGGACATTATGAGTCCAGCCGTGTATTGAATATCTCTTGATGCGCCACTAATAACCTAGTAGACTTGGGCGGGGATAGATCTACCATTGATAGGTAGGTTTTGATCCGAGGAGATAGCCTTGCCTAGACTAGCCCCAACGCCCCTGCAACTGAATCAGACGGAACGTGAGCAACTACAACAGGAGCGTCAATCGCCACAGCACGCCTCAACAAATTGCCATCAGAGCCAGCATAATTCTTCTGGCAGACGCAGGGCAGAATCACCCTTGAAATCGCTCGTGAGCTAAACATTAGTCGAGATATGGCAAGACTGTGGCGCAATCGCTGGCTAGAGTTGAGGGTCCTCGACATGCCCGTGGTTGAGCGATTAGCCGATGCCCCCCGACCGGGAGGTCCAATGACCTTCAGCAAGCGAGCAAATTCTTGGGCTATTTGCCATTGCCTGCCAGAAGCCCGATGACTATGGACGACCCATCAGTCATTGGACAGCCCGAGAACTAGCTTCGGAGGTCGTCAAACAAGGCATTGTCACGAGCATCTCGCCCCGCCATGTGGGACGATTGATGCAGTCAGCCGATTTGAAACCGCACCAGTCGCAATACTGGTTGAACCCCCCCCCGACCCACAGTTCGATGAAAAGGTTAAAGATATCTGTGAGGTTTACCTGAGTGCGATTGAGCGTGCCGAGCTCCGGGGAGGACGATTTCAATCGATGAGATGACAGGAATTCAAGCCCTTGAACGCAAGACCCCTGACCAACCAATGCGTCCGGGCTTGCCGGGAGCGACGAGAAGCGTGAGTACATTCGCCACGGCACCCAAACGTTAATTGCCAGTGCGTGATGTGGCTCAAGGTCGGGTCGTTGAAGCGACCGTTGGTGAGACTCGGACAGAAGCAGACTATTTGAGCCATGTTCAGCATCTGACCGCAACGGACCCCAATGCCGTCAAATGGCATCTGGTGATGGATTGCTTGAACATTCATCAATCAGAATCGTTGGTTCGATTTGTGGCACAAACGGAAGGGCTGGAGATAGACCTGGGAGTCAAAGGGGAATCGGGCATTCTTAAATCGATGCTTGCCCCGAGCAGACTTCTTGCGTGACCCCAGTCATAAAATTGTGTTTCACTTCACCCCCAAGCATTGTTCTTGGCTTAATCAAATTGAGATTTGGTTCAGTATTATGGGAGCGCAAGTTACGAGAGACGAGCTAATTTCATCAGCAAAGCGCAGCTAAAAAACCGCATTATTGAATTCATCGATTACTTCAATCGCACAATGGCTAAACCCTTCAAATGGACTTATCAGGGTAAAGCCTTGAAGCAATGATAAAGGGTAGGCAAATTCACGCCTAAGTCTACTAGTTGACGGCTGGACCAAGATGTCTGGGTTCGTTGTAACCCCAGAATTGCAACCAGCTGAACGCTTGTGGCCACTGGTTGATGAACCGTTAGCCAATCAGGCTTTTGAAACGATAGCTGAGGTAGAAGAGTTAGTCTATCAGCGTTGCCGCCGTTTACTTAAGCAGCAGCAGTTGATTCAAGGTTTGACCTTCTATCACTGGTGGACTGAGGTAGAGGCAGCAGCTTAGTTATGGGCATTTAACCCGACTTGATATTAGCGATGATGCCCTGCCAGCCTAGCACTGCCACTGACCAGCGCTCACTGGAACCACAACCACAACGACGAAGCCTACACGAGGAGCCTGGTGCTTTGCAGGAAGTGCTGGGGCTACAGCCGTATCAGAGATACTGAACTCAATCAACTTGTGCTGTTCACAAAACTGAACAGCTTAGCGCTACTCATGGTTCCGATGCTACTCAAGCCCCTACAACCATTTAGACTAAACAACAAGTCTAGAGCACTACCCGAGAGCTGATTGATAAGAAAGCTTTATCCTTAAAAAGTTTTTGCAACACAACCGAGTCTGTTGCCCCTGCCACCCGCACACACTGCTACCCTGTAGCCCCACTTGACGTAGTGTAGGTGGCACACTGTGCCGTATTGTTCCTAAAGGTAATGGTGATTGACTCTGCCGTGCACCTCTGCCCTTCGTTGTAGGTGCAGTCAAATACGTCGCACTGGGACACATCGCCCGCTCCCACCACGCTAACCGACAGTGACGCCACTGGCTCTTCTGTATCTGACGTAGTGTAGGTAAAACATTTGGCCAGTTCATCTTCGAAGCTAACGTCGACTGCGCCTGCTGTGCACTGCTGCTCCGAGTTGTAGATGCAGTTAATTGACTCACATTGGGACACAAGACCTAGGTCCATAGACTCAAGTGCCTGAACCATAGTGTTCTCCTTAGTGTGCCTTTTGGTTAAAGTACTTTATCACGATAGTTGATGGGGTGATATGAACATCCTTGTCACTGGGGGCAAAGTAGCTCAACTTGTCCATAAATGATAGATGGGCACTCCTTGGTCAGGTATGGCTTGATCAAGCTTACAGTACAATCGACGGGAGTAAATGAGCATCAGAACAGAAACATCCGCGCTTCGACACAAGTAGCTAAATTTTGCGACCAAAGAATAAGTCTTAATTATTTAATTTCCGCTCAACAGCGACAAAATTGGAATTTCACATAAACAAAAACTATTAATCAGCCAACAAGGCCCAAAAGTAGCGTAGCTGCTACCAGCCGCCATGCAAGAGCTGAAGCCTTTTTGTGACTATGCTCATAACTTTGCCGAAAAACGGTGTTTATGCTTCCAATTCATTTCGGCAAGCTTATGCTTCCATTTTTTATTTGTGCCTTCAACGGTAGCAGTGATAAGAGATTTACGCCGTTCATCCCAGTGAACGGGGGATTCGTGTATAACTGCATTAGTACAAGCTGAAAAGCTTGCCTGTTATGAATTTCACGTTATGTCTTCGGCTCCATAACGTTAGGCAGGCAAATGCCTTCCGTTTTGGACTAACGGCAAAATTGTAGTTCCATTAACTTAAAAATGGATGCGCTCGCCAATCGGAAAAATCAGCATTCCAGGCGCTGCTGCGGCAAACTTATGCTTCTAGCAGCGGCAAAGTTATGGGTATAGTCACACTTTTCAGGATAAGGGTTTCAAGAAAAATTCTGAATGGTCTAAATAATCAAATCAAGGCAATTGAAAATTTTCTAGAAGCTTTACATAGAGCTGCTTCCGGGTTTGGGGTGGCGGCTCATGACAGCTACGCTACTATTGGGCCTACCGCTCCCGTTTTTGCAACACAACCCTTAAATTGACCCACCTTAGTTAACCGCCGTCAACCGAAGCCGAAGCGTAGCGTTAGTGCAGTGAGAGTTACCATAGAAAATGCAAAGATTCTGTATCTTTCGTTTCACTGAGTTAATCAAGACGCTAGTAATGCTACCAAAAAAGCCCCACACCACCAATCAAAACGGAAGTTTTAGGGAACGTTGGATTCCTCAGCTTTCTAGCCTGGCAGTACGTAATCCTTTTGTAATTTCACACTGGGTTCTGCGCTGGCTGATCGTCGGTACTGTGAGTGGCCTTTTCGCTGGGTTGTACTGGAATGTCCTAGCACTAATGACTCGCGGACTACAGGTGTTCGAAGGACCTAGCCTCCTGATAGTGATGCCGCTAGCCGGTTTGATTATTGGTCTTGTAATTCATTTTCTGGGGAATCCCGGTGAAATTGCTGTGATTGTCGATAACATCCACTTTCGCGGTGGGTGCCTTGATACTCGCAAAAATCCTTCAATGATTCTTGCTTCCCTCGTCAGCATATCGGCAGGGGGGAGCGCTGGGCCAGAAGCACCGTTGGTACAGGTGACAGGCTCGTTTGGCACCTGGTTTGCTAAGCGACTGAGAATTGAAGGTGAAAATCTCAGATCAATGAGCATTGCGGCTATGGCTGCAGGCTTTACTGCCCTCTTTGGCGCACCTCTTGGCGGTGCCATGTTCGCCTTAGAAATTTTGCACCATCAACACGTTTTGGAGTACTACGAGGCACTACTGCCAGCCATTGTTGCGAGTTGCGCTAGCTATATAGTCTACACATTAATTACACATCTGGGGATTGCACCGGCATGGCATTTCCCTCAGTACCACTTAGAAAACATCGATGATTTTGCCTTGGCTATCTTGTTCGGCATTATCGGGGCAATGACGGGATGGCTTTTTATGGGCATCTTTCGAGCCTGCGATCGCTGGATTGCCAGCACTCCAGGACCAATTTATCTACGGACAACACTTGCTGGCTTAGGACTGGGAAGTATAGCAGTATTATTGCCGCTGACCCGTTATTTCGGAGACGAACAGTTAAACGAAGTCATTAATACCAGCTCTCCTGCTGTTTTCCTCTTGGCTCTTGCTGGTGCCAAAATGGCTGCTATCAGCTTGACAGTAACAGGTGGATGGCGTGGTGGGTTTATCATTCCACTCTTTTTTACTGGCGCGTGTGTAGGCAAAGCAATCGCGACCTTGATTCCTGGCGTCAATCCTGCCCTTGCCATGATCTGCACGATGGCAGCTCTTAATGCATCAGTGACGCGAACGCCTGTGAGCACAACCTTGCTTTTGTCAAAACTAACTGGCCTCAGTCCCTTGACACCAATCCTTTTTGCTAGTTTGATCGGATTTTTTCTCGCTCCCAAAGCTCCCTTGATTAAATCTCAGCTTAAGTCTCAACCAGAAGCGGTCGCTGAATAAAAAGAGGTCAGGGAACCTATTTCAGACACCGATAAGGGGCAGAATATGATAAAATCTTGATATAATTAAGACATCTTTAGAACTTACCTGTAGATAATCCCGTTTTTTGGGTTTTATCTGCCAAAGTTCTACGTTTTTGGAGTTTTTCCATAGTATGACCTTTTCCGGTTGTGTTGCAAAAACTGGTGACGGTCTGGTTAAATAGCATTTATACTTACTGTCATCAGCCACCGGCACCCGCTCCATGAACTCCAAGTCTCCCAACAAAAGGGCTTCATTTCCCTCCTGATATCATCTTGTGGGGAGGTCGTTGGTACTGCCTCTATCCCATCAGCTATCGCCAGTTAGAGGAGATGATGTCTGATCGCGGAATGAAAGTCGATCACAGTACGCTCTCCCGTTGGATCCAGAAGCATGCTCCAGAACTCGATAAGCGGTGCCGCCCACAAGTGACGCCAACTAACGATTCGTGGCGCGTGGACGAAACCTACATCAAGGTGAAGGGAGAAGATAGATATCTGTATCGGGCCGTAGATTCGGATGGCAACACCTTGGACTTTTTGCTCACAGCGAGACGGGATACTCAAGCAGCGAAACGGTTTTTCTGTAAGACTTTGCAGGCGACTCACACTCAGTCACCCAGAGTGATTAATGTCGATAAAAATGCCGCTTATCCCAAGGCTGTAGATGAGTTGAAAGGTAACTTCTCAATAACCGCTGAAAAAGCTGATAGAGGTGCGTAGGAGAATTGTGTCCCGAGGCAGAAGTCAGCAGGGGTTGCATTTGAGAGCAGAATCTGGTTTAACAGAAGGATGACTTGTCCCGCCTCCCCATTTGAGATTCCAAAATCAGAACGCACGCCCGTGGTGGAGTGGTTGCTGAACATCCGCAGCGCAGCAACAGCAGGTGCCAATCGCAGCAGCAAGAGACAAAAGGCATCGCTAGAAGCAAAAGTCGCTCAACTCGAAGTTCATGTCAGCAACCTAGACGAGCAACTCAAGGCGAGCAAGAAACTCACTCGGCTTGCCCAAAATCCAACCGAGCCAGCTCAACCAAGCGGCGGAGGAGGCTGACAAGGGAGGGAAACGAGCGGGTTCAGACAAACGCAGCAAGATTCTGGAGCTTCGTAGTAGATGAACAACGGGTGATTGAGCCAGAGGATTTGCCGGCAGGAGCCAGATTGAATGGGTATCGGGACAGGGCAAACGCATCTTGTCAATAAGCCTACTTCAGTTTCAATAAGCTTAGTTTTAATTGCATTAATCCTTGCTTATTGACACTCAGCTTGGCTTGACCTCACGCTGCTTAACAAACAAGTTGAGCTATAAATCCTGATACTTGGTTGATTCACAAATCTTGCCTGTTGTCAAGAGTAATTTAGATGCGTTTGCCCTGCCCCTTCAAGTGAGTCAATCAAACGTATTATCGAGGGATGGGTAATCTTAGCCCTAACAGCGGTTTTTGAGAAGTTATAGATTCAGGTCAAGCAGAAATTGCCAAAAGCTTTCTATCATAATTGTTGGCGGCTGCCCTTTAGGGCGTGGAAATCCGTTGACTTCCCTAAAAGTTGTCGAGGTTGGCCAGAGGAGACAAGTGGTTCAATTGTCATCAGTTGCTTTTTCCATAATCCGCCTCCATTCTTTCCAAGTAGAGCAACTGCCGTGGGGTGAAGCATTTCGAGCGCTGCAACAACTCAAGAATCGCGTACTCGACCGGCTCCAGCTCAAACTGAACCAAAGCCGCTATGCGCTGACCCACCGCCTTGATATCCTTTGTATATTCGTCGTCAATCAAAGTTAACTCTTCGGGCTTACACTGTTGGGTATCCCTGGCAATGCTAATCCGCACGGTGTACGAGAAACTGCCTGTATGCTCAATGATTGCCCACATGCCGTTAAATGGGTATAGGGGCGATCGCTTGAGCGCCTTGATTTCAACGACATCGCCTGGGGCTAGCTCTGGTGGCGATGAATGCTTCTGATTGGGATCATCAACAACGCCTTTATGGCGGAGAACAGCATCCTTAACTATGCGTTCAGTCGGGACTTTACCTCCTGCTGTCTCTACAGCCTGCTGCCACACCTGCTGTTGTTCGTTCGGAGTCAGCCTTGCTAGTGGTCTGACTTGGGTTTCTTTGGTTGGTAGAATTTGTTGATGCTGTTCACTTTTAGTGAACAAATTATCGAAGATTTCAGAAGCGGTAATTTTGTAGTGAGCAGAGATTCGGTTGTAACCAAACCTATCTTGGCAGTACTGCTCGAAATTATTATGAGTACTACGATACAACCGTTTGTCCCGCAATTGTTTTAGTGCCAGTCCCGACTCGTAGAAAGCCCTCTCGACCTTCAACTCTAGTCGCTGCCGGTCAAACTCCTCATCGGGCGACAGCTCCTCGACCACCTCGACTGGGGTGTGATTCAACGCATCCGTTTGGTCTGATGGCATGGCGGGTTCCATTGTAGAATCATCATCAACGCCAAACACTTCCTGCGGCGCTCTAGCCCCAGAGTCTATAAGCGATCGCTTTTTCCCAGAGTGCTGTTGTTGTGCCTCGAACTGAGTTACCATTTCTTCGGCATAAGCCTGAGCGTAATCGCGGGGGCGTGGAAACTTCTCTGACTCAATCGCTAAAACGAAATGGGACTTAAATCCTGTGGAGCTTACAGGACCAGTGAAACTGAACTCATGCATCAGTCGTTTACCCACAAGACATGGCACAAACTTCACCTCAACGGTCTGCTGTGATTGCAGTGTTAGGGTAAATTCACTTGCACTCCGCCACCCAGTCGCTACATCGCCATCTGGTTCCTCGGAGTCAGCGCCCAAGTCTGGCTCTAGGTCTGGCTGCTCCCAGGCTGGGTCAGTGCCAGTTGCATCTCTCCAGTCGGCGCTATAGCTGATGTGAGCTTGGGACTGGTATTTGTTGAGGTCGAATAGAGTGTCACTCATAGGTGTGATCAAAACAATGGCAATAAGGGATGGCAGATTTCACTGGCGCCAGAGCACTATTGATTGACTAGAACAGGCTTTCTTCATACATTTGGTTGTGGTGATTTCTTGTTGGCTCTGCCATTGAATGACAATTTTTCAGTAAACGAGCGTATTTGTGACACTGCCTCAGCATCAATAGCAGGAGGCAATGCAGATTGCTCTTTGACCGGAGCTAAAGCCGAACCAGCAGAAGGTTTACACCCTTTCCACGCAATGATGAACTCCTTTTTGGCCCAACGCAGTGAGTCCTGATTGATTCGACCCAACTCGCTTACCCCGCCAACCGCACGTAAGGCGAATTTCCCCTGAGGCGTTAGGCTGTCGATAACGCCTATCTCTCCCCTGGCAGAAGCTTTAACACACAGCTCCCACTCCTCAAAAGCTTGCACTTCTGGATCGCCTTTGATCGCTTCTACGAGTTCTTTGGCAGTGGGAAAGAACCGGCTTTCTAAAATCACGGTCTTAATCGCCTGCTGGAATTGCTCGGTCGTTAGCGCTGCGTCCAGATACTCTTTCCAGATGCCTAAGACAGACGGTGCCAGCTTGCGGTCGTAGTGATTCGACATCAGGGTGATACCGGCGAGAAATACTTGCTGTTCAATCATCCGAAAAAGCCTCCAGTTTGATGGCGGTTTAATGCGGCTTCGTATTCGGCGTAAGTCTGTTGCTGTTTGGCAGTGGCAGCTGCACTCGTGAATGCTTGTTCGACTTGGGGGTTAGAGATCGCCTGGGCAATAGTCCAGTAGTTTTGCAACTCTGTGTAAGCCGTGAGGGCATCAGCGTTGAGCTGTTTGAGCTGATTGTCCAGTTTCTTCAGGCGATCAGATATTTTCTTCAGATTGGGAGTACTGGTAAGCGCAAGTGAGTACCAGTCAGGATTGGAGCGCCAGACAGCTTGAATTACACTCTTGTTGAACTGAACGGCATTCTCCATCCAGGGTCGCTGCCGCCAGTCATAAACCATGACTTGCAGTTGAAACAATATTTCTGGGTCAATCGCGTTTTCCACAACCGCTGCCGCCGCCACGCCACATTTGTCCTCACGCGTGAATGTTGTTTCCCCAGAACAGCTTTCTGCTTTTTCTAGAAGCGTTGCGCAAGGATCAGGCTGGTTTTCTTCCGACTCCATTTTTTCGACACCTGCATCCACAGCAGTAGCGGCGGCTCTTCCTTCACTTGGATTAACTTCAATTTGATTAACTTCAATTGGATTTACTTCCGGTTCAAAAAATAGGGATGAAAGCTTTGGTGGGCATACTTCCTGGGCGTAGGGGGGTAGTTCGCCCGAATAACCACCGTGGTTATTCCCAGTAACCACCTGTGGTTTGTCCGAGTAACCACCGTGGTTATTCCCAGTAACCACCCCCTGGTTATTCGGAGTAACCACCTGGTTATTCGGAGTAACCACCTGGTTATTCGGAGTAACCACCTGGTTATTCGGAGTAACCACCTGGTTATTCGGAGTAACCACCTGGTTATTCGGAGTAACCACCTCGACTTTTTTGGGTCTGCCACCAATACCAGTTCTACCGCCAGTCCGAATGTTGATAGAGTCGAACTCGGCAGCACGTTCAACTGTCCATTGAGAGCGCGGCGTAATGTGATAGATGTTGCTGGTGGCATCGCCTGCTGCTGCGGTTTGATGCTCAATTACGATTAGGCGATGGGCCACCAGTTCACGCACTGCATCTATGGCTTTGATCTTGAGGGTAGATTTAGCAGCATTTGGGTAAGAAGCGCGAAAGCACGTTTCACCAATATTTTGGTAAGAAGGCCATGCTTTACGGCTTTTTCCTGCTCGGCGTACTAGATGAGCGTAGACACGAAACGCTTCTGCGCTCAGAGGAAAGTCGTCGAGTTCGAAATGAATCTGCATGGGCAGATCATCACGGTCATCTTGCAAAGTGTCGTAGGATAAGTCTTGTTGCTGGCGTATCAAAGTTGTCAACCCTCTGGCTTTTGTTCTATTAGTTGAAGCAATAACTGTGAGAAAAGTCTTAACCAAACTTGCCGCTGGTAAAAAGCGCGTTAAACCAACGTGAATTAAATTTTGGACGAATAATAGGTCTGGGTTTTGGTGAGGGAGAGCGATTCTACTACTCTCCCGATTGACAAGGAAAAGTGATGACGGAAAAGGCGAATATTTTCAGCCATATAGGCTATTTTCAGAACAACTGAAGTGTTAGCTGACGAGCCACTGGTTGCAAAACTTTCTTTTTCTGGAGTTGAGCTAAAGCTGTGGAGAATTCTTCTTCTTTCAATTCCCACTGCTCGCAGAACGAGGGGATATCAATTGATGGCTCTCTCCGTGTCGTAGCTTAACTTAATCGCCAGATAAACATACAATTTGCTTTGAATCAGCCCCGACTCTTTGAGATGAAGAAGTTCCTCCCTGTCAATCACGTATTCTCTTTGTTTGGAGGTGGGAATTGAGACGGATGCAAAGAGTTCCATTGTTGGCGGTGAATAGCTTGTTTGCATGGAAATAGTTCTCGCTTTTATTTCGATGAGTTCTGTGACGAAGGGCGCAGCTCACATCATCAGTGTTCTGCTCCCGTAGAGTGGGTCATTCCCTGATGAACCTTTGTCTACGGCTCTGCTCCCTGAAAAGCCCGTGATTCTTTTTGAGGAGACAAAGCTGCCTGCTGCATCTGATGGACGAAGAGATTTTGGTTAGACTCACTATCCATGACCTCGCTCATTACCGCTTTCAAGGCTTGGTCGTAGACTTTATTCTCTAAAACTGGGTATTTCCGAAGGTACGAAGCTTCAGACCAGTTTTCCCCCTGGTCGTAGTCGAACCCCCGGCGCTTCAGGGCACTCTTCACGCGATCCTTATCGCGCTTCGACTTGGGATTCAACCCAGCATCGGTAATCAGTTGGGTGAGCTTGAGCCCGTTGGAGCTGCCAACCTCTTTACCAGTGCGAGAGTCGATGAAGTGGTCTAGATACACAAACTCTTTTGGTGGTGGTGCTTCACCGCGTAGCCATTGCAGCATAGCGGGACTGGTGGAAAGCTGAATTGCGTAGCCAGAATCTTGGTACTTTTGGCGAGCTTGCAGCAACTCTAATTCCAGCTTCAGGCGCTCAATTTCCTGAGACTGAGCGGGAATGGTTTCAACTGCTTGTTTAGCGATTCGTTCACATTCCAGGAAATAGTCGCGAATCTCCTTACCCTTTTGGGTACCGGCCATCATGCCAAGGGACTTGAAGGCGTCAACCGTCAGCTTTATAGACTCAAATTGGACAGAACCCCCGCCCCGATTGCCTTCTACACGCTTAACCATTTGGGTAAGAGTGTAATCTATCCCTGCTTTAAAATTATTCTTTAGCTTGTTTTTCGCCTTTTGCTTGGTGGAATACCCAATCCAGCGCCAAGCCTGTTCAAAGTCGGCAGGGAAAGGTTCGCTAGACTGTAGCGACCCGAAATTATAATCGCTCCGACCTGAAATCATCGCGGTTTTGAGACCACATTAACTGAAAATAAGAGGGTGGTTGAGACCACATTAAGTGAGAATAAAACCACATTAAATGACACCA
>JAABUQ010010784.1_pt1 | contig 11887 bp, 8 predicted proteins | sample 5560001 | NCBI WGS metagenome assembly JAABUQ01 (sample SAMN10711888, study PRJNA513371) | rock metagenome | isolation source: Antarctica rocks | place: Antarctica: Victoria Land, Finger Mt nord | collected 2015-12-18
CAATCAACATGACCGCAGTTAAAGACAACCAAATAGTTGCTGCAACTGGTGCCAGAGAAAGATACTGAAGAAAATAGCCCTTTTGGTCGTTAGGCTTCTGCATTGATAGCTCTCCTAAACAAGTGGATGTCTTAACTCTAACTAACGTGGGGAAACAGGAATTTCATCGTCCTTGGCAGTTAATTCGCCGGACAGAAGTTCTTTGACTGCGGCTAAGGGCCAGGTAAAGCCTGACAGCATAATTGGCAGAGCTAAAGACAGATCGATAATGATTTCTTTCTGTTCTGCGGGAGTATCGCCTTTTTTAATTGCTTGGAGATAGGCGCGACCTACCCAGCCAATCCAGCCAGCAATGTAGAGAAAGAGAATGCCAGGAATGAGGAAGTCACCCGCATGATCGAGGCGACCGTCTACGATTAGATGAGGTAGCCCTTCTGGACCGCACAGAGCGCCTGAATCAGCGTAGCGCTTAAAACGGTCTTGTGGGGCTGTAGTGTCTGTAGTTTCACGAGCATTGGCTGCCCGTTCGAGAAATGCTGGTGATTCACTACAAGGTACGAGGTTAGCCCCGATCGCTAGCGCTTTGGGGGCGAAATTGAACCAAATACCAATTAATAGAATCAGAGCAAACAATCGTCGAGTCATGAAATTGTTACCCTTTATTACAAAACAAAAAGTTTGTTGTACAAAACGAAGCGGCTTGTACAGGTGGGATGCAAGTTTGGCTCATAGGCAAAACTATATCGCCCAAGCTGTAGAACTTGTGAAGTTATCATACTCTGGAGCGCGATCGCTGATGTGTTTAAGTAAATAAAAGTTTAAATTTCGCAAAGAAGTTAGTACGCTAGGGGTATAGAGGCAACCTAATTTTTTTGTTGAATGGCAACTATTTTAGCAATTGAAACAAGTTGTGACGAAACAGCAGTAGCAGTTGTAAAAGATCGTCAAGTATGCAGTAGTGTTGTCAGCTCTCAGATCGCTGTCCATCAGCAATATGGGGGGGTGGTGCCAGAGATAGCTTCGCGTCAACACCTAGAAACAATAAATGATGCGATCGCTGTGTCGCTGGAACAAGCTCAAATGTCAATTTCAAGTTTGGATGGCATTGCCGCTACTTGTGCGCCAGGACTTGTAGGAGCGCTGATTGTAGGGTTAACTGCGGCGAAAACTTTGGCAATGGTACATCAAAAACCTTTCTTAGGAGTTCATCATTTAGAAGGGCATATTTATGCCAGCTACTTGAGTACACCAGAGTTAGAACCGCCGTTCTTAAGTTTATTAGTTTCTGGCGGTCACACTAGCTTAATTTATGTTAAGGATTGCGGTGTGTATGAAACGTTGGGACAAACTCGCGATGATGCCGCAGGTGAAGCTTTTGATAAAGTGGCACGGTTATTACAATTAGGGTATCCTGGCGGTCCTGCGATTGACAAATTGGCAGCTCTTGGTAATCCACAAGCCTTTGCGCTACCAGAAGGGAATGTGTCTCGACCAAATGGCGGATATCATCCTTATGATTCAAGTTTTAGCGGGTTAAAGACAGCAGTTCTGCGATTAGTGCAGCAGTTGCAGCAGAACGAACAACCTTTGCCAGTAGAAGATGTAGCAGCTAGTTTTCAGGAAACTGTAGCGCGATCGCTGGCGAAAAGAGCGATCGTTTGTGCCTTAGATTATGGTCTTAAAACTATTACTGTTGGTGGCGGTGTAGCTGCTAATAGTGCTTTGCGAAAACACCTACATACTGCTGCTGTTGCTCATAATCTTAGAGTACTATTTCCGCCGCTTAAATACTGTACAGACAATGCTGCCATGATTGGCTGTGCTGCCGTCGAACACCTAAATCGGGATCATACCTCTCCACTAACATTAGGTGCCCAGTCTAGATTAGCGATTACAGATGTTATGCAGCTATATCAAGCATAGCGAATGATTGCTACAAGTAGTAACCAGCTTTTGAGACTATCAAAGCAACAATGATGAAGCTTGAAAATATAGTACCGTGGGGACGCTCCTTAGAAGAATATATTAAGATGTTTAACTTGACATCCCAGGAGCTAAACTTATCAATTCTTGATTGTGGAGGTGGACCTTCAAGTTTTAATGCCGAAATGACTAATGCTGGGCACAAAGTCATCTCCTGCGATCCAATTTATCAGTTTACAGGTGAAGAGATTGGTAGACGTATTCAAGAAACTTATCCGGTCATTATTAAAGCGGCTCAAGACAATAAAGATAAATTTGTTTGGAGAGACATTGGATCGCCAGAACAATTAGGAAAATTGAGGATGGCAAGTATGCAAAAGTTTCTGGAGGACTTCCCTCAAGCTAGAGGACGGTATTTAACCGACGAATTACCTAATCTCTCTTTTGCCAACAAACAGTTTGATTTAGCTTTATGCTCTCATCTACTGTTCACTTACTCAGAACAACTCTCACTTGAATTTCATTTAGCTTCTATTTTGGAAATGTATCGAGTCGCCACAGAGGTGCGAGTTTTTCCCTTACTGACTAATTTTATTGGAGAAGTATCACCATATCTCCAGCCAGTAATGAGTGAATTAGCCGCTTATGGATGTCAGGTAGAAATCAAGCAAGTTTCATATGAATTTCAACGCAATGGTAATCAATTTTTGCAGGTAATCTAACCTGGTTTAAATAATACCGTAAAGCTTATTTTATCGCTATTTGATGCTTGAGCCTTGGGTATAACGATACCATTATCTTGATGTTTTCAGACTTCTAAAAAGCAATTATTGATACTTATTACTGAGGAACAAAAATATCATAACAAGCAAGTAGCAATACTGATATAACTACGTTGAAAGAATAGTATTTTAACTTAACGATTATTAGCACGACTGGCACTACACATTTAATGTTTTCTTATTCCCTACTTAATCAAATATCCATATACTGCAATTAATTAACCTTGTCAACAAAAATATGCTCGAAATGGTCTTGGTTTCGTATCCGTGCCCGAACCAGATTCTATGTTAGGAGTATTGGCAATTGGGCTGTTGGGCGCTGGCTTCCAGTTGAAGCGTTTGTGCAAGTAGACCATTAATTTATACTTAAAGGATGAGCCTAGAAATCAATTTCCCGGCTCATCCAGAGATAATATCCTTAGTCCTTAAGCAGATTCTTCGGTTGCGACTTCTGCGGTGCCAGCCTCAGCATCTTCTGCCTCGATCATCTCAGGGGTAATCTGAGGTGCCAAGATAGAAACAATTACTTGATCTGGCTCACTCAAAGCAACAACACCTTCGGGTAGAACAAGATCGCGGAGATATAGAATATCTCCCTGATGCATGTGAGAAACATCAATTTCAATCACTTCTGGAATACTATCAGGAGCGCAACGGATTGCCAGAGCTGTGATCACTGTGTCTAGTGCTCCCCCTTCTAGCTTCACGCCAGGAGCTTCACCGACAAAGTGCAATGACACGTTTACATCCACACTCTCTTGCGTTGCTACGGAAAAAAAGCTGAGATGGTAGACAAAGCCTTTAGCTGGGTGCTTCTGAACTTCTCGCAGAAGGGCTTTACCACTCCAGGGTGCGTCAGTGATTTTTAGTGGAACCAACGTATTATTGACAGAAGCTTCTTTCAGCAGGCGTTCGGCTGTTTTAGCTTTGATGGTTAAAGCAATAGATTCAGTGCCTTTGTGACCGTATAAATTGGCTGGAATCAGTCCAGCACGACGAAGCGCTCTTGGCTTACTTCCTTCTGGTCGTTTTTGACATTCGATTGTATCCATATCAGTTACTTGGGTTTAGGGTTTTAAGGTGTTGTCTGTCAATGCTAATGCTGAGCAATTAAAATTTAGACCTCAACTGACACTGGCATTCCGTTAGCGTGTAATAGCGCTCGCTTAGGACCGTGGATCGGATCTTCTACTATAATCGTTTGGTCGCGGCTAGCTCCAATCGAAACAATGGCAATGGGCACTTCCATTAATTCTGCTAAGAACTTGAGGTAGTTCAAAGCTTGTGGTGGTAAGTCTTCTAAAGCACGACAGTGAGCTGTTGATTGTTGCCACCCTGGCATAGTTTTATATATGGGGCGACATCGAGCAAAGCGGTTGGAGTTACTGGGGAAATCTTCGCAGCGTTGACCATCGACTTCATAGGCAACACAGACACTGATTTCTGCTAACTCATCTAGGACATCTAGTTTAGTAATGGCAAGACAGTCCATACCGTTGATCCGGACGGCATAGCGTCCAATCACAGCATCAAACCAGCCGCAGCGACGTTTACGTCCAGTCGTAGTGCCAAATTCCGCACCGCGATCGCACAACAATTCTCCTAATTCCCCATCTGCTTCAGTGGGAAACGGTCCTTCTCCGACGCGAGTTGTGTAGGCTTTGGCTACTCCAATTACGCGGTCAATCATTGTTGGTCCCACTCCGGCACCGACGCAAGCTCCCCCTGCAATCGGATTGGAAGAAGTTACGTAAGGATAAGTGCCGTGATCGAGGTCGAGCAGCGTTCCTTGTGCCCCTTCAAATAAAATGTTGCGTCGCCGCTGAATCGCGTCGTAAATTTTTAGGGAAGTATCAACTACATGTGGTCGTAACCGCTCGGCATATCCTAGATATTCTTCGATCACCTCTTCTGGATTGAGGGGTGGCAAGTTGTAAAGCTTCTCTAGAATGACGTTTTTATAGGCGATCGTCCACTCTAGCTGTTTTCGCAGTCCGCGATCGTCCATCAAGTCTAAGACTCTAATTCCAGTCCGCTCTGATTTATCAGCATAAGTAGGACCAATACCTCGCTTGGTTGTCCCAATCTTATAGCTCCCGCGCCGCTCTTCTGATGCCTGATCGATTAAACGGTGATAAGGCATTGTGACATGAGCGTTTTCGGAAATTAGGAGGTTGCGGGTGGAAATGTTGAGTTGCTCTAAACGGTCAATTTCGCCAATTAAAACCTGTGGGTCAATGACTGTACCGCAACCAATGATACACTCTGTATCTGGATACAAAATCCCAGAGGGAATAAGGTGCAGCTTAAATGTTTGACCTCGGAGGACAATCGTGTGTCCGGCATTGACACCCCCTTGGTAACGTACTACAACATCGGCTGACCCACTCAGTAAATCCGTGATTTTACCTTTTCCTTCATCGCCCCACTGGGCACCAATTACAATAACGTTAGCCAAGGGTTTCTCAAAGCGCTAAAGTTCTCACGAATTACAATTAATAGCATTTAACACCTTCTGTGTCAACTAAGAGTGATTTTTCCGATCGAACTCTTAATCTTCCACCCGTCTAGATGGTAGTTAGCTCGTCAATATAGAGGTTGCAAAGCACGAAGTTTAACGAAGCGATCGCTCATCCTTGGTTGCCGATCAAAGCAGACTTGTAATCAACCTTTTTAGAGTGCTAATGTCTACAAACTGGCTAGACGTAGGAACCTAAAAGAATCCTGAATATGAAGCGATCGCTTATTTGCCTCACTATATGCTCACTTTCTACAGCTTTATCCGCCACTGCCGCACCTCCTAGAACCCCACAAACCGTCAACTGCGAAATTTTAGTGGTAGGGGGCGGATTAGCTGGTGTAGCAACAGCCTATGAGAGTTTACTAGCTGGAAAAACTGTTTGCCTGACAGAAATTACCGATTGGATGGGAGGACAGATTTCAGCTCAGGGAACTTCAGCCTTGGACGAGAAGGACGCTCAGCGAAAGCTACTCTTTTTCCCTCGCGGGTATTTAGAATTGCGGCAGCGAATTAAGCAGCACTATGGTAGGCTCAATCCCGGAAGTTGCTGGGTAAGTGAAGTCTGTTTCTTGCCCCGCGACGGAGCTAAAATTTTGGCTTCTATGTTGCAAGATGCGGCAAAACGTGGTAAAGGAAAACTAAAATGGTTTCCTTCCACAGTAGTCAAGGAACTAGAAATCACTCCATCTGGCTCAGGAGAACTAATTCAAAGTGCGATCGCCATTCAGCACGTCAGAGCTAAAGGCGCTCTCCCTCTAAACAGTAAACCTTTATCTCAAACCATTACTGATTCATATCAGTACGAGAACTCACTCCAGTTTGATAAAACTATTCTGCGTTTCGTCCCTTCTCAGGTGAGTAAAAGTAGCCAACTAGCCCAGAGTACTGCTCCTAATTGGTATGTGATTGATGCTACCGAAACTGGCGAACTGATTGCTCTAGCTGATGTTCCTTACCGTTTGGGAATTGACGATCGTTCTTCGGAAGAACCTTCCTCCTCTACAGAGAATGGCGACGGCTACTGTACTCAGGGCTTTACCTATACCTTTGCGATGGAGGCAACTAAAAAGCCACAAGCAAACATGATGCCGTCATTCTATCCTCAATATGCTCCCTACTATAGTTATGAATTATCTCGACTAGCTAGCTTTCCCTTAGTTTTTACCTACCGACGCATCTGGAATGCTCATCCTGGTAAGCTAGATAAATTTGGTGGCATTGGGTTTACAACTCCCACACCAGGCGACATCTCTATGCAGAACTGGACTTGGGGTAACGATTACCGTCCAGGCACCTCTGCGGATAACCTCATCTACACTCGCAACCAATTGCAAGCTACAGGTCAATTGCAACCGGGGGGATGGATGGGAGGACTAAGGGTAGAGAGCCTACACCATGCTGAGGAAATTGCTCAAGGCTATTTTTACTGGCTAGTAGCTGGAACCACTGACTCACAACTTGGGGCAAATGTCAAGCAGCCCGCACCAAATAACCGCTACCTAACTGGGCTAGATTCCCCGATGGGTACAGTACATGGATTATCTAAGTATCCTTATATTCGGGAAGGAAGGCACATAATTGGTCGTCCTGGCTGGGGACGAGCCGAAGGCTTTATGGTGTCAGAAATTGATATAGCTCAAAAAGACTACTTGCAAGACTATTATCGCCAAACCTTATCTCCGGAAACATATTTTCTTCTCCGGGCAGGATTGGCTGGGTTGGATACAACAGCTTTAATCGCTGGTACTAAACCACTAGATCAAGTCAAAATCAGGACTCGTTCTACTATCTACCCTGATACTGTCGGTATTGGTTTCTATCCGATCGACTTTCATCCTTGCATGGCAATGACTCCACCAGAACTACCTGGTAACTTTGATTATCCAGGTGAGCGACGCGGCGGGGGTTCAACCTATCCCTTCCAAATTCCCCTCAGAGCCATGATCCCTCAGAAAATTGACAACATGCTGGTAGCTGGAAAGATTATCGCCACTAGTCATATTGCCGGAGCGGCTTATCGCGTCCACTCGTTTGAATGGTCATCTGGAGCAGCGGCTGGTACTACTGCTGCCTTTGCTTTAGAGCAAGCGATCGCACCTTATCAGTTAGTCGATCGACTACCTCGAAGAGAACCACAACTAGAAGTCTTGCAACGCCGCTTAGAGCAAAATCGCAATCCAATTGCCTTCCCTGGCACCTCAATTTTTAATAACTCTTGGCAAAAATGGCGCTAACGAGCAGAGTTAACTGAACGCATCGACAAGCCGATCCGCTTCAATTTCTGGTTGACTTCCAACACTCGCACTTTCACCACTTGCCCTACTTTGACAATCTGCTTTGGATCTGTAACAAACCGATCTGCCAGTTGGGAAATATGTACTAAGCCATCTTGATGCACGCCGACATCGACAAATGCCCCAAAGTTAGCCACATTAGTTACCATACCTTCTAGTTCCATACCAACCTCAAGATCGGTAATTTCCCTGACTCCGGCTTTAAAGGTGGCAGACTTAAACTCAGCTCGTGGATCTCTACCAGGCTTTTCGAGTTCGCTGATAATATCGCGGAGAGTAGGTTCACCGACAGTATCACTTAGGTACTTTTTCAAATTCATTGACTTGAGCTGCGGGGTGACTTGAGCAATCTGTACCAATGGCACATTCAAGTCTCTCGCGATCGCTTCCACAACAAAGTAACTCTCAGGATGAACAGCCGTGTTGTCTAGTGGATTGTTACCACCACGCAAACGTAAGAATCCGGCTGACTGTTCAAAAGCTTTGGCACCCAATTTTGGTACCTTGAGCAGTTCTCGACGATTTTTAAACGCTCCAGACTGGTTGCGATAGTCGATAATATTTTTAGCTACAGTCGGCGTAATGCCAGAAACGAAAGTCAAAAGTTCTTTAGAAGCGGTGTTGAGATCTACCCCGACATAATTGACGCAACTTTCCACCGTCTCATCTAGCTGCTTTTTCAGTAGCTTTTGATCGACATCATGCTGGTACTGTCCCACACCAATTGATTTAGGATCGATCTTAACCAACTCCGCTAGTGGATCTTGCAAGCGCCGCCCAATACTAATCGCACCCTTAACTGTGACATCAAGATCGGGAAACTCTTGGCGTGCTACCTCACTTACCGAATAAATTGATGCTCCAGACTCATTTACCATCACCTTAGTCGGCTGACGCTCCATCTGTTGTAAAACTTCTGAGATGAAATCATCTGTTTCACGCGAAGCTGTGCCGTTGCCGATTGCGACAAGCTCAATGTTGTACTTTAAAATCAGGTGTTCAATCGTTCGCGCTGCCTGAGAGCGTTGCTGCGATGCGGAATGCGGAAACACAGCTTGGTATTCCAAAAATTTACCCGTCTCATCCAAAACCGCCACCTTACAGCCAGTCCGAAATCCCGGATCGACAGCTAATGTTGGTTTCATTCCAGCAGGAGCAGACAGCAGCAACTCACGTAGATTAGTGGCAAATGTCTTAATTGACTCCCGATCGGCATAGGCTTTTCGATCGGCGATCGCTTCCCCAATCAAAGAAGCTTTCATCAAACGGTTAAATGCATCTTTCAACATGCCTTGGTAAAAGTCTCGGACTACCTGAACCTGCGTCTTAATTTCCTGCGATAGGTAAGACATTACTACTGCTTCATCAAAGCCAAGTTCAAAGCTCAACACTCCCTCAGCTTCGCCCCGACACAGTGCCAGCATATTATGCGGGGCAATTTGCTTCACCCCGATCTGAAAATTCCGGTACATCTCAAACTTTGTCGTGCCTTCAGGATAATCTGGTTTAATCCGTGCCACGAACACCCCTTGCTCCAGTAGGTAATCTCGCAGATAAGCGCGCAACTGGGCTTTTTCAGACACTGCTTCCGCTAAGATGTCGGCAGCACCTTTAAGTGCCTCTAACTCCGTGTTTACTCCCTTCTCCTGAGATACATACTGTGCTACCGCCTCTAAGAGCGATGCTGAAGTTGCACTAGGACGGTTGAGCGACTTAATGAATTCTGCTAGCGGCTCTAGACCTTTTTCTCTAGCTATAGTTGCCCGCGTCCGTCTTTTTGGTCTGTAAGGGAGATACAAGTCCTCTAGTTCAGTTTTCTGCAAGCAGGCGACTATTTTACCCTTCAGCTCATCACTCAATTTACCTTGAGCTGCGATCGCATCTAATATTGCCGACTTCCGCTCTTCTAGCTCACTTAAGTAAGTAAATCTGTCATATAGTCCGCGCAATTGGACTTCATCCATCTCGCCAGTGCGTTCTTTGCGGTAGCGAGCAATGAAGGGAATTGTTGCTCCTTCATCAAAAAGTTCAAGTGCATTTTTAATTTGAGCGGGGAGGAGCGAAAGCTCTTGTGCCAGTAATTGAGCAATATTCAGCATTGAGTGTGTCAGTGCTATTCGTGCGGGTGTTTAGAGTGTGCCAGTTGATCTAGAAGCACAGTTGTAAATTACATCGTAAAGACGTTTGGTAGATTTATCAGAGTAGAGCTATCAAAACGATTGTAAATTCTGCGCCTTCATCAGCATTATTTCACTTGGAAGGGCATAAGCCAATACAGTGAGTGAATTTTTCCTCACTTGAGCAAAGCAATTCGCTTTTTGTCATCTCTCATAAGAGAGAACCATACAACTGTGTCATCAAATATTAAGTTTAATCAAGATTTTTTTGTAAAGTTTTGATAAACCTCTAATTTTTTTTAAAACCCGCAAACATCTAGCTGAACAAGATTTGACGGGTTATCTTAATTTGAAGATTTGATAAATTAGGCATATTTTGCGTTAAACCCCGATCCCCTAGTCAAAAACTTCGTGCTAGTCTGTTGCAGTTGTAACTCAGAAGTGAACACATAACGAGTACGAGTTGGTGAGAGAGAAAATTGCAAGATGGCAATACCTCGCGCTAGCTAAACCTGTAAAAGTAAATTGCCATTTACAACAGACCGCATGAACAAACGAATTTTTTGGACTGCTGCCGCCCTTCTAACCGCTGCTTTTAGCACACCATCAGCTACTCAGGCTCGACCACAAAATCAGGCAGCCAACCCTTCTCCGTCAAACGAACAAGCAACTGCCCAAAATTCGCAGCAACTCCCTGATGTTGTCAAAGTCGGCGAATATCAATCAACAACTCCAGCAAATGACACTGTAATTGCCAGGATACAAACTCAGACAGTAGCAACTGGTCAAACAGCAACACTGTACGTCCGGAACATTCCAGTTCTAACTTTTGTCGGTTCTGGTTCTGCAACCAATAGTACTATTGGGGTAATTAAAGATGACCAGCTAAAGGATAGTAGCGCCGCAATCAAGGTAGCGACTATCGGAGAATTACCATCTTTGAGTGGGCTTCGTAGTTCAACTGATGTCCAATCGACACCTGTGTGGCAGGCGGCACGAGTTGCGGCTAAGCTTAACTGTTTGAGTCGAGAACGAGTGGATGCGAGTAAAATCACGGTTCATTGGCAGCCGAAGAAAACTCAATCCGACAGCGATCGCTACCTGATTAAGGTTAATGGTGAAGCACTAGTCGAGATCAACGCTGAAACACATTTGGCAGATACGACGAAAAACTTAGCTAAAGACGCACTGCAAGTAACCAATCGCTTGCGGTTACTACTAGGTAATGCTTCTCCCTTACGCGATATAGCTGGATTACCAAAACCTAAGCCACCAAAGGAGATTGCTTTAGGTCCAATCCGAATTAGTCTAAGTGGATGGGCTTCTTGGTATGGTCCGGAATTTCAAGGCAATCGTAGTGCCAATGGTGAAATTTTCAATCAGAATGCAATGACAGCAGCACATCGCACGTTACCGTTTGGAACGCAAGTCCGAGTTACAAATATGTCCAACGGTCGTTCCGTAGTAGTGCGAATTAACGATCGTGGACCTTATATTCAAGGTCGGATTATTGACCTCTCAACTGCCGCCGCCAGAGTTCTTGGATTAGTGGAAAGTGGCGTGGCACCTGTGCGAGTTGATGTAATTGGTCAGTCGTTACAGGCAAAGCAATAGGGGAGAGGGGGGACAAGTCGCAAGTCGCAAGTCGCAAGTCACAAGTGAAGGGAGGGAGGGCTTCGGCTGCACGGAAGCTGAGCGGTGTCGAAGTTCAGCCGAACGGGGAGACTAGCTAGTTGTCGTTTTAAGAGTTCTATATTAGTTAAGATGTAGTATTCTTATTAATTGCATCATGCCTTCCACTCCCCAAACCTTCAGACCGAACGGATTACATCTAGGATTGTTCTCCATTTCTCCAACTCGGCACTGGAACTGTGATCCTAGCTCTGTTAGGAGGTAAAGCGGTAGCCCAAACTTTACTAACTCTTGGTCAAGCAAGTGAAGAAATGTTTCGGGGCGATCGCCTCCCCGGACTTAAGTTTCCTAGCGATATTGATTAGTAGTTTGAGCTAGCACGCATTGACTCCTAAAATTGTTACCGTTAGAACTAATAAAAATGGTTTTAAATCCTAGAATTGTTCATTAGCCCAGATAATCTAGAACAGGTCATATGAGTTCGCTCCTCCACTCACCCGACGATCAGGCATTGACTGTTACCTCTCCTTACGAATTGTTCCTGCGCCATAGATTGCAAGTGGTGGAGGACTTGTGGGAATCTGTTCTCCGGCAAGAGTGCGGCCAGCAAATGGTAGA
>JAABUQ010010785.1_pt1 | contig 11886 bp, 9 predicted proteins | sample 5560001 | NCBI WGS metagenome assembly JAABUQ01 (sample SAMN10711888, study PRJNA513371) | rock metagenome | isolation source: Antarctica rocks | place: Antarctica: Victoria Land, Finger Mt nord | collected 2015-12-18
GGTTGGGGCGGGCGGGCGGGCGGGGGGGGGCGGCGGGGGGGGGGGGGGGGGGGGGGGGGGGTGCGGGCGCGGGGGGGGGGGGGGGCCTCGGCGGCGGCGGCTTCAGGTGGTGGGGGGGTTTCTATTGGGGTGGTTTTGTTGCTTGCCGCTGCGGCTGGAGAGAAGGGTGGGGGAAGCTGTGGGCCTGCGTATTGGAAGTTTGGAGGGAGGGAGCCGTCGCGGGTGTTGTTGCCGAAGCCGACGGGGAGGGAGGGGTCGAGGGGTGGGATCTGGGAGGAGGCGTAGAGGAGCATCTTGCCGAGGGTCCAGCTGACTTCGGTGTCTTGGATCTTGTCGACGGCTTGGAAGGAGTCGGTGAAGCCTTTTTCTGTGGCATGGTGCAGGACCTCCTTGGTGCCGTTGTGTCCAACATCACTGGGGGTTTCCTCCAATCCAGCTCGTGGGATGCCGATGCCTTCGTGGAGGAGATTGATGAGCCAGCTGGCCTTGAAGCAGACTTCCACTGCAGTCTTCTCGTCGACCTTCTTTCCCCATGTGTGCTTTGCGATGCCCTCACTAATGTGTTTCCAGTCATCGCTGCAGAACTTGCGGACACGCTGTTGGTAGGTGTTAAAGTCGTAGGCTTTGTCTTTGTGGCCCATTTCGAAGACCTCGTGCGTGGTGTGCCAGTATTCACTCACCCCAACGAAGTGGTTGACGTCAAAGTCGATGGCTGGCACGTGTACGCCGTGAAGAAGGCAGGGCTCGTCTTCGCAGGGGGCGTCCTTGTCGAGCAGAGGGTATGTGCGCTTCAGGCACTCGTCGAACTTGCCGTTGCCAACGAGGGTGGGAGTCTCGCCGTGGATGGTCTTGGAGCCGGGGAGCAAGACGTCGCCTTTCGTGGAGATTGTAAGTCCTACAGGTAAACAGGGATCCTCCAGTTCGCTGGTATTGGGTTTTCCAGAGTCTTCTAGCAACCCCTCAACGTATCTTCTCCGTGCTTCATTTGCGCCGTAGCCGAGCCAGGTCGTCACAAAGATCTTGTATTCAGCAGCTGCTCCGTCTATCGTCCGCAACCGCATCAACTTCAGATCTTCCGCATGCCGCTCTGACTCCGTAGCGTTGGGAGCGAAGGCGATTTGCGCAGACGCGCCCCCCATTTCCAAAAACCCATATGTATGGTGCCCCTTTCCATGCTCATGATCATTTGGAGAGTCAAAGCCCCCCAATAGATAGTTCGCCGCAAGCCACCCATATAGTCCCTCTGTCTCCCCTGGTATGACCTGGAAATTTGATTCGCAGTCGGCGATCTGGAATTGCGTATGTAGAGTGGCGTAAGAGCAGACCTGAGCTAGGAGTTTGTTACGCTGTGAGTCTGGCAGTAGCCGCACGCCAGCAGTGGCGAGTAGGTAGATTGGAGTATCCGGAACGGCCTCTTTGGGGACAACTTTGAGCGCATGGTCAAAGAGCTCCTCCAGGTGGTCTTTGCCGACAAGCTTGGGCTTATCGCCAAACGTTGAGATCCCTGGACCACAGGGTCAGTCATGCCGTAATCTTGAAGCAGATGTAGGTAGCGTACCGGGCTTCACTTTCTTCGTCCATCTCTTCTTCGTCTCAAGCTTTGGCAAAAAGTGCAACTGTCCTTTGCTGGCCTTATCGCGGGCGCTGACAGCATCGAGCCATTGGTATATGTGGACGCGCGTACCCTGGGAACGATTGTAAGTATCTTCTATCGGCGGCGGCGTCTTGCGACTGCTGTAACGTACCGATGATCCAGCATCGAGAATAACTCCGTACCTCCCTTTCTCCGTCAGTCCAAGGACCTGGTGCCATTGCAATGGACGCAGAGAGAAACACACATTTTTCCATAGGACCAGATTACCCGTGTTGCATTGCTCACCAACTACGACTCCATTAGGTTGATTATAGTGTGAATGGTAAAAGATCCAGAAGGATGAGAAACGAGTGACGGGAAGGTAATCTTCAGATGTCCGAGGTGACGTTGCATCTCTCCTTCGCATGGTAGGTTTGAAGCCAGAACGCGGAGACATCGAGTCGGACCAGGGTACAAAAACAGCAAAGACGGGGTGGCTTGGCGCTAGCAGGTCGAGCCGGCTTGATTCTATTTATGTTGAGGGCTACTCACAGGGTTTCGTTGCTTTCATTGGTCCAGGGACATCTTGTGCAGCAGCAATTGAGGGTTCTCGATGGCCTCAGGGAAAAGAAAGGTGGATGTACTCGAACGAAGAGAACTGTGATGAGGGGAGCCATCAGTTCAAGGATGTGGGAGAAACGTCCTACGTGGCTTTCTACGTGGAGACGGATACCTTACAGTCACACAGGCCACTCGTGTCCACTGCAAGTAAGTTCATGTAATATGGATATTGAGAGCATCATACCAAGCATTTATGATTTGTCTGCAGGTAGCTATATGGGCCTCATGCATAGCTGAAGACAAGTAGTAGTGTACATCCATCGTGAAACGCCCCCCGCCACCAGATGCTTTTCCCATGCTGTCATGAAACCGTAATCTTGTCGTTGCTCATATCGAATGCCATCCACCTAGTAGCTGCGCCCAAACAGACACCACTCCTCCGCCAAGTCCTTGCAGTTGGGATTCAAGCACCTCGTCTCCCCCTTCACAATCCCCTCAGGCTGCTCAAAGGGAACACACAGGCTCTTCGCGCCCATGCTAGGCGCCTTGGCGTCCTCGGGCGTGTCGTCCCCCTCGTCCTTGCGCGCGCTCATCTCCTTGATCTCGTCTTCGCATTTTTCGGCTAGGCAGAAGGGGATGAGGCAGACGTTCTTGGCGTTCAGGGCGGGGACGAAGTCTTTCCAGGTGGTGATCTGCTTGGTGTGGGAGCGGAACTTCTCGGCGGCGCGGGTGTAGAGGTCGTGTTGGATGGTGGCGAGGAGGGCGGGGACTTGGGTGCTGAGTTCGAGGATGGGGATCTGGGATTTGCCGTCTTTGCCGGGGACGTCGCGGCGGGAGGTTGTGACGTAGTGGCCTGAGGATTCGCCGGGGCCGAACTCGAGGCGGAGGGGCACGCCTTTGAGTTCCCAGTCGTTGAACTTCCAGCCGGGGGAGTACCCCTCGCGCGTGTCGGTTTCGACACGGAGGTCAGCTGCCCGGAGGACTGTTGCGAGGGCATCGACCTCGTTGTGGAGTTTGACTCGCTCGTCGTCGGTCGTGTTTTTCGATATGCCGACGGGGACGATGACGACTTGGTATTCAGCGACTTGGGGAGGAATGACGAGGCCGCGGTTGTCGCCGTGGATCATGACCATGACGCCAACGACTCTTGTGGAGAGGCCCCATGAGTTCTGCCATACGTGTAGCGGAGGCTTCGCTTTGCCTGCTTCTTTTGAGGGGTCTTCGACGGTGATGCCGAACATCTTGCTGAAGTTCTGACCAAGGCAGTGACTTGTTCCGCCTTGGATACCCCTTCCGGTCGCAGGAATGTACCCTTCTACCGTCGTCGTGTATAGTCCGCCAGCGAACTTCTCCTTCTCCGTTTTCTTCCCACGTATTACTGGAACGGCTAGCAGCTTCTCGTAGACATCTGCGTACCATTCCAGTATCTGCCGGACTTCCTGATCAGCGCCATCCTTGGTGAGATGTGCGGTGTGGCCTTCTTGCCAGTTGAATTCTCTGCTCCGTAGGAAGGGTTGGGGGTTTTTGAATTCCCATCGAACTACGGAATTCCATAGATTGCGACGGTAGGGGAGGTCACGATGACTCCTTATCCACTTGGCGTAGTAGGGATATATGACGGTTTCCGAGGTTGGACGTATGGCTATTTTGTTGTCGAGCTTCTTGTCTCCTCTAGGAATATGTGAGCACATTAGATATTTCGTGCTTGATGCGAGTGCGGACACTTACGCCTCTGTGACCCAGGCGACCTCTGCAGCGAAGCCTTCAATATGGTTCTTCTCACGTTCAAGAGCCTCTTCAGATACGAACATAGGGAATGAGCAGTTTCTGACGCCAATGCTTCTGATCTTCTTATTGAACCAACTCTGAATCTCTTCCCAGATGAACCACGAGTTGGGCTGGATGCTGTCAGCAATAGCCTCGTGAGCGACCGAGGGATTCCTTGACCTGAAGAATGTAGCAGCCCGAGACGTCATAGTAGTCCATCATCTCGCCCTTCGTGAGCACCTGAGAGTACCATGCAGAGAAGTCATCCTCCTTTGCAACGTCTATGCCAATCAGAGCCGCGCCCTCTATCCTTCCCTTGGGATTTGGCATGGTCGCTTTCTTAGCACTCGCTTTTGCGGTTTCTTTGACGGTGTTCGTAGCTGACTTATTGGCTTTGTCGTCTGCCAGCTTCTTTTGCTTGGCGGCCTTTTTCAGAGCGTTCTTGGAAGGCTCTTGGGCGTCAGCTTGCTCGAGATTGATCGCAGCCGTGCGGTCTGCGAGGTTGTCGTCCATCGTAACAAAAGTCAGTTATGAAATGAGTTATGAAGATGAATTGACAGGCTCGGGGAGCGCTTTTAAAGTGATAGTAGGTGACTCATTCAATGTTGAGGAAATTGTGAGTTATCAGTGAGTCAGAGCCATAATCTGAAAGATAGAATAATGCCCCTTGTAGATATTTGTATAATCGGATATGGCCTCAATTCTGATCATATATACTACATTTCTGTGCTGCTAAGTGACCCAAACACAATGCCTTCAGTCTTGGCATATGCTAAACGGAGGCCAAGCTTTAATTAGCGGCTCTCGAAATTGGACCGTGCTCTAGCGCAATCTGATTGGGTGCTGATCATCTCAGTGAGAGCTCCTTTCGGCGGCACCGTGTTTGCTGCAACAAGTACTGTTTTCTTTCCTCATCGCTGGTGCCATTACCTTTCTATTCGCGTCACTCGTTCATTGATACTGCTTCTCCTTCATTTCTGTCTTTTCCGCCATTTCATTGACCTTGAGATCGCAGAAACGTGTCGCAGACTAGGCCAAGCGAGGCCTGCCGCAGAAGAAGACCACCACAACATGGCCCGATGATGAAGGGTGAAGCACAGGCATGTCCAATGGGACAGAGGTCATGGCTTGTCGAATGGCCGGGAGGATTAAGATACAAGTGGCAGAGGACGACAAGATGGACGGCTCTTCTTATATTCCTCGCTTGGACCCCATCTTTCGCGCAGGCACAAAGCTGCATATCCCTCTCGAACTCTACCCAATGCTCGGCCTTCAATGCATCGTCAATATCTACAGGACTCACGTCGCAATAGTAGGATTACGTTCTGGTCAGGGAAAACACTGGTCGCTGACAACGGGCAGTCCGTTCCTTTCCTTCGTATCCGATGTTCAGAGCTTCGATCAGCGATTAAGTCAATACGTCACGTCGAATTACGTCCAGCTTAAGTGGGTTCACAGCTTCGAAGGGAAAAGGCAACGGCTTACACTACCGTTTAGGTACCAACAGCTGCTCGGCTGTAATAATGTTAATCTTACGAACACCACCAATCTTTATGCACGATACACGACTAGCGTAATATGTAATGCTATGGTACAGAATTCAATCACGCCTTGTTCGCTCTCCAGTACTGCGTCACGGCCACTGTGTGCAGAGTCTTGCGTAAGCCATTTCGACTCAACCAATCCAACCTTTGCTGATACGTTACAGGCCCAGCAAGCGACCAGCGAAGAAGAGATTACGGTTAACAGCCAGCTTTGTGGGGGTCCCAACTCTGACTATCTCAACCAAATCAGAGCAGACTTCACAAACTGCGCCCTCCCTAGCAATTCGCTAAGCCAACAGTGCATCACCGGCGCTGAGAATGAATCGAACAATTGCGGCTTCTCTTCGAACCTGCAAGGTCTGTGCGGTTACTGCGCAACCAGCTCGCCAAATGCTACAGATTCTTGCTGTGTTGCGTCCAACGTGACACATCGATGCTCAGGAGTCACTCTACCAGTTACATCATCCATGCCACCCTTGTTTCCTTCGTCTACCGGTACCTCTAACACGACGGCAACGGGCGCTCCAGCTGCTACAGGAAACCCTCATCACGGACTTTCTGGTGGACAGATTGCTGGGATCGTAATAGGTTCCGTCCTAGGAGCGCTGCTACTTATCGGCCTTCTGATTCTCTGCTGTCTCTGCCTCCGCCGGAGACGAGGCAGTCAAAAAGGCAGTATCTTCAACCAACCAACACCGCCGCGGAGAGGTGATCCCGGCATGGTCTTTGCACCACAAAATGGCGAAGGAACGCAACCAGGCTACACCAGCGCTCAACCAGTTGGACGTGTTGCTAGAATGTCTGCCTTGGAAGGGACATCGAGCGATTCGCATTCTTACGGCAATGCAGCTGCCGGAGGTGCTACTCGTAAAAGAGATCGCGGCCATGGCGATACATCTGACTCTGATATGTATGGAAACACACCCGAGTCGCGAGGAGGCAAGGCGCCACCTACTACGGGCAGAAGGAACGGATCGCTATCCAGTCAATCCATCCTCGGCTTTGACGACAGTACGTCTCCCCAATCCGGGAGCGGCGGCCAGTATTCCTCGCCCGAAGGGGTAGGCAGTGGGCAATCCGAGCAACTACCATATTTCAAGGACTACTACTCGCAAGACGAAATCCATCCAGGCGACAACGTGGCGACATTATGGGCCTACCAGCCTCGAGCCGGTGATGAGTTTGAGCTTGAGCGTGGAGACATGCTAAGAGTCGTCGGCATCTGGGACGACGGCTGGGCGACAGGCGTGCGCATCAGTGAGCGTGCAGAAGACTATTACGGCAAGCACAAGGTCCAGAGAGATAGTGGAGTTTCGAACGGTTCCGGTAGGGGAGGACAGTCCCCTCCACCAACAGGAGAGATCAAGGCATTTCCGGTAAATCCTCCTAGACACTCTCTACTTTGGCCTCGACTGACATTAGGATAGCTTGTTTGCGTCTGCCTTCCGGAGCACTGGCGAAGAACTATTGATGGCGACGAGGAAGGCCTGCCGCCCCTTGGCCTTGGCCCGTAATTCTCGAACCTCGAAACCCAATCCCCAAGAAACACGCTTTATGAATGCGGAGTACCTCTTGTTCATATCATAAGGAGCGGCGTTATCAGTTGGATTTGCTTTCTTCTTCTGCTTCAATCCAGCATAGGTGCTTTCGCTCTATACCCCAATTGCGAGTATTTGCTTTGATGCATTTTACATTCAATAGGTCTGTATTCGCTTCGAGCTGTACATGGGTTATGTAGAAGCGTTATACAATCCTACACTAATGATCAAATTTTGGTCATGCCCTACCCCTATTCCACTTGTTCCAAGCAGTCGACAATGGACTGCGCGAAGGATTTACAGAGAGACTTTGCAAGGTCCGGGTCCTTCGCCTGTTCCCCGACGCAAGCGCATACGCCGGAACGTCATTCTCCATTTTCCATATATCTTACGGACAAAAATGGATCACCACACATCCACTTTCGAAAAGATTGCGATGCGGGGATATTCGCAGCAGAAACTTTCATGCAGCCACAAAGCAAGCGTTGTACTCGCTGTCGCTTTGCTTGATAAGCGGAAAGTACGGAGCACGGATAATTCCAATTCCGGCCGGAGTTAAGACATAATGTTTCGGTACTTACGACTGAGACCATGCTACGACATTGATATATAAAGCCTTCATTCCCTGGGTGATATTTAACAGATCTCTTCCGGCAACTTCCATTGCCCTGCAATCAATTCGAACACATTCACAATCTACCGTCCAAGCCCTACCCTCAGCGTCCACGACCAGCAACCATGGCCCCCTTTGATCCAGCTCCGCAACCCAAAAGCCTCTTAGGGCGCCATCGTCTGCTCTCGCCCACCGCTGGCATACGAGTCAGCCCACTATGCATTGGCGCCATGAATTTTGGCGAAGCCTGGTACCTTACCCCTTTCACACCCCTTCCCCTCTCGTCTCCTCCTTGCCAGACACTCACACCATCCCCCAGGGGCCAAATGCTAGGCGCTGTGCCAAAAAAGGAGGTCTTCGCTCTCCTGGACTACTTCTACTCCCAGGGTGGTAACTTCATTGACACGGCCAACAACTACCAAGATGAGCAATCCGAGCTCTGGATCGGCGAGTGGCTCGCTTCCAAAACCAAAGATCCGAAAGAACCAAACTTTCGTGACCAGGTGCGTTTGCTTCTTTCCTCGCTAGCCTCTTGAGTCTAACCCATTGCAGATGGTTATCGCTACGAAATATACGACCTCCTTTGTGTCCTACAAGGCATCTGAATATCCGGATGCTCTTTTGTCAGGTTATCTAGGCAACAACTCGAAATCTCTGCGCCTAAGCGTCGAGGCCAGTCTCAAGAAACTGCAAACGGACTACATCGACATCCTCTACGTGCACTGGTGGGACTTTACGACATCGATTCCGGAGCTCATGCTCAGCCTCAATTCGCTCGTGGACCAGGGGAAAGTTCTGTATTTGGGTATCTCCGACACCCCGGCATGGATCGTGTCTAAAGCCAATGAGTAAATAACTCCTTGTGCCTGTTGGATGTATAGTAGAGATCGCTAAACAAACTTTAGGTACGCCCGCAATCACGGTCTTCGTCAATTCGTCGTCTACCAGGGACGATGGAGTGCAGCAGACCGAGACTTCGAGAGGGATATCATCCCCATGACCCAAGCGGAGGGAATGGGGCTTGCGCCCTGGGGTCCCTTGGGAGGCGGGAAGTTCAAGACGCATGCACAGCTTGAAGCTTCGAAAGGTGAAGGGCGACAAATGGGTGCCCCCTCAGAGAACCAGATGAAAGTGGCAGACGTTTTGGCTAAGATGGCCGAACGCAAGAAGACCGCCTTGACAAGCGTCGCTTTGGCATATGTCACGCATAAAGCGCCCTACGTGTTCCCGATCATAGGTGGGCGGAAGATTGAGCATCTGAAGGGGAACATCGAGGCGCTGAGTCTGGAGCTAAGTAAGGAGGATATTGAAGAGATTGAGGATGCGGCGCCATTTGATGTTGGCTTCCCACTTAGCTTCTTGGGAATGGGAGTGAAGAACGGAGCGAAGGGCCCTGCAGATATCTTCCTGAACAACATGGCGGGACACTTTGACTATGTCGAGGATACGGTGCCGATCAGACCCAAGACGAAGCAGTAACCAAAGAGACCTGCATGGTTGGGACAGAGGATAGCGACCCTCGGAGCTTTATTTACTGGCAATTGCGCTTGTGGCGATAGAAAATCAGGCTTGTCCGGTCTGATCCAATATAATCGAGCAAAACACGACTTCCTTCATTAAGTAAGGATCATCTAATCTATTGGTAAGAGTATCCGGCAAAAGTAGTGCATGGAGGGGGAAAAACCTAGCGAGATTTCTTAAGTCCCGCAGTGGCAACCTTGTGTGTGAAAAAGGGGACTTAGAAATTTCAGACTTAATATTCGAGGAGAATCACAAAAAAATTTCAAGTCCAGTGTCATTGCGTCAGACCTCCGTTTGAATGCTCTTCCAAGAGCGCAGTGCACCAATCCTCGTTCCTGCCCGCTGCCCAATACCACTCCTGAAGTATGTCCAGCCCTTCCCATAATGTGTATAAATTGAAGTCTACTTCCTGAGTCCTAAAACCTGTGCTAAAAGCAGCTGTCTAGGGTTGGGATCAAGGTCGATATATCAAAGCTGAGCTGGATGTGTACAGTACCATTTTCCAAGCAGGAATGAATGTCAGAAATGATTTTGCGGTTTGAATGGCCATGCTGTTATAAAGTAGTGATCTCATTTGCTCCTGGACTCTCAACTCACCACTCTCAATTCAGCGCTAGCCTTTTCAGGGAGCTTGGCATTAAATGAACCCTGCAGCATCATAGGGCGAGAACGGACTCGGCTTCAACACAAAGCTACAGTTGACATTTCTACTCGGTATGAAAGCAACGAGAACGAACACATGCTAAAAGCAGTAGATTCTCATGTTCTAGTCCAACAAACATAGTAGTTCACCACCGGTATCACCCTACATTCACGCTATTACCTCCTCAACACTAGCTTTCGTCCTCACATCAACAAGCCCACCGGACCTTCCCCCACCTACAGAAGCTCCTCCTATCTACCCTATTCTGATTTCTTTCCCATACGTTCTGATAGTTCACCACCACGCCATTCGACCGCACAGTGTTCAAAAGCACTCTCATTGCTGACGTACTGACCTTCCCTGCAACATCCTCTAAATGGCACGGCGGTATGAGCGTGAAGAGCTATTGCGCCTGCGAGCGTCGCCTCTGGTTGCGAAGCCTGCCAACTTCCCTCCATTCGAGGAATGGATGGGGTGAGAGTCTTGCTCATATTAGATTGAGGCCCACGCTGATTATGTCGCAAGAGCTCAACCTGATCAGAACCCAACACCAAAGAGAATCCCAAACCGTGGGAAGCCTGATGAGGTTCCATCGGATGGTACTGCAAGTAGGAGGCCTGCATTCGAGAGTAGATTGTCGCGCACTAATGGTGTGCCAACCTCCCCCCCTTATTTTGACCTCTGCTCACTTTGGTGATGAAGTCTCGGAAGATATCGTTCTCGGACCGCCCAAGACTGCGTTCGCTTCCGCCGGCGCAAAGAATACCAACAGAACTTTCGATTCCCCTAACCGAGCCAGCTTTACTGCCAATGATGAGGAGGGCGCCAAGGGCGAGCGCCAGAACTTTAGGGACAGGTACAATAGGGATGGGCCAAGGAACGAGCGAGATGGCGAGGGCCGTCGAGACAACAGACCAGAAAGTCTACGATTACGACGTGACGATAATGAGCGCTGGGGTGCCGCTAAGACGCCGAAAACGCCGTTCGATGACTCTGAGCGAGCGGCGCGCAGGAATGGTGACCGTGACCAAGGTCGAGACAAAGACTCTGGTCGAGAGGTAGGAAGGAACGGACGAGGCTTTGATGATTTCCGGCGAAACGGCGATCGGGAAGGGAACGGCGAGGACGCTAATCAACGACGAAATGGCCAACAGCGGGGGCGTAATGAGCCGTCCTGGTATAGGAATGACGACCGGCCTGAGGTAGAAGCTTCGGAGACAGGGAAAGATACTAGCCGACGGGACTGGCGTGATCGAGACAGAGCTGGAGGACGTGGGCCAGATAGAGACTGGAACAAGGGCGGCAAGCCAGAGCGCGAGCCGGAGTGGATGGACGAGCCTCAGCCGGAGGAGAGGAAGCAGGCTCACACCCAGGAGGATTTCCAACGGTGGAAGGAGAGAATGAAAGCCTCGAACGCAACGTCCCAAGAGATGCCAGCGTCACCAGAGCCTGGACCAAGCCACGAGCGTACTCTATCAGGCAAGCTTGGTAACACAAGCAAAAGCAAAGTGGAGACGCCACTGGTTTTAGACTCGGCGTTTAATGGTTTCTTCAGCTCCTTGGATGACACAAGGAAGGAGAACATCGATCAAGGCGCCGAGGAGCAGCCAAAGAAGGCTCTCGGCAAGCCATCCAAGTTCACAGGGTTCTTTGCGCCTAAGCCAGAATCGAAGGCAGCTCAAGCGCCTACTCCGGCATCAGCACTTTTACCAGACACTGCGAAAGACTCATCTAATGAGGACAAAGAAGGCTTCCAACGTATCCTTAAACTGCTTGACCAGCAACAGTCGAGCTCTTCAAGGAACATTACCCCCTTCCGCGACCAACCTCGAAGCATCCCTCAATCACCACCACCCCTACCCCATACCGTCAACCCTCTCGAGTCGGTCTTCGTTCACCCACCCCCGCAAGATCGCCCCACCATACCCCGAAGTCACGACAGCGAGTTTCTCCTCCAACTGATGCAGCAAACCCAACCCAACCGTCCCACCCAACCACCCCCCGAAGACCACCCCCAACCCTCATTCTCTCGCGGCCCCCCACCACCCGGCCTCCTCCCCTTCCAAAACCTCCTCATCTCTCCCCACCCCAACCCCCAGCAACCTCCCACCACAGGCCCACCCCCT
>JAABUQ010010786.1_pt1 | contig 11885 bp, 13 predicted proteins | sample 5560001 | NCBI WGS metagenome assembly JAABUQ01 (sample SAMN10711888, study PRJNA513371) | rock metagenome | isolation source: Antarctica rocks | place: Antarctica: Victoria Land, Finger Mt nord | collected 2015-12-18
CTTGACCCATCCCCGGACCAGGCCGTGGGCGTCGGGAGCGTCGAGGTGCGTCTCGGCGGGACCGACCCCGGCACGCCGCCACTGGCTTCGACTCCTGTCAGCTTGCCGCAGTCGGAGGGCACCCCAGCCAGCGATACCGCCAGCGGGACCACGGCGGAGTTCCAGCTCAACGTGCCACTGGTCCAGCTCCCAGGTGGGACGACTACCCTGGTGCTGGTCGCCAACTCGCCGCTGCGGGGTACCTGGCTGACCACGTTGCAGGTGGAGGTACCCCTGCTGGGCCCTGATCCCCCCGCTCGAGCCGCGCATCCGAGTGCCGTGGCGCCGGTACTTGCCGCTCCCGCGTCTCTTCGTGCGGCCGAAATTCAGTCACCTCAACCGGGGGTTCAGGTGAGCCGCCAGTTCGTCCTCCAGGTACTCGCGCCACGGGCCGATCGTGTCGACATCTTTCTCGAACCCGGACGTGACCTCGGTGGACGCCTGGTCGGCTCGGCTCTAGCTGAGAGCTCGTCCGCGGCTGAGTTTCGCGCCACGGTCAGCGTTCCGACCGGACCGCAAACGCTCGACGTGCACGCTCGGTCGACTTCATCAGGTACAGAGGAAGTCCTGTCGTTGCCGGTCGTCGTCAGCTGACCTACCGTGCTTCGTCTATCTACAAACCACCGCCTGATGCTGGCGATCGTCCTGTGCGGCATACTGGCCGCGGGTTGCGCGGCCATACCCGCCGTCCCAACGCCCACTCCCCCCCGACTGACTGACACGCCGCCAGCCACCAGTATCGACTATGGCATCCACATGTTCGTCTGGGGCCACCCAGCTACCACCCAGCGCGACCTGAAGCTCGCCTCCGATGCCGGCCTGCGGTGGCAAAAGACGCTCTTTCAGTGGCGCGAAATCGAGGCCAACCGAAAGGGCCAGTTCGACTGGACCGAATCTGACCGGGTGGTGCGCGCCAGCTCCGCCGCCGGGGTCCGAACCATCGCCCGTATCGACTTCGAGCCCATGTGGGCCCGCCGCGACCATGCCCACAACGGGCCACCCGACAATTATCAGGACTACTGGGATTTCGTATCCCAGTTCGTTTCGCGCTATAGCACCGCCTCGACAATTGGCCACGTGCACGCGATCGAGGTGTGGAACGAGCCAAATCTCGACCGCGAATGGGGCAACCAGCCGATCAGTCCGAACTCGGCCGCCGACTACGTGCGTCTGCTCACCGGCGCGCATCTCGCGGCGCATGCCGCGGACGCAAACATCGTCGTGCTCTCCGCCGGCTTGTCGCCCACCGGTGTCACCGACGGCCACTCTGCCGACGACGTCGAATACCTGAAGTGGATGTATCGGGCGGGTTTGAAGGACAACTTCGACGTACTCGGCGCGCACGCCAACAGCCAGGCACCCCAAGTGGCGGCCCCACTTGGCTCCCTCCAATATTTCCCGCATCCCAGCTTTTACTTCCGTCGGGTGGAACAACTCCGGCAGGTCATGCTCGAAAACGGAGACGCGGCCAGGCAAATGTGGCTGGTAGAGTGGGGTTGGACCGCCGACAAGGTCCATCCCGCGTACAGCTGGTTCGCCGTGTCCGAAGAGCAGAAAGCTGAAAACATCGTGTCCGCCTGGCAGTACGCGCGCGACCACTGGACGCCCTGGATGGGGGTGATGGTCCTGTGGACGTTCGCCGATCCAACGTGGGATCAGAACCGGGAGGAGTTCTGGTGGTCCATCACCGACCCTGACGGCACGCCGCGGCCGGCGTACACGCGCGTTCGAGACGCACGTCAGAGCGGCCTCCTGCGCTGAGCGTCTTTCACGCGGACTTGACGGCCCCGACCACCTCCCAGGCGCTTATGCCTGTCTGCTCCGGTGGCCCAACCACGACGCGCAGGGCTGCTGGCACCACGTCGAACTGCGCCGGCGTGACTCCAACCGGATCACCGTCGACGTGCACGGGTAACGGCCGGCCGCGCAGCTTGCTGACTCGAATCGACCCTACGCGCAGCGTGCGCGCCTGTGTCGGTGGCGAAAGGCGATGTCCATTGGCGATCAGGGCCAGGTGGAGCAACAGTCGTGGGATCCCGGTGTGGCGGAAAACGACCACGTCGAGCAGGCCGTCGTCGATGCGGGCATCCGGAGCAATGGCGTAAGCGGCACCAACGTACGGACCGTTCGCGATGCTGACCATAGGCGCCCTGGTCTTCAGCCGCCCGCCCTCGTGCTCGAGCGTGACCATTGGAGAACCCAGCCGCCGCAGAAAGCGGAGTCCAGCCCGAAGAATGCCGACCGGATTGCCTCCCTTCTCGAGTCGCCCGAAATACCCGAACAGGGCAGCGTCCAGGCCCACTCCGGCCGCTTCCAGAAAGAATCGGTTGCCCGTGCGGCCCATGTCCATCGCCAGGACCTTGCCCTCGGCGATGGTTCGCGCGGCGCCAGCCAGGTTCCGCGGTATCCACAGGGTGCGGGCCACATTCATGATGCTCCCCAACGGCATCAGTCCCAGCACGGTCTGTGTCCTGGCCAGGCCGTGCGCGACCTCGTTGACAGTGCCGTCACCACCAGCGGCGATCACGAGCTGTCTGTCTTCAGCCACGGCCTGGCGCGCAAGCTCGGTCGCGTGTCCAGCGCGTTGTGTCGGCCAGGGGTCAAATGCAATCCCTTCTGCGCGAAGGGCAGCCTGGACGTCCTCGGCGTCACCGGCATTCGTGTCCAGCCCAAGTTTGTGGCCGGCATGCGCATTGAAGATCAGGGCGGCTGGTTGTCGCAGCGCGCGTATGTTGATGTTCCCCCAACGTTCGGCGCGCTGGACTTCAGTCGTCACGGAAACGATTATGCAGGCTCACCCGCCGGCCGGAGAAGTAAGCCCGCAAGCGCGCATCACGCCAACGGTCGACCGCCCGTGACCCCGATCACTTCGCCCGTGATATAGCTGGATTCGGACGAAGCCAGGAATACGTACACCGGCGCGAGCTCCACAGGTTGGCCGGCTCGTCCCAACGGCGTGTTTTCGCCGAAGCTGGCTACGTGGTCGGGCGGCATCGTGCTTGGAATGAGCGGCGTCCAGATCGGTCCAGGAGCCACTGAATTGACGCGAATGCCAGCCTTGCTGGCCTCTTGCGCCAGCGCCTTGGTAAAGGTGATGATGGCGCCTTTCGTCGTCGCGTACGCGAGCAACGTCGGGCTGGGCTGGTACGCCTGAATTGAGCTCGTGTTGATGATGGCGCCGCCCTCCTTCATCTTCGGCAGCGCCGCTTTGCACAGCCAGAACATGGCGTACAGGTTCGTCTTGAGTGTGTGGTCCCATTCGTCGGTCGAGATGTCGCCGATGCCGTCGCGGGTCATCTGGTACGCCGCGTTGTTGACGAGGATGTCGATCTGCCCGAACTCGGCAATGGCACGCTCGACGATCTGCTGGCAGCGCTGCTCCCGGCCCAGGTCGCCGGGCACGGTGATGCACGTGCGACCGCTCTCGCGAACGACACGGGCGGTCTCCTGGGCGTCATCCTCCTCGTTCAAATACGAGATGAGCACGTCCGCGCCCTCGCGCGCGAATGCCACGGCGACGGCGCGACCGATGCCACTGTCGCCGCCGGTGACAATGGCCTTCTTGCCAGTCAGGCGGCTGCTGCCGCGGTAGGACTGCTCGCCAAAGTCCGGTCGGGGCTGCATCTCGGATTCGCGGCCAGGATAGGCCTGCGACTGTTCCGGAAACGGCGGCTTCGGCTCGGCCTGGGTGGGATTCGCTGTCGAATGCTCAACGCTCATGGCCGCTGGCTCAGGCACGCCGCGTGCCACCGAGGCGAAGGCATTAACCGTTGAGGAGCATGGGGTAAACGAATCCGCGCACCCCGTACAAAGCTCGACGATATGTGGGAAGATGGGACGAAAGTGCGACTGTGCGTGTTCTGCGGCTCGCAGGCAGGGGCAGGCCCATTGTTCGTGGAGGCGGCCACCCAGTTTGGCCGGGCTCTGGCTCGCCGCGGCATCGGTCTGGTCTACGGCGGCTCCCGCAACGGATTGATGGGCACGGTCGCCGCGGCGGTTCGCGAGGGTGGCGCTGAGGTCGTCGGCGTAATACCCCGCCACCTGCTGGTACGCGAGGCGGCCGATTTGCGGGACGACGAGCTGCATGTCGTGGATACCATGCACGAGCGCAAAGCGTTGATGGTGACTCTGGCCGACGGCTTTGTCACGCTGCCTGGCGGCTTTGGCACCCTTGACGAGCTGTTCGAGGTGCTCACGTGGGCTCAGCTCGGACTGCATACCAAGCCGGTTGGACTGCTCAACGTCAACTGCTACTTCGACCCATTGCTGAACCTCGTCCGACATGCCGTAGAGTCAGGTTTCGTCACCCCTGCCGGCGCGGCACTGCTGCAATGCCGCGAGGACAGTGAGGCTCTGCTCGATTGCCTGACGCGTCGCGTACAGGAGGAGCATGCAAGATGAGCAGGCGGCCGCTGAACCTGCTGGAATGCGCGAGCGCTGCCGGTGAGTTCGATCTGTTCGTGGCCGCGGTTGAAGCGTGTAATCTCGACGGCATCCTGGAGAGCGAAGGACCGCTGACTCTGCTGGCGCCAACCGATGCAGCCTTCGGCGGACTCACCGACGACATGCTGTCCCGGCTGCTCGACCGACACTCGGACGATCTCCACGAGCTGGTGTATGCGCACGTGGTGCGGGGCGCGTATGGGACGCAGCATCTAGCATGCGCAGCGTCTCTCCAGAACCTGCGTGGGCGTACCCTGGCCGTCGACGCGCTGGGCTCAGCTCTGGCGGTCGGTGGAGCGGTGCTGACCCGACCGGACCTGCAAGCGAGCAACGGGATCGTCCACGGTGTCAATAGGGTGCTGCGGAGTACTCTTCAGTCCGGCAACCTGGCCTGCTGAAACACTGACGCTCGGCCGTTACCGTGCCGGAGCAGGAATCTCGGCCAGCGTCTACTTCGCCGACGCTCTCCAATATTCCTTGCCACGCTGCTGGCTGGCTTGCTCGCGCTCGCATACGATTGATTCGATGTGACCGCGACGCTGCTGTTGAACGCCAGCGTGCTGGATGTGGAACGAGGCACACTCGAGCCCGACCAGGCGATCCTGGTAGATGGGGGGCGGATCGTGGAGGTCGGGCCGACGCACATGGTGGGCTCGGCCGACGCGCGCAAGATCGATCTGCGCGGCAAGACCGTCATGCCTGGCTTGATCGACTGCCACGTGCACGTCACCGCGGCGACGGCGCACCTCGCCGAGCTGCCCGAGTGGTCCCCCGGCTACGTGGCGGCGCATGCCAGCGCGATCCTGCGCGGCATGCTCGAGCGTGGCTTCACCACCGTACGCGACGCAGGCGGAGCCGATTTCGGCCTGGCGCAGGCTGTCGAAGAAGGCCTGTTCGATGGCCCGCGCCTGGTGTTCGGTGGCCATGCGCTGTCGCAGACTGGCGGGCATAGCGATGTACGCAGTGCCGGGCGGACAGCGCTCGAGCATGGCTACCCATCCGCCGGTCTCGGCAGGGTGTGCGACGGTGTGGAGGATGTCCGACGCGCCGTGCGCGAGGAGGTCAAGCGTGGCGCGGCACATATCAAGCTGATGCTGAGCGGCGGTGTCGCCTCGCCGACGGACCGTGTCGACAGCACACAATTCTCGGTCGACGAGATTCGCGCTGCCGTCGAAGAGGCCGACGCTGGCAACATCTACGTGCTGGGGCACGCGTATACCTCGCGCGCGATCAACCGGGCGCTGGAGTGCGGCGTGCGCAGTATCGAACACGGCAACTTGATGGACGCGAGCAGTCCGTCCCTGTTCCTGGCGCACAACGCGTTCTACGTGCCAACGCTGGTGACCTACTCCGCTCTGGCCGAGCAAGGCCGCTCACTTAGCCTGCCGCAGTCGAGCCACGCCAAAATCTTCGACGTGCTGGACTCTGGCTTGCGCGCGCTCGAGATGGCACATCAGGCGGGGGTGCCGATTGCGTATGGCACAGACTTGCTGGGCGGGATGCACCAGCACCAGTTGCGTGAGCTCTCGATCCGCTCGCAGGTTCAGCCGGCAGCGGACATTCTGCGATCGGCCACTCTGGTGGGCGCGCGTCTGCTGCGGATGGCGGATCGCATCGGTCAGGTGATGCCCGGGCTGCTGGCGGACATCCTGGTTGTCGATGGCGATCCGCAGGCCGACATCGGGGTGCTGACCCGCCCGGAGCGCGTCCAGATGATCATGAAAGGCGGCCGCATCTACCGCGACCGCCTGGGATAAAACCCTACCCGGCTGGTCGCGCGGTGGCCAGATTGGCGACCATATAGCCATAGTCGCCCGGGTGCACACGCATCATTCCGCCGCGCAACAGGATTATCACTCCGCGCTCGTATGGGGCACGGATTTCCTCCAACGTCTCGAACGTGTAGGGGCTGACGACGCGTCCCAGTAGCGTCCCGCCGGCGACTTCCTTGCCCAGCTGGTCCAGACCCAGCTCCGGGTAGAGCACTCCCCCGAAGCGCGGGCGGAGAACCGCCATCTCGGTGACGACAATTTGTTCGGGCGGCCGCTCGACCTCGCCCTGCAGCATGCCGAGCTGCTTCAGGACGTTCCGCACTCCGCGAACGCCGTGCTCGAGGTAGTGCTGGTCGAGAAAGCTGCCGCCGCCCAGCTCGGCGGTGAAGAAAGGGATCCCCTTCTGCGCGGCGGGCACGGCGAAGGTGCCCTGATACAGCGTCGACGGACCGGTGGCAGGTGTGGGAGCGCGCTGGGCTCGACGAGCTGCGTGCGGAAGGTGAATCGCGGACTACGTGGATGCTGCGCTTCACGCTGTCCCACCCTGGAGTCGATACGGTGATTGTCGGCACGATGGATCCGGCGCATCTGGCGGACAACCTGCGCGCCGTCGAGGCTGGACCACTGCCTGGTGACGTATACCAGGAAGCCAAGCGGCGGCTATTTCAAGCCTGACCGAACGAAGGCGTCGACAACCTGTCGTTGAAGGACAAGGTACAGCGCGAACACCGGCAGGCAGGCCAGCGTGGATGCCGCCATCAGCGGCCCCCAGAGCTCGCCTTCGGCGGACTGAAACATCTGGACGCCTACCTGCACGACCGTCTGGTCAGGCTTGCTGGACACCAGCAGTGGCCAGAAGTATTCCTTCCACGTGGAGATGAAGATCAGGATAGCCAGGGCAGATAGAGGTGCGCGCAAATTCGGCACGACCACCTGCCACAGAGTTCTCCAACTGGAGGCGCCGTCCACGCGCGCCGCATCCAGCAGCTCACGCGGAAAGCTCTTGACGTAGCCGCGTAGCAAGAGAATGGCGAAAGCCGCGGCTAGTTGCGGCACCACCAGCCCGGCCAGCGTATTGAGCCAGTTCAACCGCGCCAGCATGACATAGTTGGGAATCATGGTCACCTGAAATGGGACAAGCCAGGTGCCCACTACCAGGAGATACACGGCTCGGCTCCCGCGAAACTCCCAACGCGCAAATGCGTAAGCCGCCAGAAGACTCGTGAAGAGTTGCCCGAGCGTCACCAGCGCCGCCATTGCGAACGTGTTCAAGAGCATTCGACCAATGGGCAGGTGGGTCCAAACGTAGACGTAGTTGTCCAGCGTCATCACCGACGGCCAGACACTCGCGGAAAAGACGTCGTTCACTGGTCGAACCGATGTGAGAATCATCCAGTAGATGGGAAACAGCGTCGCTGCGCACAGCACGACAAGCAGAGCGTGCGCCGCTACCAGACTCGGCTGAAACCTCCGGCTGGCGGGCCTCACGCGTCATAGAACGAGTAGCGGTCGCTCAAACATATAAACAACCAGGCCAGTAGTCCGAAGCCCGCAAAAAACAGGACCGCGGCCGCCGACGTGAAGCCGACGTTGAAGTTGTGAAAGCCGAACTCCCATAGCAGGTAATACACGTTGGCGGTCGAATTGAATGGACCGCCACTGGTAAGCACGTTGACGATGGGAAACGTCCACAGGGCCGAAAGCAGTACCGTCAGCAGCGTCATGAACACAATCGTGGGCGACACCAATGGCAGGAGGATGAAGCGAATGACTTGCCAGCGAGATGCGCCGTCCACCTCGGCGGCCTGCAGGTAGTCACGGCCCACATTGGTCAGCGCGGCTGAAAAGATGAGCACGCTGAAACCCATCAGCATCCAGGCGGTGATGCCAACGACACCCCAGATTGCCTGGTGCGGATCTCGGAACACGTTCAACGGCGGCAGTCCGAACCAGCCCACCAGGGCAGCGTTCAGGACTCCCTGAGTCGGATGCAAGATCCACCGCCAGACGAACGCCACCACCACCGGCGCCATGAGCTCGGGCAGGAACAGGACCGCGCGATAGACGCTGTGCCAGCGCCCGCCAATGTTCGCCACCAGAATTGCCGTGCTGAGCGGAAAGACGACTGAGAACGGAAGCAGGGCAGCCACGTAGATGGCAGTGTTGATCAGCGCCTGCCCCATCTCGGGTAGCGTCAGCACACTGGCATAGTTGTCCAACCCCACGGGCCGCTTTGGGATGTTCGGCAGCAGGTTCCACTGATACAAGCTCAGTTCCGCGGTACTCACCAGCGGCCAGTACACCCATACTCCGATTCCTGCAAGAGCAGGCAGCAGGTACAGATACGGCTCCAACCTCGACCAGCGTAGCGAGCCGAGCGGCACCCAGCGCGCCACCGCGGTTTGAGGCCGCCGCGCCGCGCCAGCCACGTCTACCGCTCCAGCAATCGGCCGGTCAGCGCGTCCAGCAGCCCCGGTGCAGCGCCAGCATCCACCAGGTAGGACCGTGCGCCGCCGTGCTCATTGCCCAGCCAGGCAAGGGTATCCAGCATCAACGACGCTGGACAAACCAGCCGCTCGCGGTACTGGAGCCACGGAATGCCCGCTCTGGCGGCGCGTTGGCGCGCCTCGTCGAAATAGGAACCCACAAGGTACGTGGCGGAGAGCTCGTAATCCCAGGCGATGGTTGCGTTCGGGACGCCAGCCATACTCAGCAGGAGCGCTATCAAGAGACCCGTACGATCCTTGCCGGCTGTACAGTGAATGACGGCTGGCAGACCGTTCGGCTCAGCCAGGTCGCTCACGATCGTGGCAATGCTCTCAGCCCCGGTTTGCAGGATCGCTCGATACGCCTCGGCGAGCGTCCTCGGAGCGGACGGCTGCCGAGGCATAGCGTTGGTTGGATCGTCCACCAGGGACACGTTCACGTAGCTCACCAGAGGAGACTCCGCGAAGACGTTCGGCGCATCCTCCACTTCAGTGGGCTCGCGCAGGTCGATCACCTTCTTCACACCGAGTTCCACAAGCTCCTGCTGACCCAGCGCGTCTACGCGGTGGAGGCTGTCCCCGCGAAAGAGCGTGCGCCACCGCGTGATGCAGCCATCGCGTGTGAGATACCCACCGACGTCGCGGACATTGTAGGTACCACCGAGCGCTAGCCGACGAGGATACGACGGTGACTCCGCGGTCATCCCCTAGTCTGCCATATCGACGGCTGGTGGTTGTTGGAGGTGATGTCGGTAGAGCTCGCGACCACCCCCAGGGAGAATGACCGAATTGACCACGAGTCGTCCCTCGCGGAGTGTGCAAAGGTTGAACCCCGAGCCTTCCACGCCTCGGCCACCATCGCTCACACTTGGATCCAACAGGTACGCGGTTGCGGGTGCAGTGACATGGAGGACTCCAGCGAACGACGCAACCGAGCTGACATGCGAGTGGCCGCACAGGATGCCAGCCACCTGGCCCGGCCGAGCAGCCTGGAGAACGCGCGCAAAGTCGGACGCGTCCCGCAGAAGGTAGTCATCCGGACGCGGCACACCGCGTGGCACGCTGGGATGATGCAGTACCACCACGTCATGCGCGGCAACCGGCGTAGCCAGCTGGCCAGCCAGCCAGTCCAGTTGCTGCCGTCCCAACAAGCCGTCGACTCGGTCGGGAACCTTTGAGTCGAGCATGAGAACGCGCAGGTCACCCATCTGCTGGCTGTAGTAGTACGGCTCTGACTCGCTTGAAGCGTCTGCCTGCCTGAGGACCTGTTTGCGGAACGGGAGTCGCGCATCGTGGTTGCCCAGGCCGAGGAGGATGGGGACGCCGAGAGGCTCGAATTCCTCGGCAAGAATATCCTGCAGATGCGCGTAACTCTCGAGCTCACCGGAGTTGGTCAAATCACCGCTGAAGATGCAGCCACCGAGCTTCAGGCGCATCTCTCGGATGCACCTTGCAACGGCCCGCAGATTGGCCGGCGTGTCCGTGTTGTAGGCGACCACGCCGCGGGGAACGATATGGGTGTCGCTGATGTGGACGAACGTGGTGACACTCATCGGGACCTTCGGTCAGGGGCGGGGCATGAGCGACTGGGCTCGGGTTTCGGCGTCGCCGAACGCTTTCCCAGGCTCAGCGCCCTGATAGAGCACCTGCGCCAGCGTGTCCAGGTACAACCGGCGAATCTGCAAAGCATTCTGGCCCGGATACGAAAGACTCGGAGCAAGGTTATCCATCTGTTGAATGTTGGGCAGGATCTGCGGGTGCTGACCCAGCCAGGCGTTCAAATACGCAGGATCGTTGATGATTCCGGTCCGCAGGGGCAGATAGCCAATCTCGCTGGTGATGACCGTGAATGCGTGCTCGGATGTGAGGTACTTCATCAGCTCCCAGGCCGCGCGCTGCCTGGCGGGCGTGGTTGCCAAAATGGCCAATCCGCTGCCCGAATTGGTCGGCACGGGTAGTTTGTCGCCGAAGGCGGGCATGCCCGCGGCCTTCACCTCGAACTTGCCCTCGGCCGACTTGAGGATCGAACCCTGGACAGCGCTGGTGTTCAACAGCATACCGAGCGTACCGCCTTGAAAAGCAGCCTGCGCATCGGCTCCAGAGAGGTTGGCGTGAGCACCGTCACGCACCATCGATTGCCAGAAGCTGTACACCTGGACCGAGTTCGGCTCCGCCCAGTGCAACTCCTTGCGATCGTCTGAGAGAACTCGGCCGCCATTGCTCAGTACCACAGCCTGCGTACACCAGTCCAGTTCGATGCAGGCTATGTAGAGGCCTCCATTGCCGGTCTTCTGTTTGATGGCCAGGGCGTCCAGGCGCACTTCATCCCAGGTTCTTGGGGCAGTATTGGGGTCGAGCCCGGCGGCCGAAAACAAGCTGGCGTTGTAAAAGAGCGTCGGGGTGCTGAACACGTACGGCAGACCCTGGAGCTTGTTGTCGCGCATGGTCAGAGCAACAGCTTTGGGGTGGATGGGGTATTGGCCGCCCAAATGCGATTGAAGCTCGTCAGCAGGAACGATGTCGGACAGCGTCTTGATGGGCAGGTTCTCGACGTTCTGGTCCCACTCGCGCAGCAGCAACTGGGCCAGGTCGGGCGGATTCCCAGCCACGACCTCAGCTTGCACGCTGGAAAACATCGTCTGATCAACCGTCGCCTTTTGCTCGACGGTGATGTTCGGGTGCAGCCGGTGAAAGTCGTCCAGCATCGCGATGGTGGCATCACGCCCGGGCCCCGCCGCGGCGAGGTTGTAATTTTCAAAGGTGATCGTCACCGCGTCGGTGGGGGTACTGACCGGCGCTGGAGCACTGCACGCCGCGAACACAAGGCCCACGGCCGCCAGTACGGAGGGGAAGAGTGTCAGCGGCCTGGACATGCCATCACCCTCCACTACATTAGGCGAGGCGCGTTAACGGATGGCAGCTGCCGCGTGGCGTAGTAAGGGCGAGTTCGCTTAACAACATGTTTCGAACGGACAACGTCTCTTCTGATCTCGAGCTACTGCTGGACCCTGTTTGCAGAGCGCGGGACTGCCGATCCTTCACTGAACAGCTCCATGAACCTGCCCTACAGAATCGCTGCCACGCGCGTGGCCCAGCAATTCGCTAGTCTTCGAGGCGGGCTCGCCGGAGCTGCGATTGGACTCCG
>JAABUQ010010787.1_pt1 | contig 11885 bp, 11 predicted proteins | sample 5560001 | NCBI WGS metagenome assembly JAABUQ01 (sample SAMN10711888, study PRJNA513371) | rock metagenome | isolation source: Antarctica rocks | place: Antarctica: Victoria Land, Finger Mt nord | collected 2015-12-18
AAGCATCTGCATAAAAACCCTTCTACCGCCGATGCTTTGCTAAAACGGATCTTACAATCAGAACGGGAACGAAAAGATATTGCCGGAATTAAAAAGCTGGCAAACGAACGCGCTAAAAAAGCTTCTTTACACAACAAAAAACTGCGCGATTGCAAGCTGCATTTTGAAGACACGCACGAACGCAAGCAAGACACAACACTGTTTATTACTGAAGGAGATTCTGCAAGTGGTTCCATCACTAAATCGCGCGATGTCCAAACGCAAGCCGTTTTCAGCTTAAAAGGAAAACCGCTGAACTGTTTCGGCCTCACCAAAAAAGTGGTTTATGAGAATGAAGAATTTAATTTGCTGCAACACGCGCTCAATATTGAAGATGGTTTGGACGGATTGCGCTACAACAACATTGTGATTGCAACCGATGCGGATGTGGACGGGATGCACATCAGGTTGCTGTTAATGACCTTTTTTCTGCAATTTTTCCCCGATCTGGTCAAAGCTGGCCACGTTTCTATCTTGCAAACGCCGCTGTTCCGGGTGCGCAATAAAAAAGAAACAGTTTATTGTTACAGTGATGAAGAACGCCAGCGCGCCATCCACAAGCTAGGCAACAAGCCGGAAATCACGCGCTTTAAAGGTTTGGGCGAAATTTCACCGGAAGAATTTGGTTTGTTTATCGGGAAAGATATTCGCCTGGATCCGGTTTTGTTAAAAGAAGCCAACATCAAATTGCTGCTGGAATATTTTATGGGGAAGAATACGCCTGACCGGCAGCAGCATATTATCCAAAATTTAAGGGTTGAGGTTGATATTTTGGAGGAAGCGGTTTTGGCTTGATGATGTTTTTAAGGGTATAAAGTTGGGGTTGGTTTTTGGTGGTAAAAGAAGTATCTCAGTTTTTGTAATAGGATTAAAAATCCTTAGCTCGAAGGACGGGATTGCAAATCCCGACCAGTAGGAATTTGGAAGAAACTTAAACAAACAAATTATTGCAGCTTAACTAAATGTCCATTTTATTGTTGCAAGTCCAAGTCTTCTTTTGTAGAAGAAAATTTAGAAATTTTTTCATTTATATAATTAAAATTCAGGTAAACTTAACATTCTAAATTAAACCTGTATCAGGATGATTTAAAAACTGTCCCAACAAGATTTGAATAAGTACTTTTGACTTATATATCTTAAAGTATGAAAGTATCTGGTTTTACCTTTATAAGAAATGCTGTTAAAAATGATTACCCAATAGTTGAAGCAATAATGTCTATATTACCTCTGTGTGATGAATTTGTAGTAGTGGTAGGCAACTCCGAAGATGGAACAAGAAAATTAATTGAGAGACTGAATTCTCCAATTATAAAAATAATAGATTCTGTCTGGGATGATTCTTTGAAAGAAGGCGGTACCGTCTTCGCACGAGAAACAGATAAAGCTTTTAATGCTATATCACCACACGCAGACTGGGCATTCTATATACAAGGTGATGAAATTATTCATGAGAAATATCATTCTGTAATTAAAAAAGAAATGGAGATAAATTTAAAAGATCCTAATGTTGAGGGGCTTTTATTTAAATACCTTCATTTTTATGGTTCCTATGATTTTATTGGTAGTTCGCGACGCTGGTACAGACGTGAAATAAGGCTAATGAAAAACATTAAAGGAATTCATGCATACAGAGATGCGCAGGGATTCCGGTTAAATGACCGCAAAATTTCTGTAAAATTGATAGACGCTTACGTCTATCATTATGGGTGGGCCAAACCAAAGAATGACTTAAATAAAAAAATAAGAAATTTTAATAAATTCTATCATACAGAAGACTGGTTTTCTGAAAATTTACCCGAAAGCTTTGATTTCAACTATGAAAACGCAGACAAGTTAGTGGAGTTTTCAGGGACTCATCCAAAGGTTATGCACAACAGGATTGAGGCCACTAGATGGAATATTAACTTTAAAACGAGTTCTTTAAAAAATAAAATGAGTTTCAGGAGGAAATTACTTCAAAAAATTGAAGAACTGACGGGTTGGCGTATAGGAGAATACCAAAACTACAAAATCGTGAAAAGTTAAGTTTTTGGTTCTTGTTTATAATATACTAGAGATGCTACTCAAGAAAATACATTTAGCGTTAAGGAGAAATAAGCTATTTTATTACACAAAAGGCTATTTTTTAAAGATGATTCCTGCAAAATTTTTTGAAAGAAAACTTTCTAAAAAGCTTTTGAACAGAAGTCAATCTGATGTTGCTTATGTTTCCGAGCGTGTTGATTATTATAATAAGCTCGATCAAATCATTGCAACACCACCAAATTTCTTGTCTTTAAAACATGCCAGTACACTTAATGTACCTACGTCATATGTTATTGATAGTTATGAATACTTACGTTATTTTTCAAAAGAGCTTAAAGCAAATTTCACTTTCGGTGATGTTGTTACAACTTCCGAAGTACCAACAATACAAAAAGCAAGACCTATAAATGATTTCAATCGAAATGCGGTATTATTGAATTTAGATAAAAAAAGGCATTTTTTTTTCATTCAGGATGCTAAAAAGTTTTCTGAGAAACAAAATCTTCTTTTTGGACGTGGAGTTATTACGCAATCTCACCGAATCAAATTTATGGAAATGTATTACAACCACCCACTTTGCAATTTGGGGCAAGTGAACAACGAGGGTGGAAGTAAAATCTGGTTTAAACCTAAAGTTTCTATTATTGCACATTTGGATTATAAATTTATATTAAGTCTAGAAGGAAATGATGTAGCGACAAATCTAAAATGGATTATGTCCTCCAATTCAATTGCTGTTATGACTAAACCAAAATATGAAAGCTGGTTTATGGAGGGAAGATTGATTCCAGATTTTCATTATATTTTGATAAAAGATGATTATTCAGATCTAGTTGAGAAGCTGAAATACTACATTGCAAATACGGAAAAATCTGAAACTATTGTAAGAAATGCTAATCAGTATGTGCAACAATTTTTCAATTTAGATCAGGAAGATCTTATAGCTTTTTTGGTGTTAGAAAAGTATTTTTATTACACGTCACAAGTTATATAAATTTAGCTTGATCTCCCCTTGCTGGTCGGGATTTGCAATCCTGCACCACCCACTGGTCGGGATTTGCAATCCCGCGCCTCGGAGCTTGGGATCTGTGATCCCATTTACTCTATCAAAACCACCTCAATCAACCCGGGCGCACCGGTATAATTAATGGCCGAACTCCAAACATAATGTTCCGCTTCGTAAACCATGCCTGCTGCAACTGGCTTTTGGTGCAGGTAAGCCAGTTTCTGCTCCATAAAAGAAGTAGTGTCCAACTCGATGGCGTGCAGCCCATCCTGCCAAAACTTGTATTCTTTGTTTTTTGCATTTGTTTTCCCGGCAAAAGCAAACTTGTCCAGTAGCCATTCTTTGCGGCTTTCCCGGATTTCTTTGATCGTGGAAACGACTGCTTTTGAGGTAAACTTTTTAAAATCACGCAACACGTCTGTCAGCTTGATACCTTCTGCTGCCGAAGCGATCAAATGCAGGTGGCTGGGCATTAAACACCAGGCATATAACACCAACCCTTTTTGCTGCTGGCAGTAAACCAGACTTTCTATGATAACATTGCCCAGTTCTTTTCGGGTAAAAACATCTATCCAATCTATAACCGTGATCGTCATGTAATAAATGCCATCATTGGCTACCCTGTATTTAAAACCCATTTGTTAAATGTAGTATAAATGGATTGGAAATCCATAGCTCAAGGGACGGGATTGCAAATCCCGACCAGTAGGTGATATAAGGAGAATCTGAATGAGTTTTAATTAAATAGCTACTTCTTCAAAAACAACAAAATAAAACCAAAAGTAGCAGCAACCTGGCCTATCCAGAAAATGAACATCCATTTAATTGTATCAGACTTAGCTTCAAGAAATTTTTCAATCAGTTTCATTTCAAGTTTTGCCAAATCTTCTTTAGTTGCTAATAATTCGTACTTTGAATCCATTTACAAATTGAAACAAATTTTATTGCAATATTAAATAAAATATTATCCCACAAAAGAAGCATCCAAGTTTCAAACCTGGATGCTTCTTTTATCACACTAAAAATCCGGCTTAATTAAACACACTTGTAACATTGGTGATTTTCCAACCATTGCCGGTATCCGTCATCGTTACATAACTAATACGTGAGAAGTTTTGATATTTCATTTGTACTTTATATACAACCAAGTTGGTATTATTTTCTACAACTTTGGTAGTCGTTGTACAATTTTGTTCTGTATTTTCCTGCTTAGCAAAATTTTCCAGAATTTGATTTTTATTGAAACTAATTATCTTTTCGCCGCGGTTGTGAGAAAACTTAGCACTGTCATCAATCACATCCGCCAGGCCGGAACTTTTGCCATGTGTAAAAGCATCAACGTAAGCAGAAATTGCATAGCGCATAGTTAACCTTTCATTGATGTTTGGAATGCTTGCTTTGCTAACATTGTAAGTTAAAGTAATGAACAAAGCGATCAGGATAGTTTTTAAAGTTTTCATGATATTTTGAATTTAAGTTTTTGTGGTTGTTTTGATATATAGACGTTACTAAGTATTGATACGTTACAATAAATTGCATTAATATTTTGTTAAATAATTTGATGCGGCAATTGTACAAGTAAAACCGTAAAAAGATAAAACTTAATTCTTCATTTTGCCAAGCCTGATTTTCTTGTTATCTCTTATATTTGTATCTTTTTAGCCAATACCGGATGAATGACGATTTAAGTCAGCAAAATGAACCGCTCTCTAATATAACTTCCCTGTCGGGATTGTATGAAAACTGGTTTTTGGATTACGCTTCGTATGTAATCTTAGACCGTGCCGTACCGCATATCCATGATGGATTAAAACCCGTGCAGCGCCGTATCCTGCATTCTTTAAAGGAAATGGACGACGGCCGTTTTAACAAAGCGGCCAACGTAATTGGCAACACGATGAAATATCATCCGCATGGTGATGCTTCTATTGGTGATGCGATGGTGCAGATCGGCCAAAAAAATTTATTGATTGAGTGTCAGGGCAATTGGGGCGATCCGGTTACCGGCGATTCTGCCGCCGCACCGCGTTATATCGAAGCGCGTTTGTCCAAGTTTGCGCTGGAAGTTGTTTTCAACCCGGATACAACCGAGTGGCAATCCAGTTATGATGGCCGGAACAAAGAACCCGTAACTTTGCCGGTGAAGTTTCCGTTGTTGCTGGCGCAAGGTGCAGAAGGTATTGCGGTTGGTTTGGCCACCAAAGTAATGCCGCATAATTTTATAGAATTGCTTGATGCTTCTATAGAAATATTAAAAGGTAACCGGCCGGATTTGCTACCCGATTTCCCAACCGGCGGCCTGGCTGATTGTTCGGCTTATAACGAAGGCCAGCGTGGCGGGAAAATCCGTATCCGTGCGAAGATTGAAGAGCGCGATAAAAAAACGTTGGCCATTACCGAAGTTCCGTTTTCTACCACAACCGGAAGTTTGATCGACAGCGTAATTGCGGCTAATGACAAAGGTAAGATCCGCATTAAAAAAATTGAAGATAATACAGCAAAAGATGTAGAGATCATCATTCATCTCGCACCCGGAATTTCGCCGGATGTAACCATCGATGCGCTGTATGCTTTTACCGATTGCGAGGTTTCTATCTCCCCAAATACCTGCGTGATCAAGGAAAATAAGCCACACTTTATGAGTGTGAACGATATCCTGACGGAAAGTACTGTTTTTACCAGGGAATTATTGAAGCAGGAACTGGAGATCCGGCTGGACGAGCTGAAGGAGAAGATTTTCTTTAGTTCGCTGCTGAAGATTTTTATTCAAAACGGAATGTATAAGCATCCGGAATACGAAACTTCAGCAAATTTTGAAGCTGTGATAAAAGTTTTGTTTAAACTTTTTACGCCTTTTTTGCCTCAGCTTTACCGTACCATTTTGCCGGAAGATTTTAAAAAGCTGATCGATAAACCGATGAGCAGCATCACCCGTTTTGATGTGAAAAAGGCAGATGAGCAGATGAAATCGCTGGAAAACGAGATCAGGGAAGTGAACAAACATCTGAAACAGTTGACCGAATATGCCATTGATTGGTTTCTCAAACTAAAAGAAAAATTTAGCAAAGGCCGCGAACGTAAAACTGAACTCCGCGTTTTTGACCGGGTAGAAGCAGCGCAAGTTGCACTGGCCAACGTGAAGATTTACATGAACCGTACCGACGGTTTTGTAGGAATGGGTTTGAAAAAAGACGAGTTTGTAGGCGATTGTTCTGACTTGGACGAGATTATCGTTTTCCGGGAAGACGGACGCTTTCTGGTAACCAAAGTGCAGGAAAAGGTTTTTGTCGGGAAAGATATTATGCACGCGGCTATCTTCAAAAAAAACGATGAGCGTACGGTTTATAATTTCATTTATAAAGACGGGGAAACCGGTACTGCTTTTATCAAACGTTTTTTTGTGCAGGGAATTACCAGAGATAAAGAATATGATCTGACAAAGGGAACAAAAGGTACCAAAACGCTGTACTTCACCTATAACCCAAACGGTGAGGCAGAAGTGGTGCTGGTGCAATTGAAGCCGCATTCGAAGTTGAAAAAGCTGACTTTTGACTTGGATTTTGCAGAAGTTGCCATTAAAGGCAGAAGTTCACTTGGAAACGTGGTCACTAAATATCCGGTCAAAAAAATCAGCTTAAAAACAAAAGGTATCTCCACTTTGGCGGGTCGGAAAATTTGGTACGATGAAGTGTTGAAACGTTTGAATGTAGATAACCGCGGAACGTTTTTGGGTGAATTTGACGGTGAAGACAAAATCCTGAAAGTGCTGGGCAACGGCGTTTGCGAAATCACCGGTTTTGATTTGACCAATCATTTTGAAGATAAAATGATCCGGATTGAAAAATACAATCCCGATCAGGTTTACACTGTGGTGCATTACGAAGGCAAACTGAAAAACTATTTTGTAAAGCGGTTTACGTTTGAAAGTATGGTTTTGAATAAACCTGTCAGCCTGATCAGTGACGAAAACGGTTCTAAAATGATCCTAATTTCCGGGGCATCACAGCCGGTGGTGAAGGTTGAACTTGTAAAAGGAAAAACGCACCTGCCGGAAACCACAGAACTGAATTTAGCTGATCTGATCGATGTAAAAGGCATCAAAGCACAGGGAAACCGGCTTTCTACGCATGAAATCAAAACGATTGAACTGATTGCCGAGCACGACGATGAAGAAGATGTGCCGGACCCGGTTGCAGAAACGTCTTTAAAAGAAATTATTTTGGAAGAACACAAAGAAGAAGAAGCCGAAAAAGAACTTCCGCAGAAAGAAGAAGAGCTTGTTAAAACCACAAAAAAAATAGAACTGGAAATTACCAATCCGGAAGATGGGGATATAAAAGGGAAAGGGCAGTTACCTTTGTTTTAAGTTGTGCAGAACTTGTTTCGGCATCCCATCAGAAAGATCTAAATCTTGGAAGAAGGATTCTGAAACAAGTTCAGAATGACAGAACAAACTTTAAAGTTAAATCAAAACTTCAAATTGCCCAATGCTTCTTTTATGCCACAAAAAACATCACCTTGTTCAAAGCAATAATCGCTTTGCCAAACTCTTCGCGGGCGATCAAAAACTGGATATTTACTTTCCGCAAAGAAAACCCACAGCTTTTAATGTTGATGCCTTCGCTGGCCAATCCGGCGGCAGACCGGGCCAGCAAGCCAGGCTGATCAATGTTGGAACCGATGATGCAAACCATCGCCGCTTTTTCTACCGTGATCTTTTCAAACTTTTCTTCCAGTTCATCAATCAGGGATTGTTTGAAATCTTTCTCCCAGATCACCACCGAGATACTATTGGCACTGGTGGCCTTGTAACTGTAGCTTACACCAAGGTTAAAAAATACCTGCATGATCTGCAAATCAGAACCTACGCTGCCTACCATCAGCGGATCGTAGATATCGATAATCAGCACTTTATCCGTTCCGGTAATTACTTCCACGCGTTTTTCTGCTGAAACATAGTCTTTTGTAATCAACGTTCCAGGGTGTTCCGGCTCAAAAGTATTTTTGATACGGAGGTTGATCCCATTGATTTCTAAAGGTTTAGAAGCTTTCGGATGGATGGCTTCCATGCCAATATCAGCCAGTTGGTCGGCCACATCATAATTGGTAAAACCAACCGGTTTGCAATGGTCCATACCAACCAAAACCGGGTCAGCCGTACACAAATGATATTCTTTATGGATGATCGCTTCGCTCGGTTTTACAGCAACTGCAATTTTGCTGAACGTAACTTCCGAATAACCACGGTCAAATTCGCGCATAATCCCTTCCGTCCCTTTGGCATAGCCGGTTACAATACAGATGGTTTTGCTGAAATCAATATTTTTAAAGGCTTCTTTTATCCGCTGGTCAATGGTGTAAGAATGATGGTCATCAAAACCGCTCAGATCAATACAAGTGGCATTGATACGGTTGTTTTGCAGGATATTGGTGAAGTTGAAAGCCGAATGCGTTTCGCCGATGGAGGCCAGGATTTCGCGTGCCGCCTGCAAAATCCCTTCCTCGCTCACATAACCCGAAGCCAGGATATTGACTAAGTTTTCCAAGAATTTTTGTGCTTCGCGAACCCGTTTTTCAATAAACTGGTCAGCAGCAGCGAGGTCAAGCCCAAGCTCAACATAATTTTTGTTGATGGCCTGCAACTGCACAATCAGCTCATTTAAAGCAGCATGAAAATCCTGGTAATTGGCAATTAAATGATACACGCCCGGCGCACCGGTTTTCTTATTTTCCAGCAATAAATTAGTTACGCCCGAGAAAGCCGAAACCACAAAAATGCGGTTGTACAATTCATCGCCGGTACGGTTAAACAAGATGATATTTTTAAGCACATCGTTCAAGGCCGTCATGGAAGTGCCCCCGATTTTTTCTACAGTCAACATTCAGATCAATATTTTATGCCTTAAAAACAGTATGTGGTGTTGCCGTTTTTAAAAGTTTCAAAGCTATTAAAAAAGCTTAATGCAGGTTTAAAGTTAGGTTGGAGAAATTTAGGTGGTAAAAGAAGTATAAAAGCTTATTAAGGTAACAACTAACTACTGCCTCATCTACAGAAGCTATTTTAATAAATATCATTTCGGCTTGATGATAGAGGATCTGTTTTTATAAGGCAAAAAATAATAGGAAGCAGATATCCCGAAGAACGTTGCCGAGGATGCCGTATATCTTCCGCTGTAATAAAATGTACCGAAGTTGGCATTAAGGTGCAAGCGGTCAGAGGCAGTATATTCAATACCGGAAGTCAATTCGCTTAAAAAGTTATTTGGGGCAAAAAAAACATATCCTACACCAACAGTAAGTGTATTTGTAAACCTGCCTTGCTGAAAAATATTAAGATTTGGCCTGATTTCAAAATAAAGGGATGTATCTCTGCCGTGTATGGATTCTAAGGTGGTTTTGCCCAAATCAACCCCTAAGCTGAAAACATTCCATTGTTTACCTACTTCGACGGATACATTAGATTTGCCGCCAAGTGTTCCGGCTGTGTTGGTAAGTGAGTAATAAACCTGCAAATACGTTTGTGGTTTTACTTTACTTGTATCGGATTGTGCATGAGCTTTAATATTAAAAGTTAAGCAGAGGCAAATAATTATTAGTAAATGAAGTTTTGATTTAATCATTGAAAATATTTTTAATTTTTATGCAACTGAAGAAAGCAATAATATTTCTTTTTTACCTGCATACATCCCTTTGATCACCTCTGCCTGAATCCCTCAAAATCAAACCCTTGTTCCTCGTTCATTTTTCTGTGTCATAAAGCTAAAATGATTATTAATCCCTTAACTGACACAGTTTATTTTACACCTCTCTGGAGGACAACAAAAAGAAAAGAAGCACCTGATTTTACACAGATGCTTCTTTTACCCTATAAAAGTTGGTATTGCTTTTAAGATGCAAGAGTTGTTTTCTCTTTAAACTCTTTGATAAACTTGTTTAACTTTGGTTGGATCACAAACGCGCAATAAGGCTGTGAGGAATTGTTATTGAAATAATCCTGGTGGTAGCCTTCTGCTTTGTAAAAAGTCTCTACGGGTACAACTTGCGTTACAATTTTATGATCAAAGATTCCTTCTGCATCCAATTGTTTGATCATTGCTTCGGCTGCTGCTTTCTGCTCATCATCTGTATAAAAAATAGCAGAACGGTATTGCGTTCCAACGTCATTTCCTTGGCGGTTTAGCGTAATTGGGTTATGGGTTTTAAAAAAAATCAGCAGTAATTCTTCAAAAGAAATCACTTCCGGGTTGTATTCTACTTCAATTACTTCGGCATGGCCGGTATCACCACCACAAACTTGTGCGTAAGTCGGGTTTTTGACCTGTCCGCCCATGTAACCGGAAACAGATTTTATAACGCCTTTTACATTTTGAAAAACGGCCTCGGTGCACCAAAAACATCCTGCGCCAAATGTTGCTTTCTTATTCATGTTGTTATAAACGCAAACATTTGTTTTTTGATTTTAAATGCTGTTTATAATTAGGTGAATCTGACAATTATATTTATTGATATTGAATGTAGATCGGTTTTGGTTTCAAGGCCAGCACTTCTGCCGGTGTCATCATGTGGTGGGGCGCTTTTTTAAGGTCGTTTTTGTAAAATAATTTGAAACCGGTAAACTGCACAGGTTCAGCAAAAATATGGTTGCGGTAAGTGCCTAATTTCAATTCAGGTTCGCCCCAGCCGTCCATATCCATCACCAGTTGTATTTCCGGGTGCAGTTTAATCTCTTTATAATTCGTCACCATGTTTTTGGTGAAGCGGTGAACGATTAAAATTTTAGGGGTAAGGTTGTATTTTTTCACCAGATCAGCCAAATAGTTTGTGGCAAAATTGATGTCATCAGCATTATACGTGCCGATTTTAGTTCCTGGCCTCGCGCCGGTTTTCATGGAAAATTCCGGGTCCATTCCAAAATGCACATTTGGCATTTTCAAATAGGGTTCAAACAAAGGCAATTCAGCGCGGATATTGCTCAGGGCAACCTGTACATCCAAAAATACCAGTGCATTCCGCGTTTTGGCCAGTGCTAATACAGAATCAATCTGTTTGAATGGCATCCGGTAACGATATTTTCCGTCTTTTCCGCCATCGCCCTGCGCTACTACCGCAATGTAATGTAAAGCAGGCATAACCGGTTTTGACGAATCTGCCTTTGACCATAGTTTTACCTCGCCATCCAGTTTTTTCAGCATTTCCTTTGGGGGAAGTTCACCCAGGATACCCATTTTTTTAGAATAAAGATTACCATAAAAAGCCACGATCCTGTAATAAGGCAAGATAGCCCCTGCCAGTGGGTAAGGTGTGTTTTTAACTGGAAAATGACCGGTTGTATCGCCGTTTGCAAGCTTTTTCATCAGCGAATCGTATTGCGGTTTATTGATTGGCCGCGGCGGGGCAGGTTTGGCAACCGTCGTGTCTTTTGCTTTGGACATGGGTGTACCGGAAGAAATTTTCCCGGCGTTGCTGCTTTCGCTGCAGTTGGTCAAAAGTGTAATAGAAGTGCCAGCGAGGGTAATCGAGAAAAGTAAATGTTTAATGTTCATTTTGGTTTTTTGTTGAATAAAATTTGGCTTAATTGAAAGGGGTTAATTTAAAAAACAGGTTAAAAGATAATCGTCATACGTCTTTTTTGTTGGCCGGTTTCATTATCCTTAAAAAAATTAACAGTAAAAATAATAGGTTTTTTTAAGTGCCTGTTTAAATTTATACAAGAAAAAATGCAATGCTTCTTTTACCCTATAAAAATTGGTGTTTGCATCAATTAAATAAACCAAAACCATCTGCTTGCCATTTTTTAGGTGATAAAAGAAGCATA
>JAABUQ010010788.1_pt1 | contig 11884 bp, 11 predicted proteins | sample 5560001 | NCBI WGS metagenome assembly JAABUQ01 (sample SAMN10711888, study PRJNA513371) | rock metagenome | isolation source: Antarctica rocks | place: Antarctica: Victoria Land, Finger Mt nord | collected 2015-12-18
TTCCCATCCCCACCATCCCCCCCCGAACCCCATCCTTGCACACTAGCATTCTCCTCCAACGCCCTCCCCAAAAGATCAGTCGCGATCGGATCCTGCGGCTGCACACCGAGCGCTTCATGGAACGCGCAGACAGCCTCCCACGTCCTGCCCATCTCGAGCATCACCAGCCCCTTGGCGGCGAAGATGCCGCCGTCGCGGCCGTTCTGCCGGAGAACCTCGTCGAATTCTTGCAGCGCTAGTGCGAAAGAGCGACGGCGGCGGTATGCGTGGCCGAGGTTCGCGCGCGTGGCGATCCAGGCGGTGGGATCGGAGTCGATGTCGGTGGCTGTGCGGAGGGCGGTGGCGAAGAGTTGGATTGCTTCGTCCAGGTGATCGAGGTGGTAGAAGACTACGCCGAGCTCGTTGAGGAGGAGGGGGTCGGTTTTGCAGAGGGCGTGGGCTGCGTTTAGATACTCCTGTGCGAGGGTGAGGTTGTTGAGTTGGAGGTTTTGCATGCCGAGGAAGAGCTGGGGGAGGTGGGTTCCTTGGAAGAGGCGGGCGGCGGTGCTATATGCCGAGATGGCTTGATCGTGTTCCCCTTCCGCGGCGAAGGTGTGGGCGAAGCCGATCCATGCGGCGCCGAAATGGGGATCCATCATGCTGGCTTTGGAGAAAAACCGGCGGGATTCGGCGATTTGGGATATGCTGAGGTAATAGACGCCAACGGCGAGCCAGGTGGCGGGTTCGTCGGGGTGGGAGTCGGCGAGGCGGTGGGAAAGGAGGAAGAGGGCGTTGATTTGGTTGAGTTCGTGCAGGCATGCGAGGTGGAGGGGGAGGATGGAAAAGTTGTGCGGGTCGCTGGAGAGGATAGAGGTGGTGAGGGCGAGGGATTGTTTGAAGCGACATTGGGTGAAAAGGAGTTCGGCTTTAGAGAGGAGGAGGTCAGGGTTGGAGGCGAGGTTGTAGTGAGTGGAGAGGGTTTCCGTGGCGTGGTTGAAGTCCGAGGGGTTTTTGTATTTGGAGAGGCGTGTTGTGTAGAGCATTTTTGTGAATTGGGCGGCTTCTTGGGAGGAAGAGGTGTCGGAGGTTGTGATCGAGTCAAAGTCGAGGGATCCTAGGAAGGTCCATTCTTCGTCAGGGGACATTAGAGAGTTCTTCATGAGCTGGTCGAAGGCTTCGAAGCATTGTACGTCTATCCGTACAGCATCCTTGTAACAGTCTTTTGCTCTATCGAAGGCGTTCTGTTTGGCAAAGCAAATTCCTCTTAGGTAGCACATTGCTGCTTCGTATTTGATGTCTGCAATGTTCTCCCTGTCCCTCTCTTCACTTTTCTCAATCCTCTCTAGTTTTCCATTGGTCTTGGCGCCCTTTTGCCCAAGTTTGGAATTCCCATTCGTGTGAAGTAACTTCCTTCGAGTCTTACTCGGTGATAGTATCAGGTGAGTAGGGTTCCTGTCTCCAAGGATCGAAAGGGCGTCCTCAAACTTCCCTTGCCGGACTTGGCAGTGGGCGGCGAGGTATCGACAGGCAGGATTGTGCTCAACAAGGTCATGCTTTTCGAGGAAGCCCTGGGCACAGGTGTAGTTTCCAGTGGAGAAGTGAACTTGAGCGAGGAAAAAGGCATCGTTGGGATCATCTACAGTAAGTCAGCGTACAGGCTCTGTCGGTATAGGCTTTTGCCTACTGGTAATAGCTAAGAGTTTGTCTCCAACGTAGATGGCAGACTCGTATTGGTGCTTGTGCATGGCATCTTGCCTCCATTGCTTCAACAGTTGCTGCATGATATTCAAGTATTATAAGACTACGGGAAGTTGTCTGCTGGTACGACTTCCGATGTTTACATAGCTCGGAAAGAACCTCGGAACGCGTGGCTTATCGATAAATCAAGTCGGAAAATCCCGAGATTCCTCGGATCCAAATTAGGGAGAAGAGCTAGTGCATCAAGAGTAAGATATATGGGCCAGACTTTCGTAATTAAAGACCACATTATGATGCCTGTTTGCTACTATAGTTGATAGGAACATCTTCTTATGACCCGGTGATAATAGATTTACATTTACTTGTTGCTCAAATATCCAGAAGCCTTCCCGAGTCTCCCAAAAGCTCATCACCACCTTGGCGTGTTCTGATCCCTTGTTGATTTTCCCCACCCGTGCCAAATTTGCTATTCAATGGCCGCTTGGTAGGGCACCTACACTCAATGCATGCTACCGTTGGATAAAACAATCCCGACCGACGTTTTCGTTTGAAAAGAGAATCACCAGTCCCGCGGACTTTCTAGCCAGCCAAATTACGCTGACTCGGTATCTTCTGGAATAGCATACTTGAGTATCAATCGGTCACGCCATTGCTCCCGAGTCTCTCCTTCCTGATTGATCTTTCCATCCCCAAAATTCCACAATTTCTCCCCTGGTATCCTAAGAAATTGATGATTCTGGCATGTCGCTGGCAATATCTCTGTGGCGTATCTTTTCATGCAAGTCTCGCAGAGATCCATATCCGGGCACGTGCAACATACGAAACGAACGCCTTCAAGGGGCTCTTCGAAGCTACAAGCGTTACAATGAATGTGGTCATGAGTGATTTGCAAGGAGCTTGTCGGTAACGAGTGGTTATCACGACCATGGCTTGTAGGAAGTTCTCGGTACCTGGTAATTTGTCCAAATGCGGTCTTTGCCTCTCGGGCGTCGCCAAGGAGTGTAAGGCAGTGGCCGATCTCGTTGCAATGCAGCACGTGGACTTTTCCTTCCCGAGTACTGTCCTGGAGCAGTGTGGAAATGTTGTGCTTTAGTCGTTGGTCAACAATGGTGTGTTTGGTGAGAGAAGCATCCTTGCAGAAGGACAGCACAAGTTCAAGAATCACCTTGTTACCCAAAATGGACGCCCAGTCTAGGCACGACCTCCCAAAGTTATCAATCAGAAGTGGGTCGGCACCGTGGCCCAGCAAAGACTCGACAAGTGCTGCTTTGCTTGCGTATACTGCAAAGTGTAATACAGTCTTCTTTCCAGCGAGTTTATTTATATCGGCTCCTGCTTCGATCAGTAGCCGTGTTAATGCGGTAAAATCAGGTGTATTAGCCGTGGCAAAATGTAAAGGAGTCCATCCTGTGGCTGTCGCGCAATTCACTGGTGTACCAGAATCGATCAATAATTTAGCAAGGGCGTAGTCACCGCCCACAACAGCAGAATGTAGTGGAGTCCATCCACTGGCTAACGCGCAATTCACTGGTGCACCAGCTTCGATCAATAATCTGGCAAGCACATGATTTTGGTCCTCAACAGCCGAATGTAGACCAGTCCATCCATCATTGTCCGCAGCTCCAGCTTCAGCACCGTGTGCTAGAAGTAGCCGCACAATTTTGATTGAATCAGGTCGCTCGATCGCATGAAGAAGGCCTGTTTGCCCCTGTTCGTTCTTGATTTTGATATCGATATCATGTTGCAGTAGGAGCATCAGATTTGTCTCGTTTGGGCGTTTGCAGATCGCATGCAATATTGTCTCGCCGTTCCGATCTTGTCTCTGGAGCTCCTCGTGCGACATATGTTGCAAGAACAATGCGAGTGTATCAGGAGACAACCAAGAGATGCTCGTGTGGAGAGGTGTCCTGCCGGTGTGATCTTGTAAAGCAATGTCTTCTGCCCTCATGTGCGTGAGGAGACTCTTGAAAACAGCTTCTTTGCTCCGATGGACTTCCTTAGCTAGCTTGCCTCTTAGCGTACCCTCGGATTGGTCGTGAACGGCCAGGTGCAGTGCTGTCCGCAAAGCATGATTTTTTATTGCGAGGTCAACTTGATTCATTTGGGCTAACAAAATTTGACAAATCTCCACCTCGCTGTTCGCACTAGCAAGGTGCAACGCCGTATTACCATTTTCATCCTTCAAACAGATGTCTTCGGATCTCATACGCGAAAGGAGTATGGATACCAGGTCGAAATTACCTTGTTCAGCGCATAGATGTAGAGCCGTCAGTCCAAACTTATTCTGCAAGGCGAGGTCTTGATCGGACATAAAAGCTGCTAAGTAGGCGGCCACGTCTTGCCTTCGCATAAGACAAGCTGCAGGACGCTTAGGTCAGCACCAGTCTTTGACAGCACATGATTTGTTACGAGGCACACTCCGATAATCCAATTGTGGTAGTGATTTCCCAGGAACCTGCATGCAAAAGTCATATCTCGGATGGGATAAGAAAGAGATATCTCACCCATTTGTAACGGTGTCTGCCCTTTTCCATTCATCGTCATAAGATCACTAACCTCCAAATGCTCTAAGAGCTCGCGAACGATGCTGATATTGCCTCGATAGCTCGCTAGGTGTAGGGCCGTATCTCTCCACAGGTTCTGCAGCCTCAAGTCAACGCGGCTCACATAGGCCAGCAACAATTTTGTAGCTTCAAGGTGTCCGTTAAATGCTGCCAGCATCACAGGTGTTGCTAGATGCTGATCCTGGCGAGATGGCTTTAGGTCGTTGATTGTCAGCAAGTAGGTCAACACATCGATCATTCCGTTACAAGCAGCGAAATGGGTAGAATCCCAGCCTAAATAGTCCTCCTTTGAACGAAGATCGTCTACGTAAGTCTCTTCAAGCACTTCCATGAATCCAAACGAAGCAGCCACAAATATGGGGGAAAAGTTTGGTGTTCCTAAGCCGTGCGCAACATTGGGATCATGAACAGAATCTACATTGCGGGGATTCCAAGGGAGGAGCCTGTGTGGAAATGACGAGTCCCGGGGTTTGAAGCGTGATCGAACCGAGAGAGCTGCTGGTTCATCAATCTTGAGCATTGGACCGTCCTCGAAACGTTGAGTAGTGACAAAATCGTGCTGTAATATCTCGGAAGTCTTTGCGAATGCCGATGATAGAACCTTTGGGTTCATGAATGGAGAGAACAATGATCTGAGTGGCTCAACCGATCGTAGCTCCAATGTCGCTAGATCACAGTGATGAGCCCAATGGAAAAGAGCATATTTTGTGAAGGATCGATCGGCAGTTGCACCCTGGTTGCAGTCGCGGGAGTAGATCGTTTCGATATTAGTGAGGTAACAGAGACAACGTTCGGCCATCTGCGCATGGATCTGGGCTTCTGTGAATAAACCGGACACAGAATCCACCTCGTCGATTCGCAAAATATATCCTTTGATTGAAATATGTGCCAGTCGGCAAAGTCCGGACTTGTCAATGAGAATTAGGTTGCTGCAAATGTCGAGTAGCATAGCACCATCCAGCTCTTCGTCAAAACTTCCATCACGGTCTACAGAAATGGCCCTCGCAAGCTCGTCAATGGTAATGTCCTCTCTAGCAAAGAGTACCCATTGCATTGCCCTCATGGCGTATTTTCGGTCTTGTGAATCCGGTCTAGTATTGATATCGACGATCTCTGCGTACAGCGTGTTTGTCTCTGGTAGTGCGGAGTCTGATTCCAAAGCCTTGAGCTTGCTCTCAACGTCTTTCGAGAAGCGGAGGCGGCCTTTCGAATTGAAAAAGGTAATGAGTTGGAGCTTGACCCAGATGAACCTTTGCTAAGAGTCAGACCAGCACAGAGTTTTGCGCAAGGAAAACATTTTCAGTACTCACATGCCCTGGGCTCGAGCCTGGAGTATCTGAATCAATCTCTCCTCTAGATCAGGCCTTTTACCATCAAGAAGCCGACGACTCCGATTGATAACCTCCCCACGAGTGTAGGCCTCCATGTCTCCTGAGTCGTTGCCCTCACCGACCTCGATCCTCCTGCAATCTGGAAAGTGATGGGGTACTTCCACATGCATCCTGCTCGAGACAAAGATGTTCACTCGAGAAGCGGACTTCTCGAAGACCTCTTTTAGACACGAAAGTACCTCCCATGGATCTGAGCTTTCATCGAGACCGTCAATGATGATCATCGTGCGAGACCATGAGGCAGTCAAATCGGCAAGCCACGTAGTACACTCTTCAAGAGTGGGCTCTCCACCTCCAGTGATATTATTTTTCCCTCTCTCTCCGTAAATCGATTTTAAGGGGTCTGCGATTGAAATGCCGTCTTCGCTCCAAGCTAGTTGCGTGAGCAAACTGCGAAATATATCAATAGGTTCACTTCGTCGCGGCCGTTTCTGTGAGACGTAAAAATATGCTACACGTTCATCGAGCTTGGTGGTGACAGGTGGCATGGAATGCTCAATGACGGTAGAAGTAGCACAGCTTTTCCCCTGGTGACAGCAAACTTAGAAAGGTCCCGAGAGTGGAGAGTCCTTACTCACAGTTCCCACCGTTCCACAAAGCCATATCACTGGCGCCTTTGCATCAGCAATGCGATCGAGCAGCCATTGACATGAATTTTGGTAACGTATTCCTAACGTGCGCCGTATTTCGTCATGATCGCTCGCGTATCTATGAGGTGCTTAGAGGCTGGGGACTGAGTGCTATTGTTTTGTACTTACTGAACATCGGAGAACCATCGTAACGCTTGCAGATTCTCCTGTTGGGCTAGGCGTAGCTTATCCTGCAAATTGCGCAATGTCGTCTCTTGCTGTCTCAACGCCTCCATGACCTCTCCTTGCCCAGCCTGCTGATATTTGGAGTCAAGTAGCTTCGTGATCCCTGAACAGACAATATCTTTCTTTTTGACCTCATTGAGGAGTTTCGCCCAATCTTCAAGGTGCAATGTCGACCTCATAGTGCGTAGAAAAGTGTTCCGTCCAAAATGGCAAACCGCCGTGGCCTGGAATTCCAAGATCTTCATGTATAATGTTATAAGGCATTCTCTGAATTCCGGCATTAAAGTCGCGTCCTCCGAATCAAGGTAAATCTCCTCGATTGAGGCGTATCTAGCTACGAGCAGATTCACTTCTTCTATGCCGTTCAACGCCACCTCATTTTGTTGCGAGTCGTTAAGAACGAGAGTCAGTAGTGTATTGACGGCAGCTACAGGTAAGCCTGCATGGATAGGATCGATCTGTGTAGCAATGTTGCCGAAGGACTGTATGGTCTGGACCACCTTGACGATTCGCTGGACCGATTCTCGGACCTTGACCTTGTGGTTCATGAAGCGAAGCGTCCATTGTTTATCCACCATTTCATTCTTCTTCTTAATCACAGCAAGAGCGAGGCGTTCGCCAGCATTTTGAGCATCATCCAAATCGCCGTCGTAGATAATAGTTTCGAATGTAGTCAGGAGATTTGGCCGAGAGGCTTCCAGTCGACCGAAAGCGAGCGTCCATAAACAATTGCGTTCTAATGCAGGGGGAATTTGACGGCCGGCTTTGTATGTGCCTTGCCCAATATGTATGGTGGGTTGTTTGGTAGCGCCATCGTTGGTCTGGTGGCCCCAGAGCTCGACCTGATCTGGTTTGATGGGATAGAGATTGTCAGTTGGTCTCAAGGCGAGTGTTTGTTCTCTGCCATCCGGGTTGCTGTCGTCCCAGAGGCGGTTGCTACTGTCTACTCCAATGGCTGCTGGCTTCTTCTTTCCGGGATCGTCCCCCGCGAGACGGGTGCGCAGGGCTCTTCGCATTTTTTCAATAGAAGGTTACAAGGAGCTTGAAATATGCATGGCTCGCATCATGCATTGTTCCTATATTGAAGACCAAAACGCAACTTTGGCATTCCAAGACATTCTGGTGGGAGAAGAGTCCTGATTCAATCGTTTCCCGATGATGTTTAGTACCTCACATCCAGTGCACTTCACAGAGTCCACTATTTTGCGGATAAAGGTTCTGAGATAGCCATGTTGACATGTTCTACCTAATACTCCTCGCGCACCAGGGCCGAGACTTCATTCTCTTGAGCGTCCGTAGGCTCACGCTAGGAGAGGCTGGGGTGCTTCGTTAGGCGCTTGCCGCTATCAATCCTTCGATTGTCCGCAAAGGCAAGGGCAATTGCAGGCCTGATCAATCCTTTTACATGATGGATTTTGAATGGACATCTTATAAAAGTGACAAACTGCCTTGATTTCGGAAAGGTCTAAGGTCAGGAAGAGCTTAGAGGCATTGTTCCGTAGGGCTACTCAGTCCGATTGGGGAATGCTTTCTCTAGAGATTGGCTACCCAGCACGTTGATGTTTCGAAACATGTCTTGGTTAGCACTACATAAAAAGAAGTCACATTCTATGCTACCAGATACTCGGGCTTCCTTCGATAGACACATTGCTTCGCACCCGAAAGATTGTTTGTTCAGACTCGGAGGCTGTTTAGCGGCAGAAAGGTCAAGGAACCCCGCCACCTCCACGGCGGCAAGATCGGGTGATAAGACAAGAATTTGGCATCAAAGATCATCTTTCCTCTCTTTCCTTTGCTATTCCCACCACTCCCCAGCCTGAATGGTAATGGTAATAGCACAATGGAAAGAATGATTATTGCTGTTCTCATCATCATCATCTACAAAAACATTCCATCACGATGGCGCATTTCCATTCGTTTGCACTTACATAACAAATGGCGCATGTTGCCACCCGTCATGGATTCAATTGGGACATTGGCACCAAATCTGCCGGAACGAGAGCCACTATGCGCCCTAAGAATACGTTGAATACGTGCACTCGTATTTGAATGTGGGGTAATCAGGCCTTCACCACCAGACCTGCACCTACCAACGCCCGGAAAGCCAGAGGTAGTTAGCGGCCATCCTCGCATTGAGCCGATTCTGCTCCGTACCATTTCCGATTCTATTCTAATGCTATTTTGGCTGCCGAAAGTCTGCCTGCTGTGACGCAATAATCATGCCAATTGCTTGCCTACGAGGTAAGGTACCTAGTTACTGGCATGCTGGCCGACTAATGGCTGGTGAATACGCAATGCAGGCACAGAAGCAAACGGAGAGGGCCGGCCTGCCCGCCAAAAAAGCATGCACCCTCCTCGTATACAAAGACGCCTGCTCTCCCATTGAATTCCATACTTACCTTGTCTTCCTTTTTTCCTACTTCCCCTCCCCATCTTCCATTCCTAGTCCTTATTGTTTCATTGTAGTACCTCCAATAATTGATCGTGTGACCCGTCTTTTGATTAGCATCACACTCGCTTGCATCCACTATGCTTCTCTCAACTTTTCTTGCCCTAGGATTTTCACTCGCTACGACCTCCGCGCAGGTCCACAAGGGCTTCAACTATGGCTCGACCTACACTGACAACTCACCGATCATTGAGGTTGACTTCGAGGCCCAATTCAATGCTGCAAAGAACCTGGTCGGAACCTCTGGCTTCACCAGTGCAAGACTTTTTACCTCGATCCAAGCCGGCACCACAAATACGCCCTCGGAAGCCTTCCAAGCCGCCATCAACACCGGGACATCCCTCCTCCTGGGTCTGTGGGCCTCTGGCGGTCAGGAAGTCATCAACAATGAGCTGGCTGCTCTGTCGGCCGCGATCAATGCCCATGGCACCGTCTTTACCGACCTGATTGTGGCTATTTCAGTAGGCAGCGAAGACTTGTACCGAATCTCGCCCACCGGTGTAATAAACTTGTCAGGCGCTGGGGCAGGTCCAGACGTGGTTTCGAGCTACATCAACCAGGCCAAGTCTGCGATCGCCAATACTGCTGCCAAGGGCAAGCTGGTGGGACATGTCGATACCTGGACAGCTTGGGTCAACGGTAGCAACGATGCTGTCATTACCGCTTCTGACTTCATTGGGATGGATGTGTACCCCTATTTCCAGAACACCATGACGAACGGCATCGGTGACGGCTACTCACTCTTCTTTTCCGCCTATGGTACGCAGACCCTTTCTGTACCTGAACTACCTAGAACGCTGACGGAGAATGCTTCTTAGATCAGACAGTAGCAGCAGCTAACGGCAAACCTGTTTGGGTCACGGAGACTGGTTGGCCCGTCAGTGGCGCCAAAGAGAACCTCGCAGTTGCAAACACGGCAAATGCAAAGACATACTGGGATCAAGTTGGGTGCGGAAGGTTGTTTGACAAGATCAATACATGGGTAAGTCAAAGTTCACCCCAGCCGCGCATGGAATGAGCACTCACTGATGGCTCTTAATACAGTGGTATACTCTCCAAGACTCTTTCCCTACCACACCAAGCCCCGCTTTCGGTGTCGTTGGAGCGGGCAACTCGGGCACAAACGTCCCCACTACTCCCCTTTACGACCTTAGCTGCTCAGGTGCTTCCTCCGCCGCTCCTTCAAGTGCAGGTGCTGCAGAATCTACCTCCGTACCAGCTGCTTCAGCACAGGCCGGCGGCAATGCAGGGGCGCAGCAACAGCAGCATGCCGAGACTTCAGGAAGCGTGACAGCGAGTGCTACCCAAGCTCAAGAGTCGGCCCAGGCGCAAACTTCCACCCCCGCAACTAGCGCAGTTGTGACATCTGCTCCCGCCGGCTCTGTTACCGCACCAGCAGAAAAGCAGACTACGGTATACACAACTCCGAGCATATACGCGGTCACGATGTCATCCGGGGGTGTGACCAAGACAGTCATGAGCACCAGCACAATCGTGGTCACAAAGTGCTTGAGTGGCTGCCCACAGACCCCTGTCTCCCAGCCAGCATTGCCTGCCACCACTCTAATCACCCAAGTTTCCATACTCCCATCCGCGTCCGCCGGAGCCTGCCCGGCCCGCCTATCAGCGGGTCAATACGAGTACCCCCACCTCATAATCCCAGTCAGCAGCCACGAGCCCGAGACCGCCTTTGGCACATCCTACAACGGCACCATCAACTCCGTTGTATCTTCGATCTTCAACTTCGACATCCCAGCCTCAGCCGCAGGCAAAACATGCAGCCTCATCTTCCTCCTCCCCCGGCAGACCGAGCTTACTACCTCTGCCTTTGAGCTGACCGGCTCTGGCGGCTTCGATATCAGCCTGCTCAAAGCTCCTGCCACCGTGCAGACTACCTACAACTCGGTCCCACAGACTGGAATATACATGCCAGAGCATTTGGGTGGACCATCGGGTGTGGCGCCAGGGAACGAGTATGTTATTACGTCTGGCCCCTGCGCCGCGGGACAGCGGATTGGATATTTGGTTGCCGCGACGGGGACGTTGAATTTGAACTACTTTCAGGATTACAATCCGAGCGCCATTGGGTTTTACATCACCGTTTGCTGAAGGGTGGATTGACGGATTAACAAAGACAAAAGTCGGGGCTTAAGATTGGAAGAAAATGTACATGGAAATTGGCAGACTCGTTCACGCGAAAATGATTGGGCGAGGCGATGCATGAGCTTGGAAACGGCGGCCAGAGAAAAAAGGGCAACAGGGAACGTACGAACAATAAGGTACCGTACTCGCTACGCGCCTAATACCTAATGTAATATCCCAAGCCAGCAGGCAGCAATGAACGCATCATCCCTTCTCAACTACCTACCCTAGCGCGACAGTGAGCGCACCACTCACTCCCTACCCACCTGATTTCTCAACTCCCTAACCCCACCTTCCCCCCCACTCCCTCACGCACCGGCCCTATGCATCCACGCTCAATGAACCTTCACTCCAACCCCCCCTTTCCTGGTCTAGTTTCATTTCATTTCCTTTGGTGCCGCAGTGCTTCCAACACTATCCCTCTTCCTCCGCCCCTCTCCCTACTCCTCCTAGGGATTGGACGCTTTGGGCTTGGTAGGCTTGCTGGGGGTGAGATCGCCAAGGGGGGATATGAGGGGAGGGGCGGGGTTGTTGAGCTGGGGTTTGTTAGGGTAGGATTGGCTGGGGAGGGGGGTGCTGGGAGGGGGGATTGCTTTGGCGTTATAAGAAGGAAGGTTTTGTTGGAGAGATATGGCTGTCTAGAGTAATGGGGTTTGTTGGCGCGGGGTGAGGCGTTGGGGTGGGAAAGTTTCTTGTAAGGGGGGGGGCTCGGTGCGTGGGTAGGGAACTTTGTTGGCTGGGCGGGGCATTTGAGGTTGCTAGTGGGCATATACCAGGGCGGAGGGGATGATGGTTTGGGAAGGAGGAGAGCTCGGGGGGGGGGGGGGGTTGGAGGGGGTGTAGAGG
>JAABUQ010010789.1_pt1 | contig 11883 bp, 8 predicted proteins | sample 5560001 | NCBI WGS metagenome assembly JAABUQ01 (sample SAMN10711888, study PRJNA513371) | rock metagenome | isolation source: Antarctica rocks | place: Antarctica: Victoria Land, Finger Mt nord | collected 2015-12-18
TCCAACCCCGCCTCAGACCCGAACACAGCGCCAGCCATCGGTACGATTACACTGCCCTCCTCTGGCAATGTCGTGCAAGTTAACCCAGTTTTGCTAGGTAACGCTCAATCTTTTGACAAAACTACTGGTCAAACCGTCACCCTAAATCTGCAAGACCCTGATTCCTTGGGAATCACTCCTCAGGGGGCTTTAACGCTAGATGGTCAGTCAGATCAGGAGTTAGTCACGCTCACAAATCCAGGCACTAACACGCAGCAAGTAAGCAATGTCGATCTTGCCGCACAAATAGATGACTCAGCCTCTGCTCCCACCGGCAGCAGTTTTATTCTGGTGGCTGACACTGGTCGCAGTAGTAATCCTGGGGCGGGAGCTGTTTACAAAATCAGCGGTAACTTTACCCCTGGTGCCACTTTTGCCGCAGAAAACGCGGCAGGTGAAGTTGGGATTCTGAATACAGCCAATGGACAGCTCTCGCCCTTAGCTACTGGTTTCGTTGCTCCTCACGGTCTATCTTTCGTGGCGGTGCCAGAACCAGATGAAACATTAGGGCTACTAGCGGTAGGAGCTGTCTTTGCAGGCTTTAAGCTTAAGAGCAGAGCAACTCGCGCTTGTACACAAAAAGAATAAGAGCAATTAATTCTAAAGGGACTGTCACCTTAGTCCCTTTAAAATTGCTAGAGCAGATGAGCCAACGCCAACCAATACGTCTTGGTTAAGGTTAAGCAGTATTATGAATGGAAAAACTTAGCAGTTGCCAGTTAAAGCCACAGCATCTATGTATCGGTTCTTTTGATTGAAATTTTGAGCGAGGTTTCTTGATAACCCGATGATTACTTCTGCCTTGTCTAGCGGTAATCTTTTCATGCAAGATGTCTATGACTCGCGCTTGGAGAAAAAATCGCTCTCCACATACATATTGAAGTTATATCTTATGCCTAAGTTGAATAAAATTAAATTCGCAGATGACTCTAAAGACAACTGGCACAAATATCAGAGTAAAAACTGCGGAGAGAGAAAGCCCACCAATAACGGCGATCGCTAACGGTTGTTGCAGCCCTGACCCCGCACCTATACCCAGAGCTAGGGGCAGCAAACCTAAGATAGCGCACAGCGTAGTCATGAGGATGGGTCTGAGGCGGACTTCTCCTGCTTCAATCAATGCTTCTTCCAAAGGCTTACCCTCTGAATGTAGGGTGTTGGTGTATTGCAGTAAGATAATACCGTTCTTAACTACCAGCCCCACCAGCAATATAATTCCCATAAATGATGAAATGTTTAGGGGCGTGTGTGTTAGCCACAGGGCTAGTACTACTCCAAACAAAGCTAAGGGAAGAGCAGTGAAGATAGCTAGAGGCTGGGTAAGGGAACGAAACTGGATGACAAGTACAATATAAACCAGCAGTATTCCCAACCCCAAGACAAGCAGCAATTGTTGAAATGCTTGTTGTTGACTTTTAGCAAGTCCACCGTTTGATAAGGAGTAGCTTGTAGGTAGCTGTAGACCCTTCAGCCTAGTTTCGATATCATGCTGCACTGTGCCTAGATTTCCTCCTTGCAGATTAGCCTCAACTGAAACATAGCGCTGCTGATTATCGCGTAAAATCTCTTCTTCGGCGCTATTAGAAGCGATCGTGGCTAGGGCGGCCAGAGGGAGTACTTGACCCGTGGTACCAACAATCGGCAGTTGAGCAAGTTGCTGGGGACTATAGTTAGCACTTCCCAAAAAATGTAGGCGCACATTCACCAAGTGGTCACCTTGAGGAAGTTGGGTGACAACGTTACCTAGCAGCGCGTCCTGTAGCTGTAGCGCCACACCATCCGGTGTCAGTCCTAGTTGACCCGCCTGCATTGGGTTGACGTGTACATCCAGTTGTGGTGAGAGGAGCGTACCAGTTGTAGACAAGTCCACCAAACCAGAGACATTCTGAATTTTGTTTTGTACTTGGGTAGCAAGAGTACGTAGAATCGTTGAATCTTGACCAAAAATTCGCTCTTTGATTGGAGTTGACGAACCGGATAGGTCGTTGAGTTCGTCTTGAAGGATCTGGTGGAAATCGGTAAATAATTGAGGAACTTGCTGCTTGGTCTGTTGGCGCTGCTCCTTAAAGATTTGGAAGACGGTCTTATGGCGCTGACTCTGAGGTTTAAGAATAACTTGAATATCCCCTTTATTAGGAGCTGTGGCGAAAATTCCATTTTCAGCTCCAGTGCGCCTAGTCCAAGTTACTACTTCAGGAGTTTTAGCCAAAATCGCTTCTAGCTTATTAGCTAGGGTGTTAGTCTCGGCCAGGGATGTTCCTGGAGGTGCCAAGTAATCAAGGATATAACTACCTTCATCAAAGGCAGGTAAGAAGCCTGAACCCAGCGTGCTAAAAATACTCACTCCGGCTGTGAGCAGGACAAGGGCGATTAAACCCACCCAGATTGGCTTTCTTAGCACTCGGCGCAAGACCCTACCATACCAAGCGTCCAGACGGGCGATGAGTGTTAACTCTTTGGAGGTATCAGTGCCACTAAGCCACCGAGCAGCTAATAAGGGAGTTAAAGTTAAGGCTAGTATCAACGAGAAGATGACTGCAGCTGTTAAGGTGAGCGTGAGGCTAGTAAAAAACTGACCTGCCACTCCTGATAAAAGACCTAAGGGTAGAAAAACTGCTACAGTTGTAACAGTAGAACTAATTACTGGAGCCGCTAGCTCTGCCATTGCTGCCGCCACGGCTGCATTTGGTTTAAGTTTCTTTTGCAACTGCCGATCGATGTTTTCAATCACAACAATGGCATCGTCAATCACCAGCCCAATCGCAACGGCTAGCCCTCCTAAAGACATCAAGTTTAGACTTTGATGTACAACCGCTAGTACTCCAAAAGCCGCCAATGCAGACATCGGGATTGTCAAAGCAGCAATCACCGTGCTGCGCCACTCGCGGAGAAAGAAGTACAGCACAATAACGATCAGAACAATGCCGATGACAATTGAATCACGCACATTGGCAATTGCATCAACTACTAGCCTCGATTCATCATAGGCAGGTAGGATGTGAATTCCGGGAGGTAGTTTACTTTGAAGTTTCTTCAGTTCTTTGTTCACTCCGTCCCCAACGGCGACCACATTACTATTGGGCTGGCGAAAAATATTGATTGTCAGTCCTGGTTTGCCATGCGTACTGACTATTTGGGTTGGAACTGCATGACCTATTGAGATCTGAGCCAGATCTCGCAAAAAGACTGATTTACCAAGCCCAATGGTGGTCACTACAACACCTTCTAACTCAGCTGGGTTAATCGCTTGATTGGCGGCAATTACTAAATTCTGCTGGTAAAGGTTGTCAATTTTACCAACTGCTAGCTCTCGATTCGAGTGCTGTAATGCATTGGCAACCTGAGTTAAACTTAGACCATAGCTTTTGAGTTTAGCTGGGTCAATTTGCACTTCCACCTCAGAGATATCTCCTCCCTGAATCTGGACCAGGACTACTCCAGGAACCTGGGAAAGATTCGGTCTAATCTGGTATTGGGCGATGGTGTGTAAATCTGCAAGCGCCAGGGTATCTGAGCTGACGTTGTAGGTTAGTACCGGAAAAAAAGTTGCCGGAGTTACGCGCTCAATGTTGAGAGTGATACCAGCAGGCAGAGCGGTGTGCGCTTCGGCAATCCGAGATTGTAGTTGCTGTAGGGCATGTTGCATGTCAGTTCCCTCCTGAAACTCAATTGAGAGTTCCGCTGAACCCCGGATAGTTTTAGAGCGCACCCAACGCACACCATAAGCTTGACTTACAGCTTCCTCTAGAGGACGAGTAACTGTAAGCACCAGTTGCTGTGGAGAGCTATCACCAGCGGCTGCAATCACCGAAATTCGAGGAAAGGATAGTTCCGGATACACACCAGAAGGTAAGTTTAAAAAGGCTAAGAGACCTGCTATAGCAATCAGGATAAAGACGAGGTAAATAGCTTTTGCCTGGGATTGTAGCAGTTTGGTGAAACGAATCATTTTGTCTCCGCTACAGCTTTTATAGGAGTACCATCAGGGATACCATAAGCACCTTTAGCTACTACACTTTCACCAGCCTGTAGCCCACTTAAAATTTCGATCTGCCCATTCTGCTCAATCCCAGTCTTTACCTGCATAGGCTGAGCCTTACCAGCTTGGACGGTGTAAACAATTTTTCCTTTAGGATTTTTTGGATCTGGGACCAAAGCAGTTTGAGGCACGGTGAGGACTCCATTATGTACACCTGTCCTAATTGAGACTGACACGACTTGACCCACTTTCAACTGTTCTGATGGATTGGGAGTGCGAACTTGAATGTTTAACGTATTACTTCGAGGATCTACAAATGGACTAATGGCAGTAACGGTACCATTAAAAGTAACTCCCGGCAGAGCAACACTGGTAATTTGGGCACTCTGGTTAACACGAATATTGGCAGGTAGGTTGGAGTTAATTAGCACTGTATCCAAGTTCACTATTTCCAGTACTGGTGTGGACGGACTTGCCCCTGCTCCAGCTGCTGTATCACCAACCTGAAGTAGGCGACTGGCAACAATTCCTGAGATTGGACTGCGGACTTCGGTATATTTCAGTTGAGTTAGAGCTTGAGCGCGGGAGGCGCTCGCCTGTTTAACTTGGGAGCGGGCGGCATCAAGTTGAGACTGGGCTACCTGTGCTTGATTGCGATAAGTGACAAAGCTTTGCTGTGATACTGCTCCTGATTGGTAGAGCAGGCGATAACGTTCAAAATTGCTGGTTGCAAGTTGTAGATTGCTCTGGGACTGAGTGACGGCATCTTCTGCCGATTTCAGTGCAGCATTCGCTTGATCGAGCTGAGATTTCAATTGGCTACCGTCGAGCCGGGCAATTACTTGACCGCGATGTACCTGCTCGCCCAGAACTACTGGGATCGCAATGATTCGCCCTGGCACAACTGGGCTGACCTTAACTGACTGGTTGGGCAGGGTACTCACAGTGCCAGAGATTTTTACCACAACGGGTAGGTTTTGGCGCTGCACGCTAATCACAGGCAAGTGAATTGGGACAGGAGATGATCCGGTAGCAGTAGGAGTGGAAGACGAAGCTCGACAAGCTGACAGCATCAGTAATAACAAACAGCTTGCTGTTAGAGGTAATTTTAAGTGCATTGATGAAGTTGGTTCAAGATTTCTCTGATTACCAAGAATATGGTCTGAACTCATACCCTTGCCTATAAATGTGTTGTCATATGTGTTAATTTTTCTATCAATGTTGTGGACAAAGTGGGAGTGACTTTAGACTGCCTTTTGACACTGAGTAACCTGTAGTAATGTTGGCATTAGAAACAGCAATCCTCTAGCGCTAACCGAAAACAGTGTTTTACCCATTTGGCGCTTTAAGTTTAAATGGCAAAAGCATATGAATTGGAAAGCTTGACGCTTGACAAGGCTACTCCGGAACAGGCTGTCGGGAGTAGGGTACAGGGAAAAAGTAAAATCTGCGTCACTTAAACTTTACCACTCCCTATACTTATATCAAGTCTCCATACCCTACCCTTGAGACTCCACATCCCGTTCAATGCGGTGTGAAATCGAAAATTTGACTGTTATTTAGTGAACACCTTTTCGAGATCGTCCACTTGCTTTAGCATTGGAGTGGCAAGACGTTTATATCCACCAACTGAGTTTGTCGTCGCAATCTTAGCGACTAAGTTGTCAAATTGCTGCGCTTGGGTAGCACCGCCGCGAGACTCAACTGCCGGACGTACTGCATTCCAAGTTTGACTAATCTCTTTAGCCGTCTGGCTAAGTTGAGTGATATCTCTGGCTGCTGCTCCCACCTCTAACTGGCGACCATAATAGTCAAGCAAAGTTACCTGCACTGGCACTGTTGGATTGAATGGCTTAGACAGATTAGCCGCTAGCTGGGTGACTCGGTTAGCCTCACGCATTGTTACTAGCTGATTCCTAGCTGCAACCGACTGGTTGAGAGCAGCGATCGCTCCGTCAAGTTGGTCTTCGTTCGGATCTTCATTAATCCGGCTCTCGTTATCAAGTCTTTTAGCTGCATTCTTTAAGGAGTTGAGTTTAGCTTTAGCCTGTGTCCAATTGTTTGCTTGTGCAGCATCATAGATATTTTCGCCAGACTCACCCACTTGGCTGACTGAGGCAGGAACTTGATTCCCATTTGTTTTCGTAATCGTCAATGGAGCCGTATTACCTTCAGAACCTTCATTACCTTCAGGCTTGTCTGCGACATCTTCGCGATCGGGCTTGGTACTATTCACAGATGAGCTAAATGCTACGGCGGGTTGAGCGGAGCGATTAATGCTAACCCCCATACCAATCCCACCAATCAAGGCAGCAGCACCAACAAAGCCGATAATCCGCCTATTAAGTTTCATAGTTATCTCTTTTCATTTCTAAGGTTTGGTCAAGTGATAAGTCTCACTACTTTCAAGATGCGGTATTAGATTATGAAGAGCATGAAAAAAAGGTAAGAATGTTCTTATCTTTGAATTGGCAGGTAGACAGTGAAAGTAGTGCCTAAGCCAAGCTGGCTCTGAACTGATAAAGTGCCCCCATGCCAGTGGGCAATCTCCCAAGCGATCGCCAGTCCTAGCCCAGCACCGCCTGTTCTACGGGAGCGATCGGCTTCGACTCGGTAGAAGCGTTCAAATAGATGAGGCAAATGTTGTGGTGGAATGCCTGCTCCAGTATCGCTAACCGCCACGCATACGTCAGATGCCTTCGCTTCGGCTATTATTGTGACTCTACCGCCGCTCGGTGTGTATTTGATGGCGTTGTCCAGTAGGTTCAGAAACAGCCGGAGCAGGTAGTCAAAATCGCCATAAATTAATAAACTTGAGGGAATGTTTCCGCTCAAAGTGATATTATGCAGCTTTGCTAGTGGCTGTGCCTGCTCTAGGATTATTTCTAACAAGTCACTCAGAACTAGAGATGTAGGTGAAAGCAGAGTGCCCCCCTCCAGCCGAGCTAAAAACAGCAAGGCATTGCTAAGGCGGATTAGCCTGTCTACCTCCTGTTCTACAGCAATCAATGTGTTTACATACTCTATAGGAGTACGTGACTGGCTCAGGATCACACTGATACGCCCTTTAATTACAGTTAATGGTGTGCGCAACTCATGAGAAGCATCGGCCGTAAAACGTCGTTCTCGGTCAAAAGCTTCTTGCAGGCGATCTAGCATCCGGTCTATAGTGTTAGCCAGTCGTCCAACCTCGTCAGCTGAACCTTGATACCTGATGCGCCCAGTGAGATCGTTAGCGCTGATGGCTTGTGCAGTATGGGTAATCCGGTTGATCGGACGTAGTGCCTGGTTAACTAAGAAAAACCCGCCTAGCCCAGCGATCAAAAGTAGCACGGGCAGACCCAACATAATTTGTTCAGACAAGCTTTCTAAGGTTTTCTGCACTAAATTCAAAGATTGCCCCACCTGTAGCCAGCATGTAATCGGGCGATTGTAAGATTGAATTTGTTGGCTATAGATACGCCAAGTAGCTTCACCTACTGTCAAGGTGCTATACCCAGGGGCTGTTGGTACTTGAGTAGGTAGATCTTTATATCTACCAAAGCCATTTAAAACCCTTCCATTTGGGGCAATCAGGCGTACTGCCAAGCCTACCTGACTTAAGCGATGCGCCGTATATTGATAGTTTTCTGTGTTCGGGAAATCTGCAGGTTTGTTCCCATCTTCATCCTCTAAGTTAGCGAAAGCTTGGGCGGATGCTAATCGCAGTTCAACGTCGGTTTGAGCTAGCAGACTGCGTTCTAACTGGAGGTATAAGTAGCTGCTAAATAGAAGCAGGGATATTCCTAGCAATAGCACGTACCAAAGCGTTAGGCGCGTGCGTAGGGTTCCTAAACCCAGCCACCGCAGGTTACGCATCTTCCAACTTAGGGGCGATTCGGTAGCCTACGCCACGCAAGGTATGGATAAGTGACTGGTTAAATCCTCGATCCAACTTCCGCCGCAGATAGCCGATATAGACATCTACTACATTAGATTCATTGAAAAAATCGAAGTTCCAGATGTGTTCGGCAATCTGGGTGCGGGTAAGGACCTGACAGGGGTGACGCATTAGGTATTCTAGAAGGGCAAACTCGCGTTGGCTAAGTTCAATTAAGCGTCCGGCGCGGCTTACCTCTCGGCGGGCGGTGTCCATTTCTAAATCGCCTACGCGCAAGACAGTACCTAGTTGCAGAGGTGGACGACGCAACAGAGCCTGGATACGGGCTAGCAATTCGGAGAAGGCGAAGGGCTTGATTAGGTAGTCGTCAGCGCCGGCATTTAAACCCTTGACTCGGTCTTCTACTGTATCAAGGGCAGTAAGCAGTAGAACTGGTACTTTGATGCCTTGCGATCGCATTTGCTCTAACAGCTTTAAGCCATTTATCTTTGGCAGCAAAATATCTAATACAATTGCATCATACTCAGCTACCAAAGCGTAATCTAGACCCTCTTCTCCATTGCTGGCTAAATCCACAGCGTAGCCAGACTCCCTTAACCCCTGACAGACAAACTGAGCAATTCCCGGTTCGTCTTCTATTACCAATACGCGCATTGTTTCACGCCCACAATCCTGAGGCTCGATCTCTACAATGATACTTGTATTTTACCTCCATTTTTGTCATACAGCCCAAAAGTAGTGTAGCTGTGACGAGGAGCAATTTAGTACAAAGGAACTCACTTAATGGCTACAGACTTCACTTGCTCCATTTGAGACCTATTTATCGGTTAAAAGAGTACAGCGAAAGCGATAAATTTTCATCAGAGAATAAAGGGTCAAATCTCTGATTAATTCAAGCAAGTTGTAGATGAAGCAATTGGTTGAATCCGTCTTTGCTCCATTGCATCTCGGTTCCTTTAAAGCGCTGCTGGAGCGTCCCTTTACAAGCACTTTCCAACATGCTTCTACTGATGAGATTACCCATCAGCTTTAATGTCTGCTAACCAATAGTATACCATAAACTGGACAGGCACCTCACTGTGATAAGTTTTACCAGCCACAGACCTATTTGCCACAAGCTGATAATAGGATTGCTGCTAAGGTTGTTGATGTCCTAAGCGCCTGATACGGTTGTCGCCAGTCTGGAGCGCCCAAATCAAGGTGTTCAATAAACTGTGGTTGTAGTTAATGCACGATGCAATAATAATACTATTTTTCCATTGGTAAAAAGAACTAAAGGTAACTGCACACTTTAACCAGAAAGCAATTGCCTTTCTAGCTGTCTTGAATGCAACATATGTTGTAACCGTAGATTTGAACCAAACATAAGGTTGAAAAGGTTTGTTGAGCGGCGTTCTAATGATGTGATTAGTGTAATTATGTCTGATCTTAAAAAAATGCTCTCTTGCCACGTAGTAAACAAGAGAGCATTAAGTGTTAAGAGGAGCAAACTTATGATTTGCTTGAGATTAGCTTACTAAGTGAATATGAAGTTTAAGTGGCACTCATATGGCAATCCGGCGATCGCGTTTGGATGCTTCTCCCCTATTGTCCCCATAGACGAGTACTGGTGACAGCTACCATAATTAGCAAATGAAGATGATTTTGGCAGGTGGCAAACATTATAGCCGTCCGAGAAAAATTGATACCCACGACCCAAAAGTATTCGACCGGATAAAATTAAACCGAGACGCAGCCTGCATCCACCTCAACTTGAGTAATTGGCGCTTAAGACGGAAATTATAAATAATAAACTACAAGCCTAAGCTCTCTAGGCGCGTCACTAGGTAGAAACAGAGAAAGTACCACCAAGCGAATATCCATGCTCTACTATCCTGAAATCAACCCGATTGCTCTAAAAATTGGACCATTCGCCATTCATTGGTACGGAATTATGTACCTGATTGGATTCATTGGTGGTTGGGGTGGGCTCTGGCTTCGCATCCGTCAGCCCGGTTATAAATGGACGCCGGAGCAGCTTAGCGATCTGCTCTCTTATGTAGCGTTGGGCGTGGTGCTGGGTGGACGCGTTGGCTATACGCTGTTCTACAATTTTCCATTGTACGTCACCCACCCTCGCCAAATTTTTCAGGTTTGGGACGGGGGAATGTCGTTTCATGGTGGCTTTCTAGGCGTAGCACTGGCTATGTGGCTCTACGGTCGCAAGCATGGTCGAAGCTTTTTCGCACTGACGGATTTTATTACCCCAGTTGTGCCCATTGGTCTAGGCACCGGACGCATCGGCAATTTCATCAACGGTGAATTGTGGGGCAAGGTATCGCATCTCCCTTGGGCCATGCGTCTGCCGTGCCATGACTCGCGCTTTGGGCGCTACTGCTACGGTGCCGTTACTGGCTACAGCCCACCCCACCACCCCTCCCAACTCTATGAGGCATTTCTCGAAGGGTTGGTCATGTTTGTATTACTATGGTGGTTTTCCGCTAAGCCGAGGCCCAAAGCGGCAGTGTCAGGATTGTTCGTCCTGCTCTACGGTGTCTTCCGCTTCGGAGTTGAGTTCGTGCGCCTGCCCGACTCGCAACTTGGCTACCTTGCCTTTCACTGGCTGACTATGGGACAGGTGCTGTCACTGCCGCTGATTCTGGTGGGTATTGTGCTGCTCAAAATTGCTTACAGATGCCCAAAAAGGTAATGGCTCAAAACGTTGCTCCTTTACCTGCTGATAATCAGGAATTAGTTAGCGACGGCGAAATCTAGGGTTTGTGCAACCAAGTGCAGCTGACTACTGGAAATATTGCTATGTATAGCTTCCAGTCTCTGAATTACTTTTTTCTCTTCCACCCGCTTGACAAATACATTGACTTAAGGGCAGTTGACAAATATTTTCCCATATGGCATTCTCCCGACTCTGATGCTACGCATAAAGAGCGGGCTTCTCAGTGACCCCTGGTATCCCATCGGGCGTTACCTGAGCTTTATTGACGAAATGACCTATCGCCAAATTACGTATATTGATTGCGGCGTTGCGATCGCGATCAAGATTTGATGGTTTGACAGAAGTAGAGAGCGAGAATAGATCTCGACCGAAAAGGGAAGGTTGGGGGTGACCAGTAGCATGGGTCAATACCTCATGCTTAAGTAGGGTAATGTCCGTAGCCAAGTAAAAAAGATGACAGCACGAATAAGTAGTGTGCTTGAGCATTGGAGAAATTTGACTCAAACAGAAACTAAGCAGTTATGTCTAGAATCATTGCGGGTGATGACTAGTAAATATGGTCAGGCTAGGAGCTGGCTTTGCCAGTCTAATTTTGTCTTTTATTGCTAGCAACTCAGGCACTGTGACAAATTTATAGCCTCTTTGTCGAAGTGTGGCAATGATTGTTGGTAAAGCCTTCACCGTCTTAGAGCGATCGCCGCCACCGTCATGCATTAGCACAATGCCACCAGAATGAGCTTCATTAAGCACGTTATTGATTAATTGTGCCAAGCTAGTGCGTTTAGACCAGTCTCTAGAGTCATCTGACCACATGATAATAGCATCGTTCTTCTGTCTAGCGTATTCTGCGGGTCCATTGTCTAGGAAGCCGCCAGGGGGTCGAAATAAAAATGTTCTTACTCCTGTCGTCTCATAGATCAAATTGGCAGTGTTATTAATTTCCTGCACAGCAGTGGTAGAGTCCATTCGGCGGTACCAGTGGTGCCAGGTATGGTTACCAATAGCATGACCGTCGCTCACCACCTGCTGAGAAATTGCGGGAAAATTTTTCACGTTCTGACCAATCCAAAAGAAAGTAGCTTCGATATGATTTTGCTTTAAAATCTCTAAAATCTGCTTTGTACTCCTTGACCAAGGACCATCATCAAAAGTCAGTGCAATAACTTTCTGTTGAGGCAAAAGTTTAACATCAAAAACGGTTTTTCCCTCAAACTCCTTGGGGACAGAGAAAGTTGTGACTTGCTGAGCCAATTTGGCAATTTCTTGCTCAAA